>Ga0210059_1000698_pt1 | contig 45327 bp, 27 predicted proteins | sample Ectturendosymbi2_FD_188042 | JGI IMG/M metagenome (GOLD analysis project Ga0210059, IMG submission 188042) | Ecteinascidia turbinata endosymbiont from Florida, USA - Sample 2 (SPAdes) (version 2) | ecosystem: Host-associated > Tunicates > Ascidians > Unclassified | place: Key West, Florida... | reverse complement strand
CGCATTCATTGTCATCTGCACTCGCATTCATTGTCATCTGCACTCGCATTCATTGTCATCTGCACTCGCATTCATTGTCATCTGCACTCGCATTCATTGTCATCTGCACTCGCATTCATTTATTCATCAAAACTGCTGTAAGGCGCCATCGGACGCACCAAACATTAATGATGTGAGCACAAGGCAGATGGCTTTACAAAAAATCTGGCAATCTTTTATGTAAAGCGAACCGAAGCTGTGCTCGTTAAGTTAACATGAAAAATAAAACTTTAAGCTTACTATTCAACGATACCGTACAATGGCAGCCGCTACACACTGTCATCAACTGATAACGAGCGTTTTAACGAAATCTTCACAGCAGATGCAGCACAGTTGACGATATTAAAATAAATGACGATAAATAAAATGACTACATTTACAAAAAATTTCCGCACTTTGCCAATTACACAATGAAACAGACGGGAAAGCGAAAAGAAATTTAAAACCAGCTCAAGAAAAGCCAACAGGAAATGTGAAGAAGTCTTGAAACTTTACCTGGATCAATGCAAATTCATGGCCGCAGTTGAATGTATCAATTGACACGTCATACTCCGGCCGGAAGCCGTTCTTGGTAACAACAATGCTCGAAACCGCTTCGCCTCCCGCCGTAGCTCCCTCGACACGCAGCTCCATCGCATCTAAAGACAAATTCTATTTAATTTAATCATCAATGAGGTCAAAATAAAACTACTGTGATAGGTCTGCGCCGGTTGTCATCAGTTTTGAACAGGAACATAGTGACAAAATATGCGCAGTGACCAACCACAGTTTTTCCAAAGAGAAAAACATATGCGAAGCACGATATGCTTTCACTAACGGCTGATTTTGAGCTCTCCTATTAAAGCATTGACACAGAGAAGGCCAAAGCAGGACTAAGAACTAGATATCGATTTGTATTGAACTTGTGCGCAATCAGAAGATAAAAGTTGGTTTCGTTTAAGCAGCCGATCAGGCAGCAGTATATAAAAAGAAGCTTCGTAGTTAACATAAACGTGGTAACTCGAATCAGTGATGAAATAAAGCATAAATGGGTTATAACTAGGGCAGACTTAAAGTCAAAATTTTTCTGCCTTTTTAAAAGTTTATGAAACACCCACAAACCAAATTTCACGTTGATACCATGAAGCACTCCAAAATTATCAGGTCAAAAAAAAGTCAAAATTTATCGTTAGGTAAAAATTTATTGTTAGGTCAAAATTTTCTTGCAGCAGAGCTTTTTTCTCGTTATTGATATTTTATCAAAGTTAATAGAACAAATTTTGTATGTTTTTGCAAATTTAGCGGCAATTCTAAAATACTGATGGTTTTAGTGCGACTTCTGACGCAACAATGTTGTTTAGCCCACTACTGGACGATTGAATAGAGCAGGATAGGCATTGCAATGCAAGAAACGTAGTCTTACAGTACTTGGTTTGGCAAATGCTCAATCCATATGCATATAAAGTATTTTCACTTTATCATAATCGCAGATTTGACTCTACTGTAGTTGTTAATGCGCTTATCAACATACCATGCCTAAGGTTAAACAACCAATTTTTTCAAAAGTTCAAATTATACTGCATGAATGTGCTTCTGAGTTTACCTCAACACCTAAATGTGAACTGTTTTGCAAATTCTGTGACTGCTTAGTGAAAAGTGTCAAAAGGTTCATGGTGGAAGCACATCGCCGCAGTGCAAAGCATCAACGACGTTTGTTTCATGAAACTGAAAGTAGCCAGACATTGTTAAAACATGTTATACCAGATTTTGTAGATAATCTATTTTCTGTTTCATTTCAACAGAACAAAACTTTCGGTTTATTTTCTAATACTTAATATGAATACGCTTTGTATTTTCCATTTCAATTGAAAACGCACAAAATTGATAGTCAAAACTTTAAGTTTTTAGGTCAAAAAATTGGTTGCCCTAGTTATAACTATTTTCATGGCTTATAAACAACTGTCTCATCGATTTCTGTTGAGAACCTTGACGCAACGCAGAACGAAAACCTTCTCCCGCAAAATAAGCTTGGTCGGAGTTGAAGTAGTTAAAGTGCTTCGAACTGACAACCCATTAGAACATGATTGAAACTCACCAATCTGATGACTGAACAAGAACATGCACACGAGTTGAGGCGATAAAAATGTGTGGATTGTGTAGCAGGCTATTATACAATCAACGGTCTATTAGGTTTGATTGCGCGCCTTCCTGGGTTTTTCGTCTATCCATTCCAGGGCTAATCGTACGTTTGAAACAAAAGGAAAATAGCAATGAATTTTGGTCACAAAAATTCGAATTATTCCTAAATAGAACCATTTTAAGTGAAGCTAACATCATAAAATGGTATAAAAATTACAGTTCCACGATAGCATCCCTGTTCTTTTGCATTCTTGGCGTTGCTACGTTTTCATAACAATTTCTATGGTTATAAACATTCACGATGAATAAAATTGCGTCAGACCCTACGCCAGCCTCAGACTCGATTCAGGGCAATGTTTGTAAAACTAGTCCCATGAAGCTAGAAATGCTTTGCTTTTTTTTTCATGACTAATTTTTCCTTCATGGTTCATATACAAGAAACAACTCAGAGTTGCAGTACAGCAAGCAGCAATTTAAATGCATTGCCTCTTTAGCGTTGCTCTATTGCAGGATGGGAAACTTGCGGCCCGCGTCAACATTTAATGCCCGCATCAAAAAATTCGTTTCCCAAATTAAAAGACAAGATCGCGCCGAAACGAAACTCCATGATAAGCAGACATTTAGACAGTTTGTCAAGAGAAGCTCCTCTCGCGCTCCTCACAGAAGATAAAGTTAGAATTCAGCATAAAATGAAATTAGTTTTCCGGCGCGCCAGCGATATTCCACATTTCATGCGGCACTTGATAGTAAATGGGTTCCTCACTTTTGCTCTGTTGGGTTGGTCATATTGCTTGGGTGCCTTGCATTGCTTTATTTCTTCATTTCTAGGATGTACCGGAAACCGCTTCCGTCCAGAAACGTCTTAATTCCGGCACAAACTTTTTCTTACTTCACAACTTGTAAAATTTTATCTACTATCAAAAACTTTTAGTGATGTGACGTAATGGTTTGTGGCAAGGTTGGTCTCGGCCAGAAACCATTTTTCTTATAGAACCACCCATCAGTGCTGAAGGTCACCGCGAAAAAGACGCGATCCCCGAAACTTTACATTTATTAACTTTAGGAAACTAGAACTTCAGACCTTGTCTCAAACAGTTTCCTAAAGAAAAGAGGAAGGGAAGTCGCATTAAAAACATTTAGCAGCAACCCTATCGTGGTTGAAGGAAAAAAAATCTACGAACCAATGTAGCCGGGAAGAATGGAATTCCTTCCAATATAAAGAGCATCAATGTAGAAGTCTCCATCGCCACGATACAGGTAAACATCTTCAATTTCAGCTGACGAAATAGTTGGGTATTTTTTCTGTACAATCTGAAACGATATCGAGATCATGTACTTTCACACGTCTGGGCATCTTCGCAGCGATGGGGTATCTCAACATAAGTACAGACGGATTCACTGCAGAATTACCCGTTTCTGTTTTCATTTTCATAAAAAAACTGTGCTTCTAAAACTGTTCGTTACTTTCACCAGCATTTAACCGGTATTGAGTCGAAAGTGACGCTATGCCCATAGAGGCCCACACAAGTTTACCCAAAGTAGAGGTGTAGTCGAGACCAAATCTCCGAGACCGAAACTTTACCAAAAGTCCGAGACTCGAGACTTGAAAGTTTGTGGATTATGCCGATATTTTTTTTTATTTAAAAAATTATCATTATCGCATCGAAGTTGAATTTTTTGCAAATTTTCGGTATTTTTCCTACTTGCTTTGGTTGTTTCTTACCTGCTAATACAGCAGACAAAAAACACGTCGAGCAACAGAAGCTTTCCTAAGCCATATCAATGCAGTATTCAAAGTCTCAAGGCAATAAGCTTGAGACCGAGACTCGCAAAACTGGGTCTCCAGACGAGGCTCGAGACCGAAACCAAGTCTCGAGACTCAATCACTGACATAAAGGTAGTATCTCTGCGATTTTCTACTTGTACGCCATTCAAGGTTTTACGAATTTTACAGCTTCGCGACAAAGTGCGCAACTGCGAAACATGCAAAGCACTGGATGTCAGCTTTGTGCTTACCACTGACCCAACCGACCAAACGTTGCCGGCCGAAACATCAGCACCGTCACTGACAGTTAAACAACTAAAACAGTAAGTTTTTGACCAATTGAAAATCTTCATGAAAACCACCCAGGGTGGGACTTTCAAAGTAAACAAGGGACGTCACGTCAAATAAGGGGGAAAATATTAATCTCGATTTTATTCAAATAAAAAACGACTTACTAAGAGTTTTTCGATTGACACAAACAAGGCCAGTCAATGTAATCGTTCATTTTTGTCCATCTGAACAAAAAGTACAGTACACCAAAACAGCAAAACTTCAAATCCTTGCGGTAATTACCACCAATTTCATTCGACATCTTTTCATAGTTTTAGATGTAGATTCTGTGAGTGCACTGTTTCGGTTGTGTGCAGTCTAATACAGGAGTCAGCAATCTACGGCTCTTCAGCACGTCTAAAGCGGCTCTCTCTGAGTTTGACTGAACATGGAACTTAAATTTCCTTATTTTTAGAATTAAGCTGATTACAATTCAGCCTATGCTCCTATGAATTTGCATGAAAAATAAAACGGCATCAACGTTTTGTGGCTCCTCACCAGTCATATCTGGTAGAATATGAAACTGAACAGCTCTACGTAAGAAAAGGTTGACAATCCCTAAAAGTATCTAAGTGCACAAGACATGGCAGGAGTGATGATTCACTAAGAGCTGTGACATGGGCCTGGTTCCATTCATGAAATATATGGCACGAAGTATTATATCTAATGGTAGCAAATGGTCTCCTCAGAGCTAAAGAAGATGCTGCAACTCCTGCCGCCATTCACCCTCCCTTCGCTAGCAGTACACTTTCAAATCCTGATACCGACACACTTGTCACATAAACACCATACGTTGATAACGATGCTGATAAAAACGTTGTGAGGAATTGAACACACCAAATGACAGCTGGAAGCAAACTCGAAACATTCTCATTCTGACAAGCAAAGCAACTCTGCTCAAAAATTTAAAGCCTCACTCTGCATCAACACATCGCTAAGCAGCGGATTGAAGTTACTAGATCAAACCGACAGCTCGTAGACACCTTCCAGTACGTGAATTTCTTTTCTCATTCTTGCATTTTTGTTCAAACCTGAGAAACAATCTGCGAGATCTTGACAGGTGCAAATCGCAACTTCCCTCAAAATAATGGTCTCTTCACACAGTTCACAAACCGTTTTTCAGACAAGTAACACTTGAAAAAACAAATCGCTCCTCACAACGCACTGAGGAGAGGGCTTCATCACCACGGATGAGGGGCTATATTGCTGGTGATGGGGGCTGCTTTAGGCAATGAGGAGGTCTATTAACTGACATGGGGATTGTAGCACTGCTGAAGGGGCTGCACCTATACTGATGAGTGGGTTGTTACTACTGATAATGGGGCTGCATCTATACTGATGAGTGGGTTGTTACTACTGATAATGGGGCTGCATCTATACTGATGAGGGGTTGTTACTACTGATAATGGGGCTGCATCTATACTGATGAGTGGGTTGTTACTACTGATAATGGGGTTGTAACGGAATCAAGGCAACTGCTAACGATTAGCAATTGTCCAGTTGGTAGTTTTCCTAGAACTGGTTGCAAAACTATGGATGAAGTGGCTGCATCCCACTTCTGCTGAGGCGATGGATCATTACCAATAAGGAGTCTGTATAACTACTGAAGAAGGGTTACCAGACCACATGAAATTTTTCAAGAACATTTTGTCATTCATTGAATATATATATTTTACTTCATGCCCACTTTGAATACTTTTTAGATATAGTGGTGTAGCACATTTTTTCATACAAACATTGCTGAATAATTCTGTTGTTCTATTCATTAACATTGTTTTATCTTGATTCTTGAATGTTCAATATAATCAGTTCAATAAGGAACAACTTCACAATTGTTCAAGAACTTTCAAGGACGCTGAAAAATTTTCAAGGGCAACTAAATGTTTTTCAAGGACATAACCAGTTTTGATAGCAAATTCAAGGAAAGTCTTTGACGCTCAAGCACGCCTGGCAACCTTAGTTGCATCACTAGCAATGCAAAGGCTGCATCACTCCTGCTGGGGGAGCTGCATTACTACTGTTGAAGGGTCTGCATTACTGCCAATACGGGGGCTGCATCACTGCAAATAAATCAGACTGTTGGCCTGATTTACAGCAAAGTTTTAGCATGGAAATTATGAGCACATCAGCTAACGGCAGAACCCATTAGTTACAAGAATGCTGCCGACAAAACCTTTGTTAGCCATTTGGTGGTTACATAAGGTGGTTAGAAGCATGTTAGTGATCTGCAGTCATCAGAGATGTGATGCTGCAAATAAAAACTTAAAGAATTTAACATTTCTGTGTAAAAGTGTATTCAACCCACACAAACGAATATTTCTATGTATAAGCCACGGTTTTTAAAAATGTATCTGGAAATCAATGGCGATATAATAACGATAGCAAAGGTATTTGCATATAATGAACCAGAGTTGCACTTGACGCCTTCGTATTGAAGGATGGTACATCGGCTGATCGAACGGATTTCAACAATGTCTAACCTCCAATAGATTTAGACAGGAATGCGACCACCCTTGTGATGGCTTAATACCGCATTCAAGCTTGTCCAGTTTTTCTTGCTCCGTTTTTTTGCCGTTGTCTGAATATTTAAAGATCCCTTGAAGACCGACATAGGATTGTATCATCCCGCGGTGAGCAAAACACATCTAGCAAAGTATATTGTGTTTTTGCTTTTTTCTTGCAAATTCAGAAATGCAGCCAAAAAAATATAATCCTGCAGTTCTATGGAAGCATTAAAACTGCTGGATGTCAATACTGCTAAACGAAGGAAGCTTATGTAACCTGCTGTCTTTTTGCACTTGATAGAAATTAAATATGCAGTTATTTAAGAAGCCAAACATGCAGTTGATTCAAACACATTTTCTTGTTAAACTTTCTACCTCAAACTTTTCATACTGAATGAAACAAAATATTGCCTTTTTCACACAACTAATAACAGCACTAAAAGTTGTATTGCAGGATTGGTAGACTAGATGACCTCATGGTCTTTCACCAAACCTTTGTGGCAAAAAAACTCCAGTAAATGTTGCTTGTGTAGAAACTTGGCTCTTAAAAATGTTACAGCTTCTGCATTACATTTGCAACACATCATGCAATATGCATGATTATGAGATTACTGATATCACTGTATTTACAAAGAACGAAACAGTCTAAGTGCGGAATACTGCTACACAAATTTCACAAGCTCATACAGTTTCATATCAAACAAATTTGAATCTGCAGTAAATTATAAAAACATTTGTACTTGTGTAATTCTACATTTAACAAATCGGTTTTCTTCTACACAATGCTGTACGATCTTTGAGTTGTATGAACTATTATTTCCTCACAAAAAAACATTGACACTGTTACTGCCAACATGGACATCAAATTCACTTAACACTATGGACAGCATATTTACAATTTTGGATAGCACACTTTTCACTTCATTCAGAACACTTACCACGTTGTGGTCGGAAACTGAAAACCGCTGATGACTTCCCCTACTGAGGTGGGCAGTTTTACCGGATTTGTAGACATATGAAGGATTTTTAAGGGTTCTGCGACCACAGAAAGCTGGAACTTCCTGCAGACATGCATTGTTAGAGGTATAATACAAGGAACAGTGCGTGGATTGATATTTGACAAGAAACCTCCTTTTAAACAACAGTTGTTTACATTGACACTTTGCTATACAAGGTTATTGAATATTGCTGCTTTACAATGCATTCCCTGATCACTTGAGCTTAGCGAAGCAAGGCAATTTGTTTCATGTCAGTGGCTGGTTCAACTATACTTCTTTTGGCAGCAACAAATAAAATCCATGTCAGCTCAGAGAAAAAAATTCCATGTTTACGTTTCACCATCCACGTTATTAACCATTTCTAAAGTTGTGGCAAAAAATCAGAAAATGACTTGAAAAAGCTATTTCAGTTGCACATGACAAAACTGAGACACCAAAAATGCATAAAAACAATGCATCTAATGGTTTGAAAAGTTCTTAATGCACCAACTTAGACAAGGTGGTGCGATTGTATCTCTGACCTTGCTTGGTTCAGTCTTGGTGTGGACCCAGCATAAATATCAGAGATGTCTAAAGACAGTGAGGTATTTCGAATCCTCCCAGTTCTGCTGCACAGGAGTTCTCAGAATAAGGAAGATACGCTATCTGCAATGGTCCTTCTTAAATCTTTGTCCACTAGGACCTCCCACTTTATTCAGTAAGAGATCCTGGTCCTGCGCTTTTGTGTAGGCCTTGTTGGTTTTTCCAGACGTACATTGCAGACTAGCAGGTGGTGATCGGTCGACAGGTTTGCACACCTTTTGACATGAACGTCCAACAGTGAACGGAACAAGTCAGCTGGAACTATGCAGAAACCAATGAGTGACCGTTGACCCAAAGAATCTCTGCACATGGTTTACTTGTGCAATGTGCACATCTCTGTGCTGGAAGAAAAATGTTCATTATGCACAGATGTTGTCACAGCGGAGTACTGCACAACACAGCCCAACAACTTCGACCTCAGCATGCAAACCCTTTTTCATAGTGGGATCCATTTCATCAACACAGTATGCCAGCTGAGGGATTACAAGTATACCCACTCCAGCCTGTGCAAACTGTGCTGACTCAACACCAGAGCAGAAGAGTTTCCACCCACTGTCAAGCTTAACATTGTTAGAACCACGGCACTTAGTCGAAGAGATGCTAACAGCATCCAGAGAATATTGTTTGGCTTCCTTGGCCAGTTCATGTTTTTTTTGTGAGTGAAGTGATATTCCAGTTTCCAATCACTAGCTTATGGCAAGATTACTGCTTATGCGTGGCTTTCAAGTCTCCCAGGGTAGAAGCACTCTGCACTGTCCCCATTCGCCTCCGCAGATGCGTAGTGGATGTAACGTGGGGCCTTTAATTGTGGATAGCTGATGGGGGAGAATTTTGTGTATTTTTCGAACAGGCCGCTTTGTCTAAACTCTAAAGCCCGAGTGCAGTCTTTGGTGATGAGCTCTATGACCGATGCACGATTGTTTCATTAATTTTGTGCATTTCATGGCAGTAGCTGCACAAGTTACAACGTTGGACAGACTGGCTGGGTTATTTACAGGGCAACGTTTGTAATACCATGATGTACCACAAGAAGGCGATACTACTGAGGGTACATTTGTGTAGGTGAGGCCTGCATTGAGTCTACTGCAGGCGCAGTCATGCGGCAATCATTATTCCTGAAAAGCAGGGCTATGCTTTGCACTACCATGTTTCGTTTTGGAAAAGGGTGGTCAATGTTTTTACTTTTTAGTCCCATTTCAGTCACAGAATGGAGTTGGTAAGGACCTAATCACTACAACGCCAATTCATGGTCATCATAAATGACTACACATAAATATGATTCTTATGGCTTAGTGCCATCAAAGACGTTTAATTCGGTCTGATTTCTTCTCAAACTTTCAACAACACATGTTCAACCCTTCAACGTCCAGTGTCACGGCTTCACGACGTGCCGGAATCTACCTCAGCCTATGTTAACAAGGTAGTGGGTCATGCAATTTTCACCAACAGTTATCTAGGCCATGTGAGACGAATGACTGACAACATTACTCAAATGCAATGTGTTCGGTGCATAATAAATAATAGCAAATAAAGTGCAGGATGTACCAGAGGTTTGGTGAAAAAAAATGCAACAAAACAACATACCACAGAAGGTCGGGTATGATTCATTAGACAAAAACCTGCCGTGAAAAAAACAAACATGCAACATGACTTTTCAGCATGGTTCAATTGCAGATTTCAATGGGAAATACTGCATTGCATTGAGCCGGTGAAGAAAAAAATTTCATCACAGAATTTCTTTTCCTGTAAAAAACATTTTCTAAAAATTTTTTTCATTTCCAAGAATTCCTCAATTAAAGATTTTTTTCAAAACTAACACGGTTATTTGTGAAAAGGATATTTAGTGGCTTTTTCAAATATATTAAAATTTTGGCATGACTCAAACAACATGCATATCTTTTCCAGCTTGCTTAAGCCTGAAGATAGATGTAATAACAACTCAAACCTGTTTTTTTCCCTAAGACATTTCGGTAATTTTGCTGAGACATTTTGGTCACTGAAACATTTCAGTTATTTGTCTCACAGCTGCATTAAGACTTGCCATAATGGTGTTTTTAGGCCATATTTTCAGACATTTTGACTGAAATGACTTAATTTTTTTTGGTCATTTCAAAATTATTTCACTCTATGATAAAAAAAAAGCAAAGCTTCTGACTGTTCATTTTAAGCAGCTTTTTGTTGTCCGCCTACCTTGACAGAGAGAGCATGTTTTGCCATCTGCATTTAAGTTTGTAGAAGAAAATTACATCTGTTGTTTTGCAATGCACAATCACTGCTTTCCCAGGAAAGTAGCAATTCAGAAATCTTATCTTTAGACATTACTTCAGTGAGATAGCATGTTTGAACAGACGTGTGGTTTGGGTGCTTATGACGGGGCTGGCAATGCTGAACATCCCTTGCTGGCTGTGATATAACTGTTATGCCAGCAGACAAGGTTTTAACTTGCACAGGTTTTTGATGTCCATGTAAAACAACGAAGAAACTTTGCAAAAGATCATTCAGAAGTTTTGCACATCTGACAGCCAAAATCAAAGCAACACAAATTTCAATGGTTCAAAAACTTTGCCAGCAGTACATTTGTTTCAAAACGTTGACCCTGATTTCATTTAAAGCATTGATTCTTGGTTGTATCGTGTTCGGCATGCAAGAATATCAAGTTTCACTCTAACTGCAAAAATTCGTTCGGTGTTAAAGGTGAGCACAACTGATGCTATTCTTTCACTTTAAGCTGACAATTCATCAGAAATATTTCATTTCTGAACCACACCTCTACTAACGATCCACTTGATGCTCCAAAACTGCCATCAGCTTCGTAGTCATTAACTGTAAGTACACCACTGCCCAACGGAGATGGCAGCACATGCGGCGAGCACACCGAATATGTTGCATTGAGCAACGCTGATTGCACAACGGCATCTGAAGCATTGAAGGGGATCAGTGCGGTGGTTCTGTAAAAAGTGCTGGTCATATGAACAAAAGTAGTTTGATACAGCAATTACATGACACCTATTGTTCAGTTCTTCTTTATGATATCCAATGCGCAAACCAATAAAAAAGGTAGTCTTCATTTATTATGAAACAAGTTTTGAGGTTGCAATCTAGATGCAGGAAAAAGAGCGTAAAGAAAGAAAAAAGCAAATGCTCAATGAAAATGCTTGAAATTAATGTTGCATTGACTGTAAATAGAACATTTTTGTGGATAAATCTGGTTCAATTTAACTTCTTGCATCACTTCCAGTACCTGAGCATTTTCCTACTTTTTTAGCTTCAAACCACTAGTTTCCCACCTTTTAACCACATTACCCTATGAAACACAAATGAAGCCTTTACCTTCCTTGTAAATTCAAATAAAAACTTCTGAAATCGGATTGTCCTTTAACAGCTTCAGTTATTTCCAGTACCAGTTTCTCACCATTTTCTATTTTAGGAACAAAAGCCAACAGAGGAACATCTCCTAAAGTTCAAACAAACCACATCTTAACATTGTGCGCGCATCTGTTCAAAGCTAATCACATCAGTAATAACAAAACATTTTGCTTCCAAAGATTGTGTATTTTGAAAGATATAAAAATTATTTTATGGAAGTACAGTAACAGTGTCATTTTTCTTTACATATTCTAAAACATAAAAAAAAACACCTGAATAGCAGAAATACAAATTTTCACATGAGCTGATTTTTCTTCATTTTTATATTGATACTATCATACATTTAAAATAATTTAGAATGCATTATAGCCAAAAAGTTCTTCAATAAGCATATTCTTCTCTCACCTCCTTTTCGGAATTTTATCAAATAAACAAAACCATTATGGACTGAAGACCTGGACACAACCAATTGTGATTTGCCACTAACTTGAGCTATTTCATTCAAAGCATTTTGAAGACCAGCTGCAGAGACCTGAAAGAAAGTTTCAGTACGCACTATTCAAAACTCGAAAGTCATCATAGTCAACAACAAAATAATTTCACAAACAACCAACATCTTTCAGCTGTTGCATTAATCAAGCGTTTAAATATTTTCAGAGAAATACAAAAGCCCAAAGAATGCCCTCAAATTAATCATTTCTTTCAATGTCAGTTTGTAGCAAGTGTGTATTAGAAAACAACAGTTTTTGGCTTCCACAGCACAGTAGAGCCACTTAAAAGTGTGAGGGGAATTTTTCTACAGGGGAGTTGAATTATCTTAAAGCCATGCTAATTTTTACTTTTTTATAAAAACGGTTTTCTCCTATCTACAAACATTTCAAGTGTTACGTAATAACCCATTTTTAACAGTAATTTTTATCTTTCTTGAAAATAATTTAAATCACAAATATGATATATCATGCATTTATCACCTCATTGCTCCCATTAATACCCTGAATATCATCCGAACACACTACTACTGGCTTGTGGATAAATATTATGCAATCCACAATTTTCTTATGGTTATTTATGTTAACACAATGTCATTATTTGTTTTTGCAGACAGCACAGGTATACAAAGGCAATTATGGAACCAAATAATAAAATGCTGCTAAAATTTTGGTTGTCATGAATATCTGTCATCTTTTGCCTGTTCTTGGCATTGCAAACATACCTTTCACTATATCTTTAGCTCACATCAAATCAAATCTGCTCACATCAAAGCCCAACAGTGGGCATGGTTCAGAAGGAATCTCAAAAAGCAACTTCACCCTACATACAGGGGTGCATCCAGGGGGTCTGTTTGGCTGTCATGACAGGCCCTTTTACATCACAGGTAGGCTACTCAGCATTAATGCTGATAAAATATCAAAAGCTGTCACTGCAGGTCTCGAATGTGAATGGTTTGGAACAGGCAACAGCCTGCATTTCCCTTCTAACATTGCATATTGCTATTACAAAACAACATCCCTGCCTTGTTTAAATTGCGCCTGCGCAATGACATGAAACAATTCACGTTTTTGAACGTGCTTTAAATTGATATTGCGTCGAACGCACATGTTTTGGAGTTTACTCCTCTGGCAGTGCCAACTCCAATGCAAGCAAAGCTCAACACTTTGCGTGCGTAGGAGTGACAATGTGCGTCATTACGTGTATGTCCATGGGAGTAAACCCACGTCATAAAACACACTTCAAAAGTGCCACCACAGGCGTTCATCTACAATTCGTATTAATCACGCAGGCAATCCATGGTTGGTCTGAAGCACTTGCGATGCATTTTTTCTTGTTGAAGGGGCATTGCAAAACTCAAAGAATACAGATATAAGCGGAGGAGCAACCTGTGAGAATATGTGGTGTTCACCATGAATCGGTGCTCAGATAAACTCGTTTCACATTGAAATCCAATGTGGTTGCTTCACAGGTAACCCAGTACGGTTAAGCTCTTGTGGTTGTTTTTGTGCTGTTAGACTAATACTTTAATTTTTCAGGTAAAACAATGTTTATTTCTACGTTCAAAAATGAATAGTATGAGTGCTGAGCATCATTCCAGCAACAGCCTGAACAAAGGGGCCTCAGCGAAGGTGCAAATTGTGCAGAAGGCGTGGCAAACGCTTAACCGCATGTGGGGTTTGACTTTGCATGATACCATGCTTCAACGAATATCACTCCCTGAAACATATGTGATTTACTTCCTTTTCATGTATCATACCACAATTGGTTGTTGGCTTTGGCGTCTCACATTTCATTGTTTGATTTGGCGTATTATAATTCATTGCATTGTTAGCCCACACTCCAGGCAAACAACGCGATAATTTCTTAATTTCTTAAATTTATTCTAAGAATTTGCTGTAAAAAAACTGTTGTATTAAAAACAGTACACTGTTTTCAACAAATTCGTTTGGAAATGATTTAGCAAAGTGTTCTTCAAATAGCATCTACGAATTAGGGAGCTACAGTTGCTGCACTGTAATACGTCACAGTGACGTTGCTAAAGTCTGAAAAGGACATCAGTTCAGGAAGTACAAATTAACTTTCTTATAATGTTTCAGATTTTTTTTGTAGCACCTGTGGTTCGTAAGTTATAGTCACAAATAAATTGAAAGAGAAAAATAATTTTGCAGCAAGACAACCTCATGCGCTACGCAACTAATTGCTGGCAGACATGACCTGCTTTGCGACACCACTTTGCATATCACAGTACGAGACACGAGCAGACAGCTCCGCACGCAATGTGTTAAGAGAAAGTGTGGTTTTTGCTGAAAAATGATATCAAAAGCTCCCCTTCTGCGACAGTCCCCTTTTTTCGAGGCTAGATGCGCCACTGCCTACATTCACCAATTTATTATGGTAATGAAGCTAAAAAATATTTTGAATAGCAAGCTTCAAATAATTGTACAAACCTACTTAGGCTAAAGTTTAAAACTTCAAACAAAAATTTGTAGCAGATAAGTGTTTCATGACAAAACATTTTGAAAACATATATCAGCAAATCCAACCACTAAAACAAAATAGCTTGATCACAAACTATGAGGAAACTGATTATACACCAGAAATTGTAGTTTTAGGTAGCCTTGGTCTACCCACCTTCTCTCATGATACTGAACATAGATGTGCAGCTCACAAGAGGATATTTAAGATCATATTTGGCAGTACTCTGATCTATGATGAAAACTGCTCATCAATCCCACTTGTTAATAGTTTTCTAGCCCATCCACTGAATAGTGTAAATCATTGTCAATCCCCCAGGTACCCAATCATGTTTTCATTTTACAGTAGAACCACTTTTTCTATCTGTGGGTGGGAATCCATAAGATGTGCATATTAAATCACACACAAATGATCACAAACTTCAGATAATCCTCTCTGGGCTGTACCATTTCCTAGACATCAAATGTTAACCACCACTAAAACAAAACACCAACCCTCTCTTGAAACGCCACTGAAGCTCAAAATTTCTGCCTACAACAACCCAGTGAAGTAATGGAACTTCACATGGAAGATTACAGGTGCCTTCAAGTGGCCCTCCATATTGTGGCAGATTGTGAATGCTCACCAAAACTGTCGATACAAGAGCAACCACTGCTGCCTGTGCTGGATGTGTAAGAATATGCCCTTTTCAATGCGCAGCAACATCCCTATTCTTGAAGATGACCCAAGACCCACCACCATACTACAGATGAACACCAAGGAGCTGAAGATCAGCATCATCGAGCAGCTAGCCTGGAAGAACAATGCACACGTCATTGTCCTCTAGGAGACCTACTGGATTACTGCAGACAAACTAGTGATCCTGACTTCTCACTAGCTGGTTCAGTCCTGAGCAGGAAGCACAGCCTTGCCACATTTGTCCATGAGCAGTTGGAATGGACACTGGTCGACTAGTCTTCAGATCAATCAGAGACTGAGTGGTTGTGTGTAGATGTTGCAAGACATAAATCATTAACGTCTAAAAAATTCCACCCTTGCGACTCACACCTACGGCCATTCTGATGTTCCCACACCTCAGTCTGTATGTTGGTGACTTCAACTGCCAACATGTCAACTTGGACTGCAGCAAAACATCTCCTGATGGTGAGAGTCAGGACTCCTGGGCAACAGCCAATAACCTTGACTTGCTGCATGACCCAAAGGGAGTAGCCAGTTTCTTGTCTCACCAATGGAACATCGGCAACAACACGGACCAGGCGTTTGCAAATAACAGCTAGGACAACTGATTGCCAGATAGATGTGGGACAGAGTGCAAGACCTTCTATCACTCCTTCCTCCAAGCCCCAGTGGGGACTGACTTTGACAGCTATTTTGTCCCTACTTTCATTGCTTGATCAAAAGAGGAAGGAGCGATGGGAAGAAACTGTCAATTCCATCAACTTCTTGCAATCTAGCCGCTGGCGTGGACCATTATCAATAATCTTGCTGGCAGGTCTGGATGCTTTTCTCGCCTCTGCCTCATCTCAGCAAACTCCATTGCTTCACAACTCGTTAAAAACATGCACATAAGATGAGGGACCACGAATCCACCAGGCCCGTCAACAAGAAGCTGTCCAACCTATAGAAGATCAGACGGATGTTGTTTCAATCTATGTTGGAAGCGTCGCCTTGCCAGTGGTTCAAGGGCAATTTCAAAGGGAGCGATTGTAGCGATCGCTCTTCTAAAACTTACAAAAGTAACTTTATTCACAATGTTTTTTTACGATTCGGAAAACTGTATTCGTGATAAAAGGCCATTTTGCTGTCCATTGTTTTGTCACAGCAGCGTTGTGACCCATATCTCATTTCTCTTGCAGTACTGCACCCATAATGAGACTTGACTATAAAATATTGTTGATATTGCCCTACCTGAAATCACTAGTTGAATCTGCCCTTGCAGGAGTTGCATTTATCTGAAATTGACATATTCTATAGTGTGTTAATAATCATTATCTGGCATTGGGATTTATTCAGTTCTTGTGTTTTTGGATCATGAAATAGGCCAGTATTTCACTCAGTGCTCACCTCCCGACTGGGTGTGTATACATGGTGTCTCAAATCAATACACCCATTTGTACCCATCACCATGGGTGCAATTTGTTGGGGGTCATGGGGGCTCTACTTTTTCAGACGGGGGAAAATAATATGCCATGTCCCCCTCACTTTTTTCTCTTTAGGTTTTGTATTTGGAGAGGTTTCAAATATAAAAGTGATGTTTGTCACGATGTGTGTGAAAACCTTTTCATGTTAGATGGTAGGCCACATATAGCCAAGCTCATGCTGAAACAGACTTTGGTGTGGTATCATTGATTCTGTTAGTTTATCAATTTTAGCTTCGATAAAATAATTTTCAGCATTTTTCAAGTGTCTAGAGACCATGAAAGATGTTTAACTGCTTTTGTGTGAGATTTTATCCTGTGTAGTTTACTGCTAGAAAGGCTATTTTCTTGTAACAGTGAAAGTATTACAGCTACACATGTGAGAGACCACAGAACAGACATCATTTACTCCGTGCGGAAATGTAACTGGCTTTGCTGTAACGTTGGTTGTCACATATTCAGAAACAGACAGTGTATAATTTAATGATGCTAGCGTAGCCTATATAATGTTAGAAAGTTAGATTTTCAGGCAAATCTCTGCAAAGCTTTTGCCAAAGACAAAAAGCAGCACTATTGTGGAGACTTAGTTTTGGGATGACGAGTTCAGCAAAAGACTGTTTTCAAGCATTAGTGAATAGGATTTCAATCAAAACCTTGGAGCAGTAGCCTACAGAATTTACCTAGCTATGTATTGACCTATAGCTCAAAACGTAGGAACTTGTCTCGGAAATAAGGATAAAATATACATTTATCCTCACTTCTTGCAATGTCGGGACAGTGGTGACCAACAAATCCAAAAGATATTATTTCCTTGACTCTTACACTTTGTGCTTGTGCTGAATGCATTGGTTTGTAAGACATCTGATTTACTTGAGTTTAACCAAACCCACAATGCAGCAATGTTTTCATCCAAGTGCTAAACACTTGCTTTATAGATATATCACACCTAGTTTTGTTGGACATTCTTTTCGTGTTGAAGGTGAAACTTTGTACTTTTTTGACAATTCACCGTTGTGAATTTTGATTTAATCTCAAATATATTTTTGTGTCGTTATGCAAGTAGAACCCCTAGAGTGAAACTTTTGACATGGTGCAGAGTCATAAGTCTGGCCGGGCTTGGGCTTAAGTTTGTCTAAATATTTTGGGCCTGCATACAAAACTTTTTTATAAATTTAAGAGTAACAACTTTTTACTTTCGTGATGTAGATTTGTTGTGCTCACCGCGATAACTTCTGTGAGTGAAGTGATTTTTCTTCAGCTGATTCTATTTGCAAACACAGCTGCGTTCCTTTATTCTCTGCTGGGATTAGTCTCACACTCTTTTTGAGAAGGCGACAGCGGTGAGTAAGTTAGCAAGCGATGGTGTTGCGTCGAAAAGATCAATCACTCACGCAATTCTTGGCTTGTTTTAAGAAGCCTACAAGCCAGCTTTTCATTTCTATAGAGCTATCCCAGAAAGTTTCTTTTATGCCTATAGCACCATCGCAGATAGTTCCACGATGGTTTTTTTTCTTGAGAAACATTATACTCCACACTCCGCAGCATTATCGTTGACTGACATGCTACGTTTGTGCCAGCTTATGCCAATGTTTTGGTCGAGGTGGTTGCTATTTTCAATGTGATAAACCGTGTTCCTACAACTACACCTGCACACAACGTTTTTCGTTACACCGTAGTTGCACATATTTTAACTCCCTCGGTATATTTGACCTTTGAGCTAAAATCAAGCTTCAAAAATGAATGTCGAACTCAAGCCAGGTTGGGTCTTGTGATTTCGGGCTCGGGCAGGGTTCAGGCTTCAAAATGAGGCCCTTTTACAAACTGTGTGGATATGTAGGCAGGGGCTAACAAGGGGAGATTGAAAGGATACATCCTCCACCCGCCAACAGTAAAAATAGATTTAAATCATTTTGCAAGGTAAGCTACACTACTTTTAGGTCAAATGTGTTTGCTGCTAGTAAGAGAATATCAATGGAGATTTTGGTAGGGGTGGGGCTGCATGCATGATGCCCAGCAGCATTAAAAAGATTTGTAGCTTTTTCAAAAAAACGGAAATGTGCAAGAAAAATATTTATCGTCTTTGTAAGTTAAAGCGACCTCAACAAGACCTCAAATCGCACAGTAACACACACTTATAAATCGCATGAAAACTCAAGTGTTCTACTGTAAAGATATGCACATGCGACCAATGCGATTCAGCATTTTGTGCACTCCAACTGACAGCTCTGATAGAACCCAAATGATGTGTTCTACTATATTGCTGTGCTTGTTTACATCAAAATATGATATGAATGGAAGCCGCCTGAACTACAGTACCGTGTACAGCAAAAAATTTAAGTACATTAATATTGAAATCATCTGCAAGGACAAAACAGAGCATGATTAGTGTTGCTCTCACAACACGTCTAGAAATATGATTGGGAATCTGCAGGGCTGGATATAACCTATAGGCTATATAGGCTTAAACCTAAGGCCTCAAGATCCAAGGGGGCCTCCAACAACATGTGGTACACAGAGTGAATGGCCGGTATATCATCATTTAATCTAAATGATTTAGATGAAACTTCGTCAAAAATTTATATTTTAATTATTATTCACGAAATTTAGTTTTATTCAACTTTCGTGTTGATAATGCCAGAGTCTTCTGACGAGTTTCAAAATCAAAATAAAAAAAAAATTTTTTCGTCTTGGGTTTGAGGTTTTCTGAGGGAAACATCACAAGTAGGGGTGTTTTTGCGTTATTTTGGCCATATTTGCCTGACCCTGGGCGCTGTCCCAATGGGCTATTTCTTGGACTCAAAGTTTAGTTGAAAACTAGGTCAAAATCTGCGTCTATAGAGCCCTTGATTGACTTCCTAGCACATTGGGAGCGAAAAATTATGGTTCATATACCAAAAATTGACCAAAATTTTGCTCCCTCAAAAGCCACTCTGAGGGGCATTTCTCCCCAGGCAATATCTCGCCGTCAGATTGAGCTAGAGAGCTGTTCAAACCCTCTAAAGACTCGTGAAGGTATGTAGTTTGCAATAAACAAAAACGTTTCAGTTTAGGGTGTCTGTTTTTTTTAATGCTTATATAATGAAAGGATGTTTATGTTATTTTTTGCTGACGTCAGCATTTTGCCAACCTCCCTTTAAGACCCGCAGGAGCCATTTAAATGACATAATTTTTTTTATGAGTTTAGCTGTTTTTTGGTTTCTGTTTTTTGTTTTTTGGTTACATTTGGGGACTTTGAAGGGTCCGAATGGGTTTTTAGCATTCCTGGTTCCAAGATTAGGGCTAAAAATATTAAAATAAATTAGGGAAATCCCCCAAAAATATTGAGAAAAGCCCCTTACCAATTAGCTGTTTTTGGCCTAGCTTTTAAATCAGAAACGCTAGAAACTCAATCAAGGGCTCTAAAAATGCATATTTTCGCCTAGAATCCAAAAATACTGCGAGCCAAAATATTGGCGCATGAGATCGGATGATGACGTTATATAATTCACCAAAAAACATGTCCCTGTCATGATCCCATTGGTCCAAACCCCCCAACCAATTTTTTTTTTTATTTTTTTAATCTAAACTACACGACGCCACTAGTCATTACAGGGTTTGAACAGCTCTCTAGCTCAATCTGCTGCTGAGTTATGGCTGCCCAAAGTTTACCCTGAAAGGGCAAATTATGCCTTTTCTGAAAAGTTTTGAATCAGGTCAAAAACTGGGTTTTTGACCCATAATTGTGGCTACAGATATGCTAGCAAGTCAATCAAGGGCTCTATAGACGCCGATTTTGACCTAGTTTTTAAAAAAACTTTGAGCCAATAGAATGGGTCAATGGGTTGGGGCCCAGGGCCGGCCAAAGGTGAACAAAATTTCCAAAACATGTCCTCATTGTGATGTCACCTCCAGAAAATCCCCACCGAAAACGAAAAATTTTTTTTTTTATGTCAACTAGAAGACTTGCTGAATCCACAGCAGGTTTGAACAGCTGTCTAGCTCTAGCGGCTGGCGATTTATGGCCAAAAAAGGGCCGACCAATCGCGACCGTTAAAGGGTTAAGGCTTTCAAGGAGTTGCTCTGTTCCAATGCTTGTAAATAGACAGTAAAATTGTGCAACCATGCTTACTGAATTAAGCAATGATGCAAAGTGAACACAAATAGCAACTGTTCTGCACAAAAAATTTTTTCAGTAACTTTTAAAATGTTTACAAGTTTAATACAAGCACAAGCAACTTCTATTTCTAGTAGCAACAAAACTGTTTGACTAAAGAACCTGATGTGGCAGAAACGGCGTTGACATTCCAAACAACTTCAATCGAAATGATGAAGAAGTACATGATCTACATGTCACTTTCAAACTTTGTTGTTCTTCTACACCTGTTGCTATCTTCCAGTCACTGAATGAAATTCTCTGAAATTCGGTCATTTATGTGTGAAAATCATACAATTTAAAAATTGCTTTTGGTAAAATCATATAAATAGTACAACACAACACAGATAACGTCAAACTTACATGTGGTTCTCATCAAAATGACACAGTCTCATAAACTGCAAGTAAGGGATGTTATGTAATCACAATTTTGATTTCCAAGCAGAATAGGAATTGGCTAAATATGGAACAAAATCTAGCTTGCAAATTGGCTTTCAAGTATATAGTTTAGGGCAGAAGGCATTTTGCACACAGTATTTTGATTTCTGTAACATTATCCTATTCTTTTCACTAGTTTATTGAAACTACAGGCGGGCAAACTCTTCAACTTAAAGGTCACACTGGATTCCACAATTCGACTACATGTGAGATTGAGAGCAACTGGATGGATTGTTGTCTAAATTAATGCAATGTGAAGGAAATGCCATACAGCATTTCCTTTCACAGGCAATAAAACATGATGTTCTAAAATGCATTGCGTAAGTTATTTTATAAATGCAGTTGTTTGACAACACAGCAAACAAAGTTATTTCCCATTTTGGTGGGAACAGCTTTGTTGGTTTCTTTTCAGAACAAATGCATCAATCTCTAGAGATAGCTTTGTTGTGGCAAGTAGGGTTGTGGAGTAGGAGCTGAAGTCATAAGGAGTCGGAGGTTTTTGGGTAGACTCGGAGTCAGATTCCTAACAACACTAGGAGTTGGAGTTGGATTTTTGTCCGGCTTCGGATGCCCAGTTGGATCAAGTCTTACATACCATGATTTCCATTGATTTTAACAGCCAAATTTCATTCCCTTTATTTTAAGGAGTCGGAAATTTTGGAAAGGTTGGAGTTGGGAGTTGGAAATTTTGGAAACTTGGTGTAAGAAATTTGGAAAGTTGGATGTTTTACCTCCAACTCCGCAAGCCTGGTGGCAAGTCTAGATCAAAGTGATGGTTGGTCAATTTTGAGCTATCACAAGCTTTGTTAATGTTTCTGATGCGACACATCTGCTCACATGCACAGGCCAAGCAATGGCAGCATTTCATGCATCATCTGCCAGAGGCTTGAAAACGCAAGGCCCTTAAGTGAGGGTTTATTTTCAAAAATTAAAATTTTTCTTTACAGACTTGTACAAAAACCTCCAAAACCTTGATAAAAAAGCTTATACCTTGAGCAGATTTTCAGATCTATGAAAAGCCTTTGATTTAGTGAATCACTCCATATTGCTGACAAAACTTGAGCATTATGACGCAATAGGAAACGCATTTAAACTAATACAGTCGTGTCTTTCTGAGAGAAAACAGTATGTTCAAGAGGAGCACCAAGTCATCTTTAAAACCAATTATTTCTGGGGTCCACCAAGGGTTGATTTTAGGCCCATTGTTCTTTTTGTCATTTATAAATGACTTACAAAATTAAAATTTTATGAAAACTATACTTTTGCTGATAATACAGTTTTTGTTCAGAGTGACAGTAATCTGGAAACACTACAAAACTCTGTTACTTGCTAAATGGCAAAAGTAATGGATTGGATAACAGCAAACAAACTCTCACTAAATATTTCCAAAAGAAAATATATGCTGATCACAAATAAGCATGTAAACACAGAATCCTTTGAAGTGAATACAAACTTTATCATAATAAAAGAACATCAATTTACAAGTACTTTGCCATAATTTTAGATAAAAAATGACTTGGAAAGATTATTGTGAACAGCTGTGTCATACTATATCCATATATGTTGGTGTAATGTTTAAAGGTAAACATTATGTTAATAACCAGGCATTACAAATCTTGTATCACAGCACAATAAACTCATGACCACAGAATGAGATTATGGCCTGGGGAAGAGGTAGGAAGCTTTTACTGATCATCTGACTGAGCCATTAGTTGTTCTTGCCAGCTTTTCTAATTTCATTATTTTGAATATCTCTGAAACATGCCGCATATAAAAATTAGTCACAAAAATAAAAAACATTTTAGTGCAGCACTCATAATTGCAAGACCTAAGTTCTATAGATGCAACATGTTCACCTGAATTTCATCCCCATTTCTGCTTGAAAAATCCAATCTTTGCAAATCATTCACAACCTGAGAAGATTGTGAATTAGTAAGTGAAGTTTTTTGACGCATGACTGCAATATGCATGTTGCCATTTTGACCATAGTCTACAACTGCAGATCTGAAGTAGCATTGATGACCTGCAACAACAGGCAATTTGCACTTAACGTGGCTCACTGCTTTAAATGCAATTTTACCAACACAGCAAAAATCATAAAGTCCAATTTTCAAAGAGACGTGAGTGAACATTTACACAATCAGTCAAATGATATCTAACAAACTTGAACAAAACCAACTAGTCTCACAGACTGCAATCCTTTCCACAAAGTTACAACATTTGACAAACAACCTGTAATAGTTTTCCTGGAAAAAATTTGTTAAATCATAATCAACATAGTTAAACAGAGATGTGAATTCAGATTCCACTTCTTAATGTGACGTTAACATAAAATTTAGAACAGTCATTATATCAATTCATAGAAATTGCATGTCATCCATACATACACAAAATAACAGCTTATAGAAGTATATCAGCAAACATCACTTTTTTAAGACAGTTTTCACCAAATTCAAAGACACTGCTCAACCAAACTGAAATAAGGTAGTAACACGATTTTAATTTCAACATGCATTTAGGAATCAAGAGTTCAATACTGCATAGCAAAGGCTATGCTTAGAAAAGATTTCACAAATGAATTGCCTAAAACTTTTATAAAATAAACGATCAATTACATCTGAACGAAATCTAAATAAATTAACACATTTCTGCCAATTTCACAAAAATGGATTTTAATGACGTATGTTTCTAATACACCAGAGTCCAACAATCATTACTCATGTCTTTGGATACTACTTTGGAAGTGTTTAACAGCTTCCTATTAGCTGCTTTAAAATTTGAATATGTGCTAGCAGTGTTTTTTCAAGGCATTTTGAGGAACCAAAACGATCCCTCAAATTTTTCCAACAATCTATCAAAACATAATCTACCTCTACATCAGAAACTTTGTTGTTAGGGATGGGTCTGTTTTTATGATGTTACTTCCTGCTTCAGTGCATGTAGTGAAGTCTGATTGCAAGTTGAACTTGTTTCAACTTTTACGTCACACCATGTTAGTAAAAGATCAATAGGAATGTGCTATAGGAAACTCAAACAATGGACACAAACTGGCAATTAGACTAGCCTAAGCCTTATTAGTGTAGGCTAGACTAGATATCAAAACACAAACATGCACTATGTTATAGATCTTAATTAATCATTCTAGATACACAAGCGTCAAATACAGGGTTTCCCAACCTTTTCACGATCTCGCACCACTTAGGCCAGGGATTCTCAAACTTTTTCCTATCAAGTACCTAAAGTCATAAAACAATCAACCCGAACCTCTAGGCTAGCTCTGGCAAAGCCTTGGATTTCACATTGTTGCATCACAACAATGCAAGATCAGGCAAAATCTACACGGAGTTTTAAATCGGCACGCATTTTCCTCTACTATAGGATATTAAAAAATAGCAATGCATGAAAGCTCAACTGCCATCCAATTACCCCTGGAAATCTTCCTGTGAACCCCTGGGGGTTCATGGTTCAGAACCACTCACTTAGGCACCCTGTATTGTCAACACGTACCACTTCTTCCAGAACAATTGATTTGATCGAATCTCAGTTTCTTCAGAAGAATAATATACATTAAAGTAACAATAAAAGACCACAACTAAATTTAATGAGATTTTTGTTTTTGTTTACCTTCCACCACTTGGTCAATGCATGGCGTAAATTTGCTAACAGCGCATTAGAAGTCATATTGTTATGATACAGTAGGAATAGCAGACTACAGGAAAATTTATTGCAAAACAAAAACCGAAATGTAAACTACAAAGCTGTGAATCCAGGTTTTTGTGAAAAAATGAAAGTTACTAACATACCACCAGGAAGACCTTCGCATACCACTAGTGGTACACGTTAGAGTCCTGCGCAGGGCGGGTTAACCCGCATTTGTGGGGTGGGTACAAGAACCCACACTGCTATGTATGTGGGTATAGGGTGGGTGCAGGTTGAACTTGCTGCGGGGCGGGAACGGGTTATCCTTGGGGCGGGTGCGAGTTGAGAAATTCTTTATGCGGGGAACTGAGTGTTGAGCCAAAGCACATGAACTTAATCAGCTCAAAAATCCCAAAACACTTGGATGTACTAAAGTTGCCAGCATTGCACTTAGGACAGAAGGCCTGCAGCAATTATTACAATATGATGTAACAACCCATTGTTGTGAAACATTAGCTCAGGATCTTGCCATGTGGTGGGTAAGTGACAATTTTCCAATGCAACTGTTGTACTTGGTGAGGAATAATTCAGTCTAGCAGCCCTTCTACATGGATAAGATAACACTTAACGCACAGCTATTCACAACTGGACTGAAACGTGTTTTTTATCACCTCAAATCTGTTGACTGCGAAAGATCAGATCTGTGGAAAAGTTTTGGTTTGGTTGTCAATGAAAAGAATGACCAGCTTGATTTTGTTGCTTGTTACACTTTGTTAGACTCAGGCGTTATGAGTAGGGCAAGTTTTTGCAACTTTTTTACAGTTTCCGAAAAACGCAGAATTAATGTAGTACAATGTTTTAAGCTGGTTGACAGAAATTCTATATTGCAACTTTTTTCTTTTTTACATGCAACTTTTATCAAGTAGGCCAATAGCGCAAAATATAAAAGTGTTATTTAAAAAAAACATGCTTCAGAACTATTTCAATGTAGTTATGCTCTCTTTGATAACCGATTTGAACTGAATAGTGACCTAAAAGAAATGTAGAAATGACCCGGTCAAAAATCAGTCCAGAACTGTAGGCCAAATTGTTCAATTGCCAATCAACTTCATGCAGATTATAGTGTGGAGCGAAGTTTTAGCAAGCTACGCAAACTGTTGGCAAATGATCATCATTTCCCACCAGATAATGTTTGGAAATATTTAGCATTATATGAAAATAAATAACTTGAGTAAATCACTGTTGCGTAAAATGCTTATGCAGAAATGCCACTTTTTACTTCAACTTCGTTGAAAATAAATGCATATTTCTCACGATTTTACTGCAAAAAATACTTGCCCTAGTTATGAGTTTTTAGTAGTTTTTGGACAGGTGTGGGTTTGAGACCGAAAAAGTGCAGGACAGGGCGGGCGCGAGTTGGGATGGCCTGCAGGGCGGAGCAGGTTAGAAGTGCACGGGTGTGGGGTAGGTGTCGGCAAGATTTCTCAAATTCATGCAGGTGCGGGATGGGACGGGTTTGAAGTTTGCAGGGTGGGAGCGGACAAAAAATTTCAACCCGCGTAGGACTCTAGTACACGTACCACAGGTTGGGAACCCCTGGTCTAATATGTTACAATTCTACAAAATATCTATTTCAAAATGTGGTCACAGAGAACCCACAAAAAAACATTTACGTTTCCTGAGTTTAGATCTTAGACAAAATACACAAAATTGTTACCATGGTCATTAGTCATATTCAATATAATAGTAGGCTATACAACATCCTACTATTGTCCATTATTATACATTAGGATTTACATGATCCAGCATTGTCAGATCTACTTTTTGCCAAGAGGCCAAATCTCATCCAGAAAAGAGCCAAATTCTACGACAAGCGGCCAAAAAAGGGCCAACTATTTTTTTCCAAATTTATCAGCAGTTACAAGTCACATGAGCTCATACTTAGCAATTTATTAATTAGCAATGTTCCTCAATCACAGTTGTAGCACAATAGCAAAACTAGAACGTGTTGAAAGATCATTTCGTAAGATAACATTTAACTTAATTTCCATGTGTATCCATATATTGAGATAAATTTATCATCTTCGATAAGTGCTGAAGCGATCAACAACAATCTGAACAAAACCAACAAACACGTACACCATCTGAATAACAGTAAGTTAGGTTACGCAACAGTTCTCACTGCTACAGCTGCAGCAAATAGCAGGTGTGGTGAACTTATTTTCACATTAACGGATTAACTCAGAAACTCTAAGGATCCTAACAAAATTTTGTAATTAAAAACTTTCAAAATATAGGAATTTAATGAAAATCTGCAATCAATTAGTCAAAAGGGTAAAAAAATATGGTTTCTCCGACAGGACCCTGGGTGGTCAGATGTAGTTCTAGCAAGGAGCCAGTTCAACCTGAAAAAGGAGCCAAAGGGCCAAATGAAAGTTTTGTTGCCAGCAAGTATTATTTAGGACCAAATTTTTGAAATTTTAGACCCACAAGGGCCAACCTGGCAACCCTGACATGAACTAATAGATTGATCCATCAAGTACTATGCTGTTGCGATCGGAAATCCCAAGCGGCATGTGCGCAAAGCTTCGCACTGTGGCAGCAAGCAACAATAGAGATCTCTTGACGAGATCACTCTATTATTGCTTGTTCGTGCCACATAGATATATTTTTGTTCTTCGCGCACATCCCGTTCGTGGTGAATCATACAATCAACGCAACACTACCGGAGAGGTTGTAACAACATCCCCTCCTTTTTACAACGAACCACACCGATCGCACGTTCTTTGTGTGAAGGCTGAACTCCGCATGACCTCCACATCCTGGTCACAGCACCATTTTGTTGCGATCGGAAATCCCAAGCAGTATGTACGCAAAGCTTCGCACCGTGGCAGCAAGCAACAATAGAGATCACCTGACGAGATCACTCTATTATTGCTTGTTCGCACCACATAGATATATTTTTGTTCTTCGTGCACATCCTATTCGTGGTGAATCATACAATCAACGCAACACCACCAGAGAGGTTGCAACAATGCTAAGGTTTCCATTTTTGATGACTATGTTAGGCTTCTAATTTTAAGTTTACTGTTTTAGATTAAAAGTTTTAGATTTGAGGTTTTAGGTCTAAGGTTTTTTGGTTTAGGGTTGGGGTTCAAGATAATGGTAAACAGTTATGCAGGTTATTCAGCACTCTTTGGTTGATTGAACTATTATAGTAGGCAGTGGCTGTAGATATGCCTGTGGATCTTGAAATTTAAAAACTTATTCATATGCCACCTGTGACATAATAGTAACACACGACGAGAGTGCAGTAGGCTTGGTAGAAACAAAGTAAACGTAAAAGATAAACCCTAAACCTAACCATAACCTTAACCCTAACCATAGTCCTAACCCTAATTGTAACCCTAACCCATAAAGGTAACATGTAAGCCTAAAAAAAAACTTTTAAAAAAGTGAAATCAGCAAGGTGAGAGTCGGACCGAAAACCATTGGCATAACGTCCGTAACACAAAACCTCTACAGTCTACACCACGAGACACACGCCGTTTGAATGACAAACTGACCCTTTTATTTGATTGCGTCAGGCCTAGCGTACCCACAGTCACTTCAATTATAGTATGCTCCCAACTATCACATGTTGTTTATTTGAGTTGAATTTACTGTTTTTAATTGAGAACTTTACATTTCTATTATATCAACCAATTTTAAAGGCACTGAAACCGTGATCTACAAGTAAAGTTCAGCTATGACTTGAGTCATGCTACCATGAATTATGATCAGCAGCAACCATAAATGCTCAGCTTGAGCATTCAGCTTGAATAGCAATAGTCCAGTCGGCAACCATCTAGCGGTTAACCTTGCTGAGTCATAGACGCATTCTTAGCCACAGGCTGGGTTTCAAACTTATAACAGAAATAGGCCTACCACATTTTTCACATATGCCAAATTAAAAATTTATAATCCAAACACTTTGAAAATCTGCCAAATTTAAATAATTTGGTACACACATACTCTAGCCCAGGGGTAGCCAACAGGTCGATCGCCAAGTGTCAGTTGGTCGATCATGCCTGATTTTCCATCAAAATGACAAGATACTTAAAAAGAACATTTTTCAATCAATATTCCTCGATCCCAGCCAAAGACAAGTTGGCCACCCCTGCTCTAGCCTAATACCACTACCACTACCAGTACCATACCAGGCACTTGTAATCATAACATTACACAACAGACTAACAGGGAAACAGCATAAGCAAACAAAGAATCGAGCAGAAACCAACAAATACAAAAAGCAACCAGAGGCAAGGGACAGAGGAGAGGTACACATTGACTGTAAGTGTAAAATTAATTGTTCAGCTGATGAAAATGCAGACACTGACAGACTTGAGACAAGCTATAAATACCAATTTTGGTCAACACATGTCACTGCCTTTAAACAATGTCAAACAACGCTTTTTTCCTTCTAACAACGCCATTAAGAAAGGCCAAGAACGTTCCAAACTATGACGTCGAAGCCAAATTACATTTTCTCATTCCAAAAAACTTCCAAAAGGGCAGATTTCAAGAATTTTGCATTTGAAATGCAAGCCCGGCAACCGTGACGGTGAACGATGCATTTACAGACAACAATCGGGAAACAACCAGTGATGCCAGGTTAATTCACAGAAAAAAATAAATAAATCTGAAAAAATAGGACCAAACAAGCAATTTAACGGAAAAACAAACAAAATGCGTTTTACAAGAAAATTGAACGAAACAAAAAACGCCCAAAATAAGCATATTTACACAAAAACAGGCCCTGATTGTGTTTTACTGTAAAATCAAACAGCAAAAATCCATAAAATGTTGAAAACATGCAAACGGGAAAACACAAGCCTGCAAAAACAAACGCAAAACTAACCAATTTGCGAAAATAACAAGCAACATGCAAGTCATCAAAAAAATTAGTAAGTTCGGAAAAAAACAAACCCGAAGTCATGGGAGAACCGTAAGGTCGGCAGCACTGGAAACCGCACAAAAAGGAACCAGCATTCCATTAAACAATAATGTGAAGAAACGAAGAAATTTTGCAAAAAAACTTTACAAATCAAACTAAACACCATTGAAATTATTATATTGAAACCAAAAGTACAATTTTTAATCGTTAAGGGAAATGCTTCAAATTTGCACCAAAGCACTACCAAACATGCAATTACGAAGTCATTGGTCTGAAACGAGTCAGACTTCAATTAAATTTTTGAAGGACATTCAAAAGTTTTGAAAAATTTTCTAAAATTTTGTAAATTGAACAAATACAATCAACAAGACGCAGGTTTTCATTTAAAAAGGTTATGAAATATATCAAGTACGTACTGCCCACAATGGGGGTAAGCAAGGAATCAGCATAAGCGTACGGCATGGGGATGCAGACAGGCGTGGAGCCAGACATTTTCATTTGGGGGGGCCACTGAAGGGGCCAGTTTTGCAACAAGGGGAGCTGTCAATGGTCTGTGTAGGACTTTCAGAATGAGACCTGAAAAATTTTGGGGGGGCCACTGGGGGGGCCAGGCAAAATTTTGGGGGGCAGTGGCCCCCCCTGGCACCACCCTAGCTCCGCCCCTGGATGCAGAGGATGCGACCGCATCCCCTTCATCGGCGTTTAGGGCGTGTACCTGATAGCAAGATGTAACAGTAGGCGTAAAACTTATTTTGCAGAATATTTCCAGCAAAGTCGTTCATTTTAATATTCACACTGAATTTTCCTCTGATTTACCCTCAAAAGGTGACATTTCAACCTTGTGTTGATTTATGACTGTCTTGCCATGAGCAAAGCACGCACTAACTCTAATCCTAAAAAGATACAGGCAAATAGAGGATGAGGAATATAATTCTCAAGCAGATCCTTGCACAGTTTACTTTAGAATTTTTTTTCATCACCACCTCAACGTAACTTCATCTTTCGATTATCATGTCGACTGTCAAATTCATCAACGAAACCATCTAAATCTATTTTTCAGCTCATACTTTTCAACTGAAAGTAGATCAATGTTACCCACTCTTTCACTTATCATAGGATTTTTGGGAAATGTTTTCACTAATTTCAATTTTGAAAAACTTTTCTTGCATGAAACGCTGGTGACGGGAAAAGTTACAGCCACCAGTAACAACCCAATGCAGCTTTTTAAGTAGCTACAAATGAAAAAAATTGTTCGAGCAATATAGGCAGCTTCGACTCCTTCCGAAGCAAATTCTTTGCGAAAGTTATTTCACGTTTTAAATCATTTTCACTAAATGAATATGATTCCTGAATTCTTTCAAGTGTTTTTCTGATAGAAATGTTTGACCTCCGGGGAAAACAGCTGAAATACGCGAAAGAATTCCTTCTGAATCATTACAGAAAATCCGCACATAATTTTATAAGGTTGCAAGACATGTGTGGGTAAAGTTAGAACTGTAGTCACGAACCACTTACGTAAGATGTTTCGAAGTCGTATACACAAGGCAGCAGAACGCAATATTCCAGCCAGGATAAATTCGGTAAATTAACTGAAATCAATTCTTAATGCATTCACAAACATTTTGCTACTAGGACAAGCAACAATCTGCTGACAGCAGAGCCGGCGCTAGCTCTTTTTTAGTGGTGCGGACAAGGTGAGCAGAAATCGTGGACCCAGGGAACTATTGCTCTCAAAGCAAGCGGTTCTTTTGCTACTCTGTACTCTCTAGAAAAAGATGACCTCGATGCCCCGTAAGCATTTTCTGCCACAGCACAGTTGCAGATTTAAATCCCAAATCCAACCTGAACTGCAAACTTGTATACTTCCGTAAACTAAACATTTACCCTTTCCTCGCAGTTATGAAAATTTAAGAAAACATTGCTCTCCACTATTCTACATCTTTAAATTCTGCAAATTAAACCATTGCCTGCAATGCACACTATATAGCTGTTGCTCTAACTTTTCGCCATTGAGATTAGAGACAAAAATAAAAACGTTCCTACCACTCCGTTTAAGCAACGTTACCAGCCGACAAAATTCTCAAACTGTTCACAAAATTAAACCCAGCTTTCTCAGTGGGTCTTTTCTAACAAAAACATAATTTTCAGCAATTTTGTCCAAATCAAGTCTGTCAACTCGTTCTCTGTGAACATATAAAAACATCAAATCATTTTAATCGTCTTTAAGTCATGCTTGTACGCAGGGCTTCTGAGAGAAATTCTACCAGGGGTACAAAGACCGATATCGGCCCCTAGCTTCTGGTTCCCTCGTCGAAACTTGCGTAGCGTTTTAGTGCAGTGATCAGAATATAGATAAAGCACGTACCATGCTCAGATTTATAAATGCAGTGATTGTTATACTGGCAACTGGGTCACACTAGAAACTTTGGGCTTGATTACAAAAAAAAAATTTAGAGTGCGTATTTTCATCCTCCGGTGCCCCAGCAACTAATGGGCAGACCCGTAACCACGGGGGACGAAACCCCCCCTAAAATTTTTTTCGTAACCCCCCTGGAAAAATGTGTTGGATATAATTTAAAACTATTGGACATAGTTTGAAAAATTTGGGCCCCTCTCAGAAAACTCTTCGCCCCACTTGGTGTTCCAAGCTGGTTACGGGCCTACTAATGGGCTCGGGTGCGATTTTCCTCTTGTATCCCCTCTCGTAGACCCTGGTTGTGCACAAATAAGCTTTTACCACTTTTAGTGTTGAAAAAGACCTCTGATGTGTCAGTCGTGTCAGCTAAAACCAAAAGCAGACCCAAAACTTTCCAGACACCGGAAAATTCAATGCTTTCAGAGGCTGACAATTTCTACAGAATTTTATGGCATTGTGAATAGAGATATTAGTAGCCAGCTCGTTGTAACATCTACAGAGGGGTTTCAGAAGTGGTAAATGTAGCCTACTTTGAGTGCAAGCTTCGAAAGATCGTCTTTGTAAATTTCCAACCTAGCTTCGAAAGATCGTCTTTGTAAATTTCCAATCTAGTCCAGTATCAAATATCGATGCATGACGAGTGGTGTAGTGCTGCCGGAGCTCCGATCCGCCACCTCTACCTTTGTATTAGACGTTGCCTACAAAGAGGCTTACTGTATAAGCAAAAAGCAGGCAGTCTCTGCCGGTGAGTTCCGGCACCTGTAAGAGTTCCGGAATCTATAAAATTTGCCGCTACACCCCTATGCATGAACGATGAATTCAGTGCGTAGTGAATTGGCAGAGTACAGCAAAGAGCAGTTATTTCGGTTTTCCTATTTCTATCAGCAGTTTTGCTGGCAAGTTACTTAAAACTGAAAGAAAAAAGCTGATATGATTTAAATGTGTCACATATTTTAACCTAAAAAATGTCTAACGCCAGTGACTCTTTGTAAGAAGTTTTGCTAGCAATTTTGTGATCTGAATTTCGCGAATCATGTCTATGGAGATGCTCTGTTTATAGGTGAAATCACATAAAACACAGGTAGCAGCGGTAGGGCAGGGGTCAGTAAAAGTATTGAGGGAAATGCAAACTTGTAAAAAACAAAAAATTCTTCGCTAATATGCTTGTCTCTGTTCAGCAACAATGTTGACCTCAAAAATACTAACAGAGAGTGTAGAAAACCATTCTGAATGTTGTGGGTGCGTGAATAGCTGCAATAAATTTGTGTCAACTAGATCATGTTAACCATGAAATTCCCGATGATACTGCGATGAAAAGTTACCTCCGCCCCCGCTGCCTCCCTTTTGAAAAAACAAAAGGGAAGCAATGCACGATTTCTGCGTTATATGTGGCGTAATCACGTTGCCACATAGGCTTAGGTTAGGCCTGCCCAACCTTTTTAGTGTTGCGGGCCACTTTCACATGAGGAAATTTTTTGAGGGCAACAAACGTTTTTGTGATGCAAAAATAAGCTATTGTGACGTAAAAAATCCCTTGATTTTGATAAGCTTTATGTGATAGCACAAGGTGATAATGAGTCCTATAGTTGCACGCAGTGTTGCCAGCTTGTATGGATGTAATCCAAATCTAAAAAATTGACATGTTTTCGAAGCGTTTGTCACACAGGTTTTTGGGTGGTAGGCCCATAACAGAAACAACAGGTATAAATTTGGTGTGTTTTGATGGCAAATATACTTGAGCCTATAAAAAAACTAAAAATATAAAAAGTCTGCTTACGAACTTATCACATCGCGGGCCACTTAAAACCACTTCGCGGGCCGCGGGTTGGGCAGCCTTGGCTTAGGTTAATAACAGTGGCAGGAATTTGGATTTACACAAGATTCGGTTTTCGCATTTACACTATATTTTGCAATACAGTTTTTGGTTTGGATTTGAATCTTGAATGAAAAACTTGAATCACTTTACTGGTATCTGGAAAAGACTCAGTGTCACAGTATGAGACCCACTGCCATGATCACGATATGCAAATACTGCATTAAATCACGATAAGGTGTCTGTCAATACGTTGTGTTCTGCTGACCCTTCAGTGAAAGCAAAGTCTCAGGTCTCCCGCTATGGAAGTTGGGGAAACTTGATCCTTGAAATGCAGCATAGCACGACTCAGGGGCGCAACCAGCTCTTCATTTCGGGGGGGCAATTTTCACGAAGTTTCATTCGATGATGTCATCGTGCTTATTCAACCGTGGTACAACTTTTTAGCAAACGGTCACATACGGGGTGTCCCAGAAGCCGCGCACCATATAATAATTTGTTTTTTTTATGTTTCAGATTTAATTAGATATGGGTGAAAAACTAACAATCTGTTATGACTGTGATCAATAAAGTTGTTATTTATATGTATTTTCATAAAAATCTGCATGGTGCGCGGCTTCTGGGACACCCTGTATAATAATAATTTATTTTTGCCCGCAGACACGAAGTCCATAGAATACAAACACACACTTTCTGCACAACGGTGGTTAATAAAAACAGAACATTTTGCAACAGCATTGGAGGCTGAATCACCAGTGTCAAGCAAAATTTCTGACTTCACGCCATATGCGCATGCACAGAGCAACATTCTACATGTAAAATACGCTGAGAAAACTGATGATTAGGGCTTAGGGTTTGGTGTTTAGGTAAGTGTGTCGGGTTAGGGTTTATGTTACAGTTAGAAAAAGAAAAGTAATTGAAGTCTAAAATCAAGTCCAATATTTTTCACTGGTTTTACTTATTCCCGTAGTGTAGCTTGTTGTGGGTATCTGACATCTAACCAGTGTTTTTTAAGCCGTTTTTGGGTGTCAAAATAACACCCTAAAATTTTGCAATGACGCCCTAAATTCTGAAAGGCAAGATATGGTTTTGTCTTGTATTGAAGTAAACCATTTGAGGAAAGCATGTTTTCCTGAACGTAGCTACAACAGACGGTTGCAATGTTGTAGGACGACACAATTTTCTTTCGCAGAAATTGAAAGCGGCAATTGTAAGTATGGCATCCGTGCACTGTTGTGCGCACCGTCTCGCTTCGGCCTGTTGCTATACTGCCGCAGATTTGTGCAGTATGGTGTACGAAACTGCGAAAGTACTTTAATACAATTATGGAATTGCTTTACTGTTACACTGTTGCGATCGGTTTGCCTGGAGATGCATCAGATTGCAATGGAGACAAAAAGTTGTCAGTTGCAAAACGGCATGCAACACTAGGTGGTTGTCGAATGAGGCAACAGTAAGTTAGGAGTGAGATTTTAGTTATTTTGGGCCGCACTGAAGCGGCTGTCAGAAAATAAAAATGATGCAATGTGCGCTGTCTCACTGCGACTTATGAAAACGAAAAATTTCAACATGGTGCCTTACTTTCGTCAACATTGGCACCTCACCTGACAGAACTAAACAAAGTTTTTCAGGCGGGATGTTTTAACTTCGTACAGATGAAAGCTTCCGTAGAACTGTGCATCAATAAACTCTCTGGTGCCGCTGCTAAATCCGACCTTAAAGCTAAATGCAAAAAGTTTGGCAGTGAATTAGGGGATCTTAGAATGTCGGATGATTTGGCTGACTCGTGTGTGTCAAGTGTCATGGCGTTTTGCAAGGGTACCGAATGATTAGCAATTTGATTATCCCCATACACAAAATGGGAGGCAGGAGTGAATGAACCAACTACCGCGGCATCTCTTTGCTTCGCCTCTCAGGAAGAGTGTACAGTTTGCAAAGATGCCGCAAGAATAATTAAACCAAAGCTGGATGATATCCAATGCGGTTTTCGTCGCGGGCGTAGCGTTACAGAACAAATTGCCACTCTCCAGCGAATTTTTCAAGAAATCCTGGTAAGGATGTCAAAGACGTCTACACACGTTTTGTCGACCCGGGAAAATATATGGCCGGGTTCCTCGTGAAAAGCTTGGAGTGTTGCGGGAGTGTGGTATTGATTGATGCCTCTTGCTGGCCGTCAACTGACTGTACTTCTGCTAAGAAGATTGTGTTCGTGTCGACGAAGTTAAATTACAACCGTTCTACGTTGGTGTTGGACTCCGACAAGGGTGTGTGCTGTCACCACTCCTTTCAAGTCTATATCAGGGTTCTGCAAACTACGACCCGAGGCCATATCATCTGACTTGCGAAGCCATTTCACCCGGCAGCAAACCACATTTTGCCAATAATGGAAAAATAATATACAGTATTTACGAAAAATGTGTTGATTTGATAGAATAGGTTATAACATATCCCATACCGAAAAAATCACATTATGTAAGATGTCAGGCCCTCGAACTGTTGTGCAATAGCTTATGTGCTCCTCTCCCAAAAAAATTGGAGAGCCCTGGTTTATTTGAATTGGATAGACAGTCACAGACACGTCGACGAGGGTATCACTGTTTGGAACTGCAGGATGCCGATGAACCATTTGCTTTTTGCGAACGAATTGGTTCTGCATGCGTGGATCTTCTCAACAGGGTCGACTTCAGCCCGCATATGATCGGTTTTCTGATGCTTGCGACCAAGCAGGAATGAAAATAGGCACTAAAATGATTGAGATATTGTGTCTTTCAAGACGCTCAAGGCGGTGCATTCTGCAAGTGAGCGGAAATACACTGCAGCAGGTGGAGACGTTCAAGTACCAGGTGGTATTCACGAGTGACGGAAGTCGGAACAAAGAGATTGATACACGAATTGGTAAAGCAAACTCAGTTCTGCGTGAGCTTTATTGCTCCTTGGTGACGAAACGGGAGCTTTCAAAGACCGCAAAGCTTTCAGTTTTTAAATCAGTCTTTGTTCCGATCCTCACCTGTGGTCATGAATCTTAGGTGACGACTGAAAGAACACTGTCAAAAGAACAAACGGCAGAGACGGGATATTTGCGAAGAGTTCTCATTGTGACACTTCGCAACAAAGAGCACAGGTCTGAAATCCGTGAAGCCCGGGATGTCAATCCACTTCTCCGAATGGAGAGATCCCACCTATGTTAGTTCGGCCATGTGTCCAGAATGTCTCGGGAAAGAATGGCGAAGTAAGTCCTTCGGGCTGCAGTCAACACCCACGGGAAAACAGCCTAGAGGTTGTCCACTGACCAGGTGGCGTGACTACATCTCCGACCTTGTTTGGTCCCGTCTCGGTGTGGAGTGAGCAGAATTATCTGAGATTGCTGTTGATCGTGAGGTATTTCGTGTCCTCCTACGGATGTTGCCCTCGCGACTCTCCCCAAGGAAAAGCGGGCACGAAAATGAGTGAATGAATGAGTATCTAGGCCTACAGTGGAAATTCCTATTTATGAAAGTGTCTTTAGTTTGTTTGCCAAAAGTGAGTGTCGTATTCACATAATTAAGCATGTTTGGACAGAAATTTGCGTTTTTGCGAAAATCAATTAAAAATATCAGACATAAAAGGGAAAGTGGTGCTGACACCCTAAAGCTCCACCACGACACCCTTTGAAAAACCTTAAAAAAACACTGCATCTAACCAAAAAGTTTTAATTCACACAACAACACACATCAAAAAGTAATAGCCAAACTTTATTCCTTTACTCTGAGAAGAAAAATAACTGACAAAAAATAATAGGTCAGAAAATTCGCAGAGGTCAGAAATTTCGCTTGACATCGGGCTACAGAAACTGACTTAACAGAACGTTTGGTAACGGCGTTGGAGGCCGAGCGTCAGGTTTACAGACGCATTCTTAACACTATTTGTTCGCTTGATACAACACTACTGCAGAGTGGGACGCTAATTCCTAAACTGGTCAAGCCCCGCTGAAGTACGAATGCATTGTGACATGCGCACCTTCAAACGAACAAACACTGTAATGTTCGAGCACTCAGTCACAAAGTAAAATGCGGTTGTAGTGTTCAAAGAATAAGGAAGAATATAAACAATCTGACTTCATCAAAGCAGGCAACCATACGTTATTTGACCTTCTGCATCATTCGAGAAACAAGTAGCCTACCTATTTTTTCTTAATAATGCCTCAAATGTAGAAATGTTACATTGAACCTGATGAGTCATCACTACTAACACTCGCTCTCCAGGGCAGATTGTATAGAACTCTGCATCCAAAATTATAGGCCACACGCAATCTTTGCATGCATGACTTTCTGAAATTCCACCACAATTGTGAAACATACACGGGCGTACAAAAGGAACGAAAAAGTACATCTTTAACTGCATTTGAACATTGCGAAAAAGAGGCTCGCAGCTTGCTTGCTGCACAATATTTTTATCGCAGTTTTCTCTGAATGTCTTTGTCATCTGAGAGCTCAGTATTCAGTACAGCTCCCAGATATTTGTAGTTGTTAACATATTTTAGATATTTACCACCAGTTTGTCAGTAATGGGGTGACTGCGCTTTTTGCACTCTTAGCCTTAAGCGTCATACCAACGATTTTGCTGCAGTTGAAAACATTTCCATGTGATTGTGCCTAAGCCTGACACACAGATGAAAGTTCTCTTAGCAACATTTCTGAAAATGAGAACTTTTCAGTTTTAATCAAGATGCGGACCGAACGATCAGGACAGAGTAAAAATTATTATCCTCATACAAACACCTGGTTCCGAAATCAACTAGTGTAGTCTTGGCTTTAGTGTGACAAATGTATAGGCTACTACAGTAGTAATCCTGCCTAATTTTCGTCTTGTTTAGCAAATTCGTTCTAGCTCTATTCTTCTGGCATGTGTTTGAATTTCTATCACAAATGAAGATCCCAAACTTGAGGGATGGCCTATGCCACGAGTGAGGGGATCTGAATTCTAACATTTCGGGCAAAACACATCAGGCGTCTTGTGTAATTGGCGCATAAAAGATCAGGTGTATTTGGGGCAAAACTTTTTTTTCTGGCATCCATGAGTTGTGTGAAAGTTTTTAGAAGCACGTTTAAAGCTATGAGCTTTCAGGACTTGCACTGGTTGCAAAAGTTAGGGTCTTGTAAAGCGTCATTTGGAGCCAAAGTGGTCTAGTAGGTAGGTGCGTTCAACACTTGACTAGCACTCATATGACACTTTACTAAACCTTTTTCCCAAGCCGTGGTACTGGGATCAACCCAGAAAGACACTAAAACGTGAAACAGTCCTCACGCTAAATTTAGTTAAAAACTATCACGTTTCGAACTGAAAATGCAGCTAAACAACATTTAAAATCTGTGAAAAACGTGACTCGAGTCGAGTCGAGTCACCATTTTTCTCAACGCGACTCGAGTCGAGTCCGAGTCACCAAAAATCGTGACTCGAGTCGAGTCATTGACTCGATTCATGCTATCACTGCAAATTACGACGTCAAAAGCCTGGTGTTTGCCGCAACATTCTCTGAAAAAATGCCTTGATTCTAATATCAGTTACACTGTCTTTCAATTTTTGTGACTGTTTACTTACAACGAATAGAAACGTAGGATGAAGGTCTACAAAATCCGCCGGAGAAAAATTTGGGTTTGACAATAAAGATTCGTAATTATAACATTTTTATCTGAACATTGCGCTGTCGCCGTAAGCTTTTGAAAATTTGCTCTGTGTAAAATTTAAACTGTAATCAATCTCCGAGTACCTACGACTATTTAACATAACGTAAGCATTTGTGAGTTAAAAAAAAATCGCAGGATTGGCTGTTTGAGAGCAACTTTTATCAGTTTGAAATCCATGAATAAACCAGCGCGGATTTTCGGTCGAACTTTTCGCCGACAAACGCTAATCGAACTGTCGCGATACTGGAACTGAAATCGAGTCAGCTTGAATTGCGCGGTACATTCCCGGAAGACTCGCTTTGGACTCAATAATTTTATATAGCTTCAATTTATCTTCGATATTTAGCAATTCGTGAGGCATGTACCAAGCAATTTTATCCAGAACTACCTTGCAGCAGCTTTAAAAATGCAGCAGCTTTAAACCGCTGCAGCAGCTTTAAAAATTTCGTAGTTATTTTTTGACAAATCAGAACCAGCGGCTCTAAAAATCCCGTAGTTATATTTGACAAATCAGAAATTTTTGACAAATCAGAACTTTAGTGGATGCGGTTGCACTCCAGGCTGCGATACCACAACGAAGAAACGCTAAAGGTTACCTACTAAAAAATTGGTTTCACATTTTTATTTTTACAGTGTTTTTTTAAGAACTTCTGTTGGCTTTGAAATGAACCACTGAATAAATTGCCACTAACGATGAAACACGTTGCATGAGTTTTTAGTGGTTTTCAGATACACAGTGACATGTGCACAGTGACATGTGCACAGTGACATGTGCACAGTGACATGTGCACAGTGACATGTGCACAGTGACATGTGCACAGTGTGACATGTGCACAGTGACATGTCCACAGTGACATGCGCCGGTTTGGGACGGAAACAGAGCGGGGCAGGTTGGGAGAGCACGCGGGGCGTATGCGGGTTAGATTTATCATATTCTTGCGGGTGCGGGACAGAAGCTGACAAAAAAATTTCAACCCGCGTCTGGTTCCGGCACTCCTGCTCGTCGCCCTCACGAGCTGAGTGAGCAGCGAATAAATAGTCAACTACTTCTGTGATTTAAATCAAAAAACGTTTTGCAAATTACTTTGAGATATATTCAGTTTAAACTGTTCATGGAAATGCGATCAAAAGACTGGAACCATTTCGGGAAAACAAAGTTTGAGAAAAGATCATTTCTCTGACGAGGTGAGCAACCAGTCAATTCAAGTATCTTTTGGCGGAGCGGTGTGTTGACATGCTGCTCAAACACATCATCTCAGAAAACATGCGAAGAAGCCGGTATTTGTGTTGATATTACGGAAAAACATTGCTTCTGTGAATGGGCTTCTCTTACCTCTTTCCAAATACAACCAATCTGATATCAATCCATGAAATCTGTAGTAATGAGGAGAATATCCCGGTGAGATTAAGCGTATTGTCTGCGCAAAAAATACTTCAATCATCACTTCCCGCAGGCTTAAAATGTCTATCTTGCAGAAAACAAACAAAAATTTAGTCTAATTCTTGCTGCGCATGCCATTAAGTCCAACAATTTCAGAAAAAAGTACTCCTTAATCTCAGAAGCTTCCACTTTATAATAAAATGCTAGTTCACTCCCATTTCGGAATTGGAATACATCCAGTGGCGTAATTAGGGTGGCAAGCGGGGGGGCATCTGCATCCGGGCGGAGCATTTGGGAGCGCCAAAATGAGGTCGAAATGTTACATAATATTTAAGAAATGTCAAATGCCAGCGGCTTCTACCCAATTGAGAAATCTCATCAAGATCACCAAGGTTCGCAAAGAAGCAGTTACGAATCTTAGTGACGTTTTGAGGGTGAGCTTCTGTTTTCAGCAATCAGCGCCCGCATGTGGCATGACTGACAGCTGGTCCCAATGCTTTCAGATAGCCAGAGTTGCAAACTTTCCCACTTCGCTCTCATTCTACAGCTGCGGCAAAATCGGACGGGAATCCAGCGTTCATAGCGCATGCAGTATGCAACTGCGCATGTTTTCAGAGCTGCAATGGATCTTAACAGTATGTTGTTATGACAACAGATGCAATATTTAGGGAATATTTGAACTTAAATGGTTTAACAAACTTCATGTTGAAATGGATTTGATGTGGTTCTCGAGGTACTTATGATGATTTTTATTTGTGGGATATTTAAATTAACTATTTTTTTGCAAGGTTCTAATTGCAATTGCGCAACAGCGGTGAATGCATTAGTTATAATTGTGAACTTTAACTTTCAGTTACTGCTACATGCATTTTATATTAATTCGAACTGAGCTTCTCCATGGACATGATTGTCGAAATTCAGGCCACAAATTACTAAACTTGAACTTCTCGCGGTGCATCACACCACTCCTAGGTTAGTACAGTACATATGATCTATAAATTACATAAGTTCTTGGACAAAACAATCGATAGCGGCAATGACAAGAAAACTTTGTCTTTGTAGTTAGATAAGTACAAGTAAAGCATTACATCGCAGTATTCTTTTCTGTTAACTTTTCAGGGCATTTTGTCCAAAGAAATGCTTTAGGATTTTGCAATTTCTATTTGTCTACTAGTTTTGTATAAAAACATTTGTCTTCAGTTTTTCATATGCATTCTTCTGTCTGTCATTTTCTTTTATGTATTCGTGAGTCTACCCGCAGTCAGTCCGTTATGACGTTCCATGACTCAAATCTCAGGGAGTGCATGCTCCAGAACCCCCTACAGTTCACACCAATGGTGACTGTGACTGGACCTGACGAGAGGGGAGAACAAGCGGGTACGCTGCGTTCAAGGTCTTCTAAAGTCTCTGACAAACCCGTACTTTAGAACAAAGATGCAAATCTGGCCAATTTTATGCTGTGTTATTAGAAGATTTTTGCGCCCAAAAATTCTGTCATAAAAATTCCTGCAAGTTTTTGCCGATGATCAGGGAACTTTTGCCTAGTTTTTGCATTTTCTTGCACTAGTTGCTACAGTTCGAATGCATTACCGCAATTTGGAATTTCGCAATGTAACAGTTTGAATGTTCAAACGTGACCAAAATTTCAAAGTGAGAATAGCTTCAAGCGAAACGATTAGATTCTTAGCTCTACGATAGTTAATGATTTCCAAGATTAAAAGTCTTGACGCCAATTACATCACAGTCATCTGAAGTTTTCATACGGGTCTAGAAACAAATATATGCGGGTCCCGAGTCAGCTTTCGAAGCCCCTTTATTCCCAATTCACTCTTCACATCTATGCTGCCATGTACGGGCTGGGTGGGGGGCGCCTAACTTGACTTTGTCCCCGGGCGCAGGAAACCCCAGGCACGCCATTGGATACAGTTATTTTTGCAATAAATAAAATTCATGTTCTTTTGTTGTTCACATCCGAATATTGATATTTGTCATCGTTCGTACAAAAAGAAAAGGCAACAAAACGCAAAGAAAATATCAAATAAACGTAAAAGACTGGTGATAAACCTTTCGTGAGCTCTGAAATACTAAAATTAAGGAATTTTCGTTTTTCCAAATTTGGAAACAGATTACCGGTACTATATATTTCGATATACTTTGTTGAACGGAAAATTGAGTCCGAAGAATGGATCATCTTGTCCAAGTGGTTGAGTTCATACTTTCTCCCAAAAAGCGCTAGAGCCAGCCGTTCGTGACAAGCTGAGAGACCTCCTGAGAAGTCTTGTTTTTTTAAAGAAAATTGTTCTGTTCTTGACAAGGGTAAATAACAAAATTGCTGACTTCCTCAGATCGGTCTGTTGCATTAACAATGACAGATTCTAAGTAAAAATTATGAAAATAATAACTTCGTTTCGATTTACCTCATTGGGTGAGCAAGTCAGGTTGACTTCTCCAGAATCATCAGACTTGAAATAAAACTTGTAGAAGTCCGACTGCGGTGTAGAAAATATACCTAAGGACATACGCTTTTTGTATTTAAAAATACACCGATGTTTTGCGCACAAACCCTGGTGACGCATAAATCATGTGCACCTGGAATTCCGACGACAATATTGATTAAAAAAGCAAGAACCGAAGTTAAAACATAAAAGGTGAAACGGGAGGTTTCGGAGTTTTTGTCTTTTATATTTTTAGCATGTTTTTCAGCTGCTCTCATCAAATAAGTAAAGCGCCAAATAAATTCATGTTGAACAAAAACATCCTGTTTGTACTTTTTCATGCGTAGATTAAGGTTTAAAATTGTGGTAACGAATGTAACGGTCAGGAAGCTGAAGTATTTGTTAAGCAGAAAACCGCAACATTTTCATCGTTTACCCATTTTTTATTTTTCCGAATCACACCAACATCAGGTACTTCATATTAGCGCGCAAGAATGGGGATACGCGTGAGGCATCAATGCAGGAGACTATTTTTTAAAAAAGATTAAAAGTTTGTTCAATTTTTTCGCGGTGCACTTAACGCGGAAATCGTTTATACAGTTGATGCCAATACCAGGTATGTACTGTGTCTTAAATGTACTTAAAAATGTGTCTGTCAAGTATATCTTGTGACTGGTCACTGGAACACAATAAAACCACATTGCAATAAACAAATTCAACAAAATGTTCGATTACGCAACTACGCAACAAAGAATTTGCATAAGTAAAAACAAACATGTGCAAGTTATGCTTTATTGTTTTATTGGGCAATGTCAGCATATTTGCTGTTATGGTTAACAGCAACAAACTCGAAACAAAATAGAGCAAACGTCTGCGATCTCGACCCTGTCTACGCACATTTGTGTACGCGGCTGCATCTCTGTGCGCATGTAGATTTGTGTTCATGCGCGTGTGTGTTCGTTCATGTATGTACATGCGCGTGTGTGTACCTTCGAAAGTTGCAACGAAATCTTGAGCTTTGTCCCAAATATAGGCAGATTGATGCAAACCGTGCATTCCTCTGTAATCTGCTTCAGAACCATTTCGTTTTTCCCATACTTCTGAAGGTGGCAAACGAGAGTCATTCCACCATCGCATGAAGATGCCTCGCGATCCTGAAAAATATGGTGTGTTAGAACGAATGAGGTTTTCACTTCCTTGGTGCGAAGCAAATCTCACTATGAATCCTTGATTTTTTAAAGTGAAGTTTAACTGTCTCTCACAGTGTCCTTTCAAAATAGACCTGTTCATAATAGACCACTCATAAATAACCCGTTCATGATAGACAACGTTCTAAACAGACCCGTTATGAACGTGGTCTGTTATGAACTCAGTCTGTTATGAACGGGTCTGTTATGAATGGGTCTGTTGTGAACAGCTCTATTACGAACGTGGTTTGTTTCGAATGGTCTGTTATGAGTGGCCTGTTATGAACAGATATGTTTTGAAAAAAAGACACTCTCTCACCGCTGGTTTCAAACATAGATATGGGGGCGGGAATAGCTCAGTGGTAAAGTGTCCGCCTCCCAATTGGAAGGTTGGGTGTTCGATCCACAGCCACTGAGTGAATTGCCGTAGCGCTCCTTGGGCAAGAGCGTTCACCTCAACCGCCCCAGCAAGAAGCACAT
>Ga0210059_1000697_pt1 | contig 45357 bp, 27 predicted proteins | sample Ectturendosymbi2_FD_188042 | JGI IMG/M metagenome (GOLD analysis project Ga0210059, IMG submission 188042) | Ecteinascidia turbinata endosymbiont from Florida, USA - Sample 2 (SPAdes) (version 2) | ecosystem: Host-associated > Tunicates > Ascidians > Unclassified | place: Key West, Florida... | reverse complement strand
CCCGCGTATTTTTGTGGGAACCGTGTCTGGTAAAGACCCGACGAGAATCATTGAACAACTGATGGGTGGCGATAGCTCAGTACTAGAGTGTCCGCCTCTGAAAGGGAAGGTTGAGTGGTCGATTCACGACCACTGAGGGAATCGCGTAGCGCTCCTCGGGCAAGAGCGTGCACCTCAACCGCCGCGACAAGAAGCATTATTGAGGCTTCTGCCTGCCGCCAATTGTCGTTAAACAAATCTTTCGCATTGCATGCGATCAATCAAAAACTGATCGCCAACGCCAACCCCGCAGCTGCAGTAGTTTATCGCTACAGCGAAAGCTGACGTAGGTCGGCTTGACCAGGGCGTTTCCTTAACCTTCAGCATCGACCGTCTATCGAAAGACACCGTGTCCTTTCAACATCCAATAATAATTTTGCAAGTGACGCCACAGGCGGCGCAGGCTGTTTGTGATGTCACACAACACTGCCTCGAGCGCGATGAAGCAAAATAGGGGGAGTTGCTGAGGTTCAACCACGAAATTGCGTGATGGACAACAGCAGTTTGTTTCTAAGCAACCCTCTGTTACGCATCACCCACAAGGAGCGATCACCCTTGTGGGTTCTCCGACGTGTACTTCTGCATTCACATAAAACAGTGGTTCTAAACACGCCGAACCCTTACGTAGTTTTCCAAACTTCTGTCGAACCCCATTTTTTCCCAGTATAACAGAAAGTAAAAATTGTGATATAACCAAGCTTTTAGTCATGTTTCAGATGACCTTCGTCGAACCCACTGACATAAAAGCAAGTCCAGCGCTGAGTCGTTGCCAGTTCTTGGCGCGTTGTGAAGCCACGCGGCGGTCGCTACGCTCAGTGGCGTGAATAGTGGCTTAAGTCATGGGGGTGATCTTGGCTGTAGGGGGCCCAATGGCTAACACTCAGGAAAGAAGTTGAGAACTAGTAGTGAATTCGCATGTGGATGGTTACGCTTGCTAAACCACGAAAACACCCCGAAAAACTAAAAGAAAACAACTTTTGAAAACCAAAAGAATACTAAATACCAAAATATGAGATAGGTGGGGGCCGATTTTCACATTTAACTTTCCAGGGGGGGATGCTCGCCCCCTGCCCCCTCATCAGTTACGTGGATCTGCCCGTAAATAACGTCAGTGGCAATAACCTCAATATTTCACACACTGTAAAATGATACGTCACTTTTAATTACAACAGTCTTGAGTACAACGCGCCGTGGCGATCCAACGCAGATGTGCTTCCTGTACAGGGTAGAAAAAAAAGAGACATCTTGCAAATGACGGCAGATAAAGCACAGTCGCAAACACACACACTGGAAAGGTTGCAATGAAAGTTATCCGGGGCACAAACGCGGTGTTGGTGGCACTGACTGATCTAAGGCACGTGCTGCAGAAACAAGGCCACATGGATTGGATCAGCGAAAGTAAGAACCTGCTGTACAAAAATGCTTCGGAAGTTGCTCGTATCGCATCTTCCGTTAAGCGCATGCGAGAGCCGCGAACTTGCGTCGGCGTTCTTTGCTTAATCCAGTGGTTCTTAACCTTTTTTTACATATCTTTCCCTTTTATCGAACAAGCTTGGCAAATTTATCCCCAATGCACTCAATGGTGCTCAAATATTAAAATTAACAAACTCTTACAGTTTAGAATGATTCCTAAAAATTTACGTTTGCTGGAATCTATGGTTCAGTTAATTTACCCCCTTGGACGATGAAATTTACCCCACGTAACGAACCACTGGTCTAACCGGAAGTAGGTGTGAAACAGACCGCCGTCAAAATAAATTTTTCGCAAATGAGGTTGTTGCAATTGCACACTTATCCAAATTCACGGCTTCGAAAAGTGAAAAACTACACGTCAGCAAGAACGTGTTTTCAGTTCCTCTATCGATAGATAACAATTTGTTCCTTTATTAATAGAATAGGTATTTCCGCTACGATAAACTTCCTGCTATGCGATTTAATTCAAGGCCGCAACTTCATTCGACGCTTCAGTGGTGAACGCGTCGCACAATCGAAAGTTGGCGGATGCGTCAGTTGGATAAGAACGACTCACAACATGGAACGGACAGCTCGACCTCAAACGAGTTACTACGACTACAAGTGCAAGACGGGTTGTAAAAACAATGAGCTCAATATTTACACGCAAATAAGGCGCAAAGTAGAATTTCAACATTCCTTGTAACGAAATTACTAAAAATAAAACAAGATGAGGACATGCATGAACTCCTTACTCGATAAGACGCAAGGGTTGCTATATACACCCGCTCTCATCCTGTTGTTCGACGAACTACAAAACGACATTACGTTGCTTGCAAACACTTGATTTCAAAATCTGATTTCAAAAAATTGAGGAATAATAAAGTCCACGATACTTGGATTCGGAAAAAAAAACAAACCAAGCGAACAGGTGTTGCCTCTATGCTGAAAGAAAGTCTCACAGCATTTATGATGCTGACAAAATGCTTGGGGCCGGTTGGTAAGGGAGGGAAGAAAACAAAACAGAACAGCATGAACAAAAAAGCTCGATCCCAGCACATCCTTTCAAAAACGTTAATCTCATGTGCTGGCAGAACCATCCCAAAGGAAACAAAGCTTTCGCTCAAGTCTTATATTTCCCAAATACAACCTTTCAGGCAGCTCATCATCGAACCGCACCATCGCCTGAGAGCCTAGCAAGTACACATGGCCAGGCAAGCCGCTCGAACGGCCCTGTCGTATTGAAACAACAACAGTAGGACTGATTTTTCACCACCATAGTCTCAGATATTATCTTGTTCTCTAATATAAAACAAGCCACAGGATCAAGTTGTTTTTTCTCAGGAAGCACGTTGATCATCGCCAACGCTTCCATTCGAAGACACACCTTGGCCAGTAATCGCAACCAAAGAGCAAAAGCATTCAGCAAAAAAACAAAAAGCGAAACTTGAATGGTTTCGAAATATGACCGTTCAGCATCAGTCATTCCAGTCATTGCTTCCCCTTCGAACGACCAGCCAATCTCTTTCACTGCCCGCCAACGCCTCCCATTTCAACGTCATTGATTTCCTCGATTGGCACCGGACGCAAGACGTTTTGCTGGAAGGCCCCGTTCTGCATTGGCAGCACTTCGGGCGCGGGTGCCTCAGGAGCGGTCGCCTGCTGCGGAACGGACAAATCCAGCATTTCCGAGAAGGACGCTTGGGAATCGTCAAGCATTCGGATAAGCTGCTCCACGCATTGCATCGATTGCGCCGTAGCGCGATCGGCCATTCGATCGTAGCTGTCAGGTCCGGAGTTCATGATGCTGTTCAGACTCGAATATTGCGGGCATTTGATTTCTTTGATCTGCGATTGTCACGTAACAATTGTATGTATCTGAACGTGCTTTTTTTTCGAAAAAAAAAAACGGCAAGGACAGAGATTTTCAAACGTACTTTTAAAATTCGTTACATGAAATGAAACTACAGATATGAAAAATTGAGAAAAGCGACCAAGCACAACGTCGTTCTGATCAATGCCCTGACAACAAGAAATTCCAAACACCGAAAGAAGTAATCTTTCTATTTGTACAAACGGCAGACGACTGTTAGGTAAAAATGGAATGAACATGGGCGCCGAAAGAATTTTTTCGAGTGGTGGTCCAAAGTGGATTTTACTGCGCTAACCAACAGTGTAGGGTTCTCCAAACTACGGCCTGCAGACCAAACCCGGCACGCGACATCATTTTATCCGGCCCGCGAAGACATTTTGACAATAATAAAGAATATATTTGTACGAAATATTTATTGAGTTGGTAGAATTTAACATATCCTGAAGCAATGACAACACTTAAGATGTCCGGCCCTCGAACTGTTGCGTAATAGCTTATGTGATTCTTGGACAAAAAAGTGTGGAGACCTTTGCAATAGTGGATTGTTTCTAGGTGGGCAACAGTGGCTAAACTTCATTTTACCGGCTCGAAACTAAAATGAAATATTTTTCTGCTTTAAAGTTAACAGGAAAATTTCAACAACTCAGAGGGGTCAAGGTCCCCTACTGGCCCTTCCGAAACCCATGGAAATAACCTCATTTCGTCAACGTTAGGGATTGATGCTCATTTTTCAAGAAAGTATCGAAGCAAAACATATCAATTTGAAGCAACACGTCACTCCAAAATCGGGAGAACATAATGAGGTTTTGGCCAACTCTTATTTTGCTTTCAAAAACAGTGTGAATAGTAAACAATTTTTCGAATAGCTAGCAACCTGAACATTGCGGAACCCGACCCCATAGTCTTATGGTACAGTAGCAAATGGCCGGCTGCTCTCGAAACACTATGTAGGTTATATAGGATGGTTGGTTTTTCCGCCATGACTTAATATTTTTAAACTTCGAATTTAAAAAATACGTCCGACCTGTTTAAAAAAGTCGCCGCCACTTCAAGAAAACATAAAGCTCGGACTCTGCGCACGTCACCACAAACACCAGCTTACCTTGGTCAGAAGAAACCGCGCAGCTCTTGGGACCATAAACAGAGTGACGAGGTTCTTTTCTATCGGGTTCTTTATCGACCAGTTTTGCCCGAAAGACGCTTTCACCTCCGTCTGCGCCACAAACACAGAAATCAACTACAAAGTCCAGATTATGCCCATTTCTAGCTCAGACGAGCCGTACCACTCAACGACAAACCGTAGTTAGTCAGAAACTGCTGTTTGTTTTTAATGTTGTTCAGTTTGACTTTTTTTATCACGACCTTGCGCACGACTCGCTCCGAAACCCTGTTTTCAGCGCGTTGCAGGAAATCTCTATTTAATATTAAGTTCATGCAAAAACTTATCAAACCTGATCTTTGCGTTTTCGAGAACTTTACTGCGACATCTTTGTGATATCAAAAGCTTTGAATGACAAGTTTTTACAATTCTTGATACGCAAGCAAACCCCACCACACACTTTACTTCAGTAACACAAAACGCACATGACTGCATTGGCCCCCGTGACAAGGGGCTAGAAAAGAATTTTCCAAGAAAAAACTTCTTCGAAATCAAACCCAGGTCAGCTTTGCTCACATTTCAGTCGCTCTCATCCCCCAGCTGTTCTTTGTGTGCAGCAATCTCTGCAGCAGTGGTTCTTCACCGGGGGGAGCACGCCTCCCCTGGGGGCGTCAATACAATTTCCAGGGGATCGCAAGCCCATACGCGCTCTAACACAGGACAGTTTTTGAACGGTAAATTGTTCCGTCCAATTTACTTATTTGAAGTCAAGGTGGTTTGAAAAACAGGAGAATAACATAGAGACGCGTGGTAGAGAAAGGATGAGAAACACTGCTCTACAGGCTACTCTTGCACTGGGATGTCAACTCTGGTTAAAAATGTCAGAAAAAGACAAACATTCACAAGTTTTTCCATTCTGCAGGCGATGCAGCCGCGAGGTGCTCTACAAGCACCAATCCAACCTGTGACGTAGCCAGCCCAAAATTTTGACGAGCCAAAAATTTTGACTTCAAGGGAACAACAGTATTTTGTTTGGGATACCTCCTCCCAAAGCACAAAATGACAAGGTATTCTAGAAATGTGAGGGGCCTTAGCTCCCCCTGGCTACGCCTATGAATCCAACACTATTAAACACAGTACATGGGGAAGATTAACTCCTGCGCCACATTGCGAGTGGCTTACAAGCGTAGGGTCTAACGCGATCTATCACCGAAGACGAAACTCTCAACAAACCTCAGGGGCTTTCTCTCGGGTGCCATTTGAAAACCCTTGCAAATCTTTGCAGAACTTTCGATAGTCGAAAACTTTGAGCAGCTTGTTCCGATCCAGCTTCTCCGGCTGGTTGTTGTCGTTAGATTCAGGGCCGAGGACAAAGACCTGAACACAAACAAATGACTGGTGGCCAAGAGCTAAAAATGTAAAATACAGTTTTTTTGTAAGGAAAATGTTAGGTACCCGGTATTGATCTGTAGGGACCCGATTTCTCTAATTCCAGGGACCCGATTTTCTCAGATTTTAGGGACCCGATGATAATTTTCTCTGATTCTAGGGACCCGATTTGAAACTCTAGGGACCCTTAAACGCCCTAAAAAAACCTGCGTAAAATAGAATTTTTACTGATGAGAACGAAAGGGATGAAATACACTTCTCGCCTCGACGATGTGTTCAGCTCTCACCCATCAAAACCAATCTTCGTGTTCCGTCTTGTCACGAAAGTAAGGAATAGAAGTTATCGCGAAAGTTCAGTCATGGTTAGCAACACGGGCGTCGGAAAGATTTTTTCCAAGGGGGGAAAATAGTGGATTTATCCATGGGCAGCCGAAAAGATTCCAGGGGGGGGGGCGAAAGTGGAGATATTTCATTTTGCCCTCTCGAAACTAAGAGAACAACCTTTTTTGCCAAAAATTTAATTGGAAATTTTGAAATTTTAAAATCCAGGGGGACAAGGTCCCCTCTTCACTCCCCTCCGACGCCCATGGTTAGCAAACGTCGCCACTAATCGTCCGTTCGGCATTGAACACCACGCAGGCATTTTGAGAAGATCAAAGTCTCAACGCAATGAGCCACAGGTTTAAACCACGTCAGCGTTGTCATGACAAACTGGCAAATGTAACTATGGACTTGAAAACGCTGCACGTCATTCTCCGCCTTTTCCACAAGACTTCAGGTTTTGCACTTCGTCCGTTCGACGTTCAAGCGTTTCTTGCGAACAAGCGAAAACGTGCAAAAGCTCAGATCAGCACAGAGTTCAGCCAAAGATCGCCTGTGACTGATCGGTGGTTCCTGTGTTCACGTCGTTCGCACATCGGATTATTATTAATAAAGACGACCTCTTACGGCCATGCATCATTATTGTTTATTCCGAAACTATTTTCCAGCATGTGGGTGCATGCGCCTGTACTTACAAGGGCAGAAAGCTGTTTAAGAACGGAAATTTATCAATTCGCGCTCAAATCATTGCCAGCAGCAGCAACCGTCGTCCACACGGTTTGGATTATTCGTGTAGCCCCAGGGGACTTTCTTCGTGTAGCCCCAGGGGGTCTCGCAGCCCCGCAAGCGCTCCAGCGCGTGAACGACAACATCGCGTACCACAACACTGTCCCCTCCCACCACATGCTCAAAATAAACCAAGTTCATTAAACGCTGTCCGTTGACAAGCTGACCCCGAATCGCTTTCAAACCGCTGACAGACAAGGCAACCGAACTGCTCACATCTTTACTGAGCAGCTCACGACGCCAGGGCACCAACAAAAAGTTCATCTGATATTAAAAAAGGACAAGCGCGCGCGCATCCACTGAGCATATCAACCTACCCTGCTCTGACATAACCGCTGAGCGTAGAAGCATCCATCGCGATACGTGATAATCAGTCCCCGTTTGATGTTGTTCAACACGTGTCGCGTCAGGCTGGCCTGCTTCTCTGACGTCGCGTACGCCTCGCAATCGAGCAGCTCGACCTGGACAAGAACCGGAAGTCAATAAAAACGAAACTTCCTTTTCAACCGCAATCGCACTCGAGGCTTGATCAGCGAGGGCTTTTGTTATCTTGTACGCTTGAGTCTACTGCGCTGGGTTGCGTGTGTGAGTGGATACGTTATATACAATACCACGCTTCTACGTTACAGTTGGCCTGCATGGCGAATGTGAACTTGTTGTTGTGCTTATCGCTGTAAGTGTGCTGTCTTAATCAAACCTTTACACTGTGCAGAAAGATTTCAAACGCGTCGAACAATACTTGTCTCAAACGAAACAAAGGCAACGAAAGCGGAAATAAACTTTTACGGCTTTTCGCCAACAAACACCAGACTGCTGAAGTTTTAGAAAACATCTGAAGACTGATGTGCGTTTCTTCACCACCACCGCAATACATGGCACGAATTCAGGTTCACGAACAAAGAAGGTAAAATCGTGCTTTCCTGCAAGTTCGAAGTATTTCCAAAATTCAGATTATTTCAAATTTTCCAAGGATTTTTGAACATCTTAGAGATTCCGTTACACCCTGCAAGTCATTTTACAAGTTTCAGCAATTTTTCGATTTACTGTTTCTATCTAAACAAAATTTTCATGGGCCCAGACGTCAGCGGCTCACATCCGACTGAACGACTGCGTAGATTTGTTTGACAACGTGGTCCCTGGTCACGGATGAATGGCGAACAATCGCCACTGCCTCAGAACATGTCAGAAGTTCGACGGGCCTGACCTGCTGCAAGTTCTCGGGCCCGAACACGTGGCTTGGCAGGTCATGGGCCGCGCTGGCCATGTGTTGCAGAGTGGAGTTGCCGTAGTGCACTCGGCAGCCTCGCAGCTCGGTCACGTGGCACGCGAGCACGTTGGCGTTGCGGTATCGGATGCAGATCTCCATTTCATGTGGAGCTGGAAAAATAAACCGGTCGCTGTGAAAAAAGTACCTGCGTCGAAAAAAAACGCTTTGCGGGCAAACCGAGATCTCGCGCGTGCCGTTCGGGTGCACAGCTGTACCTGTGCCAAACTCAAATCTAGTGAAGCGATCCATCGGACCGTCCGTTCAAGCGTGATGGTGTTTTTCAAAACAACTGTAGTTTGATCAGAGACCAGCGGAGAAGCGGAGTGTGCAAATTTTTTCGCAACATGCCGCGCGACGTGGGAGATGCAATGCATCCAACAACAAAAATTCTGGCATATTATGAAGTGACAGATGTCAAGCTACTTCGAAAAATTTTACACAGACATTGGAAATTGACTACGCTACGCTGGAGTTTCACAGACCAAGGATGGCCGCAAATGCGCCAGGCGGATTTGTCAAAACAAATATGGTAATACATGATGAAACTTTCACAAACTTTCTGCTAGTCTTCGTATAACACGTCGATTGAAAATAAGCTCTACGTACGTGGTAAATTTTCTGGCAAATGCGAGACGTTGTTAATCTGCGGAAGACTAACAGGGGGGACGTAATTTCCGAGTGGGGGGGTATCCATAGGCATTAATTCCTCGCTGACGTCACTCCCGTTCGGCGACCCGATTCCTTGCAGGTTGGAAATTGGGGGGTTCGCTTGTCGACTGTCGTAGCTGGGGGGCGGCATTCCCGAGGCAGACACTTTGTGGGGGTTCTGGCTGGAAACGATGATGTCCGGGTAATGGGGTTTGGGGGGCGGAGCCACGTTCAACTGAAACAGACACGGATTGGTCGAATTCAGGTGTGGGTGTGTTCTGAGTGTGAGAGCATTCGCTGCTCGGTAAATCGCAAAAAAAGGCTTTGAGAAGACGATTAAATGTTTTAAAGTATTGATTCTGGGTTCAACAGCACGAAAACCCAACATTTACCCCCCAACAACCCCAGCTTCCCAATGGGCTGTTGCTTTAGCTTGTCGACGGAGTGTCATATTTTTAAAATTTTACTTTCTTTCCAATACCAACTGAAATGGACGTCTTTACAGCGACAAGCAGAAGTGTTGCAGAAGACACCATTCAAAAGAGTCACTTGTCGACGCAGTATTTCCCACTGTTCAACAACTTACACTCCTCTCTTGAAAATAACTGTTGTTTTGCGGACAATCGGATATTGCAAAATATTAACCAGCCAATGGCAAACATCTTGCAACGAAAAAAACGCCATTGTCGCTTGAGCCCTCCCCTTCATAATGTAATTTTTGACAAAATTTCTCTTTTTTGACTATTCACCCTTCAAGCGGCAGTCAAGATAAGTGTGCACGGGAAAAACACGAAGCGGGCTACGTTAAGACTTTATAGAGTACAATTACTACAAACGTGACTTTAAATGCTTTTTTTTACCACAAGCATACTATCGTCATGCTAATGAGCAACTGTTCGCCCATATACCCTTGACGCAGAAATTCATCACGACTTTCACACTGATCGAAACTTATGTTAAGGTTAAAAGCACTTCACGGCATTTTACTATGAGTGAACATAAACACAGGCAGTGATGAAACCGGCGAAGACAAAGCTTTTCCCGCATCTAATGCTGTTATTAATATGGCTGTTCCGTCTCGCCGGCGCAGCTAGCTGCAGAACCACGTGCACATTGCAGTGAGAACGCGACGCGTGGTCAGAAGAACTAACCTCATTTGCGGTGTATCGCCCGGGTGTGGGGTCTCCCACTTTCATCTGACCTGTAAAGACAGACTCGATGTCAACTTGATCGACATAAATAGACCTAAAATCTGTCCCAAAGGAGCACTTTCGTTTAATGACGCTGATTTTAAAAAATAACAAAGCAAGCATCACATATTCCAGGCAAGACTGAAGTCGCATTTTAGGGAACTGCAAATGCGTGAACGACCCCTCGTGCGTCGCCGTATCGCCAAGGCTTGAAGCACAAACCCCAGGTAATGCATACCAATCAGCCCGAGGAGGCGATCAGTCGGATCCAGCGCCGTGTAAAATATAACCTGATCAACCAGTTTGTCCGGAACAGCGTCACTACTACCAGTGGCGGCAGCAAAAATCGTGTCAACTATAAAAACCGAAAGCTACGAATGAAGCTCAGAAGAGGATGACTAGCGTGATGCGGAGTGCTGGTCACCGTTTGTCTGCAGATGCGAGACGTTTCACTGCAAGAACACCACAATTTTTCAAATGATTCGTAAATTTCTCACGGGGTTCATTCGGTGAGATCAAACAGAATCCTCCGAATCTATCAAGTGAGTGATGAATCACATCAATTTTGCACTGAACGATGTGCGACATGAGCAATGGCTTAATGAAGAGGAAAGGTTGTAATAAGACAAGCCGCAAGTCCAACTTCACAACGTACTGCTTTCAACCCACAAACTTGGTCTGTCATATTTGCGCCCACGCATGTTGGTAACGAAGCTTTGAGCATTAGTGGAGAGACTTCCAAGTCGTATGTTTTATGGGGGATGTTTTTATCGGAGTCGTCTTTGTGTGGTCTGCGGTCGTTTGAAATAATACCAAGCTGGTTTTTTTTCGGTAATTTTTCAGTCATAGAACAAACTTTTTTGATATGACCGAAAAACATTACGTCAATTCGGTCATAAACGTCTGAAAAGGAAGACTAGTGAATACTCTCGCGGCAAGTTTCAATGCTGTTACATACGGGACAAACGACCGAAATGTCTCAGACGAAAAAAAACAGGTACCAAGTGAAGAAGTTATACAAGAGGTTGGGAACATGAACATGTTGTTTCAAACCGAGGTTTTGCTCGTCAAACCTTTTCATTTGTTTTGCGAACTACCATGACATTCGAAAAGTGCCAAAAAGTCGTTTTTATTTTTCAACGTAACATTCTTGCCGTCGTCTGTTCGCCATCCAAATCATTTAAAATTAGTCAAATAGCTTCAAAGGCTCAAGATAGAAAGCTTTGAGAATTGCATGGGAAGCAGTTAAAACACTTGCGTTTTCTATGTCGGTGAGTAAATGTGAAATTAGGGCGAAACTGGCGGAATCATATGCCTTGTGTTTTACAGGCAGGAGGGCTAACCTTCCAGACGAGCCGTCTCTGCCCAGGGAGCCACAAAACCTTCACCGGGGGGGGGCAACAAGCAGAGGTTTTCACCAGGGTAGGTATGAAGAATAATATAACGACATCTACTTTACATCTTTTATTGAAGGACAGGGGGCACACGAATGCTGAGGGTCTCGTAGGGGAGCGGACCCTGGAAGGAGGAGAACCTCTGAACTTACTTTTAAATTTGTTGCATCTCACGCATTAATTATTTACGTCACACACATACATTTGTTACGTCACACACTTACTGAACTGGCTGCTCGGGTCGGTCATTAATGGGGCATTGCCGTTGCAAAGTGACGTCACCACCGAGTTGATGACTCCGTTTGATGTGACTTGAAGAGAAGTGGATGACGTCATGCTCACGTCAGCAGCGGTGGGGCGGTGATGGTAAGGGTAGTGCTCGGTCACTGCAAAAGAAACGCCACGACGCTGAAAGCTTAAAGCAAAGCACAAGTGCAGAAATGCCACACCGCTGCTACCAGGATCACACAGCGACGAGCCGTCGGTCGAACGCGGTGGCTCATCTTCAATCGTTGTGGTTGTTAGTTGGCATGCATCCGACGTCGGTGCCGCTGAAAACGTCAATGCCGGGAAGGCATGCCAACCATCTGGGGGGGTGTCAAGTGAGGGCGCCTTGTCGAAACCAAGAACGCCAGTGGCGCAGGCAGCGAATCCCAACTTAAAACGTTCCGTGTGAACAACACAGATGAAAGACACGACGACGTTCACGGCGCGGTTGCCGACACAAAATAGGCCGATCACAGCGTGTTATATCGTGACGTAGTAATAAGAAACGCAGGGGAACCAAAGCGTCTTTATCGCCTTAGCAAATCAAAAGGCGCCCCGGTCCGATGAGGTTACGCGACGCCGAAAGCCATCAATGCAACCGCCGCCGATCTGCCACTGCTACGTCGGGCAGTGACTGCAGAGCTTGAGGCAAAAATCCTCCGCGGCATGAAAATAACTCACTCATGAGCGCACGAGTTCCTCTTTTGCTTGCGATTTATGGCGATCGACCGGTTGCAGCCACAGCGACAGATATAATCACGTTGCGGCGGGAACTCAATTAATCGCCATTAAAATGTTTACGACGTTGCGAGCTTCGAAGTTCGTCGGTGCACACGAATTCCTCAAACCTCTGTCTGCTGCGGACGAGCGTCAGCAGACCAAACCAAGCACAGATCTTATTTGATCTACAGCGTACGAACCGAGGACTTTTTGCCTGATATACGGACCTGCGTTTGTGAAATCGCGCTTCCTCGTTTTCGACGCAAAACCTGTGTCGACTGTCGAAGAAAAATGGGCAAAAGACAACAAACGCGTGAAAAAAAAACGAACTTAATGCTTATCTAACAGACCATAACGTAAAATGATCATTAGAATGCTTAAAAATTGCTTAAAATTAAGATTGCAAGAAAACAGACGACATGGTAAACGTGCTTGAAATTAGGATTGCACGAAAACAGACGACACGGTAAACTTTTAATTGGAAGCTGCAATAAATAGTTCATCAAGAGCCGCATAAAGTCATCGAGAAGTAAGCAGATCGCAATGCGCAATGACAATTTGAACAACAACAGCGACAGCACTGTGGAACTGAAGTGCAGTTGCTGGTCGCGGAGAGCTGCAAAAGAGTTTTTCAGAAAAACACTTTTGGCCTCCGGGAAGAATCATTACCAAGTAAACAGAGCTTCTGCTGCCACCAGTCACGTATGACCAGTTAGCGTGAAGTATTTCATTACGCAAGTTAGCGTGTAAGTATTTCATTACGCAAGTTAGCATGAAGTGTTTCATTACACGTATGACCAGTTAGCGTGAATTATTTCATTACCAGTTAGAGTGAAGTGTTTCATTACGCAACTTTACGCTTCGATAATCACCGGATGCAGCTGTCGCTGCAGGCAGCACGTGTGCACTTGAAGTCCAACCGGGATTAGGATTTATTTCTGTTGGATTGCTGGTTGTTAAGAGACTTACAAACTCATCAATGCGCTGGTACGAGCACGAAACGTCAGCACGCGCGGTTTGGCGAACGCTATAAAATTTTACTTCGATGACAAATTGTTTAAATATGTCCAAAAAAAGACCTGACCTGCTAATTACACTATAAATACTGTCTTCAGGTACGAGGTGTTTGCATCATGCCGTTTCCTTCAACTGCTGCCGGCGTTACTGTTGATGAAATTTTGTGACACCTCTGTTTTTCCTCACTTTATTTTTAAGCGAAATCCCGTCAAAACTCTTAACTTTGAAGACAAGCGGCGTGAACCTGTTTTTTTCAAGCGTTAAAGCACGATTAGTGTGGGGGTCGCACTCCACTGACGCCGGCTTCCCCGCTTCCGACTAGAGAGCGCGATTGGCAAGAAGAGTCCAGCAGTAAGAACTCGCGCGTGCCAGCTGCTGCACGCTCTAAAATAACCGGGTCGATATGGTTTCAGCCGCGTGCTTTCAATCAGCTCTTCTTTTGTCAACCGCCAGTTGTTAGACTGCGCAGAGCAACACGGCACTTACTGTGCACGCCGAGGGGGAGCGGCCCGGATGAAGATTCTTTTGTCCACACGTGTCTCGGGTAGATCTCGTAATCTTGATCTGCAACACAGATATTGACGAAATGGTCGCATCTTTATAACAGACGTGCTGCTGGATGTAAAGGCAAAGTGGAAGAGGAACCGGTGTAATACTGTACGGCACATACTTTTTCAGTATATAGGGGTAACGATCAAGTGCTCTGCTACAGCGCCTCTCCGGTGCATCATGAAAATCTGCAGCAGGTCCGTGGATTGTTCAGCAAAACAGGGCCGGATTTCTAAGTCAATCTCCTGCATCATTTGTAGCAGTGCGCGGATTTTGATGTCACAGCGTGAACACCGCAAGCCACAGGGTACATTGTCAGCGCGGGGTTCGTCATCATTGGTTCAGCGGCTCCTGTCATTGGGAAGGTTGCCGGTTCAGAAACTCACAGAGAAACTCCGCTTTCCAAAGACGTGCCTAACCCTGTGCAAAGGGCGTGGCCAAGCCAGGAGCACCACGTGTTCTTGCGTCAGCCACTGGTTTCGTTCCAGTCGGTAAAGCCGGATAAACATGGCTTGCCACTGTGACATCACAAGGGGAAAAAAGCCACTGTGCGTGGTTGAAAGCAGTGACTTCAAACGTTTACAATGCTCGAGGGATGCCGCGAGCCAATTCATTTTCCAACAGGTCATTAAAACACATTTTCAAAATGTAAGCAAACCTCATAGCGATTTGCTGTGGATTCGCCACTGAGTGCCGCAAATTGTATACTGTATCTTTTCTACAGGGGGCGGCAAGAGCAGAAACGTCGGGGTCCACTGGGTTGAAGTTGAAGTTGGGGATTCACGCGAAGACGTTTACGGATGACAGCCGCGCAAGTTGTTCGCGCAAGTGCGACTTACGTAGGTAGTGCGAAAAAATGCCGATTTCTCAGCGAAAGCCTTGTTTGTTTAAAGATGCTGGATTCTCACGAAAACAGCACACACAAAAGATGCCGGCAAAGGGCAAAACAGCACACACAACAGCACACACAAAAGATGCCGACAAAGGGCACCGCGAATTGTGACACGCTTCAGCGAGCAACTACTACGAGGCTGTGGTGTGCGCACGCAAGTCGAAAGCGCGGAAAACAACGCAATTGGTGGACAACGAAACTTCGCGACGCGTCACAGGTGCGACCATGCGCAACGAATACGCTCAGCGAAATGACGACGTTGCTCAGGCATTCCGGGAGGGGAGCATTTTACTGACACGGTTCGTTGCGTGATTGAAGGAACTACGTCGACTGGTGATCTCGTAGTCGTGGCAGTACCCTTCCAGAGAACTGTCGTTCGCCATTCTCCACAGTTTTCGCAAAGAGCAGCCATACTTAACGTTAAACATGAGTTCATATCCTCAGTCCAAGGTATCGGATTGAAACAAACTGCTTTAGAGAATGACGCCATTTTCGGCATCTGTTTTATCGACATTCTCAACAAAAACACAAGGATCAGGCCCGCAATCTGGAGGGGGGCAACCGCCAAAGTTTTCAAAATCACGTTTGATTGTTAGGTACAACCATTTTGTCCTGCCCCCCCCCCAGAAAATATTAGCTGGCTGCACCCCTGACGCACTTGCGCCTTTCAGTTAATCTATTTGTCACGTCAGCATAAACGTAAATCAAACGCTGCTGAAAGCTGACGCTAGTCCCCGGGGGAGCCTCCGCATAACCGGCGACGATTTTTTTGAGCGCACTCCCAAGCAGGCCACGCAAAGCCTTTTTTTGCCCCCCCAAATTTTGTTACGCCCAGAATATTTTTGATTAAAACATGCAATAGAAACAGAAACATTGCCCCCCCCCCTAAAATGCATTCTGTCCCCCCAAATCTTAAAACCTGGCTGCGAGCCTGCTCACAAGCAGGGAAAAATCGTGTGAGCACGATGCAGCCCTGCTGCAGTGCAGTGGCGTAGCCCGCCCAAAATTTTTTGGGCGGGGGCAAAATGTTTGACTTCAGGCGAGCAGCAGTATTTTTGTTTGGAACGCCGCTTCTCAAAGCACAAAATGACTAGATATGCTAAAAATTTGAAAATCTGGGAGGGGCTATGTCCCCCTGGCCCCCCTGACTACGACTATGCTGCAGTGATTTAATTGCTTTGCGTCACCGCAACCGCAGATGTCTCAACCTACTTGCGGTTTTCGCGCGTGACACTGAGCATCACGTGACACTGGAAGTCACTGGCGTCACTGGAGTGGTTCGACAAGGCATGAACAGTTTCACATGACAGTGACACTGACACACGTGCACCAAGCAGTGCCAAGCAAGTTCGACCAAGGCCGTTCACAAACGACTGAAAAGCACGAGTCGAGAGTCATTGAACTTTCACACGGAAACAACTCTGCCTACTTTTGTCGGGCTCCGGAAGCAATTGATACACTCTGTACGGTTCGTTGCCTTCGAGGTTACTCTCCGCCTTTAACTCCTTGATGTCGGGCAACTTGTTTAGCGCGCAACGGAGTCGCGTTTTCCAGGTGGCAGCATCTAGCTTGTCTCCAGGCTTGTATTTTCCGCGGTGTTCGGCCCAAGCCTGCATGTTACAAGCAAGATAGTTAGGATCGCAACAGCCAAGCACCGGAACACCAAGTCCCTGCCTCGAAGATAACGCCACGGAAGCGTAGAATGCGTCGCCGCTATATCGTGAATGGAGGATGTTTGCGAGACACGAATGGTGATATGAGAGGATATGTAAGTTCCCTCTCACAGGGTTTCCTTCTGGCAAAAATATAACAATATGAACATCACTTTAGCTCTAATTAAAGTCTTCACTAGTGAATATGTGAGGACACAAGCAGTTTCCCCAAGGAAATATTTCCCGGTTAAGGCCCTGTCGCCAGCTTGCTTTCCAGCATCACGATCACACTCTCAACGCACAGTCACGTTGCAGTCAGTGGCTGAAAACCTGACAGTAGTCAGTAATACAAATGAGAGTCGATCCTCGCGGAACCACTTCATTCAAGCGTTTGTAACATCATTATCGGGTCGGACCGAGGTTTGCTGACGGAAATGCGCATTGCACGCAATGCATGCGCATCACCACAATCCAGAGATTACTTCATAGCAGTTTTTGTTTGGCCTAGCAAGTCCCGGTCTTTTGGGCGTGACTTGTTCAACGACAACTACCTGGCTGGGGTGACGTTGACTTTAGTTCCGTCTCGAAGCGCTGCTGTAAGTAAAAAAACGCAGGGGACCCAGGTAAACAATGAACGTTACCCACAAGTTGAAATTAGTCTTGCAGGCTGCTTTCGACCAACATGCTTTTGAGCAATTTTCATGACAGAGGATGTAACCGTTTACTACAAGATGGCCACACAGTGTTTTTCTGGGCGGCACATTGTATGAAGTAATGTTTAAAAACAGCAAATGGTAAGCTGGCACTAAAAATAGAAGTCAAAGTTGACTGCATACTAAATGGGTGCATGCTTCGCTCGAGTGCCCCTACACAGGGCCTCCAAGAGAAATCTTTTCAGGCGGAACAAAACCAATTTGGGGCCTTTAAGAGTGGCAAAATTAATTTGAAATAAATAAAAATTGAGGCTAATTAATGTGCATCAAATTTCAACAAGAAGTGTTTGTCTTTTGATCATATGAAACATTATGTTGAAACATACTGGTAATCACGTAATGTGACAATATTACCATTTTCTAATCACTACTTTCAAATATTCATGGTAATATCTTATCAAAGAAGAAATTAGAAAAAAATGCCGCAGTCTCACAATGAATGTCGTCGATCTAGGTTGAATAAAACGCTGCTAGTGAAATGAGACTGCGACCTCATTGAGTAACTGTATCCTTGGAATGAGCTTACTTATTATAATAAGAATGAAGGGACAGAATTAAATATTTTGTCAACCGACTATTGCTTCTATATTTGACCGCGAGCCACAATAAATAGCCACACGGGCCACAGGCCAGCGACCACTGCTTTAAAGCATCCTGTCGAAATAATGTAAGTGGCTATAGTTTCTCCTGTGTGGTTTAGAAATCTTCAGATTTCTGTGTATGCCCACTAATCCTAAACTCACATTCGATTAGAGCCTGTATCTGCTTGCGGCGCAAGTTTACCAATCAGCAAAATGCACAGCGTACCGCCGCGGTGTACTATAAGCACTTGCGTCCTGCACTGCAGTTACTATTTAATTTCAAACTTTTTAGTTATCTTACACATGTGCGCAACATTCGAGGGCTACTATTGTTAGATTGGATTTTATTGTAAACTGGCATGTTTCCATTTCAAATTTCACTTGAAATATTAGTTTGAAATTCTTGGTTTATTGGGGAGAGTTTTTATTAAAGATTTGTTTGAAAATGAAAAATGTACAGGAAAATTCAGTTCAGTGGACAGACTGGGACAGCAATCGTGAATGCCTTAAAATTCGACATAGTAGGCAAACATTCAAGTTCAACAAAAATAATTACTCTTAATATTTATCAATGCATCAAATGAGGAAAATGCACTGCCAGCAATTCACATTAAAAACATCACATTAGCTTACCCATTTCTTTAGGCCAAACCAATTTTATTACCGGAATTTATTTCGCTACATTATTCCGAGTTTGTCAGTAACAAACACGTTCCTTCAGTCTCGGGCCCCGGAACAATGTACCTGCTGGATCCCCCTCACATAGGCCCTGCCCCTACATAACACGTGATAGGCAAATAGTCTGACATCAAGTAATGAATCAATCGGCAATTTGTTTTCTAGGAAATGGATTTCGCGTAACGCTACCCCTCCTCAGTCCTAAAATCTGAAGATAAAAGGATAAAAAAGATTGACAACTGATTGACTTGTTTGTCACTTTTGCGGAGACGAGTTATTTGAATGCAGATGTATGCAAGCTTGAATCATCGCAAAAAGAAGAAAGCAGAGCCCAGTTGGTTGATTCTTCGAAAGCTTGCAGCAAACCTGGAGCTTTTAATTGCTGTTGACAGTCGAGCATCATCACAATGCTCCGTGTGACATCAGAAGTCACAGTAGTGCCGATGTTTCGTCACAATAGGCTGTTAAGCTTAACTTGACTGCAGGTTTGCCAATTTGATTTTTGAAGCCAGATTTTGAAATTCTGTTTTTTTTAACACCGTTGGATTTTTTGAAAATAAAAAAGTCAGACAAAATTTGGCTTTTTCTGGCTTTATTTCAGCCGGAAAGGCTTGACTCTGGCAAAACATTGTCTGAGCTGCATATTCATTACAAATCTTTTCTGACGAGAGTCTATGACCATGCAGGGTGCACAGATTATTGCAAGGATTTCACTGTTGCCCTAAAAATGATCGATGTATTTAATAAGAAATAAATGCACGACAGTGCAGTTACGGGGAAAGAAAATGCTTCTAAAGTTTGGAATCGTATTATATGAATGTGTCTGACGAGTTTTATAGTCTATTTTGCGTTTGGTAATGCATGTTTTATGTATATATGCCTGAAAGCTGCTCTTTGGCTTTTTATGGCTTATTTTGGGACAAGGTCTGGCTATTTTTGGTGAAGACAAGTTGGCAACCCTGCTTGACTGCAAAAGCGTCATGCGCCAGCAAAGAAGAGTGAGCGCGGCCCACCATAACCAGTGGAAGAAGCGTTTCTCCGTAATTTAATGTCTGACACAACAGAATCACCTGTTTTGCTAAAATCGGCACACAACATTCGAACAGCAGCAAATTCAGGTCAGGCAACCGGCCAAACACAAACACATACCGACACAACAAACCACGGAAACCAAGCTAAATATAGGCGCCAAGCAGCGATTATGAAGCTTCTCACATATGACATTGCAAAAGCGCATGTAGTTGGCTCCATGCGCGCTGAGATTTACCCAAAACACGCAAAACACAAGTCGAGCCGAGTGTAGATTTTTTCGAATCGGCGTGTGAAGCGATTGGGTTTCTGTTTTGACAGGCCTGGATTTTTATTTCACAAAAGCAACCGGGAACGGGTTCTTTAAAAACGATCAACGATACGAATGCGCAGGCTGAACATGTATCCACAGCTGCGTTTTGCGCCAGAGGCATCTGCATTAAGCTGCGATCACCAGAGCCATTATACGGATCACGCCGCCACGGCAAACTTACTGAAGATCTCCCTGCCGCCATTTTTCTTGTAATCCCTCATAATAACCACAGTGGCATGCCAGAGATTTTGAATCCATTCCGGTAGTTGTTTTGCGCAGCCGGTTCAGTTGAACTTGTACAATCTGGCGCGAAACGTCGGTCAAAGGCAAACCATTCTTTCTCGTATACGTTACAAGTAGTAACCGTCGGGTGTCGAACCACTGTGGCGAAACCGAAACTAAGACCGCTTGCGGGCGCTCGTGACGACGCGCGAAGTGTTTCAATCCGCACCTCACGATGAACGTGACATCGAGGAATACTTCGTCAAGGGCTTTTTTCCCGGAAATTTTCACACAGCAAGCAAAATAAGCAGCGAGTTGCATTTAATAACACGCCGCCGGTCATTTCTTTTGATCCTCTTAACTCTTCGGCAGGGTTTAGCCAAACCAGAAGCGCAGCAATAAAAAACGACGTGTTTTAGGCATGTCGACGCTCTTACGCGCTGGGTTGAGAGCGACGTGCTTGACAATGGATTTCAATCAGAAAATTGATTTTGCTGTATTGACACAAAATGCCCGGAAGCCTATTAGTGTGTAGAGAAAAATGCTGGGAGACCAGCGTGGGCAGTTAATAGCGCAAAGAAGTAACATTATGTTGGGCAAAAATGGAGCACAAGGTAGTAGTGAAAGAAGCGTGCAACCAGTACAAACTTAATTTTCCAATATGCATCTAACCTCTAAAACAGAGACATTGGTGCCTGTCAAAGAATTTGAAGGAAACCTTTAACGGAGTTTTGCCATTCCAGTAAAGGGCTCGATGTTTAAGGCACGCGTAGACAAGGTACTAAGCGAGAAGTGGCCAAACGCCAGGACATCAGTGCAGGGGACAAAGATGCGAGTGCCTCCGATGCATTTAAAATTTTTGAAAATATCAAACATCGCATCAAATTCAAACGAGTGCGTGCGATATGCTGGTTTGGCGCTGGTGAGCCCGTCTGCTGCCCGTATTTTATGCGAATGCTGGCATAAAAAAAGAAATATGACATAAACAAATAGCTTGTTGGCTTTAAGCACAGCGCTTGCCATTTCGAAAGACCGGAAAAAGTCTGCACTTCGCCAAATCCCTGCTCGATATGCATGGCAGGCGGCGCGTTGCGATCGTTGTTGTCGCGTGAGCTGAATTCCCCGCTGGATCTATTACGGGGGTTTCCCGCCGACAAAATGGCAGTGGGATTTTCCGCATGCTTTCGAACCGAGGAACGCAACGCACACGTAAGCACTACTCAGGATATTTCAGGTTGCGGATAAGACAAAACAAAGCATGAACTATCAGCGAAATAAAGCTGACGTTTAGCGTGAAATATTTTGTTTCGCGCTGTGAGGCACACCTCAAGAGACTTCCAGACGATCGCAAGCCTTTGGACATGGGCGTGGTCTGAAAAGTGCGTGTTTAGGGGAAGAACGCCCAAAGTTTGTGATTAGCAGCAACTTGACTTACACAGTGAAGGCGATCACGCGGGTGCAGAACACCTGGCACACGAAAACGCACCGAGCAACGGCTAAACGCATATATCGGAGCGTGGTGACATTTGCGCCATACTTTTTTGCATTCAGTAAAACAATTGTTGGAATTCACGCAACGGCCGCACATGTTTGTAGCAGTCCCGTCGCCATGGGGGGGCTTTCGTGGGCTTAGCCCCCCCAAACAAAGCTCCAAGCCCCACCAAATTGAAGTATGAAATACTAAAAATAAATAGAGTTTTTGCGTTCAGGGCCCCCTGAAAAAAAACGTAAAGCCCCCCTATTGAAGACGTTCTGGCGACGGTTCAGGTGTGTAGTGGTGTTTCAGGCGTTTAGTCGGCACATTTACTACCGAAACCACGGTATGATCTTGACAGGTTGCTGGCAACTTGAGAAGAAAAGGACATTCGGCCAGTTGTCCAACCGGGTTTCGCCGCGTCATAAGTTGAGATACAACTTGACAAAACACTTTGCTGCGGCAGGCGAATTAGCGCGCGCTAAAAGAGATCAAGCAAGGTGTTTAATTTCTACTTCGAAACTGTTGAGCAATTTCGAAGTAATGCCATTAAAGCATTTGCGCTGTTTAATCTTATTCTCAGCATCAATCGATTCCACAGCTGTACGGACAAGAGTTGTACACTTGAACTTCGTCGCATTTTTGGTGAAATACGTCATCAGTTCTTCTGTGCTCGATAAGGCGGAATATCTCATCGTTGCAAGTTTGCTTTTGCAATGTGGAATCCGCTTATTCATAATCCGCTTATATAAAAAGTTTCAGCAGTTAGGCGATCTGAGTGAAACATTTCTTCACAACAAGACAAACAGCATGAACCTTGCACCTTGATCAGGAAACGCACTGGTCGAAAAACACCTCGCATAACTCGTGGAACACGCGTTCTTTTTCACACTCGCTTTCCTCTCGAAGGTCGCGGGGTCATCGACTCTCGGAGCACTCGAAATGTGTCGCCGTTTTCAGCAAACTTTGATAATTGTCACTATTAGAGGTTTTCTCGCTCCGCATCAGGACGAGACCCAAGCAAGATCGGAGACGGAGATGTAATCGCACCACCTTGTCCTCGGTCGACCTCTGGGCCGCTTTCCCGTGGGCGCTGGCGCAACAGAAAGGAGAAAGCACGACGTCATCAACCGCATGACGCGTGGCAAGCGGCAGCGCGTCTTGTGTTAGATGCGCAGATTGTTGCCTGAGTCTAAAACGCAGAGCATTACATCCAAATTCACCAAGGAACTTGGCAACTGGTAATGTGTTGGCAAAAAGCAATCACTTTTTTCTTCTGCATTCCTTGTCGCAGCCTCAATTTTTGATATGAAATGATCAACTGTACATTTTCCTAAGTCAGTGGTTCCCAGAGTGGAGGTAAACTACCCCCGGGGGTAATATGCAATTCTTCGGGGATTAACACGGAACTAAAACCGCAATTTTGTTCTGGTTGCGTTCTTTTTACTACACAAAATATTGAAGGCAATAAAACTTAATCGCTATACCTTGATTTGGGCAACGGCTCGAGCAAGTTTGGGAACCACTTCCCTACGTTGTGCAAATGATCGGGGCATTTTTTACATGACTCTCACAAAAACAAAACCTATTCACGACTGACAAAGCCACGCATGCTCGTGAAGCGGCAGTGGCGTGTAAGTGTGAGTGGTGAAATTCTGCCTTACCAAGGATTTCAGCCTGGTTCGATTTGCTGAGGAAAACATGTTGGTCAGCAGAAAGCGCTTGCAGGAACTTGTGCCCCACAACAACAAACCAACCTCTCGTCCATAGTCCACGCCAACACTTTCCACAGACGTGAAACTGAGTGTGGGGTTTGTATTGGCTGCATTTGTTACTGCACCAAGTTTGGCCGTCAACACAAGCAAGCAAAGACGATAAAAGCTACCCAAAATTTTTCGCAGCTGTTTGCAGCTGATGAAGTGTGTTGGCAAACTCTTCCAAAGTGAAAATACCTGCATGAGTTAAGGTATTGAGGGAAGACCATGGCGGAGCTGTTTGTTACAATAACATGCAAAAGCCGACTGAATGCGCGAGCTGGACAACAGCGGAGCACAACGCCCAAAAAGAAACTGACAAAGCCAGAGCGGCAAGCAGTGGGTTCGCCGAAAATGATAAGTATCTAGCGATACCTCAAACAGGATCCGAAAGCGATAAGACTGCCTTTTCATCGTAAACGCTGCATTCTATCCAGTCGTACATTAACAGTGAAAGCCAATGCGGACTCGTAACACTTGGCAAAGATGTTGGAAGTGGGGCAAAACGTTTCTAAACCAAAAAAAACTATAACACATGAAAACACGGTCTAAGCCAGGGATCATGTACCCATTGTGGAACATTTGCCTATCTGAGGGGGTACATTTATTAAAGTTAGCAACAGAAGGGAAAAACATATTTATTATTCATTTTCAAATATTTCTACATACATCAGCCGCAACAAATCACCTTTGAGACATAAAAAACGGAGTCTACGGTTATAATTCTACAAATCTGAACGTTCTGTTAAAAACTTAGTGAATTTTTGTTATTTACTCAGTCTGTTTGTCATAAGAAATTTTAGGGGTACATGCTCATCTGTCGAAATGCTGAAGGGGTACATGGTCAAAGAAAGGTTGGAACCCCTGGTCTAAGCAAAGGTTTTGAATTGTTACGTATCACAACCATTTTTTAGATGAAGCGATATATCGACGTTTGAATGTATCATCTTAACCCAATGTTCAAAACAGGCCCGCGAGCGACCAACGTGGCCCTTGCGGGCGACCTGGTGCCGTCGGGCACCGTGTTGGTGACCCCTGTCCTAGACTCTACAAGGCCGCGGATAAGCCACCCTGAAACCCCAATCGAGAGGCCAATAAACATTTGGTGACCCTTTTTTCATGTAACCTAAAATAGGACCAGCCACCTTAATTTTGTAGGTCTCGCACCACTACGCCATGTCACAGAACCTCTACGTGTAATGCTTACTGTAGAATTATAAACGTTAATAATGGCATTCATCTTCGGAAAATTCCTGCTATATGACGTCACAATTTGCGATTTCACTGTCCTGTACCAACCCATGGGCCCAAGGGATTCCTGGGGGATACCATTCCACGGACAAACCTAATGTATACGCTTAAGTTAACAGGTAGATAATGCGGTAAGATTACCGTTGGCAAGTTTTAAAAAATCAAACAATCCTCAAATAACATACGAAAAGGCAGTTCCACATCAACAAGCAAACATCGCTTTCATCTTTTTGGCATAAAAAAACTAAGGCTAATGAGTAGTAATATAGTTTCGACATCCTGACAAGCAAAATCACTCGATTTTATCGAAGAAGGGGTACTGGAGTAATGACATTTTTGAATATCAAAATGAGAGGTCCGCCGATGATTGATTGTTATCGGACGAGTGATCGGAGCGAAAACTGATTTTGTTTGTCAGTATGTCGAGAAACCCTACTACTACTAACAGCAGATTTGTTCCTGTACTCCCGAGTGCGTGTACTCCTTTGAAGCTGCGAGGCTGGCCTTTCCCAATTCAATCACGGCCTTCTCTGCTTGTTTCGGGCAAAATGACCCAGTAGTCTATAGTGAACCTGTCAAACTGGGGCTACCAGCTGAACTATAGCAAACTGAAGTAGTTGTCGTTACTAATTACAAAATTCAATGACCTCTCGTACTTCCTGCAAAATGTTTTCAATTGAATAATAAAGGGTTCGAAATGAAAGAGACAGTGAAATGCGAAAATCGGCCATACTGCGATTTGAATAGGGTCACAGTGCAGTGAGTATTAATCCACGACCTTGAAACAAAGTGGTTGCTTCCTCATTCAGGTGGAAGACAACCTACCACCCAGTATCAAATACAGGAGTTCGGGAAAAAGGCTTAGAGGGCAATCAAAACAAGGCGAAATAAGACGCTCAACGTGTGTCGTGTTAACAAAGGTTTTGACAGCAGATTGTAGAAAATCAAGCAAAGTGCTTTACGAAAAGTGGCAGACTACCACATATTCCAACTGCTTGTTTGTTTTAACCGCCAGTGAGCAATTAGAATGTGTCACGTGGTGTGGAACGGACCTTGCAAAGCGTGAACAAACAATGCTTTTGTGAACCTCATCGGTAAAGGAACCAAACCTGGCCAAACAATGCACCAAACCGCTCCGCGACCATTTGAAAAGAAATGACGTGTTTTCCATAATTTTCCATTTCGTATCTAATAAAATATTTTGCTTCCTATAAGAGACTCCCAGTCCCAACTCTATTTACAAAAAAGTATAAAACACCTATAAGCCCAAAATCGGCCACGAGCACCGATTCCACACCCAAGCCAAATTGCATCGGGGTCGTTTGTTTTTACTGAATTATGGCTTTAACAGTACATATGCGACGAAGTGTAATTTTACAACCATTGCGGATAGATCAGCCCCACAAAACCTAACAGAAGATGGGTCAACCTCCCAAATTTACTCAGCTTAGTTTCAATCTGAAATGGATCCTCACACTCCCGATCAACAGCTTGCCACTGCAAATATCCTTGCTGACAGTTTTGTATCTCTACATTGAAAAGCATAGCGTGCACTGGTGCCACGCCTAGGATTTTTCACTAGATTCAATGATTTATTTTTAGACTGGCCTAGTGATCTAGTGATTTTTCACTGCAATCTAGTGATACATCGCAAAGGATATGTTTGAAGATCGGTTGCATTTTGTCTAATTTTTCAACTTTTAACCCATTTTATGAAAGTTTTCCAGCTTTTTTAATCCGTAAACAATTGATTATATGAATTTTTATTTTAAGATTTGCACATACAGAACAGACAAGTGTTTCTAATTTGAGTTTTTTATTATTTTCACTTCCGTGCTGCCTATTCCTGCACTATTGGCCATGACGGCACTTTCAGTTCCTTGCAGGGACACTGCAGTTGAAATAACTAAATGTTAGGTTCGTAGGTTGATTGCTCTAAACTACTCTCTGAGTTGCGTCGTTTTCAGCACTTGAGAAAAGCCTGAAGATTGTTGTTGAAATTTTCCAGGATTCAGCATGATCTACTTCAACAAACGTGCATACGAAGTAAGGTTTTGGGGTAATAAAGCAAGTACCTAAATTATTTCAAGCAAAACTGCAAATTTCGACGCAAAAGTTTTAAAGCTAGTGATTTTTGTTCACATCTAGTAAATTCTGTTTTTGTGAACGAAGTGATTTTTACAGAGAAGCCTGTGGCAGCAATGTTAGCATGGTTTTGCCAAACAAACAAGCACTGGCGTTGAGTCAAGCCAAAGCGAAGGCTGCCATCCGAGTGCTGATCGACTCAGCTTTCAACTTCCGACAGTGCATTGTGAACAGTATGCAACCTGTTTGTTTTGCAGTTTCAAATATAAGGACAATAGCAGGCAATCTGTTTCCTCAAGAGCAGGCAATCTGCACCAGAGCACATGGAATTGTGTATTGCCCGCATCCTGTAGCCGTAAACATCTATTGCTGCAAAAGTGACGAACGACTCGTTCAACAAAAGCTGGTCAATTGAGTTTGAGCATGTACTGTGCAGGGTTGTGGAGTCGGAGGTTTTTGGGTGGAGTCGGAGTCGGGTTCCTAGCAACACCAGGAGTCGGAGTCGGATTTTTTTGTCTGACTCCGACTCCGGAAGTCCAATTGGATCATTTTTGCATCACCTTCCTAAGTTAGGAATTCCTGTTGAAATGGTACAGTTTCTTATGAAACTTTTGTTGAAATAGAGAATTCTTGCCGTGTACCACGATTTCCATTGAGTGTTAGATGCTACAAAATTCTTGACAGCCAAACTTCATTCACTTTATGTTAAGGAGCCGGAGTCGGAAATTTTGGAAAGGTCGGAGTCGGACAATCTGGAAAGGTTGGAGTCGGAAATTTTGGAAAGGTCGGAGTTGGGGTCGGACATTTTACCTCCGACCCCGTAACCCTGGTGCTGTGCACAAAAGAGGTTTTAATAAGCGTAAGGGAAAGCTGAAAAGAGTTGGCGAAACTATTAAAGCCAAGTACGAAATAAAATTGTCTCACGAAAGGAAGCCTTTCACAGCTAAGAATCAGGCACTACGACGTTACAGAGCATATATTTCGCCTGATACGCAGACGTCATCAGCTCTTATTCAAATAAAAACTACCAGAAAATCGTTTGTCTTAGAATCAAGATCTACTTAGATCAATCGTTTGTCTTAGATAAGAAAGAAAACTACTAGAAAATCGTTTGTCTTACATCGTCTGTTTATGACGCAACAAAACCCTTTGTTCATCACAGCGGAAGTTGAGTGATGTGCTGTATTGCGCCGCATTTAGATTTCGAAGTTTCGGTTGTGCGATTGGCGCAGTGAAACCCAGGAACAACACCCAGTGACCCCCGACGTAACCAGACAAAGCAAGCAGCATGCGGAAAAGCTTGAATGCGCACACGTTTCATGCGTGGAGGCAGTAAGCGAGATGAGGCCTTTCTCCAACCTATTCAGCAGCACGTTCGAACTCAAATCTAACCACTGGACCGCCTCCACCTAGATTTTTTCCAACGCCACGAAGAACCAGCACTTCTTTTTCGCCCATGGACAACACCGCTTCTAGCAAGACTTCATGACGCACCCACATCAACGTTTCAGCGATGCATGCTGCAGTGGCAACAACGCACGTTCAGCAATTCTCCTACGTCACTTCCGGTCACGTTGCCATGCGACAAGTAACGTTCTAGATTTTATGATGCATGCTCTGCCAATGGAAGGGCTTTCTTCCGCGTTTGCGCATTAGTCGTGGCAGTGGTCAGAGAAGCAAAAGGAAATACGATGCGACAGCCACAACAAAAACGTCTCAATTCCATTTCACTGACTGTCGTTTTAGCCTCTGTTAACTTCTCCGGGAATTGCAGGCGATAACAAAATTTTGCAATAATTGTTCTATCATCGTAACATACAGGGTTGCCAGAGCACTTCAAATTTTTTCAAGGACGTTTTGTCCTTTTGTGACCATTGAAGTTTTACTTCATGCCTACTTTGAAATCTTTTTAGATATAGTGGCGTAGTAAATTTTTCAAATCAGCCTAAGCTAACCACGAAATTGAAAAGGAAACAAAACCGTTCGTGAATATTTTACTTTTTACTATACATTACGATGGAACGAATCTACACGATATTCAGTTCAATTACATTGTTTAATCTTGATTCTTGAATGTTCAACGTAATCAATTGTTCAAGAATCAACAACTTCACATCTATCCAAGAACTTTGAAGGACGCTGGGAAAATACTCAAGGGCAACAAACTGTTTTTCAAGAATCAAGGACAAAAATAGTTTTGATAACAAATCGAAGGAAAGTCCATGGCGCTCAATGACGTCTGGCAACCTTCGCAACATACCATACCCCCAATTACCATACAGTGTATTGCAACGTCGACGTAACGACCCAACAATCGAAAGCGACGTCGAAACTGATTCGCAGAGGTGATATCGTAAGCGTGACGTAACAATGCTTTTGCAGAGCGTGCGCTTGACAACGCAGCAGCAACTGGCAATTCTATTACATCAGGACTAACCTTGAAAATTCTGCAGTCTTCTTCTCTCCAGTTATTCTTTCCGGCATGCTTCCACGGAATCCGGAATACGGTCCGTTCCGCATTCTCCCACTGCAAGCCTGGAATTGTCCCGCTGTTGATCATGTCGATCAGCCAGTGACGGAGACGCTTGGGGGGCTCCGACCGTGAGGAGAGTGCGCTGCTGCTCGACGTGGTGGACGAAGCCGGGGACGCCGGCGAAGGCGCCTGATCGCTGCGGTAGCCGTTGCTCGTCGTTCGGCACAGGCCGGAACCGCGAGAGGTTTCGGTAACCGGATGATGAGGCGAAACTGGGTACGGCGGCGGCATGGTAACCGGCACGCACATGTCATAACCAGCAACAGCGGTAGCCGCCGTGGTCATACTGTACAGCATATCAACAACAACGAAGTCCGACTTGTTTTTCAGTGCCTTCAGGGAAGACGCAAAAGATTCTGTCTTGTCCTCAGGCGACAAACAATCTCGTTCCCTTCAGCAACGTATGTTTGCACGTACACGTAGCTTCTAGCAACTTATGACCGCTCGACGATGCTAAGACTGCGAAGTTACATAAATGAACACGTGATAAGACACTTGGCATTCGCCAGAATGGAGCAAGCGAAGTTTTACAGGGAGAAAAAAGCTGCACGAACGTGATTCACAGTCTGCAGCAAAACAAACAATGCATTTTCGTGCAAAACGCAAAAAATGCAGAACACTTTCGATTGACGTGTTGCGCGACAGCCTGTTCAGTGTTTGCGTCGACAAATAAGTAGTGCTAAATGAAACGAGACATACCGATGGAATTTAGGACGAATTAGCAAATTACCGCCCTGATTTCCACATTTGATGTGCACGGGCGCAAAAGATTTTCAGTGTGCAGTCAAAGACTGACAACGTTTACGACTCATGAGCTTTTTCCCTGCTTCGTCGAAACTGATCGAATGGCAAGCTCGTCAACGTGACTTCTGACCACCTACATTCTGAAATGATTTTTATCTAAACCTGCACCCTTTAGCCTGATGGAGACACATACAACGGAAAACCAGATATTTCACCTTTCCGACATACAGAAGTATCGATTTTAGCGTGGATTCATTTAATTTTCGCGGCTTTACTTCAAATATTCACTCAACACAAAAAGCCTTGTTACAGTACTGATATTCATTATTGTGCAAGCATATAGCTAAGATCCCGTCGTTTGAGGCTAGAAAACCTTGGTGAACATGCGTCAATCACCCACGTTTTCAACATCCTTTCAACTGCATTCTCAAACGCCTGCAACAGGGCGACAGCAAAATGGGCCACCTTGCTGCAGTGGCAAGAGCATCAGCATTGCTGAATGTCTGCTGCAGCAACTTGAGTGGCTAGACTGCTTTTTTCTGGGGCATAGGTTTCATTCTTTCGACGTTTCTGCTTCACTGCATCGCCTAACGTTAGCTGTTGCTACGGTGCTTACATCCAATTATTAAACGTTAAACCCCACATCCTCTTGTCAACTTTACCAATGTCAATGGTTTAACCCACGGTGTCTAGGGTCCAACACACTGACAGATACTAAAAGATAAGCCACTAAGTTTTAATTTTACATCATTTACGACACCAAGCAGAGACTTAGAAGGCGATGCTTGTAGTTTGTTTTTTAGAACTCAACAGGGTTACATACAAAATTTTAGGTGATTAGTGTTACTTGCTTTTTTTTACTGTGACATTTCGGTGATTTGTTCCCGTAGTATTAAAACTCGCCAGAACAGTATTCACTAGTTCGTATTTTCAGACATTATGACCGAATTCACTTAATTTTTGCGGTCATTTCGCCATAAATTTGGTCTATGACCGAACAAAACCCAGGTTGTTACATACTTGTGGTGAAAATTACGTGTAGCACAAGTCCCGTCTGGCAATCACTTGTCGTGAAATAATAAAAGTTAAGGAAATAGCGTTAAAATTACCAGCAACTTAATTAACAACCCTTCTGAAACATCAAGCCTATTGTCACGGTTTCTCCCAAGAAAGTTTAGTTAAAAGAAATGGCATGTTGCCATTTTCTGCAAGTGGGCAATAGCGAATAAAATGCAACTCTACGAAACACAAGCCAAAATATTAGACGCGAACAATAAACAACCTTTTTTTATCAAGTGTCATCCCACCAAGTAACATGTTGCAGGCTGATGCGACAGATCACGAAGCACAACACCACAGCACTGGGTGATGAAGCAACAAGAGCTCAAACCTAGTTTTTTTCGGTAATTTTTTCGTCATTGGCCGAATTTTTTAAAATGACCGAAACAAATTATGTCAATTCGGTCAATATGTCCGAAAATATAGATTAGTGAGTACTGTTACGACGGGTTTTAATACTATTATGGGACAAATGGCCAAAATGTCTCAGCGAGAAAAAAAATCAAACTATTTGTGCGTCACTATGAAGACCCACTTTATTCAAACAAGAAATAGATTACGATGCGTATAGGGAAATTGCATTGATAGTTAATAACAGGTAAAGGTAATGGCCTGTTCCCTTTGGAAGCCTGTAAATTCGTAAAATAATTACTGAGCAGCTTGCTCGCATGTTTTTACCGGTGCCTTTTGACTGTGACTTGACTGACTCTTCACAGGCTCAGAAGCAACTGACACCAACCCTGTGCGATATAGCACTACCATTGGTAATGGCGCGAAAACGGCAACTGTAAACGATCTAAGCTACACCAAAGCCAGAACGGCGTCTAGCAATAAACAGTATTTGCTGGTTACTCCGGTGGGTGGCTGTTCCCACTCTTGTTGGTGGTTGTTCCTCTCTTCGTGACGGTGGCTATCAGTCATGAGAACAACTGCTGGTTTATACGGTTCGTGAAAGCTCCGATTACTGAGTTGGTAGAACAGCCACCGTAATGCGTTCGCAATGCATGACTGCACTGCTTGGTGATCACCTGCGCTTCGCACAACGCAGATCCGTTTTGACAAGGAAACAACAGTATATATCATAGGCCACCAGCACTCGCAACGAGACATTTTTTGGAAAGTTTTTGTTTCAGCAAACAGTGCACGCCCCATTTGGTTCACACCATTTCTAAAAATGAAGTGCAGTGCACTTTATTGACAAGGCGTTGCTGACGGAAAAAATGTCCCTTTTGCAAAATTATTTCAGGCAGCGGGCAGTCCTGATTCCGGAACACTGCAGTTTGTTGCCTTTGGCGAAACCTCAGCGCTTACTGGCACTGACGCACGATTGCCACCTGAAGATCGTCACGCACAAGTTTTAAATTGCTTTCCTGCAACAAGCGAGTACGTTCCAAGACTGCAGCTCGACAACTGAAAATTTGGGGTGTTCGCCGAGTTACTTCGCTGATATAATAAGACGAACAGAGCAAGCCTGATATAATAAGACAAACAGAGCAAGATATAATAAGACAAACAGAGTACAGAAACCGGCGAAAAAACCTTCGAGAGGTTTCACGTCCGGTTTTCGCCTGACGCCCGAGTTTTCACCTGACGAGTTTTCCGGTTTTCGCCTGACGCCCGAGCTCCAGCGAGCCAAGCAAGCAGCTGCTAACGTGCACCGCGAGTGACTGCGAAACGTCAGGACTGCAGCTTTAAATAATATGGAAAAGGGAGATGCGACGGAAAAAAATCGCCGTCCGCACGCGACGCATCTTACGCAGTTTCCGCGAGCCTGATAAAACTGGGCGGGTTGCCACTGCACCTGCTTGCTAAATGCGGCCGTCCGCCCAAGTTTCGCCAGTTTCGCATCCACAACCTACGTACGGTTTCGACCCAAGCAGCGCGTCTTCACCTAGGGCCAGTGCAACGCACCAGTTGCGCTACGCGGTGACGTTGCGGCCCTGTTTTGTGAGGAGACATCAGCCGCACCTGACAAATGGGTACAGTGTTTACAGTTCATGATGTCAGACGAACGCGGGCAGACTAGCTGAACCGCGAGATCGGGGTTTTCCTTGCCGCGGGGTTCGCAGATCAGGAAATACAGGATTTCGTTTAAACATCAACGGCAAGTTTGGAAATGAACGGGGCGCGTTGAAACGTTGCGCGCGGCATGGAATTCGAGCCTTCAAACGAGGCAAGAGCATTTCACAGGAACCTGGGCTCCTGCCAGAGCATTGTTCAGCGAAAAGACAAAAGACGTCCAAGAATACATTGCTCTGGCAATAAGAGGGCCTGAGCGAAATTCAAGCTGCCGTAAGCGACAAATAGCACAAACGGTGATTCGGTAACAGACTGAGGTAAAGTTAACGCCAAAAGCCTGGACAAGGCTGCAAAGTTTCAGAAATGGCAAAACGGAAGTTCTTCCACTGAGATTTGAGCAAATCTTTTATTGTGCACATAGACTTTTTCGATATTTTGCACCTTTTCAGAGTGTTCTATAGAACAGGCATGGGCAAACTAGGGCCCGTGAAGCTCTTTAATCCGACCTATGGACCTTGTCTAAATCGTAGTAATATAGCAAATGCGTTTTTTTAGATCTCACTCATATCGGTTCACTCAAACAATCCATCCATGTACTCCCGGTCTCGGTCGTTGTCAAATATCAGAAATCAATAAGCGAGTCGAAATGCTCTGCCCACCTCCGTCGTATGGCTCTCTCATAATCACTTCGCAGCCTGCAAAGCATCCGTTATTTTGCAGCCATGCGTGGGTATGTAAATCACCGAGTAGTTTCGCAAAAACGTCTTTTTAACGTCCCAGGCTTCAGTTCTGAGACTTTGTAAAAACAAACTGTTGGCGTAGGTAGCGTAGAGCCTGAGGGGCCCTGAGCGACACTTCTGATCCAACATTCAAACAGTTCTGTTGCTTACTGATCAAAACTGGCAAATCAACCTGGGAAAAAAGAACACCAAAGCAAAACCCTTCCCCAATTTGCAATGTTTAAGAAAGATGTACTCATAGATTGTTACACATTTTCATGAATGACCGAAAAATAGTCATCGCAATTTTCCATCACTCACTGAACGAAACTTTTAACAATGAAGCTCGTTAGCACACATAGGCGTAGACAGGGGGCCAGCGGACCAAGGCACATCCAAATTTTTAGCAGATCTAGTCCTTTCCTGCTTTGAGAATTCACCCAAAGCAAAATATTTGGGCTCCACAAGTTGGTTGCCCCCCCAAAAGTTTGGGCTGGCTGCGCCACTGGTTGCACGGATTGCCTTCGTAACCAACAACTGACCCACACAGCTGCGCAAGTGTGCGCCCCTTACTTAACCCATGCTGCCCAAACACAACAAGGCACGAAATCAATCTTCACGCCGTCCCCCGGACCTTTCACACTATTCTAGGCTTTTGTAAACAACAGCATCCGAGTAAACTGCATCGGACTTCGTTGTTCCGCAACGGACTGATTGCTTGGATGCAACTTCTGAAGCGAGCAACAGCGTTGTTCGCGTCTATGTCGGACGCCGACGAATGGTACCACACGACGCGTTGATCACCGCTGATACGCAACTGGCCCGCGCCCTGATTGGAAGCAAGAAGTACTCTTTTTGAAACAAGTTCGAGAACGCGCAAGACGATCGAGCGTGCACATCAGTGTCTCTGGTATTCTCATTACAACCTTGTACAAATGTGTGCCATCCTGGACCGTAACTGACCAAAAGCAGTTGTGTAAATTTTAAACTAAAACATGCTTTCCACCAAACAATCGCAATTCCACCATTGTTTGGACCATCCTATGGTTGACCATCCTATGATTGGACCATCCTATGAAAGATGAACCCAGGCTGCAGCCACCATTGGTAACAGTCCTCAAGTTACGAGCTGGGCATTGTGCGCAGTAGGGCTGGGTTACTTTTTCGGTTAAAGTCAGAGTTACGCCCTTCCCTTCCGTAGCTTGCTTAATTATCACTTCAACATCAACCAAGCGCAACGAACCATCATACATTCCTATGCAAACTTGGCAAGACCCATTGTACATATGTTTTTCCATTAGCACGCATACTTTTTCATGAGTAAAATAAGACGAAAACTCAGTATTCCATCGATTGATTGGCTTGCGACGCTAATTTACTGTTTATTTTCGCTTCTCCAATTTTTCTTCAATGAAAAAAAATGCGCAAAAATCCTCGTTCGTTTTTTCGGACGTTTTTGCGGAAATGCAGGGAGCTCGCATCCAACGAAAAACAAAAACCATGGGGTTGCGCGGGAGGCGTCCTCCCAAGCACATTTTCACACCCTAACCCAATCTGCAAAGTTGTGTAACAGGCTAAAATCGTTAAGAAGCTTTGATCCTATCCATCCACTTTAAACAGAACTGATATGCTGCCATGAAATCACGCTCCGGTTACGTCAGAGAACCACCTGCTACATTTGTGCCAGCGTCAGCCGTGGGGACACGAAAGTGGATAGGGAATTCACCACTTCAAAGGGCTGTTGTTTCCGCACAATGTTTGTCTTTACTGGTGACCGGACTGAAGCGTGGAAGAGCCAAGACGGGGACCAGTGAACACATTGGCTATTCGACAAAGAGGTGGAGAGCGGCAATGCCTTGACCCACAGCTCTTGCCACACGGAAAGGGCAGAGAGCGCATCGTGCAGAAAAGGTTTTAAGCTTTTTTTTTGAAACGTTTGCTCGGCACTGAACTTGCTCGCATTACAAGAAGTAACATAGTGCTAGATACGACTCTGAGTCAAAATATCGGTCCGCCTGATTTTCGTGTTTTATGAGTTTCGCTTCATCTTCTGCAGGCAATCGGACATTTTCCGGTTCCGCGAACCGCCAGTTTAGGCAGAGCCATAAGCAGGGGCAAGGGGGCATAATCCCCGCGCGCCGAATTACTGGGGGCCGCCGAAAAGTTCCAACAATGTCACAAATACTTTCATTAATGCGGTACATATGCTTCCGAAAGACATCAGGTTCGAACATTAGGGCGCCAAACTTGTTTCTTACACCCCGGGCGCCATCTACAACTCGGTTACACCGGGCGCCGCCGTCTATGTTACACCCTCGGTTACACCGGGCGCCGTCTTTCTTACACCGGGCGCCGTCTACAACTTCGTCTGCAACTCGGCGGACACGTAAACCGCTCCGGGCCATTGCAGTGTAAAACGAGCGGTGCAGAACAACGCGCAGTTTACTTCCATCTTCGCTACCAGGCGGACACGCGACCGCATTTTCTCAGGAAATGGTTCTGAAGGAGTGACATGACAACGTGTCGCTCCGTTCGCTCGTGATTCCAGCAATTAAAATCAACGATCAGCAGCAGATGTTCGGGCACTTGATTGGCAGGAGCGTGCAGCGATGCAGCTAGCATCGACCTTAGTAAACAAAGCGGAAGTTGTCGGCTGCACGTAGTCATCAAGGAAACGGTGAAAGCGTCATTCCCACCGACAAGAAAACAAGAAATTCACCTAAGCACTGAGCAACGTTCGAGCGTATGGGACGATGCTTGCGCTTAACAAATGGTGGTCGCATCAAGCCACCACTCAACGCCGTGACCTATGACCTTCGAACAAGTAGCGCAAAATCAACGTGATCCTCGTTTCAACGTCAGCCACTGTTGTAAAACTCTGGTCTTGGACCAGAAAGGTTATGCAGCAATTGAGTGAAATAGTTTTTCGTAATTTAATTCAGACGCTGTTCTTCTAAGACAGTTGGGTCTTGTCTCAAATGCATTCCTTTCAGCGATATTCGCACTAACAAGTTGATAATATATGAATAACAAATTAATATTGTGCAAGAACCAGTGAATTCATGCATTGAGTTGATCGCATTGCAATCATTACTTAATGGCAAACACGAGCATTCCAAGAATACTTTCATGCTGTCCAATCCTCAGAGTATTCGTAGTAACGCAATAAAACGTTGTCAACATAAATTTGTACTGTCTTTTGCCATTCCTCACGAGTTGATTCCGCGTCTGATTTTGTAAAATCAACAGGAAACCGAATGTTAACCCCGGCACTAAGTACTAAATTGCTGAAGTGTCGCCTGGAAAAAACATGCCATTCGTCTAGTATTCAGCTCCTGCATGCGGTAAAACGCTCTGAATGAAAGGTATTTAGTTTTCTTTAGTTTCAAGGTATTCTGTTCGAGTGCTTAAGCGGGTTATGAACTTAAAACAACGAAAGAAAGGTTCGAATAATTCCTTCATAACGCTTTGGTTTGCTTTCAGTTGCAAAAGGACTTTGTCCTGGTTTGTTAGCGGTGGGTTGGAGCCAAACACAGAAGTGGCGCACTTCTGCTGAATGAAGGTGTTGCAGCAATCAAGACGGTTGCAATTTTTTTGCGAGGTTCTCACAAAACAGTCTTACATAACAATCGAAATGTCGGTACACCGAGGGGTTAGCCTCATTGCCTCTGAAAGACTTGAGGCCGCGGGATTATTACCCGACTACAGCAACACTTGTTCGCTAACAATTGCATTGCCCCAACAATTGCGCAGACCTCGTTAAGCGTGAATGATTGTAGGTTTCGAGAAACTTTGTGCCTCTGATTATAATTGGAGCCACACTGACCGGAGAGAAGATACTACTGCAAGCTGCACTGCGGCAACGAGACTGTGGTAGGTGATGGAAGTAATGTATCGTACGTTGACTATGTGCGACTGGTAGAAAACCAGCTGTGGCGGTAAACGTACCAGGCATCCCTTATCAAAAGTATGCTCTTTGCCATTGCAAACAGATTCAGCGCGCCTTGCGTCATCTGTAGCCGTGTACATCGTTCATCTGCAAATGTACTTCATTCATCATTAATGTGCTTCGTTGATCCTGGCCACTCATAAGCAGCGTTGCCGAGACAACCGTGAAAGACTAGTGAAAACGGCAAAGACTAGTGAAAACGCTGCTTTGCCGCTGTAGGCACGTGGCGCGGAAGCACCTGAAAGTTCACCAGGACGCCATATGTTTCCAAGCTCTGAACACCAATCGCTTTGCGGGGGGCGTTTCATAGAACCTGCCGTTGCTCCCTGCGTCACCGTGGAGTTCACTTGGCCAAAGCGCTTTTTCAGAACAACCGGCTGGTCAAGACAGTAACTGTCTTGTCAGCGGCAGTTGCTAGGTGCTGTGAATCCGGCGGCGCCGAATCCACGCAGTAAAAGCAGGGCCGTCGCCAGCGGGCGGTCCAGTGGTGCCCGGCCCCCCCATTTGAAATCGGTGCCCCCCCATTTCACGTTTGGCCCCCTGGTTGCTGCATACATCCAATACAGTGTTTAAAAAATGTGGCCCCCCCTTCTGGTTTTTGGCCCCCCCTGCTGCTAAATCATGGCGACGGGCCTGAGTTAAAGACAAAAAACACAAGGAAAGCTTCGCTGCACAAACATCTCGCGACGTCACGTGACTGCATCGGACCACTTTCGCTACCCCTGGGAAGTAAAGTGTAGATTCACAGGTGAATCGGTGGTAATGTGAAAGCTGATGCGAATAAGCTGCAATAGACGTGCCTTGGTAATTGCTCGAACAGCAACCCGAGGATCCGAGTGAAAGGCCGCGTTGTCAACGGTATGCAAGCCCGCAGGGATTGAAACAGGACACGTATAGAACTAACGAGGAGAGGAAAAGCAAATTTTTCCCACTGTTTCCACCAAAACACCTCAACCTTTCAGACAATGGCTAAAAGACCAAAGTCCGTCATTTGATTTCGCGGCAAAACTGCAGAAAAGTTTCAGAACATTCCAACGACAAGTTCCCGATTTCCGTCGAAAATGCAATTTTGACACAAACATCGGCATCTCGCAACATCAGCACTATACGCATTCTGTCACCTGCTTTGCATCACAAACAGCGTTGCGGCCTGTCAGGCCTGCAACCACGGGTGCAACTGGGCAAGTACCTCCGATATCTTCAAAAACATACTTAGTTGTTAGGTACAATAACAAGTTACAAGCATTTCCCCCCAAAAAATAACAGCTGGTTGCGGCCCTGCAGCCGGTAGTGAACGCACGGGGGCGTTTTCATAACAATATAGTGGAGGCAACCATCCGTGGCAACCCAAACCCCTGCAACAGTGTTTGTGTTATTACGAAAAAGTGCGACCCTCGAAAGTTTTTGTAATAACTGAGGAGCGACCCTGCTTAGCTCTTCCTTGAAAAGACTGTAATCGCTTGTGACAAGATAATTTTTGTATAGAGGAGTTAGAAGAAATTTAAAACGCGAATTTTTCTAATGGAAGCTCTCATTTGAATTACCTTGTGGTGCAAATTTTTCAGGTTGCCTGCTTCTTACGCAGTTTTACGTGTGTATCCCCCTTTGACGCGCACTCAACTAAATGGCGCGAAGTGGGAAGGACTCCCAAGAATTGGAAACGAATGAACCACGGTCGGCGCTTTGTGCACAAAAGCTATGAGACTGCGCGGCTGATGAACAAGTGCAACCTGCTCTTCCGAGCAACGTCTAAACAACGTTCAACTAGCCACACATTGCAGCCGCTTACGAAAGGCTTGGATAAATAATAGGAAATCCTGAGCTGGTGACTTAAAAAGTGAAGGCTGCGAGTTTTCCGTCGCTTTTCAAACAGCACAAACGCCAGGCAACGTTCTACAACATTATCAACGTTTCACCATTTTTTAAGTATACATTTTCTATTTTTCTGTTGTTCTACATAACAGCGCAAGACTCTGGCCTACGAAAGCATACACAGAATAAAACTTGGTACTGATACAGGAGACAAATCTCTAGAAACTCACGCGAATTCAGGCCTCGACAAGTTGTTCTGGCAGATTTACGAAAACAGGGGCGTTTAAGGAAGTGAAAACGTTTGTAACATTTTCGACCGAAAAAAATCGAAATAGATCAGTGCAGGGCAACCTGTGGCCCGCGAAGCCAAAAACGACGGCACATTCCTGAAAACGCCCTGAAGTAGGTTTTGTCGCATGCGCCACCAATATTAAAGGCGTGAAGCAGCTTGAAAAGAAATGCTCCATATTGCGTATTTGTGTAAGGCAGTGGTTCTCAAACTTTTCTACGCGTTGACCCCCAATTACAGTATACAATTTTCTGTAGACCCCGTGGCCTAGCCCAACAGTTACTAATACAAGGAAAGCATGAGTCAAAATAAATTTGAGTGCTTTTTACTTGAAATGCATGATAAAATAATACACAATCCGAAGATGTGCTTAGAACTTAGGGGCTATTCAGTGACCCCGTGACTATTTATCGACCCCTTGGATGGTCCAATTGACCCCTGAGTGTCGATATCGACCACTTTGAGAACCACTGGTGTTAGGCCTCAAGAGCGAAAAAATGATCGGCGGAATTAACTGCAAATGCAATTAACTTGTCCATTACTGAAATTGACGTTAAATGATGTTGCCATGTCGATTCGAAAGCACTTAAGCTAATTTTTGGAAAGGTGAAAATTGTGAAAATGTTGGAACGCCAGGGAGTTTTCGGTAAATTTCGAAAAATTCGGACAACCTCATTCTCAGCTTTATCGTAGTCTACCCGTTATTAGTAAAATATGTTCAACTCGTTCAGTTTCTGGTCGAACGTGACTGATATTGGAATAACAAGCAACTCCTACTGAGGGTCGATCCGCGTTGTAGCGCAGTAAAGAACTTCCGTTGCTTAAAACCGCAAAAAAATTTGGGCAAATAAGCTGGAGTTTCAGTTGGGCTAGAAGAGACAAACCGTAATTCATGGGCATATCCAATATAAACGCATGAGAACGTAGTCCATCGAATACAGCTGTAACGATGACCATAAGGCGTCGAGTACGGGCGTGCTACGCACACCGACAATTCTGGCTGGGAGTGCGGCACTCCTGTTAATTTTTCATTTTTTGATTGAGCAGTTCTTTTAAATACAAACACATTATTCTGAAATGCAGTTAAACATTTTCGGATAGATACGGAATGGAAGAAATAAAAATCGCAACGCAGCTTGAATCAGTTCTAAGTTTTACTGCAGAGAGAAGTACCATCTCCGCTGTATGTGACTTTTACGAAGACAATCTAAACCAGTGGTATTCAACGGGGGCGAAATCACCCCCAGGGGACGATTTCATGCGTTATGGGGACGATTTTGTGATTTACCACATTTGGGGGGCGATTTCTGCAGATTAGAATATACAAAAGTCTGAATTAATTCCAAAATAAAAACTATATTTGTCACTTCAGAACCAAATCGTTTGATGCACTTTCGACTCCATGGTTCGTTACAGAGATTATAGTGCACAAGATATAGGAATGGTGATGTAACAATCAAATTAAAATCGTCCTGTGTAACGCTTCACTGTACTAAATATCCAAGGCCAAGGAGAGTGTTGTTAGGTGGGACCCATGAGTTGCGGTTCTGACGAATATTCAGGTAGGCGTATATTGCTAAGCCTAATGAGAAAATAGTGGAGAAACTGTTGCAATAAGTAGTTTGGTAGTTTATTGATCTAGTCGTTGCATGGGCAGCGTCAAATAAGGGACATAATGTAATGACACTTGCAATTCTGTATAGAGACATATCAACACGCGTGGAATTTTTGACTTTTCTCGTATACAATAGTATGCATTAGTTCGTTTTATTATAAGACGTTTTGTCAACAATAAAAAATAATCTAATATATTTACGAAAAACTTGTTGATTTCGTCGAATGAACATATCCCGCAAAATTGACATTAGTTAACATGTCCGGCCCACGAATTGTTGTGTAATTGCTTATATGTTCCTCGGACAAAAAAGTTTGGAGACCCCTGGGCTTAATCAAAGCAAAAGTGGTATTAAAATCTCGTGGGGTTTGTTCGCTATGCATTGGACAAAAGCTACATCATATTAATACTCATACTGTGCACCACATGTGCCCTTTTTACGCATGAAAATAATATGCTTATTGCTGTGTACGTAGGTGTACAGGAAAGGACTTTTCCGGGTTGGTGGCAACTGCTTGCCCTAAAAAAGTTTACCACTGCACCTATTTCTAGCGCCAGCCTTTCCTCGTGCAAAGTGCATCTGTACCGCCCAGGTCCGTCGCCAGGATTCAGCAGCAGGGGGGGCCAAAAAACAAAAAGAGGGGCCCAAAACCAGAAAGGGGGACACATTTTTAAAATACAGTATTGGATGTATGTAGCAACCGGGGGGCCAAACGTGAAAGGGAGGCGCCAATTTCAAATAGGGGAGGCGGGCACCACTGGCCCCCCGCTGGCGACGTCCTTGGTACCGCCCGAAATATGCCAGAGTTTCGGAAATTTTACTTGAAAAGAAAGTAAAGAGCAGAAAAAAAACAAGAAAAAGTTATTGTTTTTTCCAGCTACAATATTCCAAATAAATGTCAGTGCCTCACCATTTTCTTACTGTAAATGTCACCCATCATTAACGTGAGAAACACTTCATTAATGATTGTTGTGCACCAACAACTACATGTGTGCACAAAAAACTACGGTTACACAGTGAGCATGTACAAATGTACAAGATTTCTTTCCACCCAGGCTTGTAACCCCACTTAGTCTGCCACTGCCTGAGCTACTGAACAGTGAACACTATCACAACCGAACACTTCTTTATGGATACAGCTGACGACAAGTCATGACGTTACCCAGGAAGATGACTCAGGCAAAGGCCAAAACTTGCCAAAAACTGTTTTTAATTAAAACTACAACGCAAAACCGAAACAACTCACAAACATGTTTCATTTTAAGCAATGTTTCAACCTTACGACCCGGATTGAGTCTGTTGAAGAATGGAGGCTTAGCTTGTCGCAATAACTTATCTACAAGCTACAGCCCTGACATAAAAGGTGCAAGACAACAGTATCAGAGCAAACATTAAGCACTGCCTTTTCATGATGCCATGACAAAGAGTAGATTTCAAGCAGCTGATTCAGCAACAGCTGTTCATTCAGCACAAAAAATGCACAACATCACTTAGACTTACATGCAAACTAAGCCACAAAACAATTACTATTTTGCCCTAACTTCATCTCCAGCTCTTAGATAACAATTACGAAATAAATACAAATTCTTCTGTTTATTTCTATAAGTTCATTTTCTATTCTCATATGTACGAACTAAGCTCGATATCCTTTCGTGAGCCTTACCATAAAACATGGCGCGCTGTGTACTGTAGCAAGCGAACTGCTGAACACCTACAACCTATTGGGCAATGGTGCGGAACAAGGCAGCCCTCCTTTTTCTCTTTGATCATTCGTTCACTTTTCAGAGAGCATTGTCTTTCTGGTTCTCGTACGCAGCCGTTCGCTTATGACTTTCTTCGCATCGTAGTTTCGGGTTTCGACGCGCTGCGCTGTCGACCGTGATAGCATTCGCGAGCCGAGGGTGCACGCCCGCTGCAAGCTGGTGAAAAATTGCGGCTCTTAATCACTTGCTGTCATTGTAGTAGTTCCTGAATGTTTATTTGCTGCTGGCAAAACCGCGATATGCATTTGTCTTCTTCGCGCTGTGATCAGCCCTAGCTTGTTGAATCTATGCAATGCTCACATTCACACGGATAGCGCGATACGGTGTGACTGGCTATGGCGAGTCAGTGGCGTAACTGACGAGCGGAAGGGTGCGAACAGCCCCCGTGGCAAGCTAAATGTAAAACACGGGTCCCCAACTAGGCTATCTTTTGGTGTTTAGTATTCTTTTATCCTTTTGGTTTTCAGTCGGTTGTTGTTTTTTTGCGTTTTTCGGAGTGTTTTCGGGTTTTTCCATTAGCCGCCCACATCCTGATTCACTATTATTTCTCAACTTTTTTCAAAGTGTTGGCCAGTGGGCTCCCTTCAGCTAAGTTTCACCCCTGGCTCAAACATTTAGTTACGCCACTGTAGCGAGTGCTTCAGTGTGCACAGAGATATCGTGTCGCTATTTCATTTTAGGTTAGCTAAGGGAGGATTTCTGGCAACAATGTGTCCCTTAAAGGAAGAAATGAGTGACACGTGATTTCCCCTACAAATTTTAAACGAAACAATTCACCGTTTAACTTGTGTTCTAACAATCTAAGTAATATGATATGGACCTTAAATTCTCGTAAAAACAAGTAAACAAAATAAATAAAAAGGTGGTATTTGCTTCCATGAGTCGATCACACGGTTTTTATCATGCTATCTCTATTTTCGCCAGAATTTCAGTAATACTCGTTTATCAAATTTTTTTCTAATTGGACTTTCCAAACATCTAAATTTACAACATACTTTTAAAGTTATTTAATCCATGGCAGACTGCATGGCAATGAAAATTTGTAACACGCTTAGGCTTGCTTTGAAATAACTGTTATGTCGAAACTACGCAAACCTGTTGCCTATCAGTGGAATAATCAAAGTGTATGCAACAAAGAAACTTCTGTAGTGTCAGTTATACTCAGGAAGTAGCCTATTGTAGAGGCTTGTAATTGTTCATGTTGATGTAATCTGTGAAGGTCTGTTTAGGTCAGGATTGAAAATGCATGCTTGACGCGAAATCGATCTCCTGTAGTAAAATGCTTTGCGAGCACATTCTACTGTTCTCGTTTCACCTCTGTGATACTTCGAATAGACATCAATGCAAATCGCGGTGTGCTGCAAGAATGCTAGTTTGTTTTAACAATGGGTATACGAAAATATACAAAAGCAATGAAATGTCCCGCAGGTGATATAGAGACATTAAAATGTACTTCTAAAAAAACTGCGGGCACCGATAGCGTCTGCGCTAGCAGCCTTAGTCAGTGCTACTCTATTTCAGAAGGTACGATTGAACCTTCATGCGTTGTCGTCAGCTTCATACGTTGTCGTCTTCATACCTTCAGACGTTGTCGTCTTCACACGTTGTCGTCAGCAAACAACTCGAGCTTTCCAAATCCTAGTTCAGGTATATTAGAAAAAATCGCCAATGAAGAGGGCACTGGACTTTGCGTTGGTAAAGCTCACCATGCTAAGCTCAGAATTGAGACATCACCTTTTACTGAACCGCTTTGCAACACCAGAAGACTATAAATGCAGAGACGATTCTCCGCTAGACTCAAAACGAGCTTATAGACTTGCAAGGTGAAATCAGTATACTCTTCATGGTAAACGTATTCAGTATTCCCCAAGCCTTGAAGGTGATGTTTGCATTTGCTGCGTTCTCTTCACACAACTCATTCGTAAGCAGTGGTGAAAGTAGAATAATTTTCTTACCGGAACGATCCAGTATTTGTCAATACCCTCCCAAAATTTCAGCCATAAATGTAAATAGGCAATCAAGAGCAGGTCTACTTCTGGCCCACCCTGTGTCGTGCATTTTAAAAATACAAAAAACGTACGGTACATTCTGAAAACCACCATCTCAAAATCAACCAAAAAGCGTTAGGCTATAGGCTACTTACGGCAACTTGCACTATCTCCAAAAGTGGTTCAGGTAATGCAACTTGAGTTACTTGAG
>Ga0210059_1000696_pt1 | contig 45404 bp, 22 predicted proteins | sample Ectturendosymbi2_FD_188042 | JGI IMG/M metagenome (GOLD analysis project Ga0210059, IMG submission 188042) | Ecteinascidia turbinata endosymbiont from Florida, USA - Sample 2 (SPAdes) (version 2) | ecosystem: Host-associated > Tunicates > Ascidians > Unclassified | place: Key West, Florida... | reverse complement strand
GACACTGATGCGGCGAAGTGCATGATTCCCGAGGAGTAAGACCTCAAAGTAATCGTGGTTGACGCTCACTGAGCAAATGGGCGCTTGTCATTGTGTGCAGCTAAAGCATATCACTCACAGCAAATTGAAGATCGATCAATTGCTTTTGCTTACAACACCGCGTATTGAAAGAAATCCTTTCCCAGCAAAGAATCAGACAATAAGATCATACAGAGTATATATTTTTGCTTACAAGGAGTTTTATCTGATCAAAATCATTATCATCTTTTACAGAAATATAACGAAATGCGATACAATTCTCTGGAATCTTGGCTGGAAAATTAAATTCTTCATCGGCAAAGTAAAAATTTTAAGACTCCGCCTCCGCTAAAAGCTCCGCAGACTCCTCGGCTCAGCTTCCTGGCCAGCCGTGCAGGTTTGACTGTGGAGCTCAAAGCAAACCGCAATGGCTGGACGTAAAGAAACGTACCCTGCACTTATTCCCCGATCTCGTCTGTTGACGAAACACTGTAACGTCGTACGAAATTCATGACATCGTTTGTGGCGACACTTGCATTGCCCTGGAATAGAAGCTGGCTCGCACACAACGTAACAACCCAGTAAATAGCTGTATCTAAGTCAGGGTTCTCAAACTCAAATTGCTCCGAGGGCCAAATGAGAACTTATAAAGTAATCCGAGGGCCGCATTATGACGTTGACACAACAATGGCGGTACCAGAACCTTACTAGAAACAGATTTTATATCTTATTTCCTGCGAAAGATATCGTGAGTTATAGGAAAACCATTTCTAACCGTCTCCACATTCGTTTAAAAGGAATTTGTTCACTCACTAGCCGAGCACTTTTAAACACTGGTGAATCAACTAAATAATGTACATGTTGTAAATGTTAATTATTTGAAAATTCCCGAAAAGCATCGCGGGCCGCACAAAACGCCTTCGCGGGCTGCATGCAGCCCGCGTTTTTGAGACGCCTGATCTAAGCTATGATATTCATGTATGTCAAGCCAAAATTTTGATACGGTCTAAGAGAAAACTAGCGCGGAAAAACTGTAATCAGGTTTCAAAGGAATGTGTCCGCTGAATTTAGGATAAGGTGCGGTTTCTCACAAACTCAATTTAATGGGTCAGCGCAGTGCACATTCAACCAGCTGTAATTTTTCAACAAAACGCGCGTTGTTAGAGACTGTCAAGAATTGAATCGCCTTTGCTGACAACCACCTAAACCAGTGGTTTTCAACCTGGTGCTCGCAAACCAGTTTCGGAGGGTCGCGAGTATATATTTTATGTACACTGCTGTGCTACATTTGCTTTATTCGATTTTTAGATGGGGGTCGTTGGGTTAAAGTGGGTTGTTGTATTGGGTCGCGGTACAAAAAGGTTGAAAACCAAGATCTAAACCAGTGGTTTTCAACCTTTTTCATGCAGCGATCCATGTTGCAACCCAATTTAGCCTAACGACCCCTTTCCAAAAATTTCCAGTCAGGCATATGTAATGCAGTTGTGTTTACACAATAGAAACTCACAATGACTTATTGACTAATGTTGAACAAAGACTCATTTTTCAAATTCATGCATATGGCAGCATCAGTGAGAGAGACCCGTGACGCATACAAATCACTCCACAGCAACCCTCATTGAAAACAAAAATAACTCCCAAGTTAGCTACTGCATTCAGATATCTAATTTACAAGCACAGCTCATTCTTACGTTACAAACTTGTCCGTGCGTAGCCAAACGCAACAGTAATGTAATAGTTATAATCACACTCAAAACTTTGTAATGGTCATAGTCACACTTAAAACAAATTATAATGAAAAAGTACGCTATTGTTTTTGTCAGGTGATCTTATTATTTTGGCTACGACAAAAAGTGTTTCCATATACGAAACATAAAATAGAGAAGTAATTATGAATGTTTTATCAGAAGCTCTCGCGCCCCTAGAAAAAAGGCAAACGACCCCCACGGGGATCGCGACCCCAGGTTGAAAACCACTGATCTAAACATACGTGTGGTTATTCTATCGATCGACACGCGTGAACACGAGTTCGACCTGACCATACCTTGTAATCGGAGTTAAGGTCATACAGTCGCCACTGTGACGTAAGCGCTTGACCAATAGAGCAAGTCCACTCTTCGTCATCAACGACGTCCAAGCTTTCGCTCAGAAACTGAAAAATGTCTTGCGATCAAAAAACATAAGCACAAACGAAAAGTTACCATTGGCAGTGACATTAACTCCGCACAAAAACCTTCCATGCGATCGTCAAACCCCTTGCGTTCAGTACCACCGTGCCGCCGCTGGAGATAGTTCGCAACTTACCCAGGGAATGAAGAGCCCCGCTGTTGCCGGGATGATGTTTTATTCCCACAGCATTAAAAACGGAAAAGAATTAATCAAAACCTTAAAGACTGAAACAGTCCAACACCTTGCTACGGGGACTTAATGGCGGTTGCTGTAGCTGCAGAAGTTGCAAGCTGGCTACACAAAAAAATTCCTTTTCCGGACACAACTTAGAGGCTTATTGAGATGCTGTTCGTTTTGAGTGAAGCAACTCCTTTAAATTTGGATTTTGCTAACTGTTGGGTGAAGCAAGGATTTTGCTAACTGTTGGGTGAAGCAACTCCTTTAAACGAGCCCGCTCTGGTTATAAAACTGATTGAAATGGTGATGTGGTCAAGGAACATGAAGTGGCATAGGGACCAGCCAATGCTTCTGACAGTAAGTAAAAATCCAAAACAACAACTGCAGTTTCCTTACCTCTAGCAGAAGGTCTTCCCAAGATTTTTGGGACCATTTCTCCTTGTCTTCGTAATTATCTATACAAGAGACGCGCATCCATAACAGCATGTTTTATTCTATTTCTTTATGATATATTTAACGACAAGTGGCGGCAGGCCGAAACCTGCTTAATGCTTTTATCGGGGTCAGATGAGGTGAACGCTCTTGCCCATGGAGCGCTAGAAACAACCAACAATTGAGAGGCGGACACTCTACTACTGAGCTAATCGCCGCCCCCATGTTTTATATTACCTATTCAGAGCAAAAGTATCTGTATTGGACCATGTATTCGTCTACAATTTGATTTCAAATCTTTTATTGGGTAACTATGTGGGTATTTGGGTGCTTTTCATTATTTCTTTTATTGTTTTCATATTTTTTGATCTTTAATTTCCTTGTACAATATAATAATGCAGTACTTTTCTTTGGCTTTCTGTATTACGTAAGCGTTATTGTACATTTTACTGTACTTCAAACGTTATTGGAAAGGAAATGCAATTCAGTTTTTTTAAATGTTCGTTTACATAATTTAGTTTTTGTTTGCATAGATTTTAAAAGACCCCTAATAATTCAGGTTTTTTCGGTATTGCACTTCTTTATTTTTTTTAAAACAAGTACGGACCAACAACGCGTAGACATTTAAAAAAAAAATGATTAGATTTTTCATTGGGTTTAGATAGCAACAGGTGGAAGTCTGTGGACATTAGTACTACACATATCTTCAACAAAATTCGATAGCACAACCAAATCAAGAAATATTCTAAGCATGCGTACAACTGACGCAGATCAAGAACCTATGCCGCGATCAATTTCTACGCTACGCATGTGACGGAAATGTAACTATAGGAACTTTTTGCAAATTAAAGAGAGTTGCCATACACTCGCTTTGCACTCCTTGTGGAGTATCACGAGTTGTCTGCGGGCGTTCATCCGCTTACTCGGCACCTTTGGCACGAGGCTACTTTCGTAGTGAACGTTGCATTGGTAGCAGGCCAATGGCAGCCATGCGCATGAAGATATCCTTTGCACCAATCTATTAATGCCGAGCACGAGCCTGGTCCACAGAAAGTACCGTCCGGTGTGATCCGACCCAACCTGCCAGCTTCAGTGGCGCGCGCTCTATCCCACTGCACCACGGTAACGAGCTTTAACTGAACGGGACAAACTTCAAAAATCATCCAATACACTTGCGGACACGGATTATTGTACATCCGAATGGTTAGAATATTTGCATTTCAGAAAAACACGATAATTCTTCTTGCGATCCATACCATTGGTAACGCCAAGAATTAAAACGCCAAATTGATATCACTTCCGATTTCCGAAATCAGTAAAAACAAAATCTTCAAACAAAGAGTAACTGGTAACGCGAATAAAGGTCTTATAGCAGCTTGGGCAAGAAACCTAAAGTGATTCACCTCTACTTTATACGTAAATGGCTTTGGACGTCTTAGTTTAATACTGAACACACATCAAAAATGTATCTTATATTTTCAAAAGCGCAAGTTTCAACGAAAAGAACAATCGATTCAAAACCGAACATGCTTCTGTAACACTCCCAACAATCACTTTCAAGACAGTAGGTACAAGTGACTGCAAAACAACAAAAACACTCACCTGTCCAATAGGATATTATGTTAGGAACGATTTTGTCCCACGTATCGACTACAGCCGCGCTGACATTGACACTGAAGTTTTGTAGCAGCAGCAGGACGTCGACTGGATGCGAGCACGGTTTGTTCGGGTGAGAGACGAACACAAGGATCCGGGAGAAAAGGGCAACAGCTGATGGGACGTTGACTGCATCGGGAACAAATAGGAAAACATCACAGGTTTCGTGAAAATAATATTGCCTCAAACAAACAACGATTTAGCCATTCGCACGTAAGCTTGCAAAATGTCGCTGTAATATTTGGACACAGTTATTTGGATAAAATTATCAATCACGCCACTTTGATGAATGACGTTTCAGGTGCTTTTCTACAGGATCGATATTTGAGTTATTTCATATGGCAAGGTACGACGTTTATGGCTGATAAAAAAATGATGGCCCGCCTTCAGAATGGGGCAGTTATGAAAGTATCACAATTTTATCGTGTTCGCACAAAACACCTTAATGGACAAACTCAATATTACCAAAATGGTGAAAATCGATCAACAGATCAATCGCTTTGTTCTTCCTTTTCTTCTGTGCGATGTGCGAGAGAGATCGGCAAATGACGCCGAGCGAGTTGCAGTAGTGAAGGCTGACGACAAATTCGAACAGGAACGGCCAAAGTACCTGTGATAACCGTCAGTTTGAGGCAGTCGGAATACATCAGCAACAGGTGCTTCCATAACACTGACAACTTCGGGCGACACGATAGGGTGCTGTCACTCAACAGTACAATGTATTTCATATTGCCACAGTAAATACTTTATCTTCGTGGCAAGAAACACGACTTTTCTCTTAATTTAATAATTTCTTCAATAAAAAATCAGGTACAGATGGGCTAACATTTTAACTGTTCTACAAAAGTTTGGTCGAGTCCTTACATTTGAGATTTATGCAGCAAGACACTGCATAGATATTTACCACCAGACATTCTGATTTTTTCAAAACGTAAATCGAAAACGACAATCTAGACTATTTCACCTTAAAGCTGTAAATCTCATTGAACTAAATAATAACAAACATTGATGCTTAGCCAAGATTATGGGATATTTGAAAACGAAATGTATCGCTAATGTCTAATAGCCCTCAAGTAAAAGCATCAGGAGCAAGATTCTAGATAGTTGAATACGATGAAGAAAAGCTCGGTTAAGAATCACAGTCAACCAGTATCGTTTTCCAATGAAAACTTAAATCGAAGCTAGAAAAAAAACGTAACAAAATGTTTCAAACAGCTGATCCTCCCAAGACGAAAAGATGTCCTGACATCAGGCGGACGAGACGGCTTTTCTCAACTATCCGGACGTTAAATGTTTTCTCTAAGGAAAAAATAGGGCTTCGCAACCGAGAAGTTTAATAAATACTTTCACCCTGACCTAGACTGTCATGTGTTGCAACCTCTCCGGTGGCGTTGCGTTGATTGTGTGATTCACCACGAACGGGATGTGCGTGAAGGGATGTGCGTGAAATAACACCATTATATATGTAGCGCGAGCAAGCAATAGTAAGAGAGATTGCAACGCATGATCTCAATTGTTGCTTGCTGCCAGGATGCGAAGCTTTGCGCACATGCTGCTCGGATTTCCGATCGCAACACATGGATTTGGGATATTTCACAGACTACAAAAGATTTTGTCATTTGCTACTGCATTCTGTCGTGCTGCACAATGTGCCGTAAATTTCAAAACTTCTGTGCTTTTGATCTGCTAATCATGTAGTCAACCACGCTAGTATTTATCAGTTACACTTGGCGTTAAAACGTATAAGATCGTTCAATACACTGACCAGCAGCTCACGCAATTTCTGGCTGATACAAGTCATTTTCAAAAGGTATGCTAGCTTTACACGATTTCTTAAAACAACTGGAGTAACGTGACCTCGTTAAATGCGCGTCATGCTGATTCAAAATATTTTGATTTTTATTTCTTCTTTTTTATTAATGTACTTTTCTTTCGCAAACAAAACGGTATAAGTGTCCCGATTGCCTGCGTGAAAACGATTTTCGGCATTGTTCAGATTTAGATACCAGTACACCATATAGTGAAGTGGTCATGAACAGCAGCATATTACGTGGAAACGTTTGATGTTTTTCTTCATTGAAGGCTACTTTTAGATCGCCAGGACAATGCTCAAACAAGAGCACGTGATCTCGCCATTAAACCTACCTGATCTAAACCTTCCACTGTTGTGGTAATTAGTTGCAAAATGTCGTCGCAAACCGTTTTCAGTTCCTCGTTTGTTACAGTAGGCACCAGCTTGTCTTTGACAGTCGGCGTGTGGTCCTCCAAACGGCACTGCAGCACGATGAACTTGACGTACTCTTGTCCGCCCTCTTGACTCAAATAGCCGTGCGTCGCCATGGCGACTACAAGCTGAAAATGCATAGGTGGGCCCTGGGTGAGACGAAAACAAAAAAACCCACACCAGACGTCCTTTAATCATCAGTGAGATGAACAGGAAAAAACACCCTGACAGTGTTGCAACCTCTCCGTTGCCGTTGCGTTAAATGTGCTATTCACCACGAACGGGATGTGCGCGAATAACAACACCCATGTATATGTGACGCAAACTAGCAATAATAGAGTGATCATGGCATGTGATCTCTTGTTGCTTGCTACTACAGTGTGAAGCTTTGCGTACTTGCTGCTCGGGCTTTCCGTACCGCAACAACAGGATAAAATCGGCTCAATCCGCCATTTCAGAATTAATAACAACCCAAAACAATCAATCCGTCCAGCACAATGCAAGAAATACTTTTTAATTTTATTTTATACGTCCAACCCAGCATCACTTAACGATTGGTATAACTTTCTCTGAGCGCCACGAAAACAAAATGATTTATGTCGTTTAAAACTAATAAGCTAATTGGATCAAGCAATAAAACTCACGCGATTGTTTTACGTACCTTAGCCATGTTGAGATTAACTTTGTTGCTCAGCTCAGTGGTGGTTCGATTCCTAAACCCAGTCACGATCACATCCTTGTGTTTGTCCATGGCAGTCGCTGTAGCATACGCAGCAACGTCACGCAGGAAAGAGAACAGGAAAAAGGAAACTCTTTAGCGCTAGTGAAAATGCTGTACTGTCGGCAGGGTATAAGCTACCGCAGTAGTGTTGATGAATTGTGTGTCAACGGCGAAAGTTGTTTGTATGGTTGCTGCAGCGAGATTCAATTTCTAACATTAAACATTGCAAGATTCGCTTCTTTGACTACTTGGCAAGCTGTATCACGACTCACGAGGCATCAAGTGCGCTGTCATGCGCACAGCAAGCTAACCGATGCACATTAATAGAAATCGTGGTTTCAAAATTTCACAGCAGCGAATCATAGTAAGCTGCTCGTTCGTTAGACGCCTAATTTTGCGAAGTAGCAGTTCTTTGAGGCGTACAGAGCAATTTATGGCACGACCGGTTTGTCCAAAGCGCAAGATAACTAAGAACATCGCGCATCGGTCGTCGCCCGCGTGCACGGAATTCATAAGGTGCAAAATAGGCAAAAGATTGTCACTCGCTTTTTGAGCGATTAGCCACCTCAGCTCACCATAAACGACTGGCGCGGCAAAAGCACATGTCATTTGGTTTTAGTTGAGAAAATCGTTCAAACGCAAGTTCTTCGTTTAATTAACAAATAGCTGTTGCTATAAAGCGAGTGCAAACAGTGGAGTTTGATGTCATTCATCCTGACAAGACAGCCAACTCACGGTTAGCGTTGATCAGATGCCTCAGTATGACCAAATTCCCGGCTCGAACGCGTTCCTCGCGGGTTTCGGCTTTCTGCAGGATCGAAGACAGCAAAACATCCGAGTAGCTCGTCGCTGATAAAAACAAACAAGTATACCGCTGATCATGTATTTTTCAACACAGCGCTAAGTTTCCTTTCCGGTACAGCCGTGGTCCCCTAACGTTATCCCCCACGAACACCTTGTGCACGGCAATGCTCTACGAACACAAACCTTTTTGAGATACGATTCGATCCCGAACAATGATATGCTGTACGTTGCCTGCGTTTCAGTGTTTTCTGAAAGATCAAGCCACGAACTGAAGTAGCACCCACCGACAGTTTATTCACTAAATTTTTTAATGCAAGTTAGTAAAACCCTTGTATCAGGTCACCACGCTAGAAAGAGGAAGTGAATGCCTGCAGCACAAATCTAATTATCGACCACATGCATTGTGAAGGCATTGTGATGTCACGGACATTGACAGTTTGGCGCGGGAAATATATGACCGGCCGCTTGATGCGAAACACCTATACTCCATCAGGCTCTATACGATGTATATTTCAATGAACGTACTTTTGACTTTGAGAAACGCTTCACGAACCCCTGGGATGGCCTCACACACCCCCAGGTTTACATACTTCGGTTATGGAACCGCTGCGGGGCAGACTCATTTCGACTGGATTAGAACAGTGCGTACGGTGTGAGGACTGGAATTAGAAATACTTCGGCGACACAAAAACGTCCCAACACGCGCATAATGATCATGGCATCTTTATCAAATATTGGCACCCTGACAAAAGCGCTCTTGCAAAACATGCATTAGAGTTACGACACCGAATGAACTGATCACAAACTCAGATTGTTGCGTTTGAAAATGATTTAGGAAAACGACGGCTTACCGAATAGTTTATCAATTCGACACCCAGTGTTATTAATGAAAAATCGTGAGATGCTTATCCACAAGCGTATAAAAGAGCGTTTGGCAATACATGACTTTACAGTGTATTGAGTACTTTTACCCCATTTCTCAGTTCGGCTTAATTATTAGTTATGTCGGACATGCCCTCTTTTGTTGCACACCCTACTTTTCGTTATCTCCTTCGCCTTTTTTCAATGTCGTTATCTCCACGTGAAGGTAACACCGCGTATTTGATGACTTCTTCTTCCCTGTTTCGTGCCATTTGTCTTGACCAGCCATGTCCAACCCAAATGGCTTACTGAGCCAAAAATTATGTCACTTAACCAGGGCCCCACCTTGAATAACATATTAATGAGGGCCGCACATTGAATGGCTTACTTTGATCTTAACAAACTAAATTTAGCTGATACTAATGAAATGAAAGCCTTCGAATCCTAAATGCAATCGGACAGACGTGATAAAGTGGCACTTAGGATCACCTGCATCAAAAATGTCAAATTTAAGATTATCAAAAAGGACAGGTTGTCACTATTTAGGATACTTTTACTGCAGCGAAAACCTAACTGGGCCGCGGGTTCGACATAGCTGGCCTTGACGGAACCCTGCTGCTAGCACGTTGAAACGTCGCTCTCGTTTTCACATAGGGACTGCTGACAAGTGTTGAGCGGAAGATTTTATTAAAATCAGATCAGTATCACGCAGCGCGTCGTGACTGCCTTACGTAAGTTTTTGGTTGCTACAGACAGACTTTCATTCTGCTTTGCAATGGATCTTTCTTTTCAGTAACCGGAACTTCCTGGACTGATTCTGTGCAACAGATCAGCAACTACAGTACTCCTTTTTAAACGCAGAGTGTACGTGATCATTAAAACAAATGCACTTTCGTTTTGCTTATAAAGTGAAATAAATTTGTAAATTATACAATGCAGCGCATATCAGACAATAAATATAACGTGTTCACATATTTTGTCGAGGCAGGCCTTGATTGAAAGAGCAGAAACCAGAGTTGCTGCCGGAGTGTAAGGTCAACCAAAGAACAGATTCTGGGAACTTTGACAAATGATCGTTACGCAGTGAATTCATGCCGGTACTTTGGTGTCTATGTGTTTGATCTTTTGTGAAGTTCGGCACTTTGGAATTATGACTCATGTTTTACACAGAAATCGAAATCCTCAGCTAATCAATACGTGAAAATTTTGATTTTATTTAAATCATGACGTGACAAGGCGTAAATTGTTGTGCTTAGTTGATTCTTATCATTGATAGCTTGGGCAGACGTCCTAGAAAACAACTGACAGCATGAAGTATGGTAACAACTGACAGCATGAAGCACGGTAATGCCCCTAAAAATGCAGTAGAAATAGACTCACCGAAGGCCTATTTTTAAAGTTCTCGTAAAGCTTACAAAAACTTTTATATCTGATTTGTGAAGACAATTGTTTCGCGACCCCAAAATTACATTTCGTGACCGCATATGGGGTCGCGGCCCATAGTTTGAGAAGCCCTGGGGTAGACAAGGGGAGTGGCAAACAATGGCGCAGGTTTCCTAGTTAGAGTTCTGAGCGGGAAAATAGTAGTGAAAAACAAGTAATAGTAATTATTCATTATGCTACGGTGAAAAACTTGCTTCCCATTCCACAAGAAACTATTTGTTTTTGTTTTATTTGCTGCGGAATGGCGACCATAAAGCATCAAAAATAACTGTCTGGTCTTTAACTAGCTCCAGGAGGCAAAACTCGGGCGCTATGTTAACCATGAGTGTTACTTTCTGAAGCCAGAACGCCTATGCGCCGAAGCGCAAGTCGCTGGTTACCTTCAACGGAACCGTTTTTCTTTAAAAACCTTGAGCCGGAGAAAAATTGTAATTGAGCGGCGACAGATTTTGGGAAAAGGTTCGACAGGAGGCTTGAATCTCCATGTAACTCTGTGGTGCTCAACCTGTGTACCGCAAAAGTTTTTCATGTGTTCCGCCAATACTTTCAGCACATTTACTGTATTAATTGTGTGAAATTGTGTCGCAAAAATGTTTACGTTTTTGCAGTGTTCCGCAGCGTTGGAAGAGGTAGAGAGGGGCTGATGCAACTGTTTGGGATATTCTCAAACGCAGAGCTTACCGAGAATTCCAAAGCATCTCAAAACTTCATTGTAGTTTTTGATTTGCGACTGTGACGGATTCTCGGGGGTTGTGCATACCTGAGAAAAGCAAAAAATACAGAAGCCATCAGGTGTATGCCGCCAGTTCGTCTGACAATCACGTAACTTAAACAGTTATCCACTAGTAACAGCGCAAGCAACCCTGGTGCACGAAATGGTTGGGAAGTTCTCTGGTGAATGACTCAAACCAGCAGTGATTCATTTCTTGTTGGGCTGAACTAAAAAATAGCTTCAACTTTAAATCATTTGATGAGTGTGGGCAGCGTGTAGAAACGTATGCGTCTCTATGAACATTTGTTCTTCAACTGGTGTGGTCATAAAAGAAAAAGAATCGAATTAATAAAATTCAAGTGCCCTTTACCGTTTAGCGGCGTCTTGTCTCAACGCTTATTGTCAACGGTTGCACATCGGCCTCGGACAACGTTAAATTTTTCGATTAAACAGTGGATCCTTTCTTAGTTTAGACCGCGCGAAAGCCGGCGAACTAACGGCTAGGTATGGTCAGTGTTCCCTCAAGGAAAATTTTACACTGAGCAAATGTTTTTTAGTGAGCGTGAACATTTTAAGGCTGATATACACGAGTTAACAGAGTTATAAATGAAATGCAAACTTTGTGAATGATTAGAGTAAGTATAAAATCTTACAACATACGAACAAACTACACGTTCAATTCAAAACAAGCTTTCGTCCTTTCCAATGTTTATACACTTCGTTCAACTTTGTTGCTGAATCTTGATATAGGCAGCATGCTCAAATGGACTGGTAATACTGCGCTTTTGCGCACCTCAGAGGGAACATCGGGTGCGGTTAATAGATAACGCTCAGGAACACACACAGGGAACTTTCCAGTGCTTACTACGCAAATACCAAGTGTCGTTAAGCACGAGCAAGCAGCGTAAACATGGCGTCCAGACAGCACCTGCGTATGTAAGCTTGCGGAAAGTGCGTCGAGATTTTGCTCCAAAGCGTTGCTGTTATAGTTCGACACCGCTCCAATTACATCGCAGAGGGCAGTGGTCAAAGAAAAGGGCTCCGCTGGACGCCTAGAAAATAGCATTTATTGCAGCAAAAAAAGTTAAAAACAATACCAGTTCTTTATCAGCGTTTATCAGCGGAACGAAACCGGAAGTCAAATCCGTTTCGCTGACTTCAGTTAGCCTCTAATGAAACAATACCTTTAGCATATGTCTAACAAAAGCTGCACCTTCGGCATAGTGCGATCAGCATAGCAACCAATCTTGGGGCGTACGACTCAAGCTTTTCCAATTCCATCAGATGGCACATTTTTCCAAGAGCGCCTGCGACCGCAGACAAAACCTGGCATGTGACAACAAAGCAAAATCACAGGACTGAAAAGAGTAATCTGAACAACCCAGTTCCTCCCGTACAGCAAGCCAAACTGCAGCACACATTTAAGCTTCTGATAACCAACACTGATGAATTCGTAACTTTGGTTGTACGCACTTAGAACTGGCAACAGTATATCTTAAGAACTGTAGGCGTCATCCTTACCGGGCAAACACAGAGTTTCTGACAAAGAAGACTCGCGTAATTTTTTGTTCAAATAATTTTTGTTTCCTGGAGTCCAACGTTGAACCAGCATTTAGAAACAACGAAGCATAATTTTGGTGCACCAGCAACCAGCGTTTACAAACACGTTATCTCAGAGTAATGACGAAATCGCTCAAAAACGGAAGTATTTCGGTTTCAAAGGATAATTGCACTATAGTAGCTAAAAACACAATTACATGATTTTTTCTGCTTTCTTTGGTACCCTTTCCCTTTGATAGCTTTGTTTTTGTTCGATTACCCTTTGTTTTAGTGGATTTCTTCCGTATTAATTTTATCTTCTTACTTTTTAACTTGTCCTGTTCGTTGTTTGATTGCGGAGGTTTTGGCTTAATACATTTTTCTTTTTTGCTTTAATTCTATTTGTCGTAAAAAAATTTTTGCAGTGTTTTAGTTGACTGCTGTGCAGTAATACTAATGCTCATATACATTTACACAGATACTGTCAGCAGTCCTTATGTGTTTCAGGTTAGGTTTACGACTGGTAAGCGCTTGCTACGAATGGCTACTACGACCCAGCAACACGCCTCGAAGACAGTCCAACCACAGCATCGTTACCAAGACTCTTCGCAGAGCGTCAATGTTGAACTCTGACTAAAAACTTCATGGTTTTCATCTGCGTTGCGCAGAGATCTGAACATGCCTTAGCAGATGGGAAGACGTGCTATTTGTTGCTTTGCTTGCTTTTTGTCGTTATCACTTATGGATTTCGCTCAATATTGTCGAGTTTTTTACGGTTTTAACGCAGTCTTGCTATGAAATGGAAGGTTTTGGGATGATTTTACTTCCGCTACTTGGGCTTGTTTACAGCCCGTGACCAGCAGTCGCGAACATCCGCAAATTTATGAGTGGTCGCTATTAAGCATCGATTAGGTGTATTTAATCACGTAGTCCTTTGCTTTTGCTAATATTAGTCACAGCGGGCACTTAACACTTGCACATTATTGGAAACTGGTGATGTTCCTTGATGGAAATAAATTTTTCTCTTAAATACAAAATGTGACTGCTTATGTAAACGCATTTCTTGTAAGGACATTGCAACGCTAATGAGAACTTGCTTGAAAAAATTAAACATAGACACGGTTGACTCCATGGTTTACTGACTACTATAGAAATGTAATGGGATTCATCCAATTTTCACTAAATGAATTTTCTGCTAATTAATTGTAATTATAATTAAATATTTTTGCAGGCGAGTAATTGAAGTATAATTTTTAAAGAGCGTAACTGCACGAAAAACTGTTCACAGCATACAGTCGCTGACAAATTGTAAAGAAAGTGACTTGACGTCTTTCCACCATTAAAAATCGTATTGCAAACAATAAGCATGAGCAGGCGGGTCAACCACCAGACACGTAGCCATTTGCAGCTTTAATCAACAGTTCCAAAAAACTTACCTTCATGTCACGCGTTTGCAACCAGTGACCGTACAAAATATCATATGCTCCACATATTTCTGTGGCGAAAGTAGTTTTGCTGATGTGCGGGTCGCCAGAACCTCTGTTGTTGGACACGTATTCCAAAATACTTTCGCAGAAGTTGGACAGCGCTTCAGCGAAGATCACTCTAAAACCGCACAACAAAAAAGTAACTGGAATACCGTTTTTCCTGGCCCCGACAGTTTCAAGGCTTTCCTTATGGACATGCAAGTCGAAGATTTGATGAGTTGAGGGGGAAAGCCACCGAGATTCTCACACAATCACTTGAAAAGTTTGTCACAGCTCGCACCCGTATCAAGACATGGGCATACCTTAAATCAACCAAACATTTGACCGTCCAACAGCCTTTTTCGTATTTTATTTTATAATCAAATGCGTGAACTTCAACCTACTCACACTCAATCAAAAAATTTATTAACTAAGAAGTACCGTAAAAATTTTTTTACTCAAAAAATGCACAACTGCGAAGCAAAATACCCACCCAACTAAAATTAAATCAAATGCACATGTGACTTTTTGCACTTCTTACCAAAGCATCCAACTAAATAAATTATCTTGTGAAGCAAATGTAAACTACAGCTCAGCGAACAGCGCAACACCTTTAAACAAACTTGCCATCCAAACAAGATGTAAAAAGAAAAAAACACTGTTGACAAACCTTGAAAATTTTACACAACGAAGACGCGGAAGTGAAGTAAATATGACATAAATTGCTAATCTATGATGCAACACGTGAATGACTCAAACTAATCGTTTCGACCAAACTGATAGCTCATATCCTGCTTTTCAGAAGGTTCAAGTCCAGCGACCCATGCGATTGTAAACAAAAACGTAATACTGACAGAAGACAACTTTCAGATACGATTGCAGTTATCTATGAGAATCAGGATTTGAATTTTGTGTGCAACTAAAAATTCGCGCATATATACGCACTTACCAACACAAGCCTGCACAACATGAACTAAACGTATTCAACGAAAAAGGTTGACATGGTAAATGTGTATCTTGGTAATGTAACTCACATTCTAGATTCTGACAGTGCAAATTTTTGAGATCAACAAAAAAATATAAACGAAACAGGAGAATCGAATATATACATTCGCCTGCTGAGCAGGCATTTTCAGCTATCGTTCATATAAAACCAAACAAGAGAAAATGGCCTGGCCATATCGTCCAAAAAGTTCATGCCTATCGCAGTATATTTTTTTCAAGAAAAGAAGTCTAAAGGAGAGTTTGAAGAAAAAAACGTTTTTTCTGTTTTGATCGTCAACATATGTGGATGTGACGTGAACACTATTCGCTAAAAATATAAATAATAATAACTGCTAGAATCAGAATAAGACAAAAAACAATTCCTTTAATTTTGCATTGCTGAACTAAATAACTGCAAGGCAAAAACAACAACATTGTAGGCATGAAAAAAGTTGACAACTTCTTTCCCAAAGAAACCAAATGAACCATGTCACTCAATTCATGCATGAAAATGAGTTTAAGAATCCCACCTCAAACTTTCTTGTTTAGCAAGACTGAGAAGTGAAAGTGTTGTGCTTAACAGTTTCCCAGTATAGGCAGCCATTCCGTTCACTGAAAAATTGAACCCAATAGTGAGCATATTAATCCACATAAAGGTTTCGATTTTAATATGAGAAACACTTCTGTTGTGCAATTTGCACCACTGTTTGTTTATAACGGTATCTAACACATCTCAGCACTCAAACCAAAGACACTATTATGGCGCTAACCAAAAACTTTTCGACCCACCCCTAAAATACCTCGTTTTTCACTAAATTTGCAAGTGGCTGTGAAAGGGCCCGCACTGGAAGTCGGTGATTTTCTCATCGCAACTTGCTGATTACCTTCTACGATTGAAGGGAGCAATATTCAGTGTTTGAAGGTTTGCATTGAAGATACTCACGACATGCAATGCATTTTACTGCGAATGAAACAAATCTACAAGCATAACTGTCTTGAGTTTACGCGCAGCAACAGTTAGTTTTATATTTTAAGTGTACAGAAAAAAAGTCGCATTTTACTAGCTTTGCACTCCTTGTGGAGTATCACGAGTTGTCTGCGGGCGTTAATCCGCTTACTCGGCACCTTTAGCACGCGGCTACTTTCGTAGTGAATGCTGCATTGGTAGCAAGTCAGTGGCAGCCATGCGCGTGAAGATTTCCCTTGCATTCAGCAACCCACCCATTAATGCTGATGAGCACGAGGCTGGACAGGCCGCAAGTACCGTTTTTAAGTCTTCGGTGTGGCCCAACCAGGATTTGGACGCAGCCTAATAGCTTCAACGAAGAAGTGGCTCGCGCTCTATCCAGCTAGGCCACTTGGCCGGTTATGTTGACCGTATGCGTATCAAAAACAATTGAGATAACATGCTTAAGTTTACGTGAAAAATAAAAAGATTACGATTCAAAACAATTACTACATTTCTGGACCTCCACTCTGAGTCAGAGTTGAAAATCGGGCCGGGCTTTTCGGGTCGGGCCGGGTTTGGGTTTAAGTTTGTCAAAATGTTTCGGGTCGATTTCGAGACTGCGTACAAAACCTTTTTACAACATTCAGAATAACGATTTTTTTTCTTTCGTGAAGTACATTTGTTGCGCTCACCGTGGTGATTTCTGTGAGTGAAGTTATTGTGATTTTCTTCAGCTAATTTTATTTGCAAACACAGCTGCGTTTTGTCCTCTGCTCGCATTAGTTTCACACTCATTTTGAGAAGGCGACAGCGGTGAGGAAATTAGCACGTTATGGCGTTGCGTCGAAAATATCAATCACATGCACGATTATCGGCTTGTTTGAAGAAACGATGGCCTACAAAGCGGTTATTCAAGCTTGTAGCGCTACCCTAAATTGTTTCTTATATGTCTATAGCGCCGTTGTGGATAATTTTGTGATAGTGTCTTTTTTTCTTGAGTAACATTACACTTCGCAGTATTATCCTTATCCTTGACTAACAAGCTAAGTTTGTGCTTGCTGAAGCCTATGCTTTGGTGAAGGTGATTGCTGCGCATATCCAGACTCACTCGGTAAATTTGGCTTTCGGGCCCAAATCGGGCTTCAAAAAAATGTCGGTCTCGGACCGATTTCGGGCTTCAAAATGAGAACCGTTCACAACTCTGCTCTGAGTGTACAGATACCGCCCGATTGGATGTATTTAGTAACAAGGTTACAATCAATAAAAAGTCCTTCGACAGCTATTGAGTACGAAAGCCAACTTACATCATATTGAAATGAACTTACAGTTCAACGAGGTCATCACAGTATATGAAGAAAACATTTACCAAAGTGAAATGTTTTTACCTTTGGATTTTGTACTACTAATTCGCAAATCGATCAAACGTTTATATTTGATTAGCACAAGGTTGTGTTTTGTACAGGGCTGCGGAATGGTCGTAACAAATAACATGGCTCCTGCTCCGGAGCTCTTCTTTTTATGAACATGGCTCCGGCTCCAGCTCCGGAGCTCTTTGTTAACAAGAGTGTGGCTCCGGCTTCTGTTCGTTTTCACACATTAATATTTTCAATTGTCTTGGTGTGCCTCAAGTTCATTGAAAAATGAGTTAAGCCAAGCACACAAAACCAAGAGCATATACCAAAGTTTTTGAGTAATTTAGTCTGGTTGTTTTTTACAAGCAGCGCTCTCACCATGAGGAAAACAGCGAAAAAACAGCAATCACAGGTTAAGACGATTCAGAGAACAGTTACTAGCAGAAACGTAGCTCAAGGTTAGGGTAAACAATTTCTGGAAAGGTAGTCGATGCTTTTGCCGTCAATGCCTGAAGACCTTTTGTTATTTCTTATGGCCAGAATCAAGAAAATGGCTGTTTGTAAAACTACATTTGTGTCCGAGCTTTAAACACAGACCAGTCCCCATTGACCAAGTGTTTTCCACTCGTTGCATGCTTTGCCAGTTGCCGTCTTAGCGGTAGCAGCTAACAACGCGGCTGGGCAAACCATGTAAAGAACGTAAAGCACATCGTCGATTTATTACCTTTGTACGTCCACACATTTGCATTAACACAAATGCGAAGATGTTTAAGAGCCCTTTGTTGAAAGAAATAATATGATAATATGACTTCCAGCAAGAAATTCACATTTGACTCTTTTACAATAACTGAAAACATCTGATTTGTTATCTTTTGCACTCGTAATAAACAGTGATGAATCGCAAAGTAAAGCACAAATTAACCTGCAAAGCTTAGGAGAAAATAAGACTGGTTACCGTGCTGAAATCATATAACTTTTTCCACAGATACAAACGTCAAGAAAAGTTCACTTTTATTAACATTGCTTTGCAGGTTAATTTGTGAAAAGTTCACTTTTATTATACAAGAAAAGTTCACTTTTATTATTAACAAGCAATGCTAGTTCGCTACGAATTAGTTATAACTTTCATGTTATGCTACTACTGTAAGCGTAATGTTTCCTAGTAAACTTTGCCAGTAATCTCGTAAACTTTGCCAGTAAGCCTAATGGTTTCCAATAAAAATTTCTACTTTACAATTTCGTGCTGTGCATTTCACGCTTAAACCTACAATGTATCATATCTTAGTCATACTCTCTGCAAACAGCATGATTACACAGCTACAAAAGCTATGGATATTATATATATACCTACTCATTATAGCTCAGTTCTTTTTAGATCGCTACACTACTACAAATCCGGTTTGATCATTCCGACTAGAAAGTAAGATGTTGTGGTAGTTAGCATTTTTCTTACTTCTTCAACAGTGGTTCTCAACCATTTCGCTGAAGGGAGACAAATCCAGGCCTACGATTTTGTTATAGAGGCACACTAAAAATTTTAACACTTGTAAGTCAATTGACACGTTTTGTTTCATACAACTTACGAAGTCTGCTACACAAATGATTAGAGAGACTGCTAAGAGCAACACAAAGAATGTTTCGGAGCTGCATATGACTCGTAGAACAGTTTTTGAGAACCATTGTTCAACAAGTAACACCACGACTGCCAGCTACGGCCTTTGTGTGCTACAAAGAGCACACATAAGTCTATTTGGCAAAACCGTTAGTTTCTAAGACGTGACCCGGAGCAGGAGCTACCCCTCAAATGACCTAGCTCCAGCTCCGGTCTTAAATTTTAAACTGAGCTCCGGCTCCTGATTTTTAATTTGAGCTCTGGCTCCAGGCAAAATGCCCAGCTCCGAAGCCCTGGTTTGTACATCCAGACGCAAACCCATGGCTCCCGTTAAACACATGCAATTCAATTCTTGAAAGAGATATCACAATAAAAATGCCACTAAGCTTCCTTCTATGCACTAGATCAGGGGTTCCCAAACTGGGGTACATGTACCCCTAGTGGTACATTTGCCTATCTGAAGGGGTACATTTAAGGTTAGCAATAGAAGGAAAAAAATATGTTTATACATTATTTATTTCAAATTATTTATATAGATGAATTTGTCCGAACCATTTCATGTTACTAATGGGGCTAGACCAGGAGGAGTATTGCATACATACTCTTTTGCTATATATTCAGATGATTTATCTTTGAACCAAGCAACATTCAAGCTGGGTGTTGTATTGGTGAAATCTTATCGAACTGCTTGACGTTCGTTGATGACATTTGTGTGTTTTGTTCAAGTGTACGTTGGTTGCAAAGTATACTAGAAGTGTGTCAGGCTGATGCAGGATTGCATGAAATTTTTTTCAGCTGCAGCAAAACTGTTTGTATGATGGCTAAAAGTGCAAAGAGCAGGGCCATCCCGTTGCTGACACTGAGTGTACATACTAAAAGTAAAATCTGTTTCCCACTACAAATATTTGGGGATTGTATTAGATATTGAGCTCTCAGATGACAGAGACATTCAGAGACAAATCCGATGTCAATATGAAGCAGTAAACACGCTGCGAGCTTCTTTTCCCAATTTTGGAACGCAGTGAAAAATGTAGGCTACTCATTCGATCCTGCTGTAGGTCCATGTACACATCATAATTATTGGTGTGATTTCAGGAAGGTATACATCCCCTGATTGCGTGCGGCCTATAACTTTGGTTGCAGGGTTCTGTACAACCTGCCGTGGCGAGCAGGTGTTGGTAGTTATCAAGTTCAATGTAACCTTCCTACCTGTGAGGCCTTATTTTTTTAAATGTGTACCTGTTTCTTGAACAATGCCGAAAGTCCAACAATGTATGGTTTCGCGCTTTGATGGAGTCAGATTGTTTATACCAGTATTAGTCCTTATTCTTTGAACACTACAACCGTATTTTACTTTGTGACTGAGTGTCTGGACGTCACAGTGTTAGTTTGAGAATGTGTGAAGGCCACAAACCATTCGCACTTCACCAGGCCTTAGTCAGGGTTGGACTCTATTTCATAACATGTGATTTTCGTGTCCAACTCTGGATGTAGTGTTGAAGTGTTGCGACTTTGCCAACAACTATGTTGAGGAAGTGTCTGTCATGTAGTGTTGTACGATGTGTTACAAGTTAGTGAACAAGTATCGGTATTCCTGTGATCCTACCACCAATGCCAATGCAAAATGTTCTGTGTCTGTTATTATCAATCTGTGTTGTGCAGATAGTGCGTGCTTGTGCTCTATGGACCTCATGTCTGGTTCAAAGAGTAAAATATTAAAATAAATATAATTGAATATTATTTTCACAAATCATTGCATGCTTATTGGTGAATATATTTTTGTTATCTTCATCAGCTTTTTTATGATAAGGCGTTTCAGGGGCATGGGCTTTGGAAGTGGAGGCCACAGCCGCACCAGGATTTTGAAATTTGACATTTTCCCATCAATTTTTGCAAAAAAAGGTTGTTTTCTTAGTTTCGAGTGGTGAAAATGTAATTTTTCTACTTTTGGCAGCCCCTGCAAAAATATTTTTGGCCCCTCCCTGGAAAAAATCCCTCCAGCGCCCATGTTCAGGGGTACACGCTCATCTATCGAAATGCTGAAGAGGTACATGGACAGGTAAAGTTTGGGAACCCCGGAACCCCTGCACTAGATGAAAGACGTTTCTTTGAGGGCATATAAAAAACTTAAATTAATCATAACAGCTGAAATGAACACAATAATTAGCTGAAAAGCTACACTGGGACAGAACACTCACCATTCGCTACTGCCAGCTTTCCAAGAGTGTTTACAACGTACGGATGAGGAAGAAAAGCTGGTACAAACTTTTTCAATAGCTCATCCATAACATCAGCAAGAAAGCACATCCCAAGTGATACTAAAATATTACTGCAAACTGTTTGCAACTCCACCAGCATTTTCTGCATAACAACAGTGAAATTGAAACAACAGGATGTTCCAACTACATATAATGACTCTTATAAAGTGCACTTAGTCTTCAATTTTATAAGTTAAAGAGTCTGGCTTCACACTTCATTTTCCTGGGCCCCTACATCAGACAGATTCTCTCACAAATTTGGTTTGGAAATCATTCACGGATTGTACAAGGCACTTCATGAAGGTTTCATCAATATTCTACACTTTTCCTGAGTGGTTAAACTGAGGAAAAACTTAATGAATTTTTTTTTAATGTTTTCAGACGACTGTGGTTTTTCGTTCATTCATAGTTTTGTTCATTAACAATACTCTCATAAATGATCAAATATGACCACGAAAATACTAAGTACGCAAGGTTTGACAACAATTTAAATTAAATTCAATATTTCCCTACATGCAAAATGCACATCACAAAATAACTCTTCACCTGCTTCACTTTACTGTTATACTTACCTGGAAAAAAAAATGATCCTAACTTCAGCATAAAAGCTAACAATGCACAACTCACCTTAGATTTGGTAAGGTTTTCTGAAACAATGGTTATAAGATTTTTTGCAGTTTCAGTTGGAATCACACTGCACTGTTCCCTGGCTATGTTGCTAATGCAGTGTAGAAGAAGAACTTGATGGTTTTGATCAATCTGATAAATGCGCAAACAGATTTTATGATGTAGTATCACAAATCAGTTATTCCTAAATCATAAGTAGTGTGCCTAAGACAATTATTTTCTTTAACTGAAAAAATTCTTCATATTTTCGGCACTTGAGAGATGACCACACTCATTAGTAAAGGTGGTAAATCAAGAAAAGCATTTGTTTGTGTTTGTCAGACTAGAACTTTGTAAGTAAAGACAAACAGTAGAAAAATAGTTAATAGCAACATCAACTGTAACTTATGTAAATGAGAATCAGCAAATGCCATTTCAGTTCAACTTGAAACAAATATCGAAGACATCCAGAGACAAATAAATTGCTCTATGCTAACCATGGTTCCTACAGCAATTTTGAATATAGAACTTTCAAGACCTTTTCCAGACTTAACTTTTCCAAATGACATACCCAGGTAGAATTCAGGCACTATAATAGTTAACACGATGAAAGCTTAATTTATCGATCTTGTCAAATATATCACAATGCATGTCAAAAGATCAGGTCTAGAAATTTTTTTCCTTTTTCCATACTAACAGACCAAAGAAAAGTGCTTTCCAGACTGTTCCAGGCTGGAAAATAACCAAATTTTTTCCAGATTTTTCAAGACTCTGTAGGAACCTTGGCTAACATTCTTTTATCATATAAACTTATCTTTTTCATGTGAGAAGTGTTTCTTAACACTTCGAGAGTCGGCCTACGATATATTCGTACTTCAATTTCGGCCTAAAAAAAAGCAGTTTTCGATTGCCTTACCAACACCCTAGCTCCTCCACCGATTGCGCTAGAGAGCTGTTCAACGGCTCAAACGGATCAGCCAGTCTAGTAGATTGCACTCGAAAAAAAACATTTTTTGTTGGGGGGTGTGGATTGTTTGTGACTGACGTCATAAGTGAAGTAGTTTTAGGGTCATTTTGGCTCATGTTGCCTGGCCTAGGGCCCAACCGCTAGGCCAAAGTGTTTTGTTGAAGTTTTTTCATTGGAAACTAAACTCGAGTCCAAGAGTCTTTTGAGCCTCTGATCGACTTTCTAGCGTTTCTGGTTCCAAAGTTATCATCTAAAATAAACAAATTAATTAATTAACTAATTAGCTAATTACTCAAATATTTTTACTAACTTACAACACAACTTTTGAACCCGAAACCCCAGCAGGTCATCCAAGGTATCAAAAGACGCGGATTGTAACCTAGTTTCCAGTAAAAACTTCAGCGAAATACTACCACCTAACGGTTGGCGCCCAGGGCCAGGCAAAGTGGGCCAAAGTGGCCAAAAAGTCCTCCACTTATGACATCACTCACAAAAAAAATGCACCCCCCAAGCAAAAAATTTTTTTCGAGTGCAATCTACTAGACTGGCCGATCCGTTTGGGCCGTTGAACAGCTCTCTAGTGCAATCACCGGAGGAGCTAGGGTGTTGGTAAGGCAACCGAAAACTGCTGTCTTTTTTTGTAAAAATCACCAAAACCAGCCGGCTTTAAAAGTGTAAAAGATGACACTTGCACCTGTTAAACACGATGTCCAACCAGCTTAAAACCTTCTAATGAAAAATATCAAAACTTGAAGTTCGGATCTGCAAAAACTATGCGTACTACACCTCAGAACTTCACTAAATACATATTTTAATTCTTATGAGGATCAACTGGACTTACAAAGTTTTTACTAATATAAAGGTGCAAAATTTTCTGTGAATGTTAGTAGCGTGCAGAAGTTTTCAGCACACATATGATCTTTGCCATACAGCATTCATATACGTAATTTTTTTTAATTAGAAGAAACCATTTACGCACTCCAACTTTCGGTCACACGACACGAGAATGTGACCGCATTTGTGAACCCCAGTACTAATCCACACAAACCAATAGGAAAATTCATGTTCTGCAGTCCAATTTACCATTACTGTTTCACTACAAAAACTAACAAATAATTGATATGTAAGTCTATTCTTTCACAGTTATTGTTAATTAATACCTTTGGATGAGTTATCAAAAAATTATAAATAGCTGTCAGAACAAGGTCCGGTTTTTTATTTCCAAAGTTTGAAAGGGATACCATAATTGCTTTCTTGACACTTGGGTCTTGATCAAATGAGCTTGAAATGAGTGCAGATGCAAGACCTGCAAAATGAAGATCATGTAAGATTAAACACCACAAGAACATCTATATGCAACAAATTCATGCAAACCAGGGAAAACCAATAGCAAAATATAAAACTCTGATAAACTGCATGGTCATCTAATTTCTGTTGGCTTTACCTCAAAACAAAGGAGAATGTAGTCATTGTCGTTGTAAGCAAATGAGATTGACAAACCTCAATTCAGTTGGCTTCCCCAACATATAAAACCGACATGAATTCTGGGTAAACTGAAGTATACAGGAAACAGCCGTTCTACGTTTAAACTGAACAATTAAGTTGTAAATGGTGTCCACACATTCAATGCTGCATGAACCGAGAGGTTGCAACAACCTTGAGTGACCTTATCCAGCGTTTGTCCATAGCATTCATCATGTGTAGATTTTCTTTGTGCATATGCATGAGGTTTATTCTTTATGAGATTAGAAACTTGATGAGCACTTCTCAAAACAAAAGCATGGCTGCACACAATTTAAATACGAAATCTACTAGGTGTGCAAATGAAGCTCCACTGACAAACAGAAAGCAGTTTTTGAATGCAACAGCTATAGTATGAACTAGCCAAGAAACCCCAAAGGCTAAGCATTGAGCAACACACTTTCAGAAAAAAATATAAATATTAAGTAGAATTTTGCTTACTGTTTTTTTCAAGTAATAGTAGAACATCTTTCAAAAAAGCTAGTATTATGCTCGTTACTTCCACAACATTGGACACACAGGAGCATTCAGAGAAGGAGAATACTATCACTACAGTTGAGAAGTTTTCCTAGTTGTCAAAGCACTGTAGGCTGAGCAGGTTGCTATGAAATCTGACCTCCAATGCTCAAAGCTTTCTTTCTCCAATAAATTTAAAAAATCTTGGTATGCCAAGATGTCTATGCATGTTTGTCAACTTAGGTAAAGTATATGACCATGTCTCTCAGGAAAATCTTTGGGGTATGTGGCAGGTGTTGACAGCTGTCTGTTACAGGCTGTCAACTGTATTCCTGAACACTGAATAAGTGTTCGCGGACAAAAATGTTTGTGGTGCTATCTTTCTCAACCTCATGACAGCTTATGATACTTTTTGACATCTTGTTCTGCAGCTGAAGCTCTCAAAACTACTGAAATGGCAACCTGTGATCAATTTCATCATGGAACTATTGTTCTTAGATCCTTTGTACTATAAACCAGAGAAGGACAAGTAAGTCACCCCTTCAGAACCAAGAACCAAGTCCCACAAGGATCTGTTTTCACTCCCTGCTTGTACAATATCTACACAACAAACTTTCTGACAACCTCAGCCACACACCACATGTATGCTGATGACACCCCTCTGGCACTGGCCGTCTTGGCCCACACATTTAAGGAAAGCATTTTGTCATGCCGTATCTCTGCAGTCAAGAATTACCTGACTAGATGGAGAGTCTGGAGACTTAGCCTTTCAGTTTAGAAGACTGAGTGCCAGTGACGTGGCTGACTCATATTTATTGCGTCACGAGTCAGGTCACAAAAACTCCTGAGTAATTTTGAGTCATTGGCTAGCAAGCTCGAATGAAATACACTAAAACGTTTTCCCAATGTTGTTTTTTTAGCTTCCCAACTACAGAGAACATATAATTAAAACATTTCAACATTAAAACAACATTACAAAATGCTCAAAAACGTATTGTCTGGGTTTTATTTCACTTCTCTGCTTCACTCTCATTCTGTTCCACAAGTCGAGCGCAAACCTTGCTGCAACCAATACCGTATTTTACAGGCCATAAGGCGCACTTTTGATTTTTGAATGCTAGCTGTTCTTTTTTCATACATTTGGAGCACTGAATTATATGGCACAAACTAGCAGGTTATATACGAGGGCGTTTAATCTGTTACACATGGCTAATCCGCTAGACACAAATAGAATAAACTAAAAGCTGTGCGCATGCTTGATTCGATGTGCGCCAATGTAGTCAGAAGCCTCCTAGTGTAATACATAAAGCTTTCCGTGCTGTAGCCTAATACGATCGTTGCTTAAGTTTCAACATTAAGGTATGTGCTATCTACTCACAGAACCAAATGTGCTGCTCATTGCAATTGTGGTTGGTTTCTTGCGTAACACGATGGTGTGTTTACAAAAAATTCGTAACATTGAAAAGGAAATGCTGTTGCATGTTCCAAACAATCCACATTAGAGACCTGCAGTGGCAGCATTCGATATTTGATCAGCATTAATTCTGAGTACCTACGTCCTACAGCACAAGGGGACCAGGTTAGAATCCACTGAAAACTTCAGCAAAATACTTCCGTCTAGCAGTTGGGCCCAGGTATTAGCAGCCAAAAATGGTGAAAAACCTACCTTACTTATGACGTCATTCACAACAAAAATGAAACCCAAAACCAAAAAAATTTTTTTTTTATTGCAGACTCGAAGACTTGCCAAGTCTTTTGGGGGTTTGAACAGCTCTCTTGTCACCTGAGATATTCGCACAAAAGCACAATCTCCTCAGTGAGAGCTTTCAGATGATGTATTGCACATGGCAATAGCATGTGTGCTCAGCAAGTTATCGCCTTTCAAAATTTATGTCACGCATGAGTGATTTTGATGACTACCCATTTTCTTTACACCAAGATTAAGGTAAGCACATGGATTTTTTGAAAATTTTCTTCACAAGTGAAGATAAGATACTTGAGATGACCTCTTGTCAAGTTTTTGCAACAATTAGTTGATTACAGTGAGAATGATTTAGTTTTAAAGTTAGTTGAAGATTTTCTTGCTAGCACTTATACTTCATTGACCACAAAAAGTAGTCATTTTGTATGGTCCATAACTTCGCAAAACCTTAACCAATTTCAAAAAAATTACTTTTTTGGAATTAGCATGAGAAGTTCTATCTGCTTATGAAATTTGAGGAAAGTCTAAGAAGGTGGGTTGACTTTTCAATTTTTTTTATTCATTTGACATAGAATAACCCTCATATTTGCACAACATACAATCTAAATATTACAACTTTGAACAACATATCTATGTTAAGTTTTTGAAAACTTACGAGAGCAACAATGCAAATGTTTCAAACTTCTTACTTTTTAAACTTTTTTACAATTACATAAATATACATATACATAAGAGGTAGCTTGATTGAGTTGATTTGATTGGCACAAACACACAATTGTTAAAATGCTAGAGAACAGAATAACACCTGCTAACTAGGTTGTCTAGTCAAGCACCTCTCACCAGTTGGGTAAGTTTCTATCATCGGTTAGAGTTGTTTACCGAATTATTGGTGAATTTAGAGTCATGACTAGGGTTCCATTTTTCAAAAGGGTTACAGTCTGCTGGACTATTACTACAGTGTTTTTGTATTAAAGCACTACATACTGGAATCCAAAGGTATGGAACATAGACACAAGAGACCTAACAAAAACAAATTTTAGGAAATACTGTTACCAAAATTAGATCAGTTGCATCAAAAACATATAGCAATTACAAATATGGCATGCACATACCAACTCTTTGTGATGTAGAATCTTGAGATTGAGCCATGATATTCAGCAGATAAAGAGCTGCAAAAGGAATGACACAAGCAAAATCAATTCAGTTTGTTGCCTACCACTGACTTTTTAATTCACTTCACTCATACAAATGAACAATAAAGGTTCAAATCTAAAAACACAAACCAAAGTTAGTTAGATAGATAGATTTATTTGGCGGTACTGAATTATTTGTGCTAGATATACTCGCTAAAACAGAAAAAAAAAACGCCGGGGCACCGAAAAAACACAGAGGTTATCTAGTCAGGTGCCCCATAAATTATGTGAGATTGATGTTTCCATGGTGAAGGTTGTGTTGACTGCTAGATGTGCTGTCGCAGTCTGATGTATTGGTTGCGGGATTAATGGCCAATTACAAAGAGGTTACTCTTGTCGGGCACAAATGGCCATGACATTTAATTGTCATGGACCGCAAGGTTCCAGACGAAGAGGAAAAGAAAAACCCGACAAAAAAGAAATCCTCTAGTTATAAAGGGTAATTAAAAATAACAATGAACACTGAATAAAAACCATGATGCACATGTGGATGTGGTCTTGGCAGGTTAACACAGTCTTCTCGAAAAGACACAATTTTACAGATGTACTTTCATTAACATACATCCATTACTTGCAAGAGTTGAAACCACAGAAAATACATTATTGCATGGCAAGCAAATTATTTTTTAAGCTTTTTTATGCCGTAAGCCAATTACATTCACTACAGGAAATAATTGCAACAAGGTAAAAATTTTAATTTTGGTGTTGCACAAACATTACATTATGTTAACTAAAATATTAAGACTTTATGAGAGTACATAAAATGAATGTTTTTAGTGTCACACCATTGAATTCTTTTTCTTTTTGGTCAATACACTAAAATCATTGAGCAAATCAAAGAAAAACAAAAAAACTTTTTTCAACATGCTTTTAGTTTTACCCCTTTACTTATCTTCAGGAAGATGTTCCCTTACACTTGTTTGCCCAAAAGTGTGGTCTGCAATACCAGACTCTGTTAAATCTTCTGCCCACCTTTACCTTGAATGGCAACTTAAGAAACACTTCTCACATGAAAAAGATACATTGCCTAATTATGTATTTCAGTAACATTTTACTTTATGAGGAACAAAATGCTGTTGTCACTACTTTTAGTAATTTCAACAATGTTAGTTGTTGTTCTGCATGAATCTTCATTTTTTGTTTGTTATTCTTTCCTGTGGCACAACCCATTTTTATGCATAAAATTACACTCCATACTTTTCTGTTTCCTTTTTGTTTGTATCGTACTTCATCACTTATTTCTTTATTTTTTATACTGTGTATAACATTTTTGACCAGGTACTAAATTCCCTCAATTAACAAGATACTTTCTTTTGTGTATATAGGCATGCTCTCTTCACCATTTTTTCCTCACCGTGTTCAGCATTTGTTTGTTTGTTTTTCTAACTATGCTCACTTTATTTTCAACTGTTGTTGGTTAACACTTGTAAGTAAGCAATAAACGGGGTTGGAAGACTAGATGACAGCCACGGTCCTTCGCCAATCTTATGTGACACAGTGACAATCTTTGTTTACAATACATTGATCAATTTTCTTGACATGGTGATTTCATTTATTCTGATTTCCACCGACAAACAGTTACATTTCTGCACAATAGCTTTTTGTATTGTTTCTGATTATTAGCTGAGTCCTATGAAACAATAAATCAATCAATCAATTTGTGATTTCATACTTTGAGTTGGTTGCATTTTTCTATATTGTATATTATGTTCAATGATATGTGTTTGGTTACTGTTCAACAGCACACACCTCATTTTGACTCTATTCTAGAATACACATTGCATTACAGATTACAATAAAGTTAGCATTGGAGTTCCACACACGCAAACATTCATCACTGATGCAACTACAGGTCCACTAACAAACAAGCAGTAAAGCATAGGATTCATTCTGAGTATCGTCATCACAGTGGCATGGTTACACAAAGCATAATTGGGCAATAAAAGCTGGATATGAATGAAGAATTCTGACACAAAAAAATGTGTTTGCCATGTCAAAGCTATTAACCATTAGAATTTTGGGTATGTATGATAGTGTAATGATGATGGTTGCAACTGTGATTATTGTGCCAGAAACGAGTGAATTTACGTCAACACAGGAGTCTAATGCACCATCTCACTTATGGGAAAGAAAAATCATGTGTGAAGCTGTTTGTTTGCAGTTAGTGTATTATGTTCCGACATGTTTATACTTCAACATAAAATAATTTTTGTTATTACTTTAAACCATTTTCAATTTTGCATTCCGTTAGTAGGCCTGCAGGCCTAATCTATAAAGTAGATCATTTAATTGGCCTCAACGTTTGTCATTCACTTTTCATGATATACTATATACCTGGAAGTTTGATGCAATACATGGGGCTCATAGTGCACAAACAACCACTATTAAATATACACAGGTAGTTTTTGTAAAAGTATCGGATCACAAACACCTTGCCCAAACCCTAATGCAAACACATGAAAATTCTGGTGTGATCCCCAAGTAGCCATTAACTGCAAAAACAAGCCGTAACGAATTATAATAAGCTATTATAAATTTCAAGTTTTGTATGCATCTTTTCAACTTATACTTACACTTGCACACTTTTTCCATCCATGTGGCATTTTGGTTCAGGTCAGTTTATAGCGATTTTGACTTGTTACAAGAATTACCTTTAGTCTAATTCCTATGCCCATGATTCTTCAAAGCTAAATTGGAAAATTATGTTGGTGTCATGACTCATGAAAATGTGCGCCACCAGACTGCCACCTATATGATAATGTGTTTATAATCTGTTGGCAAAAATCAATAAGCACGCAATACCATCTGTGCAAAGTTTTTTTGTTTCTATACTGCAAGGTGCTCTTTAAGAATCAGAATGAGGCTATTCTGTCACCCTTGGACAATCCTCCCAATATGCAAATTAACGTTGCCACTACGGAAAATCTTTATGCAAGTATCTCACATCATTATGCATGGTATCTAAACAATTGTGACGTCTATCTCCATTTATAGGGGCAGTCAGATTAAGCCATTTCATTAAATATCATACCTTTATTTTGTGCTAAGTAGGCATAATAAGGATGCCATTACTGAAAATGTAATTTTCATCCATATCTCAATAACTTCGTGGCCAGGGTTGCCAGATATTTTCCATAGCTAATGGCCAAAATATTCATGAAAAATAATAAAAATGGCTGTTTTTGAAAAAACTTTGGCCAAAAATAAAAAATTGTTTCAACTATAGTAATTTACATTTTCATAGGAGACACAAAATCTTTGGAGGGCAGTATATTTTTGCCATAAATATTTAGTTTAATTGCCAAAGAAGCAATCTTAACTCTCAGCAATTTCTGCCATGAACTTAAAATTGCATATTACAATTTGTCTTTCTTTATCTTAATAAAACTTATAACCACATATTTGACATTACTGTAGATAAATGCTTTCAAATCTGATCCATTGTCATAAAAAGTATGAAATAAATTTTTCACTCCAACAACATTATCTTGAACTTGTACTCTAATATATGAACAGGATATTGATATGAAATCCAACAATTGCATGAAAACCATCACTAAGTCCACATATATGAATAGAGGGATAGGAGCACATGAGAGCAAACACTGAATCATATGACAGGTCTGACTGCAACACTTACAGTAAAACATCAACTAACTGCGAAAGCTAAACAATTACTACACCTGAAGATATTGTGAGTACTATTTCTGGTGTTACTATAAGAGTAGTGATGAGAAACTTCTAACAAACAATGCAAAATGCTTCCTTTAATATAACAGTGGTGCTTAAGGTTTTTTCGTTGCAACACCTTTGGAAATGTTTGCTGGACTTGCGACGGACCAGCAATATGAATTCAATGAAAACACATATTGTCAATGTTTTATTCATTGATGACAGAACAAAAAAAAATATGCATCATTTAATGTGATACGTCGGCTTGTTTATTCACTATTGAGTCAAACCTTGGAAAAACTTGTGAAACTGCCACTTGCATTTACCGTATATACTCGCACATAAGCCAACTTTAAAACTCAAAAAAATTATCAAATCAGGGTGTCAGCTTATACGCGCATAAATCTGAATTCACACAAACGAATTGACATGACGCCACTTATCAGATCACGCAATATCACCGATATTACCATTCAGTCATACATACACAGCCATAAAAATTGAGACTACACTAAATAAAGTTTATTCTGACAAACTACAACTCAATTTTAATATTAAATTTAACTGTCATGAACCTTCATCAGTGCATTGCATATTGATGCTCTTTTGTTATTAGCCCAAACAACACACCGTGGTATTTTGGGAGTCAGCTTATATGCAAGTTTTTGCAAAATTCCTCATTTTGGGGCAGTTTTTTAAGGGTTAGCTTATACGCGAGATCAGCTTATATGCAAGTATATATGGTACCTCTCAAGGTCTATCCGTTATCAATTTTGGTTTTAATCACGATCATGGTAGAATATCCTGCTTTGAATAAATACAATGCAATGAAACGAAAAACTATCCATAGAGCTTTTTTAACCAAAGCTGGGTATTTGTCATTCAATGAAATCCAAAAATTGTCAGATTTCCTGAAGTAAACTTTCTTTTCAGGGAATCATCATAGGCAAGATTAATATAGCCACTTCTTTTTCAATGTGATTGTTTCGGGATATGTTACATTCTAACAATTCAACAAGTCTTTATAGAGATATTATTTTTTCCCTATTGACAAAATGTCTGGGGGCCGTAGTGTACAGACCCCTGGGATAAAAGACAATGGGGTAGGTTGCACGAAAGGATCACAAATCCATTCACATTTTGACAAATTATTCAGGAAATACTTAGTAAATTTGAACAGGAGCTTAGACAAATGCTGCAAAAATTTACAGGCAGAACCATACATTTATTTTCAAGTAAATCATTATAAAGCGGTACCAATTTCAACTGTTAAGTACCTCATCTATCATCATACTTACAAGATCGATTGCACCAGGCAGTATGAGCTCCTCAGCAATGTTGTGAGGCTTTTTAGACTCAGCAATTCTGTGCACAACTTGGTAGGATGCTATTAAAGCCTTTGTTGGAGATTGCGTGATTGTGAAATGGTAGACACTTGCCCTTTCAAATCATTTATTTTCCAAAAACAACTACCTTGTGATATTCACAAATTGTGTACGTGATGGTGTTAAATGGCATTAAAGCTTATTTGGTAGCATGCTTTCACTGGCCAATACCTTGCTGCAAACAATAAACTGAGGTTTTTCCTCAGTTTGTTGTTTTTTTTAGTTCTGCAAGATAAATCTGAAACCAAAATCTAAATAATTATAGTTGTACCCAGTATTTTTAATCGTGGATTTGCGTTAGTTTTTTGTTTACATCAACTTTAGAACTGTCTACTGTAGTCTTCATTTGTCTGATGTAAAGTAAATTAAAATTTATGGAAGGCGTTTGTTAGTGAACAATAATAATAGTTACGTAATTCTGAGATAGTAAATATAGGTTATCTATTGTCAGCATTATCGCACTTGAACAATATAATTGTTCTTGGGTAAAATTATAAAACTGCACAGAATTCTACTATTTCTAGCTCATTGAATAAAACTGCAAGTTTACTTTTGTGCAACGCCCTTAGAAAATTAAAACAACGCACCAGAGAGTCACAATGCTCAGTTCGAGAACCATGGTACTATAACATCATCAGTCACACAAATGGGTACAGCAATCTTCCGATATAACTCTTGCATCTATGTAAGGCAATCATAACATTGACTTGTACAAAATCTACTGATTGCAAGGGCTAGACAGTGGTATTCAAATGTGTGCCATTTGGCTCACTAACAGAGGAATTTTTAATTCCGAGAGGAATTTTGTTCAAACAGGGAAAAAGTGGGGAAGGAAAAGTTGTGGATGGAAAAACTTTTAATTTTTATTATTTGTTGCTTCAACACAAAAAACTGCACAACCAGGTTGGCTTAGATGAGAACATCTACAGTACAAAATGACAAACTGCTTTAACTACAGTAACTGACGTTATAGATGTATTTGCTTGGTTCATAACCATCTATTGCTTCTTCACAGTAACTAGTGTGGATATTTGCAATTATCTTTTTTGTAATTTTTGTTGGTGAGTAATTGACTATGTTTGAGCTTGTAAAGGGGGAACGTAAAAAATTATTTGAAAACCACTGGGCTAAATCATTCCTACACACAAAGCAACATGAAGCGTCAAATCCTGCTTTAAATTCAGGAAAAACAATTGGCTGTCAGCTTCATGCTAAAAGTCTTGTAAAACATTTCACAGCTTAATCAAAGCAATACATTGCATGCCTCTGCACTAATCTGATTTATTTTTTACTTCTGTTAGCTGTTTACATCAAAATTTTACATTAGAATTTCTCTCCCACTGCCAGATCCCCATACACAGTATGATGAGTAAATGACATTATAGTTGGGGTGCTGCTGAAGTGTTTTGCTCTTCTCAATGTTAATTGTGTGCTAGCACCTACTCTGTAATGCGCCATGACTAACCATTTTTTGCTCTTGTGTTATTCGATTGTTAGCAATCTTGGCGATCTTAAGGATTTTGTGGTATTTACAGATGTCCCAGATTTGTAGTTCAGGGTTTAGGTTTGAGGTTTAGTTTTAGAGGTTTAGGTTTAAGTTTAGGGGTTAGGTTTACGGTTTAGGTTTTGTACATTTCTACTGTACCAATCGTAATAAAGTCTACTGTACACTCCTTGTGCATTACTCTCATGTTACAGATGGCAGACAAATAAGGTTTCAAAAATGACAGTTGCTGGTGGATCTATAGCCACTGCCTTTTGAAAAAGGAAGTGGCTATAGCCTATAGGTTCACCAGTGGTGGCATAGTTCGAATGAAACACTGAGTTTGTAACTCTAACAGCACTGTTGTCATTGTAGTCTAGCAGATACGTCTATATGTCTGCTATGTAAATGGTTTTCAGTCCAGCTCTCACCATGGCGCATTTAGCTCTCACCATGGCACATTTCTTTTTAGAAGTTGTGGTTGCACTTTTCATGGGACCGGTTTTTCTTTACTTTTTTCAAAAGTTTCCTAACTTTTCTGTTCAGATTTACAATTTAGAGTTTAGTTTTTTTCCATAACGTTTAGGTTTTAGGGTTTAGATTTAGGAGTTATTTTATGCATGGGTCAGATTTTGGGTTTATTAGGTTCGGGGATTGGATTAGGGTTTCGGTTTAGGGATTAGGTTTTGGGGTAAGATTTAGGGGATAGGTTTAGGGTTTAGTACGTTTCTAGCAAGCGTAGTGCAGTCGACTGCACACTTGTCATGCATTAGTTAGTTAGTTAGTGTCACGTTACAGGCGGTGGACTAATAGGTTTTCATAAATGAAGGTCCACTGGCGGACCTATACTTATACAAGCCACTTTCCTGCAAAAACAGTCCATAGAAAAAATATTTGACCAAACAACCATGAAAAAGGCCAGCCCAAAAATCGTAGGGACAACCAACCTGAAATAAAATACGGCCGAATTGAAATTTGACTGCAAAACAGCCAATCTGGTAACCCCAGGTTAACCCCCAAAGGGACACCTGTAAATAATCCCACAAGATCACTAAGATTGCTAAGACAAGACAATTAAGATTACTAAAATAAGTCCAAAATTGCTAAGATTAGTAAGATCGCTAAGAGTAAGATTAATTTCTGATCTTTGCATTCATCACGATTTTAGTAATCACAGCGATCTTAGCCATCTTAGCAATCTTGTGGTACACACACCTGTCCGCTGAAAGTCACCAGGTAGGCGTGGCACCAGTATGCTATGCGGTATAGTATTGGTAAACACCAATGTTAGCCTACTTGGATAAATCAGGGCTCCCATTCTGTAATTTCTAATAAACCTAGATTGCTTGCGAAAAAAACGTTTGTCTACCAAAAAGAAACAGAAATGCAAAAAGACACATGAATGCAAATACATGAGGATAAATGGTTATTAAAATACTGATTTACTTATAGTTCCTTTTTTAGATTTGTGTCTGCAATATTAAAATTAACATTTGGAACAATTTTCTGTTACTCAAAACATTTTATATTGATTAATGAAGCTGATAACACACTCCATTGTTGACATCTTTCACTTTTCAAGCTATATTAAAATAGTTGTCGTTTTGCTGGCTTCTTGACAATGTTTGTTTTGCATTTGCCTTAACAGTCTTGGTTTTAGCAATTTTGTTTTTGTTTTAACATGATCAACAACAGTAAAAATAGTTTTTCTAGTGATGCAGTAAAATTTGGCAAACTGTAAATATGGCCATTAAATCATAAAGTATTGCAAACTCTAAGTTTATCTAAGCCATCTTTGATGTTACGCCAATTATACTAGAAATCAAGGACATTTAATTGGACAAGAACACATGTTTAAACTTGAGTTGATATAACCTCTTTAACCTCCAGCCCGTTTTTTTGCTGAGACGTTTTCGTCATTTTTCTCATGTTTGTATTAAAATTAGCGATAACAACATTCACGAGTTTACATTTTAGGACATTAATGACAAAATTGACTTAATTTTTTTTTTGTCACAAAAAGTTTGGTCTATGACAGAAAAATGACCGAAAATAACCTAGCTTCCAGCTGATCTTCAGGCACAAGATGGGCAAAATGTAAGGCCACATTTGCCATTGAACTTGGATCTTTTGTGAAATCTTGAGCTGCAAAGCAATCTAAAATTCCTAAGCTTCAAATCCTTTCCTTACTCCAACGCAAATTGTTTTTTAATTTGCACGAGGGCAACCAAAAAATTTGAACATTCTGTTGTAAACTTTCACTTTGTCTCATCAAATTCTTCAGCTGGTGTCTGTGATAGCAACCATTCATGCAAATGCAAATCTTTCACACTTGTTTATACTATAGTATTTGTTATTCGCTCGCGTCTGATGTAATCCGGCCTTTACTTCTGATCTGATGTATGTGCAACTGCATGGCTATCTGTACTGGATGGAAAGCACCCAACAGTATTAGGTAATGATATTGATACTGGTGTAAAACCGACTGAAGACGTTTTGTTTCACTGATGTAAGCACTTTTTTTTCACCTGATGTTCGCACGCGAACACTGCAATGATGACCAGAATATATTATATGTTTATTTTACTATTATAATTACTATAGGTCGTTGCCAAATTTTTATCTTCAAAAAAAAAACAGATTTGATGGGATTTTTCACAATTAATCCTAGGTACCCAGATGGACTAAAAAAAACAGATCTGGATGGAAAAAAACAGCAATGGGAGCCCTGGGCTAAATGACTTCACAAGGGGAATTACCAAAGCCGTAACTGAACTTTTGAGAAAAATGACAATTAACAGTGTTGCCAGCTTTTCTTACAACCGATAAACGAGAGATCATTACTATCCGGTGTCGAGCGAAATTTCTGACTTGCGAAATATTTGACTTCACACCTTGTACACATGCACAGAGTAATATTCTACATCCCAAATATGCTGATAAAATTTTTTATTAGGGCTTAGGACTTCGTGTTTAGGTATGTGTGTCGGGATAGGGTTAAGGTCAGGGTGAGAAAAAGAAAAATAATAGAGGTCAACGCCTAATCCGAAAATTTTCAATGGTTAAACTTTTTCCCGTGCAAATTGCACTGCAATAGCTTGTTGCGAGTACCTGAAATCTAACCAAAATGTTTCAATTTACACAACATACACCAAAAAAGTAATTGTCAGACTTTATTTCTCTATTCTGAGAAGCAAAACAACTGAAAAACAACAAAAGGTCAGAAATTTAGCAAAGGTCAGAAATTTCGCTTCACATTGGTTTGCCGGTTGGATATCCGGCAGGATAGTGAGTTTGCAAAAGGGTACGATATGCAAAAACAGCTTTAAAGTGGGAAACGGATACGGATAAAGATATCCGAAACGTTTTTCTCGATATATATTTTGAGGATTCAGACTCTTGGAAAAAGTCGCACATTGCAACTTGCACAATCATTTATTTAGTATCTCCGAAAGCATCTTTTCAGCCTTCTGTGTCATGACTCCAAGTCTGTCTGTGGTGTAATCTCAGTACCATAGTGCAGTTCCATGCCCTATTGATTGAACAAGCCAACTTTGTCAGCATGAGTATGTTGCTGGTGTAGAAAGATAGGGCCCTTTCAGTATACATCATAGCAGTTGTTTGCTACGCACCTCGACTAGGGTTAACTAGAGTTGGCCTACTATGTTCTGCAGTCTAGACTAGGGCTTCTACCGCGACCCCACTTCAAAACGGAGTTTTCTATGCGACCCGACTGATGGGTAGCCTACAGTCAATGATACTTGTAAACGTACTAACGTACCATTAGAAACCTCCAGCATTGGGGTCCGCAGGGTGGGGGCAAAACGGGCATTAGCTACCCATGGAAATTAGGACTTAATTAGCGCCAAAATTTCTAGAAAACATGAAGTTAGCAGGTTATTCCGATTAATTGATTTGATTCTTGCAGGGGCAGCTTATTTGCCGGTATGACAGTCTGCACAAGAGAAGGGCACACTGTTCTGGTGTCATGCAGTTCACTCATATCCGCCCATGTGCCTGCAGAGGCAGGTTACGACCTTGCAAAGGGATTTGTTCAACTGTTGGTCTTTATTGCGCAACAATAACATGGCAACGAATCTTCAAACGTTCACTTCAATAAACCTTAATATAGGCGTTTTGTTGCATGTGACTGTTGAACGCAGACATCTCGGCAGGTAATACAGTGAGACGGTGTTTGCTGATAGCGGTAAATCACGTGTTTTTATACTGTGTGAAGAGAAGCCTGAGTGAATCTGTAGCAATGCTTCCACAAGATAGGAAAAATCCGTTGCTAGTGCGAGATTGAGTATGACCAATTGCCTGAGTGAAAGCAAGGCTTGTTTTCACGCTGTATGAAACTACGTGCCTTGTTACCTATGCCGGCTTGCGAGAATACGTCTTCATCGTTAAGGATTAGTTCTGACTTCTTTTGCGGCCGATGCCCTTCACTGGACCAAATTACCTAGCTCAGCAAACCTGTCCATGAAGAACTCGGACGAAAACAAGTTACCATAACGCTTTAACACTACACGTTAACGTTACTTTCACTTAAACTATCATGTTTCAGGGTTCTCGAGGCAAAGTCCTATTAGAGACTACAACACTATAGCTGCAGTCAAAGTCACTGACCCTAGCTGCCAGTGACAGGACCACATACTCCATATGAAGGGATAACATATTTATTGACAATATAATACGCATCATGACTCTTAGCATCCAACATAACGCGTGCACATGAAAACATGAATACAATGTTCTACCCTACATGACTCCCCATTTGCTGGAATTTTTATAAGTACTAAATCATGAAAAATTTTGACAGGACTCTGTTTCCTTTTTGAGTTAAATTTACCTGAAATTTTGTTAAAGTCCAAAGTTAAGTAAAAGTTTGACAGAACTTATTTACTACATACATATTACAGAACTTTGTACTTACAGTTTGATTCATAATCCATCTCTGACTATTGTTTCAGTAAACATTCCTAACTAAAGTTTGGGCTTACCACTACTACCCGTAAGCTCAAAAGTTTTTTTAAGACTGTTGTTAAGGCTTGCCACTACTACCCGCAAGCTCCAAAATTTCAGAATGAATTTTCAGTCCCTTCAGTAGAGATACTTATGTTGCTGTCCAGGTGTTAATTTCTTGGTTTATTTTTTTAATGTACCAATGCGCCCGTACCTATGCTCAGGTACCAATGCTCCCGTACCTATGCTCAAGTACCAATGCTCCCGTACCTATGCTCAGGTAGCATTGCATCCTTAACTTATTTGGTAATAGTTCATTTCTCCTTATTATTGTTGAAGTAGGATTGTTGAATTTATCTTCTTCTGTCCATTCATATAAATGAAACCTTGTGTATCGTTACTTTCCGGCACACCTGGTGTCAGCGAATGCCATCCTTTCTTCAGGCATTGTGTCTTGCTTTGTCTTTTCGTAACACCCGCAACATCTGGCTTTTCTTGCAAGGTTTCTTTTGATTATTTTTTCACTACTTTGATACTGTACCGATGGACAGGTATCATTGCTTTCTTGCCTTACTTAGTGCTAGATCTCTTTTTATCCATACCTATAGTTCCTACTTTTCTTGTGCTTGCTGCCCCATGTCACACAACAATACTGGTTAGTAACAATGCAGGTTAGTAACTCATTCACACATATTGTCTTTGCAAAATTAATGTGTTCGTTGCACATAGCATATACGATTGTTTCCTCCTTTCATTGCAAAGTAACAGAGGATTATTTTTTTTCTTTCAACATATAGTTATTGTCTTTCTTGTAGAACCATGTTGAGGTTAATTTTAACCTTAACACTTCTGAATGAGCAAGGGCACAAAAGCTGCATTTGCTGCGGCGAGTTTTCGTAACCAATCTGCATTTTTAAGCCTGCGTGGTGTTTTGTTTTTAGTAAAGTTGTCCGATAGTCGTTGTCAACATACATACAGGTCTACTTCTCATTGCTTGAAACAGTTTCGCGACAGTGTCTAAATTTCTTATTTACAGAAAGTGCCCGAAAGAATGGATATTAGGCTGTTCATGAAAAAAAGAAGCAATACTGATAGACGATGTGCAAAAACATTTCAGCACGGGCGTCCGCAGGCGGGTGGGCAAAATAGGTACATCCCCTGGAAATTGGGACTAAGAACCAAAAATTTCTAGAAAACCTGAAGTCAGCAGTTTAATTGACTTAATTATCGCAATAACAGATTTATTTGCCAGTAACACAATCACACTGCATAAGAGCCGGGTTCACTGTTCTTATATAATACAGTGATTAGCAGGGCCTACAAGAGGGTGGTACAAGAGGTACATCATACCTGGGCCAGGGAGGTACTCTGGCCCAGGAAGATGAAAGTAGCTTACAGCCGCTAAATTTTTCCGTTTTCAAGAACAAAATTTATGTTTGTTTTATCCAAGTGCAGCGCTGGTAGATATATTTGTAAAATTTAGCATGTTAGCTGTTTCATTTATACTATAGGCTACTCAATTTACTGAACAAAGAAGCTATAGGCCTACACGTTTCAACGAGGGCCACAGAAGCTGTGGGCCCCGGTATCGGTCTTCGTACCACTTGGTAAAATTTGTCTCAGAGGCCCTGGTAGTGAGCTTCAAGTTCACTAAATCTGCTCCACTGCTTGCAGAGGCAGCTTGCGAAACTTGGGAGTGGATGGTTCTAAAAGTGGTCTTCACTGCATAAAGGCGGATGCACACAGCACTGCGGGTACGGTCATCAGAAAGTCCCGGGCCGCGCCGTGTGAGAGCCCATGCGCGAGTGCCCGGCGGTTGTCAATGCACTCATGCAAACGGAGATAGTGGCCGCGGGTTGTCATGGACGCTCTGCCCGGTGGAAGTTTTGCATTACCTTGAAATGGATGAGATCACATTTTTTACCTCCACTGTGACTGCACATAATTTTTCCGAAATGTAGGCTGATGCTTGGTCAATACATTTAAAATCATTCCGTATTGGCTGCACTGTGTGAATGGACTTGATGAAAAGCGTTTTTGTGTCTTCCTAGCTACAAGACCTTTGCTGAAATTTTGCTGGAGATGCCTGGATCCTCTGCTTGTTAGGACTGCCTAAAGCACCGTAGCCATTCTGGCTCCTCAGAGAATTGCGCAAATGCGTAGGCTAAGTGTGCAAATAAACTTTCGCACTTTATGGATAAATTCAGTGCAAAAAACGTCAGGTCTACATACCTTTGTCTAGCCTACATGGGAAGTGGCGGATCCAGGGGGGGAAGTTTAAGGCAACTGACCCCCCAAACGCCTATGGCGCCCCCTTGAACGGCGCCCCTTTGCCATAAATGCGCCCCTTTTTGGTGCGCATGGAAGTAGAAACAGAGATTAAAAATATTCTGAAATATACAAATTTTTCGCTTAGTCAAACGTCAGGATGTACGTGCTGGACTTTGCCCAACCTCTTCTTGAATAGCGTGAACAATGCTATTGTTTCGTAACAGTACCACTGTTTCGTTAATTCATTGCCGGGTGAGAACTGCCCAGCCTTCACAAACGCAGTCGCTTTCGCTTATAACAGTTTTCGTCCTCGATTTGCCGCTGGGCTGTACACAATTGGTCTGTTTTTTACAAGGTTATTTCTTTAATGCCTGATGACCGCCTTCAAAGGAAAAGGAAAAGCAGCAGTAAAAATAGGAATGCAATATGGAAAACTTGTAACTGACTCAAGAGTTTACAAGCCTCCAAATTGAAAACGAGAAACCAGTTTCAGGGCTGTTGCCAATGCAGTTCGTGCGTCCGAAGTTTGTCTGCATCGTAGTTTTGCAACATAAAAGTGAGTGGATGAGTTTCTGGGCAAAACTAATTTCCTGATTGATATGGGCGTAATGAGGATAGATGGCGCTCGGGGCAAGAATCAAGTTTAGCGCCCCCATGTTCGAACCTGATGTCTTTCGGAAGCAAATGTACTGTAAAGAAAGTGCTTGTGAGATTGTTTGGACTTTTTGGCGCCATCACCATCATTCGGTGCCCCCCGCAGTATTTCAGCACCCCCAGAGTGATTCGGCGCCCATGGAATTGCGCCCCCTTGCCCCCCTCGTTAAGCCCCTGCTGGTTGAACCATAGTGTAGCGTGTGAAAAGCTACAGATATATACATTAGCAAACAACTTGCCGCTGTGTGACAAAAATTCATTGAACGTGCTCGATTAGCTCAAAGAATTATGACCTGTAACTATCTAATTGTGCAACTCCTCACTTCATATACATGGTCAACGCAGAAGAGCATTGAATTACTGCTAGGGCGCAACGAGGTCAGATGGCGCCCGGGGCATGAAGCAAGTTTGGCGCCCCATGTTCGAACCTGAGGTCTTTCGGAAGCAATTACACTGCACTGCAGTACAGTACTTATGACATTGTTAGGACTTTTCGGCGTCCCGCTGTCATTCGGCGTCCTCATTGTGACTTTGCGCCCGGGGAATTGTGCCCATGCCCCCATCGTTACGCCCGTGATTACTGCGCACGACGCGCCTCAACAAAACCATGGTACACAGCTCTAACAGGAGGCATACGGGAACCTTGGGCTTCAGGGGGGAAAAATGATCAATTCGCCCGAATTTTTGCGCCACTTTGAGGAAAACAAATAGGAAAGTTTTGCAGGGCGATGGTTCTGCTAGCAACTTGCCCAAGCATCGACCAGTTTTTCCTGAAATTTTTTGTATCTTGCCCCAATCTCCCCCCACTTCGTACGCCTATAGCTCTAACGCAGAAACTTTGCCAAAATACTAGCTTTCTACAGCTTGGTGGATTGATTGATTGGTTTTACGTCGTCATAACAATTTTTGCTCAACATTTGAATATTTGCAGCCCAAAATTGGGGAAATGACGGTGCCGTTTGCCGCCACCTGGCTACACATCAGGCAAATGTTACGGATGGCTGTGTGGTTTTGATCCTTTTGTTGCAATTGGAAACCCGTAGATAACTCACGCTGGCCAAGAAGACAAATTTGGCATGGTTAGCAATATCTGCAACCGACAGAAAAATCCTTAGCTTATTGGTTGTTAGATCATTCCGCTTACATCATAGAAATTTGAGCGGAAAGACAATCTTATGGCGAAGTCTTTAACTTTTTTATTGGTGACTGTGTTGTTGGCGAAGGTTCGTGGTTTTAAATTGGTGATAGGTTGATTCTCCTCTGTGTTTTCTGACCTGGGTGCATAGAATCAGATCCATCGCCAGATCAACAGCATTGGGGATGCTTTTCAGCTTGTTCGGGGACTTCGTAATAGTATGCAATGGATTGAAAAAAAAAGACTTTATTGGGAGACTAGAGCTTGACTTTAGAGACAAGAGCTTGAAGCATTGATTGTGAATTTAGGGGGCTCAGCCCGCTTCCTTCCATTTCTGTTGAACGGTGTCACAACTGTTTTAATAACCTGGTCTAGTGGGATTGATATTTTTTTCGTCAAATCATTAATCCGATGTCGAAAGATGTGAAACGATATTAAAGACTTGATTGAAAATCTACCTTTATAAGTGGCGTTAAATGTATTTTCGGGCAATATGCTTTAAGGCCCAGTGTGAATCTATCATGCGAAATTATGAGATTGTTTTTCAAGATAGCCAGCAGAGCTACCTAAAGTGGAAATAGTGTCCCGGAAAATACCGTTTATTAACGTGTTGTTTTTGAATTATCGCTTTAGCAACAAATACGTCTTTCATGTATATGTAAATGCACAAGCTTGGCTTGGAAATGCGATCGTCATTTAGCTTTTTAGTGGAGTCCTATCGTGGGACATGAGTTGTCACTTCCAAGTCTAAGAAGAACCGTTCTGCTTCTAACCAGGTCGGAAATGCGTTACACACACTGTTCTTCATTGATTTCGCTACGGATAACCAAAACAGTGACAAACGCTTGCGCGCAGCATGCTTTTATACCTTTCAAATACATTTTGTAGACATACGAGATCTGTGTAGCAGGTGAAAAACGAGGCCCACTGTTTGGGACACATTTCAAACCTTTTCTGAATTAATGATATAAAGCGCTTTCAAACTGTGGTTTTTCCCTGAAAAATCCCATAGTTCGACCAACAAAAATAGCCACTTTTTGGCCTACAAAAGGTAGCCACTTCTGTGTTACACCCAACGATTGTCGCAGACAAACTTTGGTATTTAAGCAAGTGAAGACCTTCTTGGCGCCCCCCAATTTGACTCCCCCAAACGCCTGGTCTGAATCCGTCACTGTACAGGGGTGTAATGGGGCGGGAACGCATGGGAACGGCGTTCCCATACATTTTTCGTGTTTTGCTCCCCTAACGACCGCAAAAGCGAATAGATTGGCTCGTACGTTTTTGGTTATAACTCGCCAGCTTCTGCAGCTAGAGAGGTGTTCAAACCCTCTACGGATTCAGCAAGTCTAGTAGATCCGAGTCAAAAAAAATAATTTAAGTTTTGGGTTTGGGGTTCTCTTGGGGGGTGTAACAAGTGGGGGTGTTTTCGCGTTTTTATGACCTACTTTGCCCGGCCCTGGACGTCCATCGCATGGGCCCAGGTTTTGGCCCAAATATTTTTATGAAACTAGGCTATCTCACGAGTCTTTAGAGCCCTTGATTGGCTTTCTAGCATATCTGGATAAAAAATTATGTCACAAAAACCAAAAAGTAGTGAAAAATCCTACCCCTAAAAAAGGTAACCAGGGTAGAATAACACCCCTTTTGGATATGGCCATAACTTGCTGTCAGAATAGGCTAGAGAGCTGTTCTAACCCTCTAAAGATTCGTAAAGACTAGTAGTTTCGACTGAAAAAAAAAAAATTTTAACTTGAGATCACGGGTTTTTTATTAATGTTTGCATATTCAGAGGTTGTTCATGCATATTTCTATACATTGGGATAATGACGTCACTTGCGGGGAGTCGAACCATCCATCAGATTTGTTGACTCGAAGTTTTTTTGGATTCTAGGCTTCAATACGAGTCTTTAGAGGGTTTGATGGACTTTCTAGCATTTCTGGTTCAAAAGTTATGGCCAAACTTTCGGATTTTAATTAGGGAGATCCCCTGAAATTACTCAGCCATGTCCTCAACGAT
>Ga0210059_1000695_pt1 | contig 45427 bp, 36 predicted proteins | sample Ectturendosymbi2_FD_188042 | JGI IMG/M metagenome (GOLD analysis project Ga0210059, IMG submission 188042) | Ecteinascidia turbinata endosymbiont from Florida, USA - Sample 2 (SPAdes) (version 2) | ecosystem: Host-associated > Tunicates > Ascidians > Unclassified | place: Key West, Florida... | reverse complement strand
AACCTCCGCCCCGTCGCAACCTCCGCCCCGTCGCAACCTCCGCCCCGTCGCAACCTCCGCCCCGTCGCTCACTTTTAAAAGGTCAAGGAGGACACTGCTTCCGCTCTGCGACGTCCGTGGTCTCAGTTATCACAACAAAATCTTGGCTTTCCGCGTTTGGTGGTTGTAGGTATTTACTAGGTAGGCCATACTGGCAAACTTCCTTAGCGCACTTACTTGGTAAGAAGAGCATAAGCTTCCTCAAGGGGTGCGATGGTGCCATCTATTCTTATTTCATTTTCTCGCAGTTCTTCCAAAGCTGACATCGACGTTCTAATGTCGTCAAGATCTTCCAATGGACGTGTCATTCTCTTGCTTACGTTATCGATGAAGTCGAAAATCTCCTGACATTGAAGAACTCATGTTTAATGTCCAAGGGCTTTTTTCAATTGCTCACATGTCAACAGGACATTGGGCAAGTCCATGATCTGCCACGTGGAGTGGGGCAAACACACAATTCATGCTGAGCACGAGGGGTGCGCAAAAACTACCATTTCAAGCGTGTACCAAAATGAAGAGGACTATGCTTGGCTAAGGGTTTGGGACAACCAAAGTGACAGCGATGTAGACTGTTTGAATGACTAAGAAGTCATTACTACACGTTGGTCCAGGTTTCAAGACTTTTTCTAAAATTCGTAATTTCTGCAGAAATTCACAAATTTTCAAAATATTTTTCTAAACTTTCATCTGAAGCCGCCTCTACACGAAATGAATCTTGACTCATGTTTCTCGAAGAGACACTGCCATGGATCGCAGAAGGAGGCAATTGCCTAAACACAGCGTTTTGAGGTGAAACAAATCAACAGTTGGGTCGCCAATTAAGCCATGTTCCCAGTGGTGTAACTGACAGGAGCAGAGGGGCGAATCGCCCATCTGGCAAACCAAGTGTAAAAACTGGATCCCGCTTAGCTTAATCTTAGGTTTTCATTAGGTTGTTTGTGTTTTTCGGAGTATTTTCCGATGATTTATGGTTTTGGTATAGGCTAGCCATCCACATCCGCATTCACCATCATTTCTCACTTTTTTCTGAGCGTACAGTTGCTAGTGGATCACTGTAAACTCAATGAATGCTAAAACAGTGTCTCCCTGGCTCAGTTCTCTAGTTACGCCACTGGCCCCAGACAACTGACAGATTTCCGCACCCCATCCCAGTTACGATCCTCTTTCCAACGTTCTCTTTGCAAACAGTGCCTAAAATATTTGCCTAAACACATCACAAACTAGAGGCTACCCTTCTAAATGCGTGCTCGGTAGCTGAAAAGTATCGCGTTTTTTAAGCTGGGGTCAATTGAAGGCTGTGCAAAATAGAGGAAGCCCCAATCAGCGCAACGCAAGCATTTTATACAGATTTCTTAAAAAGACTCAGGCTTTGCTTACCTCCATCAGTCTCCCGCATGTCTGATTTAATTCCCGACCAAAAGCAAGTTTTGCAGCCCTGCATTCCATCTGCAGCGCGAATTTGAATTGCTCTGTTGAAAATAGAATCGCTCCCTCAATCATTGTGGACGGAACAGCTTCAACTCTTTCTTCCATTTTCTAAAAACGTAAAAAACGCAAAAAGGTACATTTGAAAAACATAAAATTCATACGTTTGAACATTTATGTAAGTTGTTTGCAGGCCCGTAACCAGGGGGCGCAGAGGGGCGAATCCCCCCCTAGAAAAAGTTTCGTCCCCCTTGGAAAATGTGTTGGACATAGTTTAAAACTATCTGACATAGTTCAAAACATGTGGGCCCCCCTCGGAAAACTCTTCGCCCCTCCTGGTGTCCCAAGCTGGTTAGGGGCCTGGTTGTTGGTTATTGTATTGGTAACTAATCAGGCTTGCTTTCATTTCCTGGTTTGCGCACCAATGTTTGCGGTGCATGTACGTGAAATTAGCCTTTTGCAATTGCATAGTGGAAGTTTGAACTTTGTTTGACTTCCCATTTAGTCATTAACTTAGTTTTTAAATATCAGTACTTGCTCCTTCGCATACGAATGTTATTCTTTCCAGCGTTGTTGCTGTAGCAATGGTGCAGCAAATATGGCGATAAACTACGCGAAACCCAAACACATTTCGCAGCAGAGATATTTACGTGAAACAGCCTTATTTGTTCTTGATATTCCGCAAGACTTGGTTCGTGATCCAAAAACTGTGCTAACTTTGCTTCGGCGTCTTTCGCCCATATTTCGGAAAAGTCTCCTTCAGCTTCAACTCTTTCGATCACATTTCCACATTCCGATTTAAGTGAGCCAATCAGAGAGCTAAGCTGGCTCATGATTTTTGTTATATCTTTGTGGTCAGCAATTATCTGTAACAAAGGCTTAGCCTGAAGAATAATGTAGAGAAAACGACAAAGTCACTGTTTTGCCACGAACTGTAGAGATCATTGTGGAAAACCTAGGAATTCAAGAAATATTATTATTTAATTGTTCCATCTTCTCGTGCTGAAATAGACAACGGTAAGTTTTAAACAAACCTATTGAGGAAGCTTTATATGAAAGGTTACTGCCATATTCCTTAAGGTATGATTGCTTGCATGCTTCATTTGAGAGCCAATCGTTTGCATTTGCTACCACATGCTTGGATTTATTTCCGTCGCATGGTTAAATTTAACTGTTATCTTTTTTCTGTGTTTCGCATTTTTAGCACTTTTTCGAAACATAATTGCCAAAACGTTCTCACATATTTTGTAATCAGAATACTCTAAAGACAATCACTTCAATGGACTTCAGCGGCATCTTCTGTTAAAAGCATAACTAAACGACTTCGTTTCTTCAGTGACTGCTTTCACAACCCGATGTTTTTAGATACGGCCGCTTGAGTTCAGAAAAAGTTTTACGCAACAAAAATTACACTTGAACGCACTTTGTAGAGTGGTTTTACAGGAACAGGAGATGTAGCATCGCCGGAACCTTCTTGGGTCTGTTCCGCCTCTCGCTGAGCAGTGATGCTATGCTGCCACTGGGGAACGCCCTTACACGCTGATAGCACCTGCTGTACGACCTGTTTGAAAGAGAGAGACTGGTAAACTATGTTTCAAATTTATTTAACAGAGCTAAATCTCAATCAGTGAGTAAAACTGTGCAACAAAGGCAACTTTCACATAAAATTAATTGGGTTAAAGTGGTAAAATATATAGGCTATTTGGTCATTCGCAACTTTTCCAGGCAGTAGAAAATGGCTCAAATTTGCTGGAAGGTTTTTCAACTCTCTTAGTTCTGTGCAACGTGGGAGGTTTGTCATGGCCACATCGTTCCTTGCAGCTGCCCTTTGTTACTTTCCCACTGCAATTTACTACGCAAAGGTCCGGAGGCAAGCACGCTATTTTTGCGAAATCTCCAGCTGCTTGTAAACAAAACATCCAACAACCAGACTGCCATCAACTGCATGAAGCATGCGCTGCATTTTTGCTTGCTTTGCTCGACCTTCAGAAATTAGAAAAAAATTGCTTTTGTTTTTTTTCCTGTGATAAAAGGTGATGTATTGGTTGGTGTCATCAGGAAAAGAAACTGTTTGCCATACAGGTCTATGCTTACGTTTGGGCTAAATAGCTTAAAAAAACCTTGAGCATGCGAGCGTACTGAAACGAATGGTGGACTTGTGTGCAGTACAGTATGTACGCCAAGATTGCAAATTCAGCTTGATGACAACCCGGTTTGGTTTACCTTGTGCAAGGTTTGTTGTATCTCTTCTAGGCTGGGTTTTATGATGATATTGGGAAGAGCTAAAACGATGTCGTTTTTCAGCATAGGCGGTTGAGCTTCTGGAACCGGCTTGACAGGCTTTCCGTAGTCAGACTGTTGGTTCTTGACACGAAGCCTTTTCCGGATTTTGTCTAACGACGCCTTCGTGCCTGCGGTAGTATAACAGCACTCAACAACACGCTGTGAAAAGGTGAAGTGTTTGCGGCACTGAACAAAATCATAGCCTGCAGTATAAAGTTCAGAAAACTACTAACCAGCGAAAACACATCCAAAGAGACACAGAAATACCTTGAAAAAATTTACAAGCATTTGACAAACATCTTCACTACATTTGTGCTCGCTCTAAATTTCCTGTAAAAAGCGTACATTTTATCAAAGCATAAAAACTCACATTTTATTAAAGCATCTGTGTTCTTCTGACAAAATTGACTGAGCATGTTGAAGAAAAGACAAGTGATGCACTCCTGGCAACGCTGACCCTTTAACTTCGCTTCAGAGTGGCAACAGGCATATGGCTCCTGCAGGAAAGTAACAGCAGGGCTGTATCGCCGACTTTGGTACAATAAAAGAAAGTCGATAATGCATTATACTGCAACTGCTTCGAAAGTCCAGTCATTCTTTTTATTTACTTTTCAAATTCGATTGCACAATTTTAAAAAGCCACGTTTCGCTCGCAATTCTGGACAATTCATTGTTTGTCATTTGTTTTTATATTTTTGTAACACTCCACCACTATAACTTGTTGAAGACGATGTTAAGGTGCTGAAGTCTTATACTGAGTCAGAGTCAAAACAGTAACTTAAAACTTACGAAAGGTATTTTCGACTCCGACTAGAATTTGTAAAAGTATGTTCCATTACGTTTGATAAGGAATTGAATGTACTAAAAAGATTTGCTTCCATGCATATCCTCAAGTGGCTTTACTGGTCTTCTAAAGATAATTGCAAAAAACAGCAGTGAACACGTTTACAACAAGGTCCGTATGGTAATGCAGATATGTTTTTTTCATTGGTCAATTCCACACGCGAGCACACAGTTGCTTCCCATCCTACCACTAAAACTTCTCGCTCCGCCGACTTCATTCCAGATATAAGCATTCCAGCCAATTCGGTGACATTTTGTTCCAAAACGGAGGATAAGCGAGTAAGTTTGATCACACCTTTCTCGCAAGATTGTGATGCAAGGTCCACAAATCTGAGATAAGCAAACAAGACAGAATCGCATCCTGCTGTAGGGCAAACAAGTTATAATCTATAATCCAAGATTATTTTGATTATAAGTTGCGGTAAATCGTTTGTCCGGCATACCGCCTTTTCCATAGCTTCCGTGAAGATAAAAAAAAATAGTTTAACGACGAGAGGTTTATCTCTGATCCCAGAGTTTAACCAAGGACTAGGTGGAGTGACTAAATCTCCGACCTTGCGTGGCCCTGTCTTGGTGTGGAGCTAGCAGAACTAACCGAGATTGCTGTTGACCGTGGGGTATTGTGAGTCCTCCTGGGGCTGCTACCCCCGCGACCTTCCCCAGAGTAAAAGGGGGTGTGAAAATGAATGAATGAATGAATGAATGAATGAATGAATGAATGAACGAATACTTTTAACTATAGTGATCAACACAATGTGTTGGATGTGAAAAACGAACAAGGAACGATGTTTTTTGTGACCGTATTAAAACTACATTTCTCCTTGTTCTTTCGCAGCAGCAGTGCTCTTACTCTGAAATTGTCAGCGGCTCCTTTTCAGGAACAACCACCAGCGGTGTGTTGATGATGTCTTGCAAGACGTTCTCGATCCGACACTGGAGGGTGTCATTGAGCTGCTTGACAAAGAGCCGAAACTCGTCCAGCGCCGATTCAACGCCAACGACAACTAAAACCAAAAGCGATGTAAAGCAAACCGTGCAACAAACGTCGCCCAGGGATCTCTAAGCAAAAGCATTCCGTTGATTTATTGCTTCGTTGCGACTAGTTGTAAATATTATATTTCCAGCTTCCTTTGGCACACGAAGAAAAAGTTTTATGCATAATAGAAATTTGACTGAATTACGTTTTGAAGCACCTAGTCCCATATTTCATAAATTCCGGGCTTCAGAAGGCCGTCGTTTATCAGTAAGACATTATGACTGCCGCGTTCGTGACTTTATTTATCTATACTAGCCAGCTATAAACTTTCTAACCACTGTGAAAATGAACTAAAAAACAAAGGGAACACAATTTTTGCAGCAGCTAGTGACATGTGCAGAGACCACCCCTTTAACTTTCACAGTGTTACTTAAACTACAGCAGTCCCAGTTAGGGCAGAAATCAAACAAGTCAAACAAGAAAGTTATCTCCAACTGTGCCTGAGCGAAAACGGGGCTGCAGAGTATTGTTGGTATTATTATGTAATCAGTTGAATACACTTTGCGCTGCATTCTGCGGCAAAATTGCGTGTTAAGCCATGGGCAATAATGTTTCTTTAAAATGGATAAGTATATCACAAGATTTTTTTCTTCTAACACTTTCCACAATAGACGTGGATTTGATGGAATTGAAAATAGAAGTGGGTTGGAACCCTGGGCTGCCGTGTGAGGTTTCCTTTCGCTTGAAACTGAGGAAATTTGCTGAGATTGCATGACTGAAGTTATACTTATCTGCGTACTGTGTGTTGCAAACGCGCTCCTGTTTCTAAATGCTAGTGTTAATAACTGTCAATGCCTGCTTACATCTTCCTCGTGAAAGCAGCTTGCCCAATTGGGCAAGGCTCATGCCAGAAACATAATTTGAAAATCCATTTGTTTTGAAAACGAAAGAACTAATCCCCTGGCTAAAACCTGTGCGCTTGCGCAGTAAGCGTGCGAAATGATTGGACGTGAAGCTGTTGTTTCATAAAAAGAATCTTGTGTAACAAATCACTGTTGGTCACACCGCATCAACGTATCGACGCTACTAGCCACATTACTTTGACCTATTCATATGGTGGTCGGCGGAAAAAGAAATGTTGGAGGTATAGGACCCCGCACTACTTTTCAAAGGGAAGTCCGAGATACGAGGTTCCCCTACTATCTTAACTACTTTGCATTTTTTTGTGATAAACTGCAATCATCTTCAAAAATTTGCCGAGCGCTTGAACTTGTCCATCAGCCAAGCTTACTTGCAACGTCAACCCTGTTGTTGTACAGTTTGTACAGTTATACCGTAGACGTGTCTCTTCTGTCATTGTGATAAAGGAAAATATAACCGTTGCATTAAGAGAGAGGTTGAGGTTGTGTCGAATATTGCAGTAACACCATGGTGCTCAGCAGAAAATCGAAATACCTTTCATTGTTTTAAGAACGGTTTTTGGTGCGTGGATTTCTTCTCATTTGTGATTTCTTTGTAAAGTAAAAAAGACACAAACGTTATAAGCACAAAAGTTTTTTGATGAAATCAACTCCCAAAATGTATAAACTGTTCTTTCAAAATTGATAGCAATCTTATTTATGCGAATTTCGATTTTTTGTCGCAGATTTGCTTCGTAGAAAACCATGTCATGTATCTTTGTAGCTAAAAGTATTGGCAAAAGATCTGCGACAAAATCATAGCGATAGTAGACAGTGGCAGGTCCAGACCATGCGTTTGGAGGGGTAGTGAAATAAGCGGGCGCCAAAAAGGTCTTTACTTGTTATAGCCAAAGTTCGTTGGGTATCGCACAAAAGTGGTCACTATTTGTAGGTCAAGAAAGTGGCTATTTTTGTTGGTCGAGCTACTGTATGCGATTTTTCATGGAGTTTAAAAGCGCAGCTTAAAATCGCTTTATATCATTAATTCAGAAACGTTTGAAGCGGGTCACAAAATATGGGACTCGGTTTTCACAGCCTACACACATAATTTAGAACAATGTTGATGTCCCAGACAATCTCTTGTATCTACAAACAGTATTTGAAAGATATACCCTAAAGCAGGAGTGCTCACACTTTTAAAGCATGCGAGCTACTTACGAGTATAAAATGAACACTATACATGCTGCCGCTGACGAACTATATGTGAACACAGCAAACTTTGTATATCAAGAGCTCAGCAGCCGAAGATTCTCTGCCAAGAATGGATGGCAACGTGATAAATAACCGTTTTGCGCTATGCTTACATTTTTCGACGTTTAGCGAGCACCACGTTATCATCGTCAGACCGGGTTTAAACACCTCCTCCAATTGCCCGACATGACTGGAAGTGCACGGCTGTAGAATGTGGGGAATCTTGCTCACCAGATCCGTCTTCAGCTCACCTAAGTCCTCAAGCCTGCGTGCAACAACAGGTTTTTGCGTAGAACGTGCCATTATCCCTACCAAAGCTTAAAACTCTACCAAATAGCCCTTAAAGACTTCCAACTGCTGAAATGTCCATATATAGCAGACGACTGCGCGTTTCCAACCGTCAATTCAACATCCTAGGCGCATAAACGCGTCAACAAGCGTTACTGACATCCATACATATTCATACATATCAGAGTAATTGGAAATTTGTTTGCTAAAATTATTAAGACTTGCAGTGGCAGAGCTGGTTTTGTTGTGCATCGATACAGAAAGGCTTGCTTCTGCCTGAGAGCATTGCCGCACGATTTTTGAAAGTACAGCCACTTTTCTCCAAGAAATAAAATTAGGCACCTTTTTGGGCAGTACTCCCCAAGAAATGAAATTGAACTCTACTTAAAAGTGACCATACGTCCCGGTCCGATTGTTACATTTACGATTTAATGTCATGTTCCGGTAAGCCATCGCTACTTGTCCCGGAAAATGTTATCGGGTTTTATTTGTTCCACTGTGGAAACTACGCGCTGGTTGGATTGCACAAGAAATGTGATATGACAATTGAGAACTATCACTATCCGCACCGAAGATTTAAAATTGGTGGAACAAAATTGATAACAAATGCTTCAGCCAAATTCATCTTATTCGTAGCAAAATGTCAAAACTCTCTTTGCAAATACTGAACAATTAACCCAACAAGTGACCAAATTTTTTGTAATAGGTAACATAAAAATGCCACGAGGAAAATCAAGAAGAAATTCCGACATACCGGCTTCCTGATAAAGCAATGGCTCTTTGCTCTTCGCTTCATTTTTGGCAAGAATATTTTGCCAATTTTGGTGAACATCAGATAAACAAAAAAAGGTTGTGCTAATTCAGATGCCCTTCCAGCTTGAAACATTAAAGGTGGAGTGTTAACCTAACTTTGATGGGAGACCAAGTTAACTTTCGTGGGGGGTCAAATGAACTTTGCTCCCAGCCTCCCATATATTTCATGCGACAGAGCTTCACCTCGTTGCTTGGTGCTTTAACCGGTCGCAGTCAATAGCAAGAAGCCGCGCGGCCACGTCCGGGACTGAAAGGCCCATCGTTATCATGTGACGAGTCTCACACATAAGTTCGTTGACCTTGGGGTCAAAGTTCACGTAAAGTTCCCGCGTTTCCGGATGTCGAACCAGGATGGAGGCGTTCAAACCTCGCCGCACACTCTCGACGCCGCGTTCCCAAGCTCGGTGAAATATTATCTGAAAGAACGACAACGATGCACAAAAGTAGTTAAAAGCTGTAACTCACGGAGAAAAACAAAAATGTGAAAAACTCGAGTTTTATGAACGTAGAAAGCAAGATAAACTCGTTCCTAAACAAACAATCCAAGTTTTTTACCATGGTCCGTGGATCGTATATGAGTCTGTATTAACCAGCAATTGCCAATAAATGACATAGAAGATGTCGATCTCTTGACATATTTTAAATGCTCTGTTATATCGTTTTTTGCCACTTTAAAACTAGAGTGGCTAAGCGGCTGGCGAGAAGCCTTCAAACTTTGAAAGAGCTTTGCAAAATTAGAGAAAACACATCTAAATCAGGCCCACAACCACGGAAGGAGCAACCGGGAAATTTTCCCCAAAAAGTTTCAACAACATTTTGAAATCAACAAAAAGTAGATAAAATAACAAGTTGCACTCATTTTGCCACCACCGAAAATTTCAGCCGGTTGCGGCCCTCATCCAATGCAATGCTTTTGCAAAATGGGTGTGAGGAAACTTCCTTTTTTACTCCCCATGTCCTGCAGATTAGACCAAAAAAAGCTAAACAATACAATTGTGTTCGTTGCCGAAAAGATCAAATATCAGGTTTGAAATTATCAAGCACTTGGTATCATTAATTTACCTCATATTCAGTCAAAGCAGCAGCTGTCCGGTTGTAGTTTTTGATTATGTTCCTGGCTTCTGAAGTTTTCATAAGTTTCTTGTTCCTTCCTACCGCCTTAACCGATTTTTGCAACCGTTGAAAGAGTTGACGAGCCCACATGATCCGGCCTGTAACCTGAAAAATGATTATAGCTCCGAAAAAAAGAGAAATATTAAGTCACAAAACTTCTTTCAGTTAAAAATTTTGTTCTTTTATTACAAAGAAAAGTTATTTTTGATAGCTTTGTTTGCAAACAGTATTGCCATCAGTACAAGAAATTGTACGTTGACTGCGTTCTTGCACGATGCTGAAAGGTAGTTTCAGATTCAAATTCCGCTCTGAAATACTTTTCTGAAACTATCACCTTCTTCTCCAAAAAATGAAGTAAGCGCTGTTAAAACTAACACTGCATTTTCAAAAATATGCGATGCAAAAAGAACCGTTTTATGTTGCAAAGAACCATTTCGCACTAAAAGAACCGTTTCATGTTGTATCTTGGAATAGCTTAGATCTCAAATGTTTTTTTGTTTATTCACAAACTCTGCCGTAAAACGACCCAGCCGTATATTTTAGAGTTTACGTCATTCACGCTAAAAATGTTTTAAAAAACATAATATTTGCTGATTATACCGCCATTCAAACCAAGAACTATTGCTTGGGTAAACTGCATTCAATGCATTGCCTTTTTGTTCGTTTATGGAAATACGGCCACTGCACTATGCATACTAATTGTTACGAAAGTAATAAACAATGTTGCAATAGTTCAGGTGAAGTTCATCCGAGCAGTAAAAAACGACTGTATACTGGTGGCATATTCCGCGGGATGGGAGGATCTTCTTTGTGCTTCTCGTACAGTTTCTTGGCGATTTCGACCTCTTTGCCGAATTGCAGAAGAGCCTTCATGTACTTGTCCCACAGATCCAGTTCAATCCCTTTGATTTGCTCGAACTTCTCCAAGGTCGCCACTGCTTGGCAAGGCTGTGAATTGCAGATTAATAGTGAGCTGCAGTATGAGCAATTACAGCAACTAGGCCTAACATACTGCACAAAACAACCGCTATTGTCTCGTCAAACGGGAGGTAGGATCTTAAAACTATTTTGTAGTTCAACTCCTATGCGCAATCCTTGCGCTTTTTGTGTGAAAAGTTCATTAGAATACCCAACTGAATCAGTAATAGTAATATAGTAATACTTTAACATTTGAGAAGGTAACGGAAACAAGATCAACGGTGGTGTTGAATCGTTTTGAATTTTCACTATCAAAGACTTGCTTTAAAGTTTTGATAATAAAAGTTTAAAGAAAACCGAGTACCCTATTTTTGAAGATATTCCAAATACGTATTTCTTGTTTTTTGATGTTGTGCAGAGGTCCATGCAACATTCGTATGAGTCCGCATTACAAGTAATGGTTGACTGATTGATCCGTTCGATAAGTGACGGACTCTGATTTGCATTTGGATAACCGGCCCTCGGAAACACCGTTACTTCATTTAGATAAGATTTACCGCTGATTACCAGCTTTTAACCGAAGAGCGTAAAAATTACTCACAGATATGTTTCTTGCAAAGTACTGCTCAACCATGCCTTGGATTCCTTCCTGTATACTTTCGATTTGAGAAAGGAAATCTTTGAAGTCTTCGCGGAACTCATGACAGCGGTGACTCAATTGATCGTACGTTTTCTTCTTGACTGTTGCGATGATCGCTTTGTATTTGGCTACGTAGCTGTCGATACCCTGCAGAAAGATAAAAGGACACCGCTCAAAATTACCGTAATCATGTAACCCGCAGTGGTCGGCAACTTGTAGCCTTTAGGCCGAATATGGCCTATCTAGCATTCCAGTCCGGCCTAACGCACTCCTAGTTATTTACTATTGCATCCGGCCTCATTGTACGTGCTACAATTAGCAAAATCAATGCCTCCCTTGGCATTAGAGTGGACACATTGGTGCTTTAATCTTTTGTGCATTCGTACGGCGTAATTCCCAGTGATATTCCATTCGTGATTCAACGCGATGTACTTGTTTGCGAACAGTTCGACCGTCGACGCGATAGCCTGCAAACCTACATAACCGCTGTCGGGCGCTGTTTCCTGTGGCGCATTCGAACGCCCAACGCTTTGTTCGTCGTCATTCTAATTCCGACTCTACATCGAACCGTTACGTTACGTGTTTCTGACTTCACGCTCAAGTGTATCGGCGTTTATTGTTGTATATCTGAATATAATCGAAAGAAGCAGTCAACTCAGAGTACTACTGGAGAGTTATTAGCGGACAAAGTGGTGAGAGCCTTTTAATTGCCTTGCTTCGGCTTGGCAACTCCAAGACTTAAGGTTGCTAAGTTGGGAGACCGACCTGTGCTCCTGCAACAACTAGGTTGACCCCTCAACTAGTAGGGATCTCTATAATAACCTACGACCTCAGACCTTACAGCATTCGTATTATCCTTTTCGCGTTTGTTTTATTGCACGTACAGCTATGTGTTGATACATCCCCGAGATTTTTGTTTCTTTCCCGACCATAGTACGTTATTTTACGTCACACTGACACCATTTGCGCATATCGGAACGACCAAGAAAGATGTCCGCGGATATTGTGTGCGGGCGGTTCAGGACCAGGTAGCTTTGTGTTGCGTTATCACTAGAGGCGCTGGTGTTCTACCGCATTGGCGCCTTCCATGGCGGTGGGGTGTCTGGATTATAAACTTTCTGACGCGTACTGAGTGAGTGCGTGTGTAAGTCTGTCCACGTCTCGGTCGCTGGTGCTACAATTTGTTTCAATGGACTTGTTTGTTCATGGTTGCAAATCCTTCGGTCAGGTTGATATTATTGATCTTACGCTGTGCTGCAATTAAATGCGTTTTCTGCTTGCGCGCAGAAAAGCGTTTCAGCGGGAGTCTTTATGCTTCATTATTGCTTGTTCGCAAGAATGCGGAAGATTTAGTCAACAACATGTTGTAAGCTTTAGTTTGGGATTTGAGGGAGGGTTTTGCTGTGATCGGTTCCGAATGCTGTGATCGGTAACCGCGCATTTCTATCCCATCCGGTCTTTTGGTATGTGAGTTTTCAAATGAAGTGAACTAATATGTGTACAAGTGTTCAGCCAAGCCTTAAGTGTAGTCGAGCAAAAGCATTTACGTATTTAACTTTACGTATTTAACTTTATCGCGTGCGCTTACCTCGAACGGTTTCCAAAACAATGTTCTACACTTGTTTCTTTGAAAACGGCGTTACGCAACTATTGTGCCCACTGCGCATGTCTTCTGTGAACTTCGTTTTTCATTCATACAATAAATTAAAACAACTCATCTATGGAAATCTTGTTTTTTAAGGCCTAACGTGCCTTCGTGGCCCCCTAAAATGGCCTAGTAGTCCGTCATGGATGTCGACCCTCTGATTCTAACGTGTTATAGCCGCATTCACCATAATAGCACTTGGATTTCGTCAGTAAAGAACAAAACAGATTTTAGATCACCTGCAGCTTTAGATGAAGAAGGCAGCTGAGATCTTCTAAGGTCTTAGCCATCTGACGGATCTGCTGCAAGCGATTACAAAACGTGTCGAATCTAAAAAAACATTGACGGAAAATCGTAAACAAAATTTTTCCGATGCTCTCAACAGTTTTTTTGAAGATTACGCATTTCCTAATAATAATGATAATCCTTTTCTGCATGCAAGACCAGCATTGACGAAGCACGATTTTCATCCATGATCCGCCGTTGATTTCCAAGCATGTGGTGTCGCACTTGCTTTGATCTGCTGCCGCTTTACAACCGGACCATTGTTTCTTCTTCATCCGCTGTCATTCTCAATGAAAAATTGCTATAATTCGAAAACGTACCGGTGGTTTTTCACTTAAGGCATGAAGTCTTTCCACAGACTCACCAAAATAAGACACAAGTCCAGTGCCCGCGCAAGCATTTTCAACCTTGCTTAATTTTCTGCTCTCATCAGTAGAGCCATAGCAAATTGCACGTGGCGCTCACGCTTAAACCATTAAGGCATTTGATTGGTTTTCCGGTCTTGTGCTGGTTGAGATTCATTTTCGACGTGGGGTGCGTTTGTTAAAGCAAACGTAAGGAAGTTGCTTAAATGAAAAACCAGGGGTTCGTTTTCGAATTAGAGGTTTTGCAAAAGCATTTAGGAGAAACACTCGGTTTATATGAGAAATCGTTGAGTATGCAGTGTTGGAGATTCTCTAAGTGACGGGATAAATTATGGTGCTGGTGTTATATTATCTAGGTATGGAGTTTGGTTTATTAGAAACGAGAAATAACACATGACGTGCCTGCCGAAGATGTAATTCTCGCTGAATTCAAATTGAGGCTCATCTGGCTTCTCTTGAAGTTTCTTTTTCGTTCGTTGAAAACTTTGTTGGTAAGCCTCGTTCAACTTCAAACAGTCATCGATTCGAGCAATTAATTCTGGCCTGTTGAAATTGGCAGAAACAGAGCAACAATGGCCAGTTTTCTTCAGAAAATGCGAAAACACAAATCGGGTTTGAGTTTTTCCTAAACTGTTTCGCATAATGGAAGAAAGCATTAAAATCCCACACGTGATGAAAAAATTGGCTGAACAAGCCCAAACCACTTCATAAAATATGCAATAAAACTGATATAATAGTTAAGTCACACTCAGTGACCCACACAAGCGAATCATATCGCAATTTATTTGCACTAGAAAACTAGTATTGGGTATACAACTGGTGTAACGCTCATTAGTGTTGACACTTTCCTTGAAAATGCACAATTACAGAAGATTTTTGTCCCAAACGTACTCAGCATGTTACCGTGAAAAGTATACAAGCTTGAAGAATTCATCTTATTGAAGCTTTTTTGTAAAGTCGAATGTCAAAGGGACACTTTATTGCTGGTAATTATTTGTTAAAACTAGGTCCTAGCTCGGTGTGAAGTATCCCACGATTGTCTATTCCATGGCAAAATGTTCCCAACAGAATTATATAAGTCCTGTTACAATAGAATATACCACAAGTTAGGAAAGGATTTCAGAAAAACGGAATAAGAATGCCTTTGCAGTTATTCTTCTGCTAAAAGTTCAAAAAGTAGTTTCTGAAAATGATTGCAACAAGGTGCTGTCGTTTTTCTCTGCATAAGATTGTGGCAAAAATCTATGGCACCTTGGATGGTTCCAAATTTTGCTCACTCCTTGGTACATGTAGGCTTTGGAAGTCGTTACCATTTGATTGGTAATCTTGACAAAAAGCGACGTCATCCGTTCTGACGTGTTGTAATATTGGGAAACACTGTAGATCATTTTGACGTTGTTTAGAAGACAAGGAATGTGCTCTGAAGAACAATTGTATTATCATTTTATTACTATGCAGACTACTTACAGCGACTTATTTTGACGTTTTTACCCAACGAAAGTTTTCAACTTTTTTCGCAATTATTTGAGTATCGCAATACCACCCCTGAATATCTTTACTAAGACCTTTTTATGTCAAACGTGCGTTCTTTTTCAACGACTAAAACAATTGTGGCTCGTTACGGGAGCTCCATGTGTTAGATACTGCCATAAGGGTTTCTTCTCTGCCACCAAATCTATGACTTCAAAAGCTTTTAGGCTTACTGCTAAAACGAAATTTAAGGAAATGTTTTCAGCACAATAAGAATATTGCGGACTAACCTTCTTTAACCCTTGTTGTAGCAACTAAGCATATTTTCTATATGCACACCACGTTTTACGATCCAAATTACTGTTATATCTGTTGCTTGTGAGGGTGCAGAAGCCATGCAATCTACGCCCCCCTGTCTGCGGAGCATTAAATGGTCCAGTACACCAGGTTAAGCGACTGTAGGTAGTCCTGCCACGTTCTTGAGCAAACAAGAACCAGAGCTACGCTTGCAATGACCTTGTACAGCCAACGGCGTCCAAAATAATACATTTTTGAAGTCCTGTTGCGAAAATTTCTAAGGCGGTTTTATTGACCAGCAGTTCTGTTAAATAAAATTGCCTACCCAACAACGCTAAACAGAAAAAAGTAGGACTGTAAAAAACAGGAAACCTGCTTCACCTATGAGATCCCTGGGCGTGCACTTCACTAGAGGGCCAAAGTACTTGTCAAGGGTGTACAGGTAGCGCACATTATCCTTTGCTTCGTTTGTGGAATCGGTGATCTGAGCATCCTGAACAGAAGAAACGCCATCCAAACAAAGTGCCATTTTAACAAAAAGTCCACTACGAGTAGTTGACTTAAGATAGCAAAAATTATGTGGTGAATTTCCGCTAAAATGTACAACTTAAACATAAACTTAATAAAAAATCGTATGACATCCAAAAATGCGTTTTGACGTACAGTGGCTTTCGTGCAGGACTGTAGGTTGTACTGTTAGTACGTACATGTTGACCTACACTCTTTCAACCCAGCACAGTGTGATGTAATTTGTGAATGAAGAATTCCCACATTAAAACTCTGGCTAAGGAAAGTAGCACCGAGGTCGAAGCAAATTTTGGCAGCATGATATGAAAGCGACAAAATGAATCAGCAATTTTTTGTATTTCTGTTGACGTGGACGAAAGCAAGAATAATTATTTTGTTATTTTTTTGTGAAACTATCGATTACTGCATTCGTAGTTATACAGACTGTACCAACTCGTTTCTTGCGTTTATGAAATCGTTATCCCGCTTCTTTATCGCCCCCACATCGCTTCTCAGCCCCATACCACTTTGCAGCCTCGCAACAATTTTTCAACAGCACACCACGTGTCAGCTCCATACCACTTTGGCAGGTCCACATTACTTTTCAGCCCCACATCACTGTGTGTCGAATTCAAATTAACAAGACGTGACCTGCTGTTTTTGAATGCAAGAAATTGGATTCAAACCCAACTATGCGTTGTTGGGGCCGGAACTGTTATTGTGGATCGTTTCTAACATGATGCAATTCTCATGAGCTAAGGCGTAGAATCTTTTAAATCTCAATCTGCAGCAGCGACTGTTCCAGTAGAGGGTAGGTTGGCACAACTTCCCTCCCACAATGACCAAGACATCCGCCTGAAGTGGCTCTCCTTTTAGAAAATGCCACTCTAAAATATCGATATAATTGTTTTTGCTTGTCATTTGTGTCTCCATATTCCGACTGCTGCCCCCAAGACAACGTGTACGAGGTATATATATGCGCCAATGATCTGTTTAGCGCACAGTTTAGATCTTGGTGGGCTTAACAGCGGTGGACAAAGTTGCATTTGCGCTGAGACAATAACGATTAATAATTAATGCTAGAGTAATGGCCCTTTGTGGTGACTGCTCAACATCACGCTGCAGAGTACTCCAACTGCGCACGCATCTAGCGCTTTTCGCTCTGAGCAATATTGTTGCACCGTGTTTGTTGCGTAAATTGCTGCGGGTTGATGATCTAGCGCTTTTCACTCATCGTAGCATTACAGTAAGCACGTAGAATGCTCTGCAGTACTTCCACATTTTCAAAGCAGCTTTTTATACCGCCGCATCGTCAACTCCGCAACAATGCTTACCAGTTCTTTCCATTTCTTGATGCTTTTTGACTTCAGCGCGTTGAGTGCGGCAGTGATGGCGCGAACGCGCGGGTTCTTGATCTCGCCCAGCAGGCAGTCAAAGCGCGCCGTTCGTTTCTTCCAGTGATCCAGTTCCGCAGCAGGGCCGATGTCGTCGGCCTCACACTGGATTTGCTCGCTCACAACGAGAAGCTGCAACGGCGGACGCGACGTTTCAGAGGATAAAAGCTCGCGTAACGGCCAAGCTTTGATTGTATATAAAAACATGCCCGCTGAAAATTCAGTCATCTGGCGAAATCTGGGTCAAGATTGCGATTGATGGCAATTGTAGTAAACTTATTTCAACGCGGTAAATTGCTGCTTATGATGACTTCAACAGACCTCGCTCTTTCAGTAAAACTATCTCTCTGAATATTCAGTTCAAGAAACCTATTGATGGATCGGTCAATCGTTTTCCTCTTCCCGGGGACATTTTAATATTATTTGAGCTAAATTCAATGCCAAAAGCGGTTCACTTTATAAGAACGTCAAAGTCTTTTCCCACTTTTAAGGTTTTACTCAATCACATTGCTTGGATGCTAACCTGATCAATTTCTTTCATCCAAAGGTCGAGTTGTTTTTCCAAACTTTCAAGAATTTGCGGATCATTTCCTGTAATCAATTCACGAATCATGAATTTGTACACAAGTTGGCTGAAGACTACAAAATCTTCCCAAGATCAAAAATGTACAACATGGACTATGCAAGAAAACCCAGGCGGATGTGGAGAATAATATATATATTAATGACTCTGAATTGCCAGAAAAAACTAAGATGTTAGAAATAGGGTAATAGCTAACACAAGGTGATGTTCAATACCCTAATGTTCATGGGGAGTAATTATCAACCTTTTTTTACTTTTCTGTAGATCGCAGACTCTCTTTGCAGGCTTACAGTTCAATTTATGCTTTCAGGATTCCCATGCGATCTGTATACGAGTAAAAGACTTCGCAAAGTTGAAAATATTGCACTGTCGAAAAAATGCTGATATGCTCGGTTTCCATACCGCTTCAACTCAAGAATTATATCATTTTTTGATTGATAGTCCATGGGAACCCAGACAAGATTTCTTAGCTGCGGAAAAAATGTAAACGAATGTTTCTTTCGATAAACCAACGCAAGCACATTACACCAAGGTTATAAAATATATATCAGTATACTTTAGTACAAAACTCTTCCGTTGACAGGCTAGCATAAGCAAAATGCAAGTAAAAGCATTTGCAAAGTGTTTTTCTGATGAAGGTGCGTTTCCCAAAAAATATTGAACAAGAAACCTGCGCTGCGAAGTTTGTGATAAAAATCATTTGTTTACAAAAAGCAACCGTATGTCAATCAACTGCCATTTAATTAACCTTAGGCCGAGCTGCCCCTACTCGTCTGACTTTCGAACGTTCTAGTTGTGCTTTCATGAATAGGCGAATGCGCGAGGAGTAATCAGGATTGTATTAAATAATAAATAATCGACAAGTTAAGATTAGCGTTTATCACACGCAATTGCACGCCATCTTGAACGAAATGGCGCAAAACATTCTGGAGCTCTGTCTGCAAGAGCAGTGAATCTGAACCTTGGAGCGTTACCCAGGTCCGTTTTTGCTGATGGGGTAAAAACGAGTATCCCTATCAGTGAAATACTAAAAATAGGTCATCACTTGTTGCCAGTAGTATGTAGGACGTGGTAGTCTATATACACTATTAACAAAGCCGCCGAAGACTTTCCAGCAAAATAACTGACAAATTGAAGTAAATTGAACATTTCAAAGAAGGTTACAATTGCCCACAACGTGTGCACGTGCGAACCCAGTGCAGCGAATTGCGTCGGTGAAAGGGAAGTTATGTCGACGTTGACGTCAATGTGTGTAAGCTTGATCTGTTGCTCCTTGACACTGACTCTTGCGCTGTTCAAACATTCGATAAACTTCTCCAGTTCTTCCAGAAACCGTCCGCGCTGCTCTTCAAGACACTTTCCTTTCAGCTCACCCCAGTTCTAAGTAAACAACGAAAAGGTGTGACTAGCAGTGGCAAAAAGTTTGAGGAGACTGATTTGAATTTGGAATTGTAGTTTTAACTTCAGTAACAGAAACGTTATTGCAAAAGTTGCATTTTTTATTTACGAAGTTTCAACTATCCACAGCAATTCATCCTTCTTAGCAAATGTATCTCCTAAAGTAGTGGTCTAAAGTAAATTCTCGTGATAACGTTTACCAATCGCCATGTATGACCACAAGCTTTCCAGGACGTGTAAATGTCAGATTTTTTCAGTTGCTGTTATTCATTTTATTAATCCTTGCTTCCTACCTCCGTGGCTTTCAGCGAAGGCAACATGACCTGCGACAGATATGAGCCGATCGCTCCCAACAAATCTCCGTTTTCCACCTCAATGTAACCAAAGAGTACGTCTTTGTGTACGTTGTCAAATCGTATCGGTTTTTCACTAAAGTGTCGAACGAAGAAGAAACACTGTCCCAGAAGAGGCTGCAAGAGAAACAATATTTGGGTCTCAGATTCCTTTCTGCAGATGATTCGTCGCACAATCAGAAACATGCTTTGTTTAAACCTGTCTTCCAAAATTCTTCGCAGAAACGAACAGAAATCAGCAAAAGAGATTTAAGACGGAAAAGAAAGATATCCTCAGCGTGAGATATCGCAACAGATGTATTTTGTTGTAGTGCAAGCGAAATCAAGTTCGATTTACTCTTACTCTAGAAATTCACCTTAGTTCTTCGCGTTAAAATCATCATGCGTTTGATCAGCTATTTTGCAATGAAGGTGAGGAACCACTGGGAGTAACAAGATATGTTGCTTTCGCGAATATACATTTTTTCAATAAAATCGTTGCTTAATGCTGCAAAATGTGCAATTAACTTTGCCAAAAGCCTTTCCAATTAGGCAAAAAGCTCTCACATGTTCAGCAGTTGTTCGCAATGAATTTTTAATTGACGACATCTTATTACAGAAGACATTTTTGAGGATTTTTACCTATATAATAAGGCATTGACCTGATTGCTTTTGATTCAAGAAAATAATTTTAAAAGAAGAATGAAGTTTTCGACTTTTGTATGTGGTAATAATGGTCACTACAGAGCAGAAAAGGCAGCGCTTTAAAGGCTTTTTACCCATAAAAGGCAATATGAACGATCGTCCACTTAGTACAATGCCACTCGTAAACAACAACTATGACCTGACAATCATTTGTTCACAATAACGTTTGTCACACGCATCAGCTTTGCAAAAATGAAACACCTACCTCATTCCGACCGTCTGTAAGAAAAAGATACTTTCCTTGCTTTTCTGCTTTCAGCGAACTGGCGTTTGAGGCTTGATTTTGACCAGAAGAACTTTCTCCTAAACCAAACGGAACATTTCAGTAACCACCTGTTAGCAACTAGTTTGTCTGTTAGCAACTAGTTTGTTTCAAGACAATGGTTTGTTAATAACGCTAGCCAGATCTGAGAAAAAAACGCGTAGGGCATAATCAGTTGCACAATTTTGGCTGTATTTGACTTGTTTCAGATTTGAAACCCAAATTTTTAACTTAGTTTCAGATGACTTTCTCGGCATCAGAGATAACAGCAAAACCGAGGTCGCGTCTTGAGCGCGAGCAAACGCTCCGAAGGGATTTGTTGATGCAATGTGAGGATTTGCCTCTACAGCTGTAGGAGGAGGTAGGAAGGCGAAACAAGGGGAAAGGAAGAAGGCGAACACCCGTGAATCTTGAAATTTTTGCCCTACTGGGAAAACATCTGTGAAAGGTGGCGCGAAAACTTTTCCAAAATTATGTAACTTCTGTTAATGTTTTTAGAAGTGCAGCAAAAGAATAAATTTGTTTATCATTGTTCATTATTTCACGCAAAGTTGTTTTATACATTTGAATGAAACGTGCGTATTTTCAAGAATGTTACTATCCCAGTTATCTCTGTTTTCTCACGGGTGTGGTTTCCGCCGCACTATTGAAGGAGTTTGCGACTGATAATTAACAGCAACCTACAACTGAAGATGACTGAGACATCAAACAACGATGTGCAAACCGTTAGTTTTTCGAGCGAGAAAAGACTTACCTTGTGCCTGTGTCAGTCTCACATTTCTTCCAGGATGGTTGTTCTGCCGCTTTTTTCCCTGTTTGAACCATTCAGGCGGCTGCGACTGATAGAAAATGATGAGCACGCGCCTTCCACCCTCGCGAAAGAAGTCTTCGAAGTAATGAAACTGCAAAAACACAGCTAATAACGCCTGCACATTGGCTTTCTGTATAATTCATGCTGTACAAACATGTCAGAGAGAGAATCTTAAACTTTTCCAGTCGCGCCTCTTTTGGCATTAGTCATTGATATCCGAGCCTCACCTAACTTCACAATCAAAACACAAAAAAACAGAATAACAATTTATTTGCCATTATCCTGCGTTTCAACAATATGTCGCAGTCATACTCACGACCCCCTTGCGAACGTTTACGCCCCCCAGTTTAAGAAACGAGAGGTCAGATTAAATTATTCAAAAATCATGACCAGTTACACGCTTGTGAAAGAAGTCTCATACGATAGATTCTGTTTTGCGCATTCAGCTTGTAGCAACAGAAAACAATTGGCCTTTTGTTGATTCGCATCGAAAACTTCCCGAAATTTTTCCGTTCTGGACGAATTTTTCATTTGCGAAGGTTTGGAAAATGGCGCAAGTTTTTTCCCTTCCCGCAGCTCGCCCACCAGCATTTCGGCCTAGGACCTGAGCGACAACGAAATTTTGTGTGGATTTCCTGCGTTTATCGTGAATGTTGAAACATGAATGTGAAAACCTCGGTGAGCAACAGCTAGACTCAAGAGAATAGTGTGTAGGCCTAACTGCTGCAGCGTAAAGCATCAATTGCTGAGATGCATTCAGGCCATTTCGTTTGTCAATAATATTTTGAAAGTCTGGAGCATAAAATTGGGATAGATTCAACAGTTTCAACACTAAAAGAACCTTCAAAAAACTGTACATGTTTTATTTTGAGACGTTTCGGATTATTCTTACTCCATCTTCAGTCAAATCTTTTGAAAGTGGAAACATGGTTTTAGCAAAAATGTTGTCTCTACACACTCAAAATAGAAGATTTTATCCACCACATTATTTTAAGTCTGTCTCTTAGGAGCGTTTAACATTTTCTTCCAATAAACACAAAACCTTGAAGAATTACATCCTAGCCGAATACAGCCAACTTACGTTGGGGTCTTTCGTGAGAATGTTCTCTATGTCGTAATACTCCATAGGGATGACACTCGCTAGCTGAAAAAAAATACATGTTTTCACATTTCAATCTCCAGTAATGCTTAAATATGTTTTTTTCTGTTTCGTCTCATACCTGGTTACTGATGTAATGATGTCTTTCGTCGCACTTGTTAGTAGTTGCCATTGTTTATTTTTTTGGTGTATTTCGACGTCACAGTGGTGTTTGGTTGGTATCGGGAACTAGGCAATTGTTTGCAGTTTTGACAGCAGTCATTCCAGAAAGCAAGGCTTTCAAGCGAAAATCAAACCAGTTTTTCAAATACAAACAGTTTCCACTTGTACAGGGTACAGAAAGACTGCTTTGAAAACTTAGCTGGCTGCAAAAACAAAGAAATAACGAGACGATAAAACATTCAGACTTTGATTCTCATTACGTTGCTTGTTGCCTAGCGTGATAAATGTCCGCGCAGTCTGCGCTGCAATGTTTGCAGTGCTTCCAACAGTTACGTTATTACTGCACTTCGCGCCTTACAATAATGTTTTTTCGTCTTGATCAGTGGTTCTCAAATGGGGGTACGCGTACCCTTTGGGGTACGCAAAGGTGCTCCAAGGGGAGCACAAGTTTTTCACAATTGAACTTTAACGTAAACGAGAAATAACTAAAAGTATGTTGCAAATTACTGTGCTCAAGATTACAGTCAAGGGGAACGTGATTGACAGAATATGGACCAAATCGTCCATCACTTCAAAACGTTTGAGAAACACTGGTAGAGTACCAGTGTCCGCAAGATTTGCGTAAAAGCCGTTTTTCTTCCCGGCCTGGGCGCGGATCAGGTGCGGATGACCCAAACCAGGATTATAAGTATTCTGCACAAAAGAACATTGATCAGTGAACCTTCTCGCTGCTAAACATTCCTCACAAAATCTTTCATTTGTATATTTTCTTCTTCACAACCTGTTTTAGTAAGCCTTTAGGCGGCAACACAAAAACTTAGTTTTCCTTTCAAACTGTTCACTACCACAGCAACGAAAGAGCAGCTCTTCTGCTCTTCAGATAACCTTGCCTCAGGTTACAGTTTGTTTTCCATCAACAAAAGACTAAATAAGAGAAAATTAACAATTAGATAAGCCGCTTTTTGCATACCTGGTTTTGTGAACAGCAATTTGTTTCTTAAAAGGCAGGCCATCTTTATCCAAAGTTGCGCCAAAGACATACACTGCACGGCCTAAATCAGTGCAGAGCTGATCAGCGGCAGCCCTTTCTGTAGAGCTTTTTATTTCACTTTTTACCGTTTCTGCTACTGGCAAGCCCGTCCGATCTGTGTGAGTTACTTGATACAGACATGAGAACGCGACGCACAAGTACCGGGTGAAGAGCCAGGTCGAGAAGCAGCGAACAAAACCCAACCTACATCACGACAGCTCACTTCAGTTAACACACTTTCAAACACTTGGGCGTGCGCTGAAGAGCTAGGCGAAACACACGTGATAATTGCAACAAGAGCCACGAAAATGAGAGCTTTTGCTGGCGTCGCTGTATAAAGCTGTGACCGGCAAAACTTTTGTTATAATGGCCCAAACGGTAAACCACCCTTTCAGACGTAATGAAAGGCCCTTGCTTATTTATGAAGGCCCAATTTCAAACTTGCATTCAGTTACCTGTTACTTAACAATGCAATGTTGATGTCATAAATCGTGTAATGATAAAAACAATGCTTTGTCAACGTCAAATAACAATCAGTGTTCCACGGTTGTTCTACAGTAGCCTATGTTTTAGGTCTAGGCCAGGGTCTCTAAACTTTTTTGACAAAGGGCCACACAAGCTATTACAGAACAATTCGAGGACCGGACATCTTACGTAATGTGATTTTTCGGGATATGCTGCATTCTGACGAAGCAGCATAATGTTTCGAAAATGCACCATTTTTTCATTATTGACAAAATGTCTTTGCGGACGGATGAAATGGTTTCGCGGGCCGTAGTTTGGAGACCCAGTTTTGGACCGCACAACCAGCACAGAAATCTAGCTCTTAGATATCATGCTGCCCACAACAGTAAGTTTTGCGCGGCCCATTAAAAAGTGTTAAATGGCCCACAATTGGGCCGAAGCCCACGGTTTGCCGATCACTGCTGTAAAGCAACAAAAAAATTATCGAGAGGAACGTGGTGGCAAGCCAATAAGACAGACTTATTCGAATGAAGCGCGAGTAGATTTGGCGACTGCATCAGACACGATGAAACTTCGACTATATTTCCAAAGTTTGTCAATATATTGTTTTTCTACCGTGACCAAGCGTCAGAATTACGTTTGGCGACGATACAGACATTCCAAATTTACTCCTTTACTTTGATTGGCAATGACGTAGTCCATCATTTTCACGTAACACAAAAACTATTTTTGGAAGAAAAACATTTCTGTATCTCCAAAAAATGAAAAGTGGACTTTAACTTTGCACAGGATTAATCGCAATGCATCGATATTTCGGCAGAAAGTAGTTCCAACGTTTTTCTTATGCACGTGTTCATACTTCGACGCACTTCAGTTGCTTTCGTTGTGATGTTTTTGTAAACTTCCCGCCCATTGATCACTGAAGCACGCCCGAATATCTCCATCTACAAAGATCGGTTCACACAGTGGAAGCGGCTTTTTTCATACGGTGGTGTGTCACGAGGCGAAGTTCAATCGGGTGTAAAATGCCCTTTCGACGCCCCCGACGTGCAAACTATGGGCACGTTTACCAGTTAAATGATTTTTGGTGCACTCCTCAGAGCTATAGTTCTGCTTACCCAGGTCTTCTATTTGTCAATATTGGGAACACACGAGTAACGTAGGCTTTCGACACAGTTTAAACCGAGCGTCTTATCCGAAAGAGGGCCACTGCTTCTGGCTTCGACGGTTGCGGAATGCCCATCGCAGCAAGCAATTATTTACTTGAAACCAACTTCATGCAGGCCTAATGATTCCACGTTTGTCCACCACTGCAGTTCGCGACCAGTTCATTTAAGATGGAGATCGATAGAGTCTTTGCAACACCAATTACGCCTGAAGCTAGTTATAGACTTTGCGTTGTCGATTGGTGAACGGGGATTTTAGACCAATAGTGCAATATGAATGAGCTTTGCATCGGACAGCAACACATACACCGTCAGTATAGGTTTAACACTACAATTCTGCCTAAAGCTAACTGGCATTTTTTCATCATTAAGGTTTTGGTTAATTGCATAAAATTCTGCAAGATTTTTGTAGGTTCACAAACTACTCCATAAACATGGATTAGTCACTGTAAAAGATAAAGGCAAGGTCCAACAGGACCAAAAAAACATGCCTTTGAGAAAACCGCACGATCATGAAAGCACACGTTGATTATGCCTTAGCCGATAAAAGCACCTATTCTTGAACACTGAAAAGTTTCCACGTGCATAATTTCCTCCCAAATTTCGAAAGGTTGTCGATGACCAGTGTTCCCTCCAATTTTAGTTTCTTCGTGTGGGCAGGGATTGCGCACGTGCACAGAAAACGCCAACGAAAACTAAAAACTGCGCACTTTCTGCCCCGACTCTCCTTCGCCAAGCGTCACTGCGTCATGCAACTCCAACACTTTGTGATAATGACATCAACGGTAGAGCTGCGTCATTACTTCGCAACGGCGCTGGAGCCAGTAATTGTTACAAATACCAGGAAAACCCGACAGCGCAATTCGTGCATTATGAAGGCAAGCTCATTAAAAACGTACTGTATCTAAGAAAAAACACCGCTATCGGCAAAACTTTCTCTGGACAAAGGTCGCAATGAATTTTGGAAATCTCTTGTGCAAGGGCGCCGAAATATTTTTATGTGCAAACAGTGCACGATATATTCCATGATTTATGCTCCAGAGGTGAGATGTTCCAATGGCGTGGTGGCAAGACATGGACTGGGGATACACTCCAAGGAAAACACGACAAGCCATGCTAGTCAAGACGTCAGAACTTTGCTGAAGAAAAATTTCACAAGAAAATATATCAGGAAATTACCGCAGCAACAAACTTCGTAGTGAAGTATTTGTAAAGAACCGCAGTTCACACTTCAAAATAAATAAGAGACAATGTTCTTTGCGTTCTCCTTGACTGCATTCCCTTAATTTTGCACAGCTTGCATTTAATGACTTTCACTGTAGAGCGAATATTAGCTATTTAAGTTAGCCTCATAATCCTCTAGTTCAGAAAATAATTCGAACTTCGCTACCTACCTTTTTTAAATTGATCGGAGAGAAAGTATAGCATTGCATTCAGGAGTCCATCAGTTTTGTTCCTGCCTCTTTGAACCAGAAAGTTTATAAACATCCCAGCTGTTTTAGAAATTACTAAAACCAGAATGGAGATCTTGTAATCCATCGGAAGTGTTGATTTATAAGATAACTCTAGACAAAAATTTTAGCTTAATTTACAAAAGAACATTACTTCATTAAATAAAAATGTTACGCATGACGACAAAAACTTGTTCAAATTTTCAAATGACAATTTTCTGAACTTTTCACCCAATGTACGAGGCTATAGCCTAGTATTATTGTACATGTAGATAATAAAGAAAAGCGTGTAGAAGAAACTAAGTCCGCATTATGCAATTTTACGGCACAAAAAGGTTTAATATTACAGGGATCTGAAGTAATCTGGCTCAATAGCGCGTAATATTATCTTATTTGAAAAGTAAGCCACAGCAATAGATCGATAAACGCGTAGAGTGAATCCAAATTGTAGCAAATTCTACTTTGATATGCACGCTTTACCTGGCGTTTTTCCAACACGCTTCCACATTTCCATAAATTTATAATTTGCGAGATTGTATTGATTTCGAAGTGGAGTCTCTTTCCAAAATCGGAAAGTGGGTGGCTCCTTTTAAAAAAAGACGGTGGTGTGTCACGAGGCGAGGTGGTACACATGATAGCTGAAAACCTTTTCTGTTGAAAATGTCCCAACGAAGTGGCTATAAAAAGCCTTACGTTTGCCAACACGTGCGGGAACGCCTTCCCATTTTAAAGGAAGTTGTAGGACGACGTTTCCCTCTCAACCCGTCACTGTCCCACTGACTCCATTTGATTCTTACATCACAGCTATAATTTCAAGATCTTGTTTTCAACAGTTGAGTTGAGTTGCAGCAACTTAAGGGCACATTGCGATCGAAGAAACAATGTTATTTAAGCGGAAAACCGCAAAGAAAGTCGCGGAAATAACAGTCAAATAATACGTACTAAGTCACGAAGCGAAAACAATACACTGGAACGCGTTTGACTGCTGATCTTTCTTGCGCAAAGACGTACGCCCTGCTGAGTAAGATTTTTTTGTCTGTCTCATGAACTTTTTTATGTCTCTTTTTTTGTCGAAATAAGGTGTGAAAGTTTGGGAACAAGCTAATATACCGCCGAAGCTTCCCGTGTTGTTTCTACCGCGAGCACAGGCGTAGCCAGGGGGGCAAAGGGACCATGCCTCTATATAAAATTTTGTTCCGTGTCTTGTAAAGTGTTTCGAGAGGCGGTGTCCCGAACCCAATACTGTTGCTCGTTTAAAGTCAAACTGTTTGCGCTCCCCACAATTTTCGGACTGGCTACGCCACTGACCGAGGGGCCGGTGGTCGAATTGTTTCGTGCCAAAGGCACAGTGTTGCCAGGAATGCGGCAGTGGTTGCGACGGAGGGTAGAGTTTTATTTCTAGAATAAGTCGAGAAAGTCAGACTTCAAACTTTTGCTGCAGGATCATCACAATTCAGTTGCGCATCAAGTACAGCAGCAACTCGTGTTGATGAGTAATTCACCCAAGCAGCAAGTGTGCCGAGCGTGATAACTTCACAGCTCTTTAAAATTGTCATGTCTTACAGTGCTTATTCCTTAGACGAGTGAACTAAGCAGGGAAAATATATCTACTCTTCTTTCAAGCTATCCACCCGCCAATAAAGCTCACAAACGCGTTTAAATTCACGTTTCAAGTTTTACTTCACTGTAAGTGATGTTGAGCTCAAGATATCTGTAAAATTGCTCCTTTCTTAAACTGTTGCATAGATTTAGTTCCAGCACCCTGTGCGTTAAATCAGGAAGTGAACCGCAATATGTAAATGAATGTGTATCGCAAATATGTCATATATAACTCAACAAAACAAAAAGAATTGTATTTCGTGCTTTTTCGTTGCTTTTAATCGTTTGTTTTTCAGGTTCGATGCCACAATATTGAATTTTTTTGACTTTTCGTGCTTGTTTTGCCCGTTGAAGAAATTTTCAGATTTTATAAAGAAAAAGTGTTACTGGTCGCAGGTTGCCACATTGACAAGAAATATGGATGAATTAAAAAAGTTTAGTTTTTGTCAGTGTTCCTAACGTTACCTTTTCATAAGATTAGTCAAGCAAAAACTGGGCAGATTTCGGAGGAAAATGCTTTTTTTCAGCGCCTACTTGCCACACCTCGCCTTATATAAAACACCACCGCTGTTGTTCTTCATGTGAAAAGACGGTACCGAGTACTAAAGCAACAATCTACGCTCAGCGAGCCCCGAGCAAATACTGGTCTTTTTTCATTCGTTTCGAAAATCAGCATTAGAGTAAACAGAGCATGTATCACTTTGCTTGAAGTATGAGAACCAAGATCTTTGCAGTCAATTGGGTGTTGCAGAAAAAAACTATTTGAAATGCTCAGGTTGACATTAATGCAGTTAAAATGGAATCTGTATGATGGTGATTAAGATAAGAGATGCTTTGATTTTATGTAGGCTGTGGTTCAAAAATGGAACGCATGTATACAAGGATATACGTACTGAATTATAATTTACCCTTTGCTGGTTGTAATCGATCATCAATTACGTATTAATAAAGGAAAAAATGACATTGTTGTGTGCTGCTTGCTACAGATCTTCAGGCGCGTGAAGCATAACAATTTACGTTTAGGCTCGTACTTTTAAAAATTTCCTAAAAAGAAACTCTCTGCCTTTTGGTTCATCACCCATAATAATAAAAATATAGCAGAGGAAAAAGTAAAAACGTTCGGAGCTGATTTTCATTTTTAAAGTTGTCAAGGTGTAAACGAGAGAAAAAAAAGCGAGGAAGCTTTGTGCCAGTGCAGCCGTATGCGAAACTTCTGACGATTCAATGACTACAAGACGCAAGTTCGGCCACTGGCGGGAAATGCGCAGAGCTGCTATAAATATTGCATAATACTCGGGATCTGATCCTCGCTTGCTGGTACGAATGAGGAGATCAAAGGTTATTTCTAGAAATCCGGCCTAATTTTATGCGACAAGTTCGATCCGATTGCCAAATATGTTGCAGCATTTATCTAAGAAAACAGCTTTCAAAATTACGGTGTTTTCAATTTCATTAAGCCGTAGAACTGTTTGAATGCAACAGAACTTTTGAAGGAAGAAAGCTATTGTACCGATGTGATAATCGCCTCTGTTCAAGAGAAGTCGGTGAGTTCGAAAAATAGACAGGTGCGTATGGAAAGGGCTGACGAAAATAACAGCGCAACGCCATTCAAAATCAAAAGTGTAGTTCAGTGTATATTTCGCTTTCTTTTCACCGCGACAACGATGCTTCTTCAATCACATTTTGTTTTTAAATTTTGTGGTGGCAAGGATTACGAAAAATACGGTGAGCTCCCTGTCATGCCGAGAGACAATTTGAAGCAGTACAAATGGTTGCGGTGTGCTGGAGTAATTTGTTGGTGAAACCTCAGAAGGAAGTTGCTTTACTCCCCTAGAGTTGTTGTGGCCAGGTTTTGGGGTGAAGTTTCGTGGAAACGTTGCGCCGAAATTTCGTTTTGTATTTTTCTGCTTTAAAAAATGCAACTAACCAATTATTAAATCAACCCGTTTTTTTGTCTACATCTTCCAATTTTTTAAGTTTTCGGATAGTTCCTCTGCAGCTCCATGCGCCTTTCGTCGACGGTTTTAGGCCCGTGGTACAAAAAGCGCTGAGGTTATACGCTCATTTCTGGAACTTATCAAACCTTTAAAATAAGAAAGTGGCTAAAATGCTGCAAGCTTTTTTATTGAGAATCCTCAGTACCACAAAACAGCAAAACTTAAACCAAATCCTTAATTTTATAACATTTTCTGCACAATGATTAATTTTGCAGGCAATGTGAAAAGATATGGTGTGTCTCTTGAGCTCAAGAGATGGAGTATCGGTGATCCCGAAACCACTGTCTTATTTTTTTCACCCAAAGTCCTGTTTGTGTCCATGTTTGCTGTTAAATGTTGGGAACTTTTTAGATAGCATTATAGTTGCACAAGAGCTACAAAAAGCCATCCTTCCAAGCTTCCCCAGTTTCAGTAAATAAGACATTAAAAACGCATTGATTTTTCGGGCGTGAATAAACACACCCATCCGCGTGCGTATTTCGACCCTGACTGAACTTAGAGCAGCTGCGGCTGTTTTTTATTATTGCTATGAATGAGCCGTATTTAGTCACTGGTGCGTAAAATTTTCTGTGCCGTGTGTTTCAGGCTTAGGTATTATGACGTCACTGAACATCAGTCTATGTGACCTGTAGGGCCATTCAAAGTCATAAAAGTCATATTTTTTTCTGTGCTTCAGGAACGAACTTCAAAACAAAAATCGTACCCCTACGAAGTCCACGATTAAAGTTATAAAGTCATAAAAAGTCATATTTCCATCTTAGGCCATATTGTCATATTTTGCATATTTTCAATCTAATTCGATAAGGAAACTTTCAAAACAATCTCAAAATATCAGGTGAAACCACTGTATCGCTCGGCCTTAGCTGCATCCTGCAAATTGAGCCTACGTGGGCATCCTGTGAATTTTGGCAAAGGCGTAGGTGAACCAAGTCATTTGGATAAAATGTAATGCATTGCCTAAAAATTCATGTCCTTGCTTCCCCAAATAAATAAACCAATGTCCATGCATGTTTTCAATTTGCTTCAAACCCAAACTATACGTTTTGCTCATGTTTTGTGCTGTTTATTTTAGAGGAGCTTCAACAAACTATAGTCTACCATCTCTTATGCCTATTTTTGCTGGTAATGGTTCTTTGTACAGTAGTTGTATGTTCTCGCTCAGACATTTTTTTGGTCATAAAAAGTCATATTTTCTGAAAAATAAAGTCATGCTATCAAGTTTTTAGGTCATAAAAACGGCCCTAGTGATCAGTTGTTTTTATCATCATAACGTCTGACTTAGTGCCAAAGGTTGCATCGTATAGGTTGTTTCATTGCTGCTTGTGAACTTGCAGGTTGAACATTAGTTTTATTGTCTGTCTTTCTCTTCTCGCACGTATGAGTGATTGCTGCGCAGCGTTAGATGTACGTATGCAGAGTGCTTCGGTTTTATCAGTTACAACACGCAGTCAGTTGAGGCCAGGGCTGTGGAGCTTGAACACAAATTTCAGGCTCCGGCTCTGGCTCCAGCTACAGGCATCCAGAGTTTTTGTATCCAATTCCGGCTCCGGTTCCAACATCTAATTTTTTTGGCTCCGGAGCCAGAATGTTTTCGTCCATTGAAAACTGAAAAACATTATTTGTACAATTCGCTTGCCCCTCAAACTACAGTCGGACTGTGAAACCGGAACTAAAATTTAAGACTCCGGCTTCAGCTCCACCATCTAAAAGTTTTTGGTTCCGGCTCCATAGCTCCGGTTAAGGCAAACACGAGTTGCGTACATTATCAGCAACCTCTGACGAGTCAACATAAGGGCAAAGAAGTGGCCAATGCTTCTTATAAAGGAACCAAAATCGGGGGTTTCTTCGTAAAACCACATTCTGTTTTCAAATTGGGAGATTTTGCAGCAAGCAATATTTTGAAAGAACACCCTCTTCCCCACGTGTTCGTTGATAACACTTTCAGTTTGCAAATTCACTGGCGCAGGGAGAATGAAACCGAAGAGGCCATGAGTCCCCCTGACACGAACTTGCTAAGGTTTTTACTGGTGTTTTGTATCTATTTTCAACTGCCGGAAAGATGTCAATGGCTGACGACATCATTGACTGGCCCCTCGTAAAAATGTTCTTGGCTGCGCTACTGTTTGCAGTGCTTTGAAATTCCAATGTCGGTTCCAGAGGTGAAAACTCTGTAAAATGTGTTAAACATCCATCTCCGCATCCCCCTATTTTGTTCCAATTGCAAGCCTTAGCGCACGAGCGCGTATTGTGGATTCACAATTTTTTAAAATTGTTCAACTTTGCAACTTATTCGCCATTCTGAGTATTGCTGCAGAGCAGCAAGTGAACTTTGAACGGAGAGCAATGAACGTGACGACAGCAGCGCGATTTTCGGCGCAGAATCAGAGCGCGGAAGCAATAACCCCAACGCTTGTAGTTCTGAGGACTGTTGTCCTTCCTTTGATTCTCACCGTCGTCTGCGTGATTGGTCTCTGCGGAAATGGTGCCGTACTTTACATCATGCTGATGAAGGTGATCAGTGCTTGCTGCACGCTTCCAAAGCGGCTGCTAGCAGCGCTGCCGTGACGTTTTGAAGTTAATCTGCTTTTGCGGGGGATCGATTTGTATTTACTGCTTCATAAGCTCGGGCGATAAGATAATAGATTCCCAGTAACTGGTGGCCCCGTTCAGTTCTACACACGATTAAAATTTCGTCCCTTTGTATTCGTGCGTGTCGGTCATCAATATTTTATGTTTTATTTGTTCTTGGATGTCGATGCTCGTGCGGTAGCATTCGTTACCCGAAGGCGTTAAAGACGATTTTTTCCAGAAATCCTGATGACGCTTGCATGTTAAGCTTATTACAAATTATCTATAAAATCACAGGTGGCAACAAAATAGTTTGCTGGATTCGGATGAAGCGTCTAGGGTTTCAAAAGATTGGAATATCTCGAAACCCTAAGATTATAACATTTTCACTTTATGTCTACACTTGCCATTATTTTGATTTTTTAAAATTCAAATAACTTTCCCAGCTATAATTCATGCAAATGGATGATTTAATCCTAGTTTGTATAGACTCTATATAAAATAAATATATAAAAAAACAAGATCCCAAGCATGCCTATTATCGTCCGGTCACCTAATTTGCTTATAGATATTGAAACCTTGTCTCCACGAACATGATGTGCGTTGTCAAAGAATCACGTATTCCGCTTTGACTATGGCCGTCATATTTGAATGTTTTCTTCTGTAACGTTTGACAGTCTGCTGCGTACACATCCGCCGATACGCATAAAAATATATATCTACTAACAGATTTTTTTATTGATCAAGCTGCGCACCCCCGTTGAGTGGGGTGGCCGTTGCAACGACTATAAGCAGTAACATGACGTTCGTCCTTTCAACGCAGAAACGTCGCAGCAGCATCACCGACATATTCGTCACAAACTTGACGTTGGCCGATTTTATCTTCCTGTCCTTTCTGCCATTTTGGATCGTCGAAATGGCACTAAATGGCAGGTTGGGACAAGGTTGCCGGTCTAATTTATTGATTTGGGAAGCTCGGCGTGTATACATCAGTGTCGTGGTCTTTCAACTGGATACGTGCGGCCCGGGTCACCCTCATTACACAAAGCGCGTTTCTAAGCCTCTGAAGTGATTTGCTTGTTACTTCACAAAGCGCGTTGCTATGGCTTTGAGGGATTTGCTTGTTACTGCACAAAGCGCGTTGCTAAGCCTCCGAAGGGATTTGCTTGTTACTTCACAAAGGAAATTGCTAAATCTCCGTAGCCCTTTGGTGCTACCAACAATACATCAGGTGGAGGAACTGTCGTCTTTTCTTCTGGTGCGCCATAAAAGATCACCAAAAACAGGAAATTTCAACCAAAATTCTGCTCTTTGTAGCGCTCCTTGCTTTGTTTGGTGACCGTACTGTGCTCAGTTGCCAGTGATGTAAGTTATTCATGTTTTTTGGGCACAGTGTCTATCATCACGTTTTGTATTAATTGGTGCTTTTGCCCAAGAAGCGTTACGACGATTATTTCTGTGCGCGTGCCCAGGATCGATCTCTTATCTTTTCGATCGAAAAACGGAAACTCTAACACTGAGCAATCGTCACACCCGACAAGCAGTTGCTATCCATGATTTTTGTAACAATTGCAAAAAAATGTCACTCCTGTTTAAATTGGAGCAGATTTGAAGTTTTTGGTGTCATCTCAACAATGCAACTTGTTGGAAATACGCCCAAATTCACATTGAAGGAAACGGATAAATGCTAAGTTTATATTTTTTCGCTGTAGCGTGTGCAATGATGTTTGAAAGAGAAGGTATCATTGAATTTTAGTCATCCCAAATTATTCCCAGTTAATGACATAGTTTTTTGTAGTACATTCAGGTGAAAATGTTAAAATGCTAGTTTTTGTGTTGCACCAACCTCAGATAAATATGAAAGCAACCATTTTTTTTACGTTACTTATACTCAGGTTGTACCAAAAGGATGAATAACTAAAAATAAATTCAGGAAACACTGCAATACCGTACCTCGATCTTTTCGTATTTCTGGACTAAACATAAAAATCCGAAGTCTATAAACCACGTCAACTTGCAAGTACAGAGAGAGTTGCGAGAATTTCGTCAAAACTTTATCAATCTGTTGATGCATCTCAAAACATAACATTCACTTCAAACCTCTTTCATTTCGTAAATGGCTATGTTAGACTTATTATTTCTAAAAAAATATTCTCAAAAACTTTGCATTCAGCTTGAGATGGGGCTAGTACATTGAGGTTGGTTGCTATTGGATATCATAAAGAATCTCAGAAAATACTAAAACTTCTCTTCCTTTCGAAATAAACAGTCTTGGGGTTATCTTTTGTAGAGCTACAGATTTCTAATTTGTCAGTTGAACAAAAATCAATTGCAATCGGTAATTGAAAAGTTACGCATATATTTTTAATTCGATTTGTTTGAACGTATTTTTTGAAGTGGCGGCATTTTTCATAGACCTAAAAAATTGCAGTCCACGTCAGAGTTTCCAGCCGGCTACCCCCGTTCATATAGTCAATAAAGCAATCATTCTAGTTCAGAGATCATCGCGATAGTGGAGCCACGCGCTTTGTGACGTATGACATATTCATGAAAATAAGACCCTCGTCATAAAAGCAATCACCAGGATACTGCACTGTGTTTGATTTTAAATCCAGACTGCGGTATTTCGTATGCGCAGCTTTTTGATTTGCGAACAATAAGTCAAATGACCTTCTCGGATATTAAAAGTTCATGAGTTCTTTCTTGTGATCAAATTATACGGGTAGTTAAGCTAATTACGATGAAGCAGGTTGTGGACAAGGTTGTTTCTGGCGTCAAGCTGACTAATGACAAGCGCTCCTACGTCATAAAACGCTCTATAACTAACTGTGCATTGCTTGTAGCCTTAGGAACCATTGATCAAAACCGAAGGCAATTACCCGCAGTATCCCAACCCGTAATACAGTTAATCGATCGTACATTATACAAAGGATAATGCATAATAAAAAAATAAAAATCAAAAGCGATGATGGCCAAACGCCCAGGCTCCCCAAGCGCCGACATGCGGAGCAATCTTCCATTTACAGGTTTGATCGAGTAACTGCATAGCAGGTTAACCGAGCTTTCCTGTATCTACAGGTGGATCTTCGGACGAGTTTGCTGCAAAGTCGCGAGTGGTTTCACTCTGCTCCACATGTACGCTAGCGTGTTTTGCCTTGTTGCCATGGCAGTGGATCGTTTGATGGCAGTTGTTTTCTACCCGAAATGTGAGAAAGTAAGGTAATCGAAGAGTGCCTGTCATGAAATGACATTTCGAGCTCTATACAATTCAATATAATGTGATGTGAGCAATAATTTATAGACCCCCAGGCTTTTTCTGGGTTGAAAAACGGGAACGCAATCTAGCGCTGACGCCATTACAGGTAAACAGGTAAACGGGTTGAACGCACGTGGAGTGTGTCTGTACTGCAATTTCATCGCAAGAACAGCAAAGCCTGTGTCTTTTCTGAGCAGTTGCAGCATTGAATTTTCCAACGCAAATGCAATTAGTTTTACAGCTTAACTGAACATTGAAATTTTGAAAAAAAACAGAGAAAACGAAATCACGACAAACAAAGAAAAAAATTCATAGCGAACAAAAGAATATGAAACAAAAAAGACTTGTTTTGAGGTGCCTCTCCGCAACATCCAGAAACCTTTTTCTAAAATTCATAACCACAGTTTACTTTTTTTACCTAATCGCTATTGCTCTTTACACCCTTATGAACAAGCCTGACGTTTTGTTACTTTTTTCGATTAAGAGACAAAAAAACGACCTGACAGTGTTGCTTTCGGATCCACTTCGTAAAATATTCACGGATTACACGGATTACTGCGAACCAACATTGCATGCGAGCGCGTGTTGATTTGATTGAAAGCGAAAGCTTGTTTTAACGAACATCAAATCATCAACCAGGATTTAGAAACAGCAGCGTTTCTCCGTTTTCTCATCAGTCTTATTTTTACTGAAGGCGATAAGACGTCATTGCGTCCACTCCCATGAGCAACAAAAGCTGGCCGTTCATTTAACAAGTACTGGTGGTGGTGCGGCAAATGATCTTTCTGACGCAAACTAATTTTTTAGTCATGCATAATTTAAAATAGGACAGCCCTTGCAAAACATAAAGTCGCCAAATGTTCGAGTTGCCTTTTTCCTGCTGAAGGCAAATTGGATACATTAGTATTTTTGGTTCTATTCATTTAACTCGGGTCTGATTGAAACTAGGCAGTGGGGAAAGGAGGCGTCTGGTATGCTATAAAGTTCACAGTACAGGGAAAGTGAGAAATTAGAGAAAAGAAATCCATTTTAAAATGCAATGGTTTTTAGAGAAAATTCCCCAAAGACCTTGCTTTGATTCAAAATCGCCGCATGAAATGTCGTGAATTCTCGTCTTGCATCAAAGTGACTCAAGTAAACCTTATAACGATTGAATTTTCACCTGGTTGTCATGGCGGTTGTTAAATTTTGCTAAAAAGCAAAAGCAATGAATTGCTTACAGCAAACAAACTTTCTTTCAACAGCAAACCCCTTTGCTTGCAGAAGTCGCTGTAATGCCCGTGTGGCGTGCATCGTCGTGTGGTTGGTTTCTGCAGTCTTTAGCGCTGTACCTTTCTACTTCAGAGATTTGAAGATCGACAATACAACAGGTATGTAATATTGAAGTAATGGCTTATTCACAACATGTTTTCGCCAAGTTTACTTCTGAAAATGCACAAAGCAGTCGGGTCCATTTACATTCAAAAAGCGCAAGACGTTCAACCGGCGTACAATGACCTAAAACTGTGAAATCAAGCAGTTTGGGGCGGAGTGTACAACCCGCTTTTTCCATAACTAGAAAAATGTTTCTTTCCAAGAGCTCGGGACGTTGGCTGCGTTCATTTCCTGTCAGTGTTCGCTTTTTGCTTTCTGCCCACAACTTTACCACAACAATAACAAATTTACAACAATGAAGACAATTGTGCAACAACAACAACAGCTTTTCCACAATAAAGACAATTTTGACGCAAAAATCCTTTGGTGTTCATGTAAAATGACGTAACGCCTGGTTGATTATTTTAAATTTCATAGATTATCATTTTTGACTTCGTCTGATTTTTTTCTTTAGGGATGCCTGGACGACCGCGCAAAAGTACATTAGCAGCAAAGATAGGTCATGTTAATTTCCGAGTTCATGGTAATGATTCAGTCGCTGACAATGATCGATTCTGCAAATATGCGCGGGCAGCTTCACTCCCTGTCGGCGTTACCCGCAGCAAGCAACATTCGCAAATTAGTTTGTTAGCAAACATTAACATAGGTGTTTATAGAATTAAGACTGTAAACTTGTGAAAAAATCAACCCATCTCTTCACAGTAGAGGATTTTTTTCGAAAGCAGCAACATTATTTTTCAATATATCGCTTGTTCAAATGCGTTCGATATTTTGTTTGTGGTGTTTGCAGGTCATAATGGTTGCCATTGGACGTTTGGTGAAGACCCATCAACGCACAGGGCATGGCTAATTGTGCACGCCTTCAATAGGTAGGTAAAGTTACAGTAGTAGCTGAGACGCCAGTGAGAATTGTTTTGGCAAATGGCGCGGTTTGCTTTTGGTTTCAAACAACTGCTTTGCTTTAACAATCTTTCAATAAGAAATTTCAAATATTGGGGACCACATTCTGCGTACACCTTTGGCAACAAGCTTCGCCTATGAGCAAGGGTCTCCAAAATACGGTCCGCGGGCTGAATCCTACCCGCGAAACCATTCTATCCGGTTCGTGAAGCCTTTTAATCTGGCCGCAATAACATTTCGCCAATAATAAAAAAATAAATATATTTACGAAAAATTTGCTGGTTTGGTGGGATGTAGCATATCTCGAAAAAATCAAATTACGTAAGATGTCCGGCCCTAAGACTGTTGTGAGCTTACGTGGACCTCTGGCAAAAACTGTTTGGAGGCCCCTGGTCCACAGCAGTGGTTTCCTAATTTAATCCCACCACGAATATCTCCCACATACCCAAATTTTCGCGACAACAATGTATCATGAATTATACTATGCTGCTTTGCCTACGTATCAGTGCATTATAAACGATCATGGCCCTGTTTGGTGCAACACAGCACGTATTTTCGGACGTTTTTATTCCAACCAGTCTTTAATCATCACTCCAGGATAGGGTTATAACTTCTGCGGGTTTTTATTTACTAGCTTCTTGCAAACAAATGAATTAAAGACTCAAATTATCGCCTCAAGGTGATATCATTAAATCAATCTGGAAGGGGGCCAAACAGCTTATCAAGCAGGGCAATCGCTATCTGTAATCTGGCCCTCACCTAAGCAGGCTGCTCTTTCAAGCATATAGTCTTTTTGTTCAAGCCTTTATCGATAATTATCGTTTTACTATTGGTCAATGTCTCACCAGTTCCAACTTCCAAATCTCATGTTAGTGCTCCAAGCAGTGGCGTAACTAGAGGTTTGAGCCAGGGGGTACAAAACTTAGCTGAAAGAGGCCCACCTACTGAAACCTAAGGAATACTGAATATGAAAATGTAATTTAAGTGGGGTATTTGAAGGTAATCGCTGGTAATCCTTTTAAACCGATTTTTTTGTGTCAAGCATTGCTGCAACATTGTGCTGCATTAGCATTATGTGGAATTGCGGTACGCATTGTGGGTAGAAATAGAAATACTCACATCAAGATACTGAACGGGCAACGGTGTGCCAAAAAATTTCTTTTCAACAACAAAAAGAGCCTTTCTTCCAAAACAACAGGTTTTTGGTGTGACTCTTATGAGCAGGCTCGTACCCAGGTTTTAAGGTTTGAGAGGCAAAATACATTTTAGGGGAACAAGATTTTTGTTTTCGTTATATGTTTAAAACAAGTGTTTCTGCGCACAACAAAATTTGGGGGTACACTTTCCCGAAAAGCCTCCAGTGGCTACGGGCTTGCTTATGAGTCAACGTACGCATGAACCCGAATCAATTTGGTTCTTTTTTCGGTTGAACTGCAATGAAGCGTTTGTATGACGTCATAAGCAATTTTATTTTAAAGGTCCGTTATTGGCTTCTTCATACCGCTGATGTTAATCTCCGTCTGTTACGTGTCTATCGCTGTTTTCCTGAAAGCGAGGAAAACCAGAGGAAGAATTACAGGCAAACTGCAGGTAAAATGTATTTAAAATTCTCGTGAAAAAAGCGCCAGCGAATGAGAATGACTGTATTCCGCTTCGCGCATAGGCGTCGCTCGTATCCCCCCACCAGGTACGAGAAAATCTATGTCGAAATGTATCAAGTGCAGTTGATTTTGAAATAAAAAGCTCATTAGTTCTCCTGGTGTTAGCCTCGAATCGGAGTGTCTTAAAAACAAGCAAATGAAACTCTACAGTTAACAAATAAAGCAATAACTTTTCTTCATTAGGAAACAGCTGCAGTGAAAGTTGTATGATTGTAAGCAGGCCCGTAGCCCCAAGGGGCATTCGGGGGCTGTTCCCCCCTCCAAATTTTTTGTGCCTCCCCAAATTTAGTTGTGCCCAGAAAAAAAACTTGTTTTAAACATATAATAAAAACCAAAATCTTGCCCCCTAAAAATGTATTTTCTTCAAACCTTAAAACCTGACTACAGGCATGATTAGACTGCAGAATGAATGTGCACTTGACCTGTTTAAATCCGCTTGAAAGTTTGAAACGGTTTTTCTATGGAAACTTTGCAGTGAAGTTACTGAGAAACCAGTTACATGACTTCAGTTTGATTACGACTACATATACCCATTCCAATTTCAATTACAGAAAAACAAAGTCTCAAATACAATTTTATTTATAATTACATGAAAATCTCTAATACGGTTATTAGCTATAACTGAAACCTTTTAGGTTTGACGTAAATTACCATAGAAGTCCATAGCGGTTTTTGACCACGATGCATGTATAACTTCGAAATTCAATGTTCCATATTGACTAGCAATTCTTCAAGCTCTTTAAATTTTGGAAGAAATTGAAACCTACAATTTTTGAAAAATCGTACGAATAACAGCATCATAAAAATCAACTATTTAACTAAAATCATTCTTTGTCGTTTTAATAAAAGACTGTCAAATAAAAATTAGTGAAAAAAAATATTAATCTGATAGTTTTTTCAAATTTTGGTTTAGATGAGCCAAAATGTAATCCACTAAAACTACTATTCAATTTCTGTTAACATACGCTGGCACTCAACTTAGTTTAATTTCGCTTTGATCTTTAATTTAATTTTGTCAAAGATGACCACATTACTACTCACTAGTAAAAAGTTCATATTTAAGTTGTGATGAACCGATTCGAGCAATCATCGTGGAAATCATTTCCGGGTCAGAAAAAATCCATCGAGTTTGGGATTTAAACGAACACCTCGAGCACGCGCCAACAAAGCTGGTAATCTGCGTTCGATTCCCGGTCGGGTCATATACCGACGACTTGAAAGACGGTATTTGCGGCCTGTCCAGCCTCGTGCTCAGCGGTGATGGGCGGGTGCAAGGAAGCAGTTCACCCGCGGTGTTGCCATTGACTTGTTACCAGTGCAGCGCTAACCGCGAAATTAGCCGCGTGACGCACGGCGCAATGAACTGGAGATTGGCGCTACAAACCACTCCTGATACTTCCGAAAGGAGTATAGAAAGCGAGCATAAACGAAACTGAATTGAACTTTATTGTGCACACACAAAAAGCAGAACACTCGCCGTTGTTCAGGACCGAGCGACAAAACTTGTGCTGCTGATCATCATCATCTTCCTGGTCTGCTGGCTTCCGAACCTGATCTCCAATTTTGTCTATACGGCTCAGAGCTTGAAGCTGATCCGTAAGTTAATAGGCTTGAGTGATATAGCAGAGCTTTTCTAGTGTTAGCGTTAGGCGAAGCGATTGTTTCGTGTTGTGGCGAGTTGTCTTGATGGGAGCTTTGCTGCGGCTGACCAGCAAAAAGACCTTCAAAGTATTCGGCTACTCGGCTGACTGACAATATAGTTGGGGCTGAATTGTTTGGTGAAACTAGAACGTGCAGCGTGGCAAGTTAACCAGTAGACAACCATTCAGTGAAATTCAACTAGTAGCCAACCATTCAATGAAATTCCAGTAGCCAACCATTCAGTGAAATTCAAACCATTCAGTTAACCAGTAGCCAACCATTCAGTTAAATTCCACTACAGAGCTTCGCAGCAAGAAGAATTTACTTTAAAATTCTTCCATCAGAAAGACTCTCGTAGATTTGGCTTTCTTACAAGGAGGTTGCTTGCAGCCTTATGATGTGATAGAGCCTCTCTGTGTCTAAACACTTCAAACGCCGGTTGTCTGGAAACTTGCCCAACCGCAGAACGCCGGAACACGGTATATTCGTGGCCAGCGTACGATATACTCGTACTTCAAATGCCAACCGTTGAGCGCCGGGTCGTATGTTTTCCTCTATAAAGTACGAGTATTTCGTACAAGTCTCTAGCAACCAGAAACATATATTTATAATGTTGGCTGACGTACGGTGTGGTCAGGAGAGCATTTCAAAGCAACCGTAGTTTATTTTGCCTGCAGCCATGGCGGTTTTGCCTGCAGTCACGCACGTGTTTCGCCTAGTGCGGAATTAAGATCGGCCTGCTGTAACCCGAAAAAAGATCGGAATAGTTCGGCATATGATCGCCCTGCTGTAAACCGAAATAAGATCGGAATAGTTCGGCATATCATAGGTCTAAGATCGGACTGCTGTAAACCGAAATAAGATCGAAATATGATCGGCCTAAGATCGCCCTGCAGTAACCCGAAATAAGATCGAAATAAGATCGGCATATGATCGACCTAAGATCGGCCTGCTGTAACCATGTGGCTGTTGGTCTCGTCAATTGCATTTCATTGGGAGCGGTTCCTAATGTAATGTGGATAAACAATCACTCAGAAATTTTCTTACTGACTTAAAACCTAGCATGTAGAGATTTGATGATTTTTGGTTGAGTATAAATATTTTTTTCGGCAGCAAGTAACTGCTTCAGCCGTGTTTTCCACGCTGCTTCACAAACATTCGCACTTGGCAGTCTTCAAACGGCCCGTTAGCGCAAAGCCTTTGTAAGGCAGGAAGGGCATCTTGAAGAATAACACCCGTTGATTTGCGAAAAAGCAGCAATTCAGTGATCGCGGCTTGTGATTTTTTTGCTGCTTCACAACAATACATATCAATGGAGATTTAGAGTTCAACAGAGGACAATAAAAGATCCTGCCAACAATAGCTCACATTGCACCCTTGCTGCTCGTTCTTTTCCATCGCAACAACGCCAAGCACCTGAACGTGCGTGCAAAACTTTTTCACAAATCTCAAACCATATTTAGGACCAGCTGATAAAAATGTTGGAGTTTTTTTCCTTTCGTTTCATGCACTACAATCTTGACATGCGCCCGCTAGAAGGTAATCACAACATGTTCTGTGATATTCACATCTTTTCTGCAACAACAACAACAGCAGAAGCGTTACATTTCAGCATCCAAGAGCTGGCAATTGTCGAATGCTCAGGTCACGTGCAAATAAAAATTTTGCGTTGTTTTTTTGTGCAAAGAAAATTTTGTATGGCTTTTTCATACGAAAATGAAATTTTGCGTGTTTTTTTGTGTTAGAATGTGTGTAATAATTTTTTTTGGAGTTCACTTAGTGCAACGAAGATATCTATGAGGTTTTACGTATTGAAACGAAATAGTGCTGATCGGCAAAGCGCAGCTGAACGTATGTGCGTTTTCGGACGGAGTCGAAAAGCAGAAATGCTGTCTAGGACCAGGCGATATAAAAACTGTCATAACTTTTCTTCTCTACAATTTTTTTAATTCCAAACTTGGCAGGATGCTTTGTAACAGCTATAGCAACCGTTTCTATGATTTTTACATTTTTCCCATTGTTGGAATAGGCGCAATAAACTTTCAAAGTAAAAAAACAGTCAATCCACCCTTGTTTTCGGGTGTTTTTTCTCTCCAAAACAAGTGGAAAAATGTTTTTATTTCGATTTTCATACACTACACAATACGACTAACGTTTTAGTGAAGAATTTGTATTTCTATCGTGCAAGGTTTTCCATCCAGAGCATTTTTAAAACAACGCCTTGCCGACTCAAGCGCCAGCGCGAAAACCACACCGGCAAATAAAACGTTTATTCAGAAGGAAAATTAAACACCATAACAATGCTGAATATCTGCAAATCTATAAAAAATATAATAATATCTTAACGCACATCAAAAAGAAAAGCAAAATCATGTACTATAAGCAAAATCTCATAGACAGTAAAGGGAATCTTTCGAAAACTTGGAAAATTGTTAATGAGATTATTAATAAGACAAAGGTAAAAACTAGCATCCCACCATTAGCAACATCAACAAATGCCTCAAATCCACTAGATACTGTGAATACGTCTAATTTAAAGACTATTTTGTTGAAGTCGGACCAACCCTAGCTTCTTCTATTCCACCGACAGCCCAGGTTCCCCACACTTCAGGCTCTTCTGTCATGCATTCCTTCTTCCTTAGTCCAATTTTACCAGAAGACGTTGTTTTGCAAATTAATTTGCTTAATCCTTCAAAATCTAATGATACATATGATCTTCCCGTTTCGTCCTTAAAAATTAGTAAACATGTGATTGCACCGTACTTCGCAGACCTGTGCAACCTCTGTATTACTGATAGCGTTTTTCCAACAAGATTAAAGCTCGCAAAAGTAATACCTGTCTATAAATCTGGAGACAAAACGCAACCAAGTAACTATAGACCTATATCCCTGCTATCTCACTTTTCAAAGATATTTGAGAAACTTGTCTCTACTAATTTACTATCATTTTTAGCGCAAAATAGCATTCTCTACCCACAACAGTTTGGTTTTCGTCAAGGACTTTCAACGTCTCTAGCACTACTAAAACTCCAAGATCATATCCTTGAGCAAAATTCTAAAAAACTATTTACATGTGCTATATTTCTGGACCTTAAGAAAGCCTTTGATACTGTTGACCACCAAATATTACTAGGGAATCTAAGCCAATGTGGATTAAGAGGGAGTACTAACAAATTCATTGAAAGTTACCTTTCCAAAAGACAACAATTTGTGTATACTAATGATATTAAATCAAATACAACATACGTTACCTGCGGTGTCCCCCAAGGTTTTACGCTTGGTCCTATCCTTTTTTTACTGTACATAAACAACCTACCCTCCGTAACTAAATTCAATACGTTATTATTTGCTGATGACACTACCTTAACTTTATCAAATGGAAGTGTTCTTGAACTTGAGAAATCTGTCAACAGTGAATTAACTAGTATCGTAGCCTGGATGCAAGCAAACAAATTAACAATCAATTTTGAAAAGACCAATTTTATTCTCTTCGGTGATAAAAGCCAAAAACACAGT
>Ga0210059_1000694_pt1 | contig 45438 bp, 34 predicted proteins | sample Ectturendosymbi2_FD_188042 | JGI IMG/M metagenome (GOLD analysis project Ga0210059, IMG submission 188042) | Ecteinascidia turbinata endosymbiont from Florida, USA - Sample 2 (SPAdes) (version 2) | ecosystem: Host-associated > Tunicates > Ascidians > Unclassified | place: Key West, Florida... | reverse complement strand
TGTGTGTTTTAACTTATTGTTACTAGTTGGTCTTGTTTTGTTTGTGCTTACTCTAAATGCTTATTTACAGTACCGTACTGTCAATGTTAACTCAATTTGTTTTTCACGCAACCTTTGTCTTTGTTTCGTAATAATCACTGCTTTGCGTACTTTCACTCGTTTTTAATTTTGATTTACTTGGACTGAAGATGCCGTATGGCGAAATCGATTTCCATTAAATAACATCAATGCGTGCTGATTTTTGTTACTTGTGCAGTGTGCACAGACAGTGCTTAAATCATCATCCCATTTTCACCTTCTAATTTTTTAAGGGAACTTATTCTTGACACTAGCCTTACTCTTTAAATGTTGTTCTTTAAACAGTGAAGGTGATGAAGCTCGCGTGTCCGGATCAATTTCACCTACATATTTATTTACATTTAGTTTTATCAAAACAAGGTGTTTTTTCTATATTCTTCATAAGAAATTCAGCAGGTATTACGTAAAATATAAATGCATATTAGATGTTGGTAGGGCCACAACCAGCTGATATTTTCATGGGGTGCAAAATGTTTGCAACTTCCTGATGTTGTTGTACCTAACAACTAAACTTGATTTTGAAAATTTCAGGGTAGTGGCAATTACCTGGTTGCCCACACCCTGGTTTTGGGCCTGGATGTTGGAATCAATACCAAACTGGTAACAAAGAAATATCACTAGGCTACTCCTATACTTCGATTGGTTACGCCTGCACTTCGACTGATAAGCCTACTCTAAGTGTTTAGGCGTCTGGCTTTCATTGGAGATTAAGAATGAAACCTTCGAAAGTACTGCGGTTCTAGAAAATCTTTGCAAAGGAGTAGGTCTGTAGGACGCTCATGCAGAGAGCACAGGAGAGATTCCAACATTCGCTTGAATAAAGCATGGCATCTCTTGGTAAAATCTGTCCCCAATATGTAATAGACCCAGTTAATTGCACCATAGTACGATTCTTCTGAAGTATTAAGTTGTTAACTGCTGAAGATGCGAAGCTAGAACACTTGAAGTTTGCCATTAAACACGATTGTTGATGTCTTTTGGGTAAAAAATAAACAAGACAAATGCATGTTACCAGAGCATACAAAAATCAGGAACATAAATTTTACTCACCCTGGGATGAACCATTCACCTGGTTAAGAAGCACTGCCCTAGGTAATTGAAGTATACAACATTAACAAGTTTGTAAACATACACCTGATGAACTTAATTATCCTGGCCTGACCTGGCCAAAAGCTGCAGACATCTCTAAAGAATGCAACTAATTGTTTTACAACCTTTTATGACATGATGACAACAACAAATGCACTTTGTTGCTATTATGAACTAGTATTAAACAGAAATAAGCATGGCCTGTGAGTTGCATATTAATTTTTGCTAACTAGGTGTTTTCTTTGCAGGAGATAGACAAAATATCATTGAATCTCAGACTTTTCAAAAGAAATACAAGGTACTGTTTTTGTAAGCCCACTTTGTTCAGTCTTTAAGCTCCACTTTGCAAGAAGTACTTGATGTGTTGCAGTTTCATTTTCTGAATCCCATAACGGTTTTAGTTGACTATATTTTGCTTGTTTACCTTTTGTAGTCATATAGTGTCGCTTCATGTCGGGGAACTTCGATTGCGAGCGGAAATGAAAAAAGTGGATTCTTCCCCAACCCTTATTCTCGTTTCATCGTCCGATTCTGTCAGCAAAACTCACAAAAGAAGTGGATCATTTGCAAGAAAACGTACAGCTTTCATCAGTTTCGTTCAAAATTTTTTCAAGGTACTGTGTGACTAGCGTACCAAAATGTTATCGAGCTTTCTGGTTTCCTTTTTTCGGCAAGTTTTTTTGCAACTGACGCAAAGCTTTGCTGTGACATGCATGTTGCATTCTTCATCGTTGGTGTGGAAATGATTAAACGAACACTGTAAAATCATTACCCACATGCTGCTCACTGCAATTCTGCTTGATATATTATGGCGAATGTTTCTTTAAAAACCCAGAGTGTCCTTTGTACATGCATACGTTTGATGCAGTGTATTTTAAAGTTTTGCTGTTCCTGTTTGTTTCGTAAGCCTTAAGAAGTTAGCACTGACTTTCAAAATTGGATGATTTTTATTTTGGCTCAGGGTTTTTTTCGGTCATGGACCGAATTTGCTTTGAAATGACTGAAAAAATTTAGTCAATTCGAACAGAATGTCTGAAAATATAGACTAACGAATGCTGTTGCGGAGAGTTTTAATACAACTGTGATACAAATGACCGAAATGTCTCAGTGACCAAAATGCCTCAGCAAAAAAATGACCGAAATGTCTTCGCGAAAAAAAAAACGTTTTGGCTAACGTTTGGAAAATATTGCATTTTCATTTTGTTTTCAAAGGTCAGATAGATACAACAGAAGATAAAATTAATTGCAGGGAATACATTAACGATTTGAGGTAGTGTTAAATCTCCTGTTTAGGTAGTGCTAAATCTCCCTAGACTCTATCGCCTGTTTTTCGTTTGTCAATGGTGTCAAGAGACTTTTCAGTAATCTAATAAAACTAAAAATGGTCGTTTTGCTTGAATCTGTGTTTGTGAATACTGCGCTATTTTTCAAAGTAGCATCAAGCAGAAGGAACAGAGCATATTGTTGTTACACCCAACCTAATGTGGAAAGCTTGTTTTGCTTGTGAGCCAAGATTACTAAGGGTAATCTGCGTATTTCTTCGAAATATGGTTTCGGCCACTGCAATAACCTGAAATTCCGCTAGCCTATTGGGTAAACCATTTGGATGACAGCTGCCGACTGTAAAAATCTCATTATGTGTTGCAAATTAATCCGGCGGTGTCCACTGTCCATCCCACTCAGTGCGGCATGTTATGTAATGTAATGAATACTGCATGTAATGAGTAAAATAACCGCCAAATATTTTACGCAGTTGTTTTGACATGAAACGTGCTCAGCTTTCCTAAAAGTTTGTCAGTGAGCACTTGCAGAAAAGTGGTAGTTGCTGTCGTTTTCAGTGAGTGGTTTCGGAGGTCACTATCGGCGCGTGCGAGTTTTACAGGAACAAACGTAATGCACGGAGTGATCGGAAACTAGCCAGCCGCCATTCGGTACAATGTAACAGCTATGCTTGATAGATAAGGGATATCTTCCCCTCTGTCAGCTATCACGCAAGACAACTTCACCTACTGTTGGTACCTATTTCATCCAAATAATTTATATCCTGCTCGACCGTTTCTGACTCTTGCAGGTTGTGATTCGAGTCCCCAGCATATGCCCGGTAGCAGTTGTTTTGGGTTAAGCCTGACTCTGCTTTCAAACGACGATGCAGTGCGGATAACTAATTGTTTAACGGGTTTTGCTTATATTCGCAGTATGCTTCGCTACATGTGGATGTCTTAAACGTCATGTTGCTTCATGCACTTGTGCCTGATTCACTGGTGCACTTAAATTTGGCTGGGATTCATTTGACCTCAGAAAGTTCCATATCCAGCAGAGCAGACAGCAAGAACAATGCCCTGGTTGGAAATTTAAAAGTTGACAACATGGATGGGAAAATATTGAAAAGTCCGAAAGAGGTGCCTGTGCTTTGAGAAAGTTTTTATGTCTTGTTAGTGACGCTTTTGCGGCACATTCGGAATCAATTGAATCGTGAAATGTCGATTGTCTTATTGATAATTGCAGTCGTGTAAAGTTAATTAATGAATGCAAGCTATGATCAAAATACTAATGACGTGGATCAGTGCTTGATCCGTAGTGGTTTTACTCAGTTCTTCCGTAAATTTTTGATTGCGATGCGCTTGTTATGGTTACTTGTTTTTACAGCAACTCCAAACTTTGTTTTTTTCGCCGGTGTGGCTTGATTCTAACAATCTTGTGTTAAACCCGGCATTTTTAACGTTAGAACGCTTGATGCGCTATTAAGCTTTTCCCCAGTTTTAAACAGTTTCTCTTGCACACTACGGATATGTGTCCTTTTAAAGTTATGTGTGTACTGTTTATGTTTTGCAGGGTTGTCCATGGGACATATTTATCTGTCCCATCCCATAGCAATTTGTGCCTGTCCCATCCCATGGGATTCCCATTACATTATTATAATATTAATATGGAATGCAATTCAATTAAAATTATTAAATTTATGGAAGTTTAGGTTTAGTATCTACTAAATAGGACTACATGTACAGAGACGACAAAATTTATTGACTTCAAAATTCAGAAGTATAGTCTAAGTATGACAATTCAGTAACATTTCGACACCCTCATTCTATTTCTGAGTCTCATGGGAAATACAAATGTGTGCTATCCCATCCCCTGGGGCGTTTCCCATGGGATTCCCATAGGATTGATATTCCCATGGACAAGCCTGATGTTTTGGTAGTACAATGATTGTGGGACCATTGAATCAGTTGTGCTTGATGTGATCTTTACGAATTATGAAATTGTGTGTTGCGTTGGATATACACCTTGCATAAACCGTACTCCATTCTGTGAAGAAAATGTCGACTTCTTTATGACCTTATTATTGTGTGAAACCATTGTAGCGGACAAAACATTAAAAACTGAATAGCAAAAAACAAACATGTTTGCTGTTCTTAAGCTATGCAGAGAAGTAAAAAAAGTAGAAAAAAAAGTTAAAAAAGGTGCAATTTCGCAGGCTTCGGAAGTTACTTCATGTATAGCCGAGATTTCCAGCTCCCTGGAAGTGGTTGTCGTGGCCGAACACCTGTATCCATCAGTTGAGCTTATGTCCGTTGATGCTGAATTGAAAAGGCTTCAGATCGAGTTGCATGAAGGTGCCCTCATACCAGGCATTCTCCTTCCCAGACTGACTCCAAACACGAAACCAACGAAAGAAGTATCTTCCGGAATAGCTGACATCTTAAGTTAGTGACATCATCCGTTTGCTGGGCCAGTTCATATAAAACTGTGGCGCGAGCTTTGCTAAACGAATTTTAAGCGTCCTTTTATACTGTTGTGCGTTGGTTTCTGCGGTGAAGGCAGTTGCATGTGAAGTTTTTTTCAAGCTGACTTGTTTGACTCACTGAAGTGTTGATGATGGTGCGTAGGAAAGCACAAAGTGTGTCGCAATCAACTGTTATTCTTTTATGTGAAATGGAGCCCAAATTCACATGTATTCTTTCAACTAACTGAATCTTGTGATGTAGCCGCCTGTACAACGCACTCGTACAACACTGATCAAGCGCGTAGCTACGCTTTTGCAATGTTAATGGCCACGTGGTTCTTAGACATACTCGCCCTGAAGTGTCTGACCTCCGAAATCTGGCGAACGTTTGCGTTAGTAACGTGGATTGGACGCATGACCAAATTCATAGATTTAGAGATAAGACAAGACTTTTCTACATACCTGGTAGTGATAAAGCAATTAATTTCTTATAGAGAAACTGCAAGAGTCAGTGGATCGCTTTGTCAGGTTTCTGCCTGCAACGTCCACCATCAGCATACGCTCCTTTGGCATCGCATTTTTCGGTGATGAAACAATGGGAGAAACGACGAGAGGGGCTCACGTCGTGTCCAGCCAGATCGTTCTAAGACAATTTAAAGATTCGACCAATCCTGTTGCTGTGAACTACAGTGGGGATCCAGAAATTCATTTCAATGTCCCAAGCGGTATGTAGCCATTCAAAATGTAGGCGAAGCCACAAGTGCTCCCGCAATGCTATCATTTATTTTTTTTCTCAATGAACCTGTACAAAAATCATGCAGGAAGATGGCTGTGCAAACTGCATTTCATTTTTTTGTATTATGGGCTGTTGTTTTCTCTTGGTCTTAACCTCATTGTTCTTTGTTTAAATGCTTTCGCCGAATTTCGGATTCTCAGAAAAGGAAAAGTTAGAGAGTTCATTAACCCGATGCCGGAACTAAACAGCAGCAGCATAACATGTAGAGATATCGTACACTTGGAGAGGGTCAGTGGTGTGGTGCGTCCGCACTGACGTCTTCCCGTTCTCTTGTCCTAGACAAGCGTTTCTCACACTGTGCTCCGCGACCTTCAAGCTGTTCCTCCTAACAATGAATACTGGAATTTCATTTCTTTGGAATTTCACCTATTAGTGTTTTTTATTACCCTACCTCGTGATAAGCGTGAAAGACCTGCATAAACACTTGCGTTTTTCAGCAATCCAAGTTTTGGGGAGTTTAACCCCTACGCTAGTGAAACTTGTGGGAACTGTGGGAAAAATTAATGTTATTTGAAAAAGTTCACGCTGGTATCATATCTTCACCTAAACATTTGGTCGATTGCATTGCCGTCTTTGTACTAGCGCTCCCTCAGAGTTGCCTCCTCTCTACAAGGTCGCATAGATTTCAGGTGGGTGTTGGCTGCTCTCCTGAGCTCCAGTTCGAACATAGTCACCTGGTAAATTTACGACTTTATGCAGAACACCAAAATCTCCTGAAGTCTAACGATTTGCAATCTAAACGATTTGCGATCTTAAACGTCTGTTATCGTATGTTCGGAAAATCACCAAGGGAAAATTTCGTCTAGAGACGTTCGCACGTACCTAACCGGGCCGCGACAGCAAATTTTCCGGGCACAGCTCGAACAACAGTGGAATTTGACGTTGTTTGTTGTAGATAAAATGTTTTTTCTTAAATGTCACTAAATGTGGTAAATCAGTCTTTATTTGTGAGTTCGGAGCACGCAATGTCGTTTCATATGTGATTCGCTTGTCACAGGATATGTTCGGCTACAAATTGACGACGTGACAATGACCGACTATTACAAGAGGAAAGTCGGAGAAATGGGGAAGACTGTGGTGGAGATTAAACTTAACGCTAATGGCGTCCTCTCGAATTCGTTAGATTTTACTTCGTGGCACGCCGGATATATACACAAGGTACCTACTTCGCATTTTTCATCGGCTTTTTCAATTTTTCCAAGCTAACACGCTAACGTTTGTCATTTTTCTATTTGATACTTTTTAAATGACATTATTGCTTATTTCTGGTTGGCGCGGAAATCCTGAAAACTCGTTGGGTTTTCTTGGTTGCCAAACTAGGCCGGCTTAAAACCAACGATATATGCGAAAAAATTACCTTTGACACGAAGCTTCGGTCGGAGGGGATTTCATGTCCACCAATCATTTCGATCCACTTGCTTGCAATTGGATCAAAAGTTGTGTGTCGTGAATTGTGACGGAATCTAATTCCCACTGACCCTAAGAATAAATATCTGTATACATGGATGTAGTCGCTTTAACGGCGCAGTTGACGTCACGTCATGCTAGTTGCTTTTTCGCGAACTGAACTGTTTCAAAACTTTGGCTTTCGTTTCACGTGTTTCAAGCCAGTTTTTTTTCGGCCATAAACCGAATTTTAATGAAATGACCGAAGATAATGAAGTCAGTTCGGTTATCGTGCTAAAGTATAGGCTACATGGTGAACACTGTTACGGAAATAATACTATTATAGGACAAATGAACGAACGAAATGTCTCTGCGAAAAAAAGCAAGTTTCGAGGAAGGTTAAGCTTTCCGCAGTCACGCGCTGACCCTACCACCGGTTTCATTTTTGTAGTTTGCGTAAATTCAACTTGTGTATTTATTGAATGACACGCAGGGGATGGAGAGGTACAGGGTTTGAAGATCCGCAACCACACAAATGCAAAGAGTGTTTGGCATTGGAAGTGAACGCATGGTTAACATTTCTTTGGTGCAAGAAAATTGAGATTCATGACCAGGGTTGAGCGGAATAGCAGTGAAGTTACCGAACTGTTGCGCATGGCTTTGATGCAGGCACAAGACGACGTCGATTAAATGAAACACTTTCGCCGCGTTTTTTCTTTTGCAAGTCGGCCCAACGGAAACAGCCTTTGATATTTTCAACTTACTCATTCTCCTGACGGTATCGTTTCCTGGATCTTTGTGATCGTCATTGCCACGCTTAGTTTTGAGAAAAATTGCTATGCCACATGAAACCGCATAACACCGTTTAGGTGTTGGTGACCTCGTCAGTGGAGCACAGAGAGAATCAGAGATTAGCCGGCGATGTGGCCGCTGCCAATTTGTACATTATCTTGACTTTCACAAGCTGAACAGCGGAATAACAAGAACACGCCAAAAGACGACAGATAGCGATTATATTTGAGATATGTATTTACTACTGGCAGATCTAATTGCAATTCTTATCAGGTAAGACGGTTCGATCGAAACACTGGAGAAGAACTGTCTGATGTTCTTAACCATTTAAAATCAGTATCAGATCTCTAAACCAAATGGCTAAATTTAACTTTGTAGAACTCAATCAAACTCATTACAGAATATTTCTAACAATTAACAAACACAACCTCTTAATTTAAGCCATTGTGACATTGGAAAAAATTCCACATTAAACACGAGGTCACTACAAAGCTTCAAAACTTAGGCCTCCCGTTTATTATGTGTGCTTAAACGGTCTGGCAAAACTAAGTTTTACATCTGAATGCAACTTTTCGTTTAGGAATCGGCTCAGTTCTGGAACATTATCTTCAATAAATTACTCGAAGCTCGCCGGCTTCAAGCGGTTTTTCAACAAACAGTTGCTGCTAATCCTGATGGAGAATCCAGGTGAGATTACCTTTTGTCTTCTAACATTCGCACGGCATCAGTTAGGTTTGAAGTTCCAGTGAAAGCAGTATTTGGGAAAGATGTATTTCCAGTTTTTAATTGTCAGCTTGTGTTCGGATTTGTTCGTTTTAGTCTTGAGTTTATTTCCTTTCCCTGCTCTTGCCTTAGTCTGTCAACGTTTCACCCTGAAGTATTGCTTGCCGATTTTAGCACTGAGGATACATAATGTTACGTGAAATCGATTTCTTCAAAAATTTGCTGATTGATTCCTTGTTTATCTCCCGTTTGGAGAGTGGTGATTTGAAAAATGTTTAATTGTCTAACAGCGACGTTATCTATTTGTATTTGCCAGTTTTTTTTAACCAGCAGAGCGTGATCCTCTGAGCGATCACTGATGCAGTAATTTATTTTCACTGTCTTTTTGCTGCCCAATTATCCTAACAACAACTCACGTCTATAATGCAACTCAGGCATTGCGCTTAGTCACACTTTTTTGCAGATCGGTTTCAACTGGAAGCACTCAACGACCTGTTGCAAGTGGTGGCATTGTTCGGCATAGAACTACCAGTGCACCGGAACCTCTTGCACCTGATCTCTTGGAAGGTGCGCTGAATCGTAATGGTATTATGATTGTTTTTGTGTGTGTTTGATTAAGAGCTGAAGATACATACCTCTTAGGCGAAATACACACTCTGGTAAGTTCATATTGTCTGATTCGTGGTTGTGTAAGGTTTCCTTTCGATATATAGTTTTGTGTATGCGTGTGTGTTTTGCGAAATGCAGTGTTATGACCAAATTTTCAACATCCTGTACGTCAGTGGTTCCCACAGTATGGGTAGCGAAAGGTCAAAAAATGGGTCGTGTCGAGGCAATCCAAACCCGTGTTGTATATTTTCAGTGTTGCCACTGCTCGTCTTTGTCTGTAACGTATGTACTTGAGAAAAGAGTCAATTGCTGACATTAAAAATGAACTTAACAACTTATTGCCAAAAATTATCCGTACGATACAATCATTATTTTTTTCATAGGCTGTTTGAGGCTTGGGTCGCCAGATGTTCACCAAATTGAGATTTGGGCCGCGCTCAAAAAATGTGGGAACCGCTGCTCTTCGTGCAGTGTAGCGTTGGGTTGCCTGAAATAGAACGAGTCGCTGCACGTGTGGTTCAGTGCATAAAACACTCTTTCTGCCCAGGAACCGAAAATGCCGCTTTTGTAGAAAGGAAATCGCCCCCTCGTTCCGGTTCCAAGGTCAACTTTCCCGAGCTTTTGCGAGCAGCCGGCATAAGTGTTGTGTTCGAATGCACCATTTACGACGCAAGCATCGACGTCATCATGACGCCGCTGGTTGCGTCTGAAGACGGCAGCGATACGCCACCAGGGTTCGTAGTGTTTTTTCTGGTGTTAACATGTTGCCTTTCAATCCTAACTCAGCTAAATCCCAGAATTCCATGAGGGAGTTCTGGGTTTTGCGGAATATGATCTGCAAATTTTTGATTTTCTTTGATATTGCCAATAGTTTTTTAAATGCAGTCATTGCATGATATTCAAACGCTCAATCAGGTGGAAATGAGTTCCTTGTTTTTTGCCATTGTAACCACAGGCAAAAAATGGTTGAGTCGTTCTGCAGCAAACTGGTTTTAAAATAAGAATTGGTGTTGCGGTTTTCTCGCTAGAATGGAACAAATTTTGAGTTTGTCCATCGAGGACATGTCGTAATGTCGCCAGTTTATCGCATTCATGAAAATTTTCACGTAGCTTGGTTCGACTGGTTGTTCTGTTGATGAATTGTCAGCGTGATGCCCTATTTCCTTTGATTTAGGTTCAGCATTGCGCTCGACTCTTTTACCGGTTCAGTCGACGAGAGTTCCCAGTCAAGAGACATAAACTTTATGTTCAAGTTAGACAACTTCTGGTGCATGGTAAGGTGTCTAGAACTGGCTTGCTGAGATTTGTGAAAAGTGTTTCGGAATCATTTGCTTTGGTATTTGTTGAAGGTTGAACAAGACGGCGACGATGGACGTGTAGGAAGCATCGAACATTCAGTTGGCAAAAAACAACCAATTTTTCGGTATGAACAACTGTCCTTTTTTGCGTTAACTTAACAGGAAAATCGCAGAAGTGTAGTTTGCTTTTTGGCACTTCTCGCGCAGCCTTGAAGGGTTGAACAGACGTGGAGGTGAATGGCGAGAATGAGTAGTGCTACAATAACTTCGGTGTTTTTAAACCACGCAACAATGCAATCTTTCTCCAACACATCTTGGACCTAATGCTCAATCTCTGTTGACCGTTTTTTCGTTTCAGGATTTTTCGTCTGGTCTAAAATAAACCACTGTTTCAAAAAAAGCTGGCTCGTATTTTTCCTGCTGCAATGGCCCCTTGCTTCTTTATGTAATGCGTCGGAGACCGTGGCATGGCCTTGTCTGAATCCAAGAAGTCCGCTCCGAGCACTAAAGTGTGTGATTTGTTGGCGAAGTAGACCTCCACGCGAAATGTCTTGCATGTTGGAGAAGGTCATTGTTCCAATATCTCATGCACAAACTGTACTTGTATATCCTGAAAAAGCATAAAAGAGAAATTAAAATTCAACAATTTTGTTCAAAAATTTGTGATTTCTGTTTTTTGGAGACACCATACTGGCCAATAACATCGTGTGTGAAAACGCAAGATCTGTGTAACTTTGTATTGGTTTTACAACAGGAGTGGTTTTCACCAGTGGGGACATGTTGTTGCCATTGAAAACCTGCGTCTTCATGGCTCTTCCAGTTTCAAACATCCTGTGTCAACTTCTCTTTCTTCTGCCACCATCCAGCCGCTGTCGCTGCTGATAGACGTTAAAGTGGCAGGATTGCAAGCTGAGCTGTCAAAGTGCGCCGCTGAAGCTTTAAAAAGCTTTCTGGTGATCGCCCTCCCGGATCGCGGTGGCACCGTCTCAGGCACTTGCTCGTCCTCGCCTAGGAAGGCGCAGAAGTTGCTTCGTCGCCAGGTAAGATTTTGTGCATTATGTTTATAATGTGCGGGCATCTCCAGGAGATTGTCCGTCCTGGCGGAAACTACGCGACTGATATAGACACAGGGAAGGTGGGGTGTGGATCAATCTTCTCGAAGTGTTAAGGTTGTGGCAATTTTTGGCGACCCTGCAAAAGTTTCTCTGCTCTTTTGGGGAGCTTGTTTCACTTGTTCCATTTTAAGTGGCGTTTGCAGTGGTGCTGTCAACTTCAGGCTCAGTTAAAGCCGCAATGTTCGCTATTCTTTGCGCCAGGATAGTTTTTGTTATTAAACTGCCTTTCGCCTTCCCATATCCCGATGCTTTTATCATGTGCCCCAAGACTTATCACCAGACCGTAAGGATTAGTGGTGATGCTCCAGGTTTGCAGCGCAATTCAATAAGTAGTGGTTCCTCTGCAACCAACAAGCAGCAAATAGTTCTCGTTTTATGCAGTCATCGCGATTATAATTTTTGTCCATGAGGGTGTCCTGTGGATGGAAATGTAACGTCTTGTTTAAGGCATTTAATCTTGTTTTTTTCATGACGTTTTGCTAGCATTAAACAGAACATTCTAAAGTATACTTTGTTATTATATGTCTCTATATGAAAATTGTTGTCGAATTGATCGTTTATCTGTTCTATAGCAACTCTTGATTTGTTGCATCAGGCTCTAGCTTACAGAATCCAGCATGACCACGTGGTGGGATGCACGCTATTGAATAAATTATCAAACATTTGATATAATCCGGTATATCCAGTCTTCAGTGGTTACGCTTTGCTATAAAACCGCGATGATGCCAGATCCACAGCCGGGCAGCATCAAAACACTCCAAGCGGGAAAGTAGGGAATAAAAGAGGCAATCTAATTTAAGCTATGCTCGTGACGGAAGTTGCGAGTTTACGTTGCTGTCAATTGTCTCGCAATTCTATTTCTGGCAGGCGGCAAGCGTAGAATCATATTCATCCCAGCAAGTTGATAACAACGATGCAAATCAACCGGGCACCGTGCACCAATACACGATCGCGTGCATTGAAGTGGAAATGTCACGGGTCAACGCTTTCGTACTGTCGTCGGATGCAATGCGCTGCGGCGACTGCTTTGTCGGTCGGATCGATCAGTTAAAAGTAAATAAAAAAGTTATTTTTGCATTCACTTTAATACTGCTTATTATTGGAGGATAGCATTTGTAAGCTACCGCTCCGCTCGAACTTCGCCAATGGCCAGCGGCAGTTGTAAGACTACACCACTGGCATTAAAGGTAGTTTAATTAACAAATGTTAAGGAGGATAAACGTATCTGCATCTGTTTAGTGAAACAAGTACCATCCAGATAATCTGTTGCGAACCTGTGCAGATTCACTTCAGACTGACTGTACTCGATCGTCATCAAGTAGATTTCAATTATTGCACTGATTGTTGCCACAGGCAAAATCATAAGGTCTTGCAATGATCTGCAGGTCGGGTGGGTGAGCTTCGCATGAGCTCTCATGTCGAGTTGATTGCGCCTGGGAAGTGGCTTTCATTGTTACGCTCGGCTACGGTCTGATATTAAATTATTGTGTACAAACAGTTAAAGCACTAGGTCTTCTGTATGCTTTCGAGGAATCAGCGGATTGCACTCTGATTTTATCATTTTGCGATGATTCAAACTTGCGCAAAGTTTCTACGCCCGTGCAGTACGTAACCAAACCAACTACTAAAACCTCACGTTATGAGTGGAAGGTTTGGAAGATGCCAAAATGTTTGTTTTCATCGCTCTGATAAATCTGTTCCAGGTGGAGGTAAGCGGTAGCGACGCCACATCCACTGAAGACGATCCCATGGGTGCGAGACGAAATCTCAGCCTGGCCGGTGTTGCCATCACAACCGTTCACAATCCATACTTCTCAGCCTTTGCGAAGTACGAGGCTGGTCGCAGCGGCAACTTCACCCCAGACACAAAGATACCGGCCAGCATGAGGCGGCAGCAGACTCTTGCTGCTGAGTACAAGTGCGTTAACGCCGATAAGGTGTATAACAGCTATCTCTACTTTGACCTGTTGGAGGTGAGATGGAACGAGTTTTGCTCGTAAGTGACTGGCTTGTAAATGACTCAGAGTTGACAGGTGACTTTGTCGACGTGCGGCTTTGTATCAATTTTTCAGGTTGGGTCTCTCACATCTCAGTTATATGGAAAGGCGAGCAGTAGCTGTTTGCTGATAATTTGGCAGCACTTGGGCAATTTTGTGAATGCCCTACTTTAAAATTTAAGCATGTAAGGCTGATTGGCGGCATCGCACAGAAAGGCTAATCGAATTGGTGCGAGAAGTTCGGAGATTCCTAATTATTTGCTGATTGAACCCCTCGAAACTAAGTAATGTTTGCGATCCTTCATTTTGCTGATCAAAAAATGGCATAATACAATGTTGACCTGAAAGACTTTGTTATCGATATCTATCTGCTAATCCTTGCCGTTCGCGCTTGTCAATGCGATAATGCTTAAACTAACAGGATTTCAGAAGTGAAGATATGACTACCTTGCCAAGAAGAGATAAATAACATTGTGCTGCTGTTTACGTTGATTGTGAATGCATGTTTGCGAGGATTATAGGCAGTTGATGTGTCGTGTCACAGGACTCTGCAAGTATTTAGTAAAATATAGTTACCAAAGTTTTCATGGCTAGACTTTCTACCAAACAAGCATTAAGGTGTGTGGAAACTAACCAGAGTTGTGTTGAGTCTTACGTTGCAATGGTAAGTTCACGGGTAATTTCATTCTAGTGATGCATGTGAGTGTGGCTGGGTTGCGAAAACTGTCCATCAAAAATTCCCGATTTATTTGGCACTTCCGTTCTCGCTCTTTTTATTTGATACCAGCGGCTTGTGTGCTCAACACGCGGCATAAACCCACAACTAGGGATGTAGAACCCCACTCAGGAAGGGCTGGCCTAGAGTCATTTGGGCTGCGCTTCTTAAAAACATAGCTGTTAAGTGGGAACCTTGATAGGAGTAATTAACCGCGTAGCCAATAATACTTTGTTTTGAGCACATATTTTTAGTATGGTTAATACGTGCGATAAATTCTGTATAAGAGTATTCAGCATTCACGATCATAGAGCAATCAGGGCATATACCGGTTTCCGAATAGGAAAACGTTGGATATTAGATTTTGTAAACGCCAAGTGCACAGTGAGGATTTTTTTCATCAGTGAGGGTAGATGCTGTGGAATCACTGCGTCGCAGGAAAAAGTATAGCTCGAGAACCCTGCTGACAGCCACAGAATGTATAAGGGATTTTGATGCGGATTCTAACATTTAAGAACGAAAACGCGTTCGGCCGATTTGCAGATGAACAGTGTTTGAATGGTGTGCAATGCGCTAAAAGTTGAAGAGACTCGATGGTGCAATGTAACACTCAAGAATGTCACAACAGCAGAAAGAATCGTGCAGTTGAAATGCATCGATGTTAGGGGCTCTTACCGTGTGTGCCCCTCACCGTTTTGGCGTGAGGCCATGGGAGAACCTGTTTTTGGAATCTTTCAACATTTCGACCGGTCGTGAGAACATGTTGAGCAACTGACAGCCTTGCGGCTTAATCCACAAAGCTGGTGCTTCTTGATTTACTCTGACGCTGTTCCGGAACTAATTAATGGTTATTTTTGTCATGGAGCGCTATGTGCAATTTTACTATGTTACAAAAAAATGTTTTTTTACGCTTATTGCACAACTCTCTCTAGAACAAGGAAGCAGCCAAAACTTCATAAATAATCTGACAGTTATTGCAATATAACCTCGTGACGTGCGTTCGAAAAATTGGTGCCCTTCCCGCCAACAGTTTGCTATTAGCGTTTGTAGTGACAACTTCATTGTTTCAAATGACAGTGCTTGGGGAAACTCCTCGATTCTGTATTAAATGTCTTTGTATGCCACTCCAGCGCCTTTGCTTTGTTTATCTTGTCCCAACAACTCAACGCCACTGCCTTCGCATCCATCAATGGAAAAAAATTGAAGGTGCATTTTATAGAAATTTTACATCCGGTTTGGCGTTCGACCCTACAACCAGTTTGGGTTGGAAATTGTGTACTGACGTAATTATAGCCATGTCTATGGTAGATAAGTGGATGAATGCTTTCATTACAATCTTTTGTTTAGGGAGTTGTCTTCAAATATATTTTGAAAATCATTTCAGTTCAGCAGCAGCCTTTTCGCTTTTCTAGTGATTCTACCATCGGTGCTATTCAGAAACTAAGCGGGAGGTCTCCACCCTATTCGTTGCTGCACCTATGTAACTACTGCTCCACGCTGAACTCGCCATGGTGTCATCTTAGGTGGCTTACTAATTGACGTCAGTTACAAAAGCCCGAGCTATTTTGCTACTTACCTCTTCGACTTTCCAGTTGCCTTTTCCAGTGATTCGTGTATAATTTCGAATACCTAATGTTTGAATATTTATTTACACGCTTGAGGTTCTTTTCCATATCAGGTCGGTTTCCGTAGCAAGTTCGGCATGGAAGACCTCGACGAAAGATTTGAGCGAGATGGCGCGGTTGCCTTCGATGAACGCACCAGCGCTTATATTGACCAATCACACGTCGAACGGAACGTGACTGGACGAGTCGCGCGTCATCTGACCGTTACGTTGAATTCAGAGGAACCGGTTTTACTCCGATGGAGCCCTGCTTTGCACGCATTGTTACATTACGAAATAACTGGGATTTTCGGAACGTTGGCGCCGTTTTTTCGATCGCGAAGGTCCAAAGACCCTGTTTCCGCCATGGCATCGAAGAACCTTGCGTACCGGGCCAATGGCGATCACGTGAATGTGACCTCGAACGAGGGAAGCGCTTATTCTGCGAGCATGCGTGGTGATGCCAGAAGCGCACAACAGCAAGCGAAGAAAGTGTTGGAACTGCGTATCAGCCTTACGCCGCTTGACGTGCAGTTAAATGTGACTGACAAGAAGTGCGTCAAGCTCTGCATGTCGGCCTTAAGGTACTGCGTATAGCAAAAAGCATACTTTAACGTGGTTTGCATACCTTTCAAAGATTAGTGTTGTTGCTTTTTTTCTGAATCCGTTTGCTAGGATTTTCCCCGTAAAGATACACGGTACGCCGGTCATGTGCCAAAGAGTAAAAATTGATAATAATGTTGTCTTTGGTTAAAGGCGGCTTCACACAGAATCCGGTTACGGCTTACGATCCGGCTTATGGCCAACGACAGTCTTCACACATAGTCCGTTGGCCTGATTCGGCGTAATTTTCTCGGTTTCGACCGGCTTTCGGCTTGCTTAAAATTGTTGTAAGCCGGATTCCCGTGGTTGTCGGTGATGGTGTTCTTGCTGCATGTGTGAAGACTGTCATAAGTCGTAACCGGATTCTGTGTGAAGCCGCATTAAGAAGTGGTCAAGGATCATGACTAAATCTGAAAACTGCCTTTCATGGAATTACTCATCAAATTTGAATGTTTTTGAAATATGCGTTTCTAGCAAGCAGAACATTCGAAGCAATGCGATTATTTGCATTCCATCTTATTTTTAGCTCATCTACCAGATGCCAGATTCATTTAGGCTTCCCTGCCTCGCTCCATTCGTTTCTTGAGTTTTCTTTTAACTTGTCAGGTTTTAGCTACTTCATATGTTTGTGTTATATGACGCAACTTGCAGCAAAACTGATTGTATATAGTATGTATTATAACGATGCTGACGTGGATTGCTTGCGACTAGCGTTGTTATTGATACATCAAGCTTGCTTTCGTAGCATTTGCGCGTAACTTAAAGCTTTATAACAGTAGGATTCCCTGCTTACAAATGTTAAAGTGAAAAAAAGGTTTCAAAGCGCACACGCGTGCCACGACACACGGCCCGAAAAGCATTTTTATGGAAGCTTCAGATACTTTTCGTGCTGTCGATGTTTGTGTCGGAAAACACAAAAATATCGCTTGGTCTGCATCTTTTTCTTGAATCTGTTTAACTGTGCATAACACTCAGGTGTGTAGATCGGGTTTGCTCTGGTCAAAACAGCATAGCAACGTATAACCGTCTGCCTTGCATCAAAATTACTTGTTTCTTCAACATTTAACCAACTTGTTGCCTTCTCGTAACTGCAGCTCGGTAATACTTTGCGCTACTGTATGTGTTTTACATACTTCTCGCTTTCGTTCTCACAGTTGCGATCAAACGGAACACGTCACGAGAATCGCTTGCGATGACGTCAGCATCGTGATGGACGACAATGAAATATTTTCGTTCACAAATAACGTCATTGAACTCGCTGCGTGGAATGCTACTTGCCAAAGCGAAAGGTAAAAGTGCCTCTGCCCTGGATATAATTGACTTTCATCCGACAGTTGTGCCTTGTTTCGAACCGAGCAAAAATCTCTGCGCATGCATGCTTGTCTAGTTTTTATCCTTTTGTATGTGGCGGTGTTAATTTGAAGCTGCTGCTTAAAATTTGTTATCCTTTAAAAAGTGAGCATGCACACGTAGCAGGGTTTGGTTGTCGCATCCACTGTCGGCTCGTGGCCTCGCGCACGCCTCTGGATCTGAGATGAGCGCAGTCACGTTTTTTAGACTCCGCTCCTGCTTCGGGCTGAGTTTTCTTGCTACGAAAGATTCGAAGACATCAACTCAGACTCCAGCCACCACTCCGAAATAGTCGAGCAACTCGTGACAAACATTCAGGCGTTTTTTTGCAGTAAACCTTCCAGATGCTATCAACATTTTGCTGAGAACCTTTTACATGATATCTGAAAAAGCTTAGGGACATATTTGTTCTGATTTTAGAATGTGCATGTCAACCCTGTTTTATTCACTTCTGTAACGTCATCGCAAATCCCTTAACGACCCTGACGCATGTCTGCGCTTTACACTGTACCCCCAAAGACGTATCAGACGAATCATCAGCAATGGTAACAGTGCTCGTTGCTTCCCCCCAGGAGTCTCAGTATAGTAACACAGGACTATGCTAAACATTTTTCATACATTTCGTTTCAATGAATTCCATTCCAAGTGAACAAAATAAACATCACTACATAAATTATAGATGAAATCCCTGTAAACCGTATATTAGGAAACTCTGGGTCTCACCCTTGCTCCTGGAAAAACTTAAAATATCAACTCCTACTCTGGCGCAAAATGCAAACTCCGGTCGGAGTCCACTCCGAAAAACCGGTTCCGTGATCATCTTTAGTCTGGATTAAGCAATGTGCTATGTTTACGTTGGCAGTTTATTAATACAAAAAATATTCCTGAAGAGTATTCTTGGCGGACAGAAGTCGTACTGACTTGATTCGTTGAGCGAATCTAGTAGCGTTGCAGTTTCAGAAAGTTACAACAGAAACTACTTCGATACTCATCTAAATGAAGAAAATGGAAAATACAGGGTGGTGCGAAAAGATGTATCCATTTTGATAAAAAAGCATTAGAATTTTGTTGAAAAGAATGCTTTGCATTTTTTTCCATAAGTCTGTCTTACACACATGAAGTTTTGTGTGGTGTAAGTTTCTCCGCGTACACCACCATTTTTCGAGGACAGCTTGCTTCGGGATATATTACAGGGTGACACAAAAAATCAGTCATCACCAAAACTCGAATAACTTCCAAAATTTTATTTAGGTTGACACAAAACTTCAGCTACCTTATGTCAAGCCTATGTAGCAAACATCTCCAAAGTTTCAAGTCTGTACTAAAAAAACTCTTTGTTTCACTGGCGCTCGAAAAATGTGCTCCAGATGAGCTCCCCGGCGCTGCAGGCACATTTGGATCCGGCGGGCAAAGTTCTCGATGACCCTCCCGCATTCCTCCCTTGGGATCGCTCTTATTGCTGCTGTGATTGCTGCCTTCAGGTCAGGGATAGTCTGGGGGTTTGTAGACAGTTCTCAGGGGGTGTGCTACCCCAGAAGAGTTCACGTGACCTGACAACAGAAAATGTGCCTCGTCCGAAAACCAGACATTGTCAAGAAAGTCTGGCACAGCGTCGATCTTGTCGCAAAACCACTGGCACATGATCACTCGCTTCCTCATGTCGTCAGGTGTAAGCTTTTGTTTACTCTGTATCCTGCAAGGATACATGTAGAGATCTGCGATCAAAATTATCCGCGCAGACTCCCGGTCGATTCCAAGCTCCTGACTTCGTCTACGCACAGACTTGCTTGGGCTGTGGACAAGAGTCTCTGACAGCAGCAACGTTGTGTGGTGTCCTTAATGATTTCGGTCGTCCAGAGTGTGATTGTCTGTTAGTGTCTTTACGATTGAGGTTATGCACAGTCCCTTGGGTTCTGAACTTATTGACCCATCTGTAGATCATTGAGTGGACAGGAAATTCACGACATCCGAACCGTTCTTTGAATTGCAATTGAGCTGCGTGGATAGACTTCTGCCGAAAATATGCCTCAACCATAAATATCTTTTGCTCAGTAGTCCATGGCATCTCGAAGGTCAAATTTGATAGACTCTTGGAACATTAATTCTACTTGGTAAATCTGAAAAATAAAACGAATCGATTAATTATTTCAACAGTTATTCAAGTTTAGGTGATGACCGTTTTGTGTGCCCTGTACATTCTAATAAATCAACAATTTTTCCGTAAATATATTAATTTTTCATTATTGCCAAAATATCTTTGCGGCCGGATGAAAATGGCTTCGGGGGCCGGATTTGGCCCGCGGACTGTAGTTTAAAGTCCCCTGTCCTGAATAGTCGTTGAGTTTGGGTAACTGGTTTTGTCACGAAACAGGCCTCTACAAACTTTATACTCTCCTGCACGGAATATTTGGTACTTGATCCATTGAAGCTAAAAAATAAAACCCTATAACTCAAACTATGATTTTTCTGAAAAACAGAAGCCTGTTTTAATATGATATGAAGTGAGAGTGATAATAAAACGGATACATGTGTTTGGACCACCCTGTCAGACTGTTCGTTTCAAACAGTTCGCTCTGGCCAAGCATGTTGGTTAGATTCGTTAAAAGGCATGTTACGTGCTGTTGTTATGCGATTTTCATTTAAACATGTATCGCTTTGGATAATTGCGATCGTTTCAAGAGCGTTTTCCAAACTGTACCTTTTTGCAGGAAAGCTTTTTCTGACCTCAAAACGTCATCGAATCGTACCTGGTCGTTCAACATTGAGTCGTGGAGATGTAACTTTCCTTACAAATATGATTTTGCTTCCACATTTGATCAAACTGTATCCACTTGGAAATGGGTGAAAGGGCTTTACAGAAAGAAATCTCACCCTTTCAGGTGCATACTCTCTAAAATAACTGAATTCAAAAATCGCGTGTGGCTGATAAACGCTGTGCGCTCGTCGTGGCGTTTCATTATTAGACGCATCTTCTGTAGAACCGCTCCAACATTTCCCTCCCTCGTTCAGGAGCGCACGCTTGCCACCCGACTTGCTGATCAATATTTCCCACTTCACCTTCGAGCTCGCTGACTGGAAATTTGAGTGTAACTTACGCGACAACCATGAACTGATGACGGATGAGTGGATAGAGAGCGAGAAGCGTCGCAGGGTTCTCGACCAGCGCATCGCGGCGTTGCGGAGAGAGCGCGGCGAGATACTGCCAGCGAAGCAGGTATTGTTATAGCTTTGCTTATTGGTCTGACGCTTGTTTTGTCAAAGCACAAAAGGATGCAAGTTGCTTGCGGCCCGAATTGTCATATGCGCTTGGTCGATGGCAGAGATGAAGCTGACCTGTGTTTTAGAATCTGATGTTTTTTTTATGAACGTAAGTGTCTTTATTTCCCGTGCAATCTGGGAAACTTTCCTTTCCGAACCCAAATGTAGATCGAAGAGTTGTATTGTCGTTTGGAAGAAGAAAACACGAGAATCTACCTCAATCGTCGTCGAGGCCTGCACGCAAAGGGTCCCCTTTCGCTTTCTTCTACGCTGTTGCCCAAGAAAAGGTCGTTTGCATCGTCTCGGGCCCGGTCTGACGAAGCGCCGATCTTAATAGCTTGGTCCCTGAGTAACTTCACAGCTGCAGGTTCGATGCACTCCAGTGACGTGCCTCTGCATGTCGACAAGACCGGTCTTGGTTTTGCATGATGCAGTGTTACACTTACGCAGTGCTCCCCATTTCACTAATCAATAACAGTTTTGCTATTTCACTTGTGGACTCCAAGCGCTTATCACGTCTTGAAGCGGTTACTCCGTCCCAACGAAACCAGGAGGTTTTTCTCATACTTCACTGTCAAAATTTGGAAGGGTGTTTAATGTGCACTTTGCCCGTCGTGGTTGAAATCTTTTTTAAAATTCACCCAAACTACAATTGATAAGTGCAACACGTCCGTTTAAAATTTTTCGAGCTTAAATATAACTAATATGGATTTTCATGCTTCAGAACATTTTTTAAGTGAACAAAGCCCCTCCCAAAAACATTTCGCCAATACGGTGATTGTGTGCTGAACGTCTCAACGGCTTTCGTTCTCCATTTTTGTGTAGAAACCCTTGCAAGGGATTGCACCAATCGATGTGCGTTTTCGAGTGCGCCGTGTGTCCAGCCATTACTAACCCAACACCACACACTGTGCTTGCCGTATGTGTCGCTCACCAGTCCTTGCTGTCGTTGTTTTCATGTTTCTCTCAACGCATGCTGCCGCCGTCTGCTTGTGCTCGTCGTTGCCGTTGACGCTGGCGCAAGGTCGAAGACTTGTATCACAAACTGAACCGCGCCAACATCGACTTGTATCTGTCACGCTCGCGCGAGATGTACCTACATCCTACGTGCTCCGTGCTCTTTACCTGGGCAGTCTCTAACTTTAAGATATCAGGTTTGTAGCTTGTTTGAGGTTTGCTGACGGTCGTCCTTGCCCTATTTTCGGCTCGCCTTGAAAAGTTGATATGTAATTGCAAATCTTGCCAATTACGGGCTGCTTTTAGTTGTAATGCAGGGGTCGGGAACCTTTTTGGCTAAGGGAGCCATGAACCCTACATATTTTTAATTGCATTTCCGTGAGAGTGATATAATATTTTTCAACACTGAATGCAACTAACCCACTAACTAACGTGTGCATTTTTAAGCAAAATCAACAATTTTAAACAATGGTAGGTGTCTGAATTTTCTGTTTAATAACATGCTTCTTACTGTTAATGCGACTTCTGGTGCTGCATGGTGTTGCTGATGGCTTTGTAGGAAAATTACAGAAAAACTTTCATTCGTAACAATCGTGTTACTGTTAAGAAAATATCAAGCGAGTCAGATGCCGTTATCAAAAGAGCCAGATCTGGCTCGCGAGCCATAGGTTCCCGACCCCTGTTGTAATGGGTTGTCACTGCTATTGTGAAGGCCTAAATCAGAGGTGGGAAACCTATTTAGTATCACACGCCTCATTAATTGTGGAATGTCGCGCGTGGGTCGCTAAAAATTCCTAATTTTATCTTAAGGTGAAAAATGCAACAAAGTAAACATCGTTTTCACTATAAGATGCAAATCCAACATAATTTGGGTAAAAAAAATTGTGACACGGGCCACAGTAAACGGTCACACGGGCTGCAGGTTACTCACCCCTGGTGATTGACATTGATTTCGTGATGAATGTGGGAAACCGCTCGACAACCAAAAGTTTGGTTATAATTTCGCGATGGTTTCTTACCAGGTTCATTTTTTTCTAGTCTTGGCGGATGAATCCATGCACGGAATGCGCAACGCGATGGAAACCATCAAGAACATTGACCACGTATCGCCCTTTCCGTTTCAAAACTACGACGGTAATGTTGGAAATTATCCCTTATTTCGTGAATACGAGTTTATTCACTCGCTGTTTTTCCTAGACAGCTCGACGGTTTATGAGGGGCATAAAAACGCAACAATTGGCGGGATTTTATCCCACTTTTCATGAAAAGATTATTTAGGCGTTAGGTCTCTTTTTATTCTACTTGATAGCATTTTTTCACTGCATTTCAACAAGTATTGTTATTTGAATGAATCGAGTCATCATTATCCTATCCACGATTTACGTGTGTGAAACAACTGTCTTTCAACAAACGATGAAACGAATGTCTCATCTATAAACCTGTGTTTATCCTGGCAACAGATGCCTGCGCGATAAACATAATTAAAAATCCCTGCGTTTTTCCTCAGCAGCAGCATTTAGCACGAGCAAACGTGTGAGGAGATAACACGAAACGAAATGAAATGTTTTTTTTCCTGGAATAAAAAAAAGAACGCCAAATATTCTCACAAAATGATTTCGAGAAACAGTAAAAATTGCTCTTCAAACCTGTGTTCCCATATAGGATACAAAAGAAAATAAAATCCCCGACAGTGAAGAAAATTTGCTCCATTTCAGGCGATAATCCCGAGTTCGTGACGTTGTGGTGCCGCTGCATCAACATGCACGCGTCCAAACATCAGGTGCGCCTGCGCAACTACCCGCAATACTTCATGGATTTTACGGACTGGAAGTTGTGCGGCAAGTTCTGCGGTGCTGAGCAAAAGGGTCTGCACAGCGCTCAGCGAACAGGTGACGACCACCGCACGAGTTGCATGGGCCATGTTCAAGCTGCATGTGCCTGGCAATGAGAAACTGACCAGAAATCGCACTTCCATTGCAAAAGAAAATGCTGTGCTGAACTTGCACTGCGCGTTGTTTCGTGTAAGCGTTTTTGGTCAGATACGATGGTTGCGCGCGTCTTGCCAACAACACCGGTCATGTTTTTCGAAGCGTCTATTCGTTCGTTCGTTCGTTTAAGCTTTTTCGATCGCTCGCAGAACACGTTCCTCTTCCGGCCCCGTGGGAACCTGCTGAAGTTTTGCGCAACATGCCTGCCTTGAAGTTCTACCATGACCTCAGCAGCGAAGTTCACACCTTCAACCTGGCCTGGGGGCCCTGCTGGGACCCGGCATGGTCGCAGGTGGTGAAAATTTTCTTAATTTACGAGTTTTATTCCGAAAATGCCAAGACAATATTGCAGCAGCCATATCAGATTCTTCATTTCTACTTCGGTTTGCAAAAAAGATATGTTCAAAAACCGTTTTGTTGACGTATTTTTTGAGAAATTGCTGGTTTGGGCGTTTTCGTTCTGACCGATAAATATATATCTTTTTGTTGTTAATCTTCTCCGAAGGCTGAGTTTTTGTTTGGTCGATTGCTGCAAATTCGTCGTTCCGATTTCAGTCGACCGAACTTTTATATGATTTTAGGTAAATCTCGCTCTGAATCTTCTCACCAAGCTTTCAGTGGATCCGAGCAAGCCGTTGCCGTGGTGGGATAAATCCAGAATGTTGTTTCACGGTAGACTCGCCATGTCCATGGACAGGTGCGGTATTGCTTTATGTTGTAGTTCTGTACAGCAAGCCAAGCTAATCCGATCTGCTGTCTTCTCGTGAAGTTAGTGCATCTGTCAATTTATTTTGTCAACTTTGTCAGTCACCTCCATTAGTTGCTTGGCATCTTGTTGCTGAGAAGTTATTTGCACTTTTGTTTACAGTTAATTCGCGAGTACCATGCTGAAGTTAAACCGAAGCATATCTCAAAAGGTTAAGATTGTTATGTGTTTGGTGAAAACGTACCAAGTGTTGCTGGATAGGTTGCTGTTTTTGTGGTTGTCTCATTTCTCTCGGCATCTTGATGTTCTATAACAGGGGTAGCCAAACCTGCTCTATGTATGGGCCGCATATCGTAAAATCCAAGTTACAAAGAGCCGCAACATAAAAATCTAAAAACACTAATTTATTTGTAATCTACGCTTCTGTGACATCATAAGTCTTTTTGGAACGACTTCCAAAAGTAATACTGTACGGCACGCTAGCTACCACAGAACCATTTTACAATATTTCTACACTTTGCAATAGAAATAAAAAACAAATAGATAATTTTTCGGAAAGCTCAAAGAGCCGCATGTAAAGTTCGAAGAGTCGCAGTTTGGCCACCCCAGTTCTGCAAGCTATCTCTCGTTTGCCGAAGACAGGCATAAAAACGGAGTGCGAGTGCAGCTTTCTGAACAGGCATGTTGCCAGATACACCGGATTTCAAATAAACATTTCCTTGAACGAGTGTTTTTCGAATTTCAGAGCCAACTTGCTCCACCTAGCGTCGCTTGATCCCTACAACACAACCGAACACATGCACTGGGACTGGAAGAGCTTGTATATGGACTGGACTCCTGGCAATTTCTTGTTTAAGGCAAGCAATGAAAGTTTCATTCGTAAGGCCCAGGTGTTTTGCTACAATCTGTGACTGGATTCACTTCAAAACGCAGTCAATGCAACTTTCTCCAATGCGCTTGAAATCTACCTGCTCAGGAAAGCTAGCTCTGGGGTTACTGCTTTTGCAGTATTTTGTCTAGAAGCTGTTTTTTGAAGCAGCAGCTGCGTTGCAACGTATTTTTTTGAACTCGCAAGCTGAGTGGATTAAAATAGCTTTGTTGTGCATGGTTAGCTTCGCAATCGGGAGTTGAGGAGGTAGATCACTGGAAACTAAGCCATTTACTGTTGCATTGCTTGGGCAGCAGCGCTATCGTTGATCGCCTGGTAAGAGGCACTTTTTAGACCCGCCTCGTACCGTTGTCAACCATATTAAGTCTCGTAAATGGAACTTACGGTTGGGCTTTATATGAAAAGATATTTTTATTGTGTTTTCCTCTTTGCAGGGTGACCTGGATATTCACATCAGGAATGCGTCGAAGTACGATGATGTACGCTTCTTGCACTTTCCTCGCCTGAAGATGGTTTGCTCTTTTGATTGGGTTTGCTTGAACGGCGCTAACCCCCACGATCACCACATAGCTGTCCCACACGCCCCCGACAAAATCGAGGGTACGAAAGTTTCAAAATGGGGGCAACGCACCCCTTGATGACTTGTAAATTGTGCAGGTTATACCCCGCTGATAAGTCCACGATGAAAGCTGCCGTTGAGTTCACGCGTCGTACATTATTCCCAGCAATAATTCTAATTGCGGTTAATCTGTACTTTTAACGTGATTAAACGCCTTCCCGAATCTTGCATTTCAGGGGTGCTTGCGGATCATGATTCGTATCGGTTCTTCCGCTCCAGGAATATCGACTTGTCCATCGGCCTTGACACGCGCTTGACGAGCAGAGATCACGTGTCTGATGCCGATGCCTCCTCGGCGAATTCAAAAAGCGATCATGGCAGACCGGAAGTGCTTCTGTACAGGTGGGGTGGCTAAACAGTAGCTTGCCGTACTGAGGAGAGTTTTCTCGTGACAGTTTTCAGAACCTGTGTGTTCCAACTTGACATTCTTCAGAATGCGCTCATTTATAAGTCTTGGAACTTTATAGTTGGAAATTATAGCATACATTTAAATTATCATAGCACCACACATCGCTTGATGCTGACCCAAACCATGATAACCGCGCAGAGCAGATTACAGGTTTTACTTTGGAATGCAACACCGTATAGTCTAGCAAAGGCATTATCGAAGCACAGTTGAAATGTCTCTTCATTGAGCTGAACTTTGCCAAAACTCAGCTGTAGGATGGCGGTCTGTGTTGGTCGGTGAAGTTTCCTTGTGCTATTTCAGTAATTACTGCATATTTGGTGAAACGCATGAAATGCACTCTTTAAAGTTTAAAAAATCTATGTTGAATTTGAAGCCAAAGCGTTTGCTATGCAAAACTGTCAATCTTATGAACCACGATGTGATGGTCTGTGCTTTGAAGCTAAATTGTCATCTGTTGTAGTTAACTTTTAGACACATGACAATAAGTGTTGTTTCGAAGTAGTACATGTTTCATTCAGTTCCGTCGTGAGTTTTGCAGCAGTGAGTTGTGTGGTTTCCGTTTGTTTGTTCAAAAGTAAACATTCCTGTTTTTGCGGATGCGCTTTATCTCCGTTCTTATGTTCTGACGCGCCAATCCCGAGTTGCTGGACTACTTCAAGAAGCAACATGCGCTTCGCTTTGTCTTTTCGTTGTCAGTTAAAGTTGCTGCGTCTTGAACGTTGATTCGCGACGGAATCGTGAGATCAGTTTGGAGGAATAGTCAGGCGGCCTGCACTGTGACGTCACGGTCGCTTGTTACTTCAGAACAGCGGTTCCCAAACTTTTTCTGATCGCGTGCCATTTGTGGGCCCTGCATTTTCACCGCGTACCACCATGAAAACACCTTGTTCCAGGAAAACTCAATCTATCTAATATCATTCGACCAAAAGTTTGGCAAACCAGACTTGACGCAAATGCGGCATGAACAAAATGGCTGTGAGAAATTATAATGGCCATTCTTCGAAACTAATAAGGGAAGTACACAAAAATGCAGGAATTTATTAACAGAACCCTGTACGTGAAAGCAGGATATATTCTTTTTGTGCAGTGTAGAACAGAAGGGTCTCGCGGCCTTCGCGTACCACTAGTGGTACGCGTACCACAGTTTGGGAACCACTGCTTCAGAAAGTTCGGTTCAACTCGATCGATCGCCTTTTTTCAGTACTTCCCTGCGCTGGTTGAGGAGCTTCGGAATTGCTATCAATGCTGTGTCGCGACCAATATGCAAAGGCTCACTGTTTGGAAACTTGGCTGCTCCGAAGCTGAAGCTCAGTCGGCATTATCGAAATGTGAAGACCAGTTTCGCTTTTTCCGAACTTAAGGTATCTCATAAGTGAAACCTGCTTGCTAAGTTTCTGGTTTTTATACGTTTTTTCGTCATGCCGGGAGTCCTGCTTGGCTGATATTATGTAAAAGATTGAGCCACACCTGCTTGTGATTAAAATAATACTTTCCAATGGGATTCCTTGTTTTTCTTTGATCTGAATTGTTACTGTGCATATACTGCAGGAAGTCCTTAAAGTTTACAATAACTAAAGTTTTTTTTGCACAAGCAACTGAACAGACAAACATGTGGAAGTTATTACAAAATAAGGAGTAGGTATTTTTGCCTCATTCGACCACACCTCTACGTGGACACCAATTTTTCATCAAATCTCCATTAATTTCATGTGCCATTCACAAATTGACGGACGAGACTGGGGACCTCTTCCACGCTTTAGTAGTTTCGTTGATTCTGCGTCACCGAATTTGTTTCATAAAACCATAATACAAATTGTACCTTCTCTTGAGGGTTAGCCATTCATATGGTGCACATTTAACACCACCGATTTTATCAACAGGGCACCTGAAATACACAAATTCCATGTTATAAAACTTTGATAGTGACTGAAGACAGACAACAAATCTGACTTAAGTATGCCATCAACTGCTGTGGTACTATTTTTTAGGTTTTTTTTCTCTTTTTAAGAGACTTTATATACGCCACTGTACAATCATTATATGTTCATTGTTCCTCTGCGCTGTACGACCACTCCCATCATCACGTGACTTTCTGCTGCTCACGTTGCTCTGAAGCAGCAATTGTCTGTAGTTAGAATGCTTCGCAGAATGATCCACAATACTACGTATTTTCAAAAAGCTACGAGTATCGGAAGGTTGTCTCGTCATCAGGGCACCTGGACGACCTTCAGCTCTGTCATCTCGGTGACATCTGAGATGGATTTTCGTTGTAGGTACGCTATTGGTCATCATACGCTCAACAGCTTGGCATAGAGTGGCTGTGCGGCACAGGCGAGGTGGACGCGCTGTTCAAGTTGACCATAGTTCCTCACGACGGCGGCATTATCAGAAGAAGCCACGGTGATTGGTCGGTTGTCAGCACCTCGTGCGAATTGAAAGACACCAAGGTGGGTTCGCACCGTCGCCATTGCAATGCTTGTTGGTGGCAGATGATCAAAAATGGAAGGAATTTCTCGACGGCGATGTGAAGTATTCGTTTTTAAGGAGACGTTTTCAAAAATTAGCAAAAACCTTCGCTTTTTCCCGAAATATCAAATCCACTCACAAAACTACGCTTCCTACAATTGCGTTTAAAAATTTCCTGAAGCGGTGAATTCTATCAGCTTTTTACATCTGGCAAGATCTGCTTGCCAACTGAAGTACATGCCACACTGCTCTAAAAACTCTGATGAGATTTTCTTTCCATCAGGAGCAGGTGTATCACTCCCTATCTCTGCTTACTGTAAGAACTTAGACTTTGAAAGCTTACTTTGACGTTCACGGATAGTGAGCGATGGCAGCCAGTTGTTTAATAATGAAAGGCCGTCATGGTTTTGCAAAAGCGGTAAGGTCGTGGCAATTACTGATTGCAGATGTATTTGCTGAAACGTCGAGAAAGCAACAACAATGAACAATCACCGGCAAACCGCGCTGCGGGGACTGAACGAAACTTCTTCCTGAGTTTGTCGAAGATGACTTACAGACGAGACAATGTCGCTGATGGAGCAACATCGCCTGAAAGTGTTTCTCCAACAAAAACACCAGGTAAATGTGACACTGGTCATCGAAAGCATGTTTTACAGCAGCGATTCGGATTCTTTGGTCTTTGCTACTTTAATGTCCCACGCCTGCTTAATAGGATTCCTCAGTTCACTGTTAAATACAAGAACGTATGAAACTGAAGCTACACTGCCAACAACGTAGTAAAAGAAACAAAGTATGTCAAAGTACAGGGGCATGTATTTGGTGCAGAACTTCCGCAACTGCTTCAAAATGTGTTTTGTTTTCAACCGTAAGTAGCAGCAAACCGCCAATCCCTCAGATGATCCTGTCTTTATTTTCCGTGAGCGACTGTGTTGTTCAGTGGGCGGAGCATGCATGCCCACGGGGGCCCGCAAGTCACTTGTGGCACCCTAGCCTGGAGAACGGAGAGTAGATAAAGTTCAATAAATGAAGCCGTGCAGCAGCAAAGCGACATTCATTCGATGCCAAGTGCTGTCGCGCGTGCGTTTCTAAAACCATTCTTGATAGCGGTTTCTCTGTGAGTCTGACTTGAAGCAGATGATTTTTGTCGAACGGGCAGCAACCCTCACCCTCATCTGCCAGTCACTCAAGCTCCGTTAGCTTCACCGTTCTTGATTTTGCAATGACGAACCATCTGCGAGATAGCGTTTACGTTAAGTTTCCTGAAACTTCTTCTTGCGGTCGATCGGGTGATGATTTTCAACCAGAGCCCGAACACACATGGCAGTGTCCAATCCTGCACATTGCTGTCAATGCACGACTGTATTTTCTATTGCGCCTGAAACTTGCGAACACTCCGAAGTGTCGATGTCAATCTTTTTTTTCTGTCCACACATTCGTTCAGGAAGGGCAAGAACCCCACGAAACGAGTACGATGACTTGCGGTACAGACGAAGTCACAAGCGTCAAAAGAAGCAATCGTCACCGACCAAGCGTCAGCAAAACAGGTGGTTCATTTGCGGCTTGCTGCTTTCCGGCAGCGTTGTGTCAACGAGATGGGCCTCTTTTACCAAAACGCATTAGAAGCGATGATAGCGTCATGCTTCACGAAAGTACGAGTGTCTTCGATAACCAAGGTTTCGTAGAGCGGTCCTGTCACAGTCTTGAAATGGGTGTAACAAGCTTGCGAACTAGTCCGTCCGGACAGCTTGTATCCGCCTTTCTTGCGTTGCGTGCTGTAACAAGTCGTGACACTCCGGTGCACTTGGTTACTTTGGATCAGCGGTCTCCCCAAAAATTTCTTTTCAGAGGGCCACATAAATTATTACACAACAGTTCGAGGCCTGGACATCTTACGTAATGTGATTGTTTCGAGATATGTTACATTCTGCATAATCAACGTATGTTTCGTAAAAACAATATTTTTTCATTGTTGACAAAAATCTTCCCGAACCGGATTTGGCCCGCGGGCCGTGCCTCAGAGACCCCTGCTTTAGAATGGTTACATCCGATTTGTTCGCAGGCAAAACCTGGTTGTTCACGACCTGAAAGCTATGTGGACTACGGAGAACCGAGACATCGGCTACGGCCTTTACGAGGGCTACAATAAAGCCGCGATACTGCGAAGGAACTTGAGCACGAAAATATTGAGCAAGTTCCGTATCGGATCTGCAAGTGAGCCATTTGCTGAGAAAGCCTTTTTCTCAAGTTTGTATCGTTGTTTGCGAGGCACACGCCGTCTTTTCGCTTACTTCGTGAAAGGCGGTTCGCCCCAACGGCACAAATAATGGAGGACAGTGACTACAAGCTGAAAAAATATATGCTTGTAAAAACTTTGCAAAGTTCAGGCGTTCCGGCATAGCAAACCCTTTTAACGCCCCCGCGCACGACAGTGGCCGGCACTTTTTTGGCCATAACTCGCCAGCCGCTATAGCTAGAGAGCTGTTCAAACCATCCACGGATGCGGCAAGTCTTATAGTTTCGATTAAAAAAATTTTTTTTGATTTGGGTTAGGGGTTCTGGGAGGAGGTCACAAAGTGGGGGTGTTTTTTAATTTTTGACCAACTTTGACTGGACGCCAATCCAATGAGCCATTTTTTTGGCTCAAAATTTTTTTGGAAACTAGATGATCATCCGCGTCTATAGAGCGCTTGATTGACCTTCTAGCGTGTCTGGAACCAAAGTTATAGCCCCCAAACCCCATTTTACCCCAAAATCAGAAAATTGCATAAAAAACATGAGTCTCCCTCTGGTGGCTTGCGCGGATAGCGATAACTCGCCGCGAGAACATGAGAGCTATTCGAACCCTCGAAATACTCGTGAAGTCTTCTAGTCTGCACTGAAAAATAAACCTTTTGAGATTTGGGTTTGGGGTTTTCGGTGGGTGCCGTCAGAATAAGGGTAGGTTTTGCTTTTTTTGGTTATTCTTTCATGACGTCATCACCCGGGCAATTAGCCAAAATTGTGGCTCAAAGTTTGGTTGTATTCTAGACTGGAATATGAATCTGTAGAGCCCTAGATCGACTTCCTGGCGTTTCTGGTGCCCAAGTTATGGCCAAAAGACCCTAATTCACTGGGGAATATGCTGAGCATTTTCCGGGGATTTCCCGAATGAATTTCTGCATATTTTGCCATAACTTTTCAACCAGAAATGCTAGAAAGTCCATCAAACCCTCTGAAGACTCGTATTGTAGCCTAGAATCCAAAAAAACTTTGAGGCACAAAATCGGCTCGATTGTTCGACTCCCAGGGGATGACGTCATTGTCCAAATGCAAACAAATATGCATAAACATCCTCTCATTTATGTAAACATCAACAGAAAACCCGAGATCTCAAGCCAAAATTTTTTTTTTGCTGTCTAAACTACAAGTCTACACGAGTCTTTTGAGGGCTTGAACAGCTCTCCAGCCTATTTGAATCCGTAGAGGGTTTGAACACCTCTAGTTGCAGCAGCTGGCGAGTTATGGGCTAAAGAGTACCGGCCACTGCAGTGGCCGGCGCTGGCGTTAAAAGGGTTTTCAGCATTATGCGCTGAAAGCATCACCGGCGTCGAATCACTGCAACTATATGAGTCTTGCGGTTAAGATGTGATTTTATTGTTTCCTATCCTAGTCTTATTGTTCCCATGTGCGTTTAATACGTGATGTTGTTTGTTCACTGCTGCGGTATGCTGCAGCACACGAGACCATGCCAGCGAATAAAATCATAATCTATGGAATAAGTTTCTCCCACTCACTCGTGACCTGCTGAACAGGCCATGCCTGATTGTCGGTAAAATTGAATAATGCTTGTTTTTCAGTCACAATCAGATTGCTAATATGGCCTTTTCCGTTATGCGTCGACTGTCGCATAGGTGCTGCTCAATGAATTTTGTACATCTATTGAAAGTGAATCATCAAAGCATGTGATTTTGCATCCTTCTTTAACGTCATCACTGATTGACTTAACCGCTGTGCAGAGTTTCAGTCTCGTTGTGACAAACGCAGGTGACGAGCATGACGTCAGCAGTCGCCGCTCTTCTCACATGACGCCCGACTCCGAAGTGAGTTCGTCGCCAATGGAGCAGGAAGGAATGGACCCCAACTTGATGCTACGACAATTTCTCAACGAATCTGGAACCAGGTGTGTTAGTTTGTTTGATATAAATATATCTATATGTGCACTTTATGTTTATCTTTTCTTGCTTGCTGTTTCCCCTGGGTATCTTGGTTTTGAGTATCTTGGTCGTCATTTCTCGCTCAGTTACCCTGACTCTCATTTGAAGAACTACCTTTTTTAACCACATGAGTGATTAGAATGAACACCAAGATTATAAACCCGATGCAAATGTGATGTACGTACTTTTTAGGTCCTTGCATTTAACTTGGATTATAAACGCGCCAGCAGTTGGTGTCTATTCTCAATAACTTGAACCATTTTGACTTTTCTCTCCTCGGTTGCTTGAAAGCTTTACCAGATTTTTTAAAAAGATCAGCAATATTTGCGAGCATGCATTGTTTGCAGGTCTGTGATCGGAACGGAGGAACTCAGTGAGGAGCAGCAACAATTAAAAGGCATAACAGCATCCAACATGGACGATGTTGTCAACAAAAATTGGCTGATTAAATTTGTCAACTGCCAAGCTATGTTAAAAGTAAGATGGTCTCAAAAAATATCTAAAAGTATTTCTGTGGAGCTCAACTGAACAAATCGTGAACCCCACCTGGTCTTGTCAACGTTTTCGTAGTTGTTTACATCTGAAGGAGACAAATGGAGCTGTTGCGTCGGAGCGGCAACGCTCAGATGCAGAACTTCTTTGCCAAACTTGTAACGACTTCATAAGATGCTTTTGTGCGCATGCGTCTTCACGAACCAATGCGATATTAGGCACTTGTCATTTTTTCCAAATTGAACGTTTGAAAGTGATTATATCTAGCACTGTCTTCAATCTTACTTACGAAACATCTGCTGCATCTTCCGGAAGTTCTTTGAAATTTTAGGTAATTGCTGCATCGCCGTACGTAATCGTTCTAGAATTGACTACAGAAAACGATTTCCTCGCAGGGATGCTGCTTGGTTTGATTCGCAAAGTCTTGCTTTTGCCAGGGTCCGCAAACACAAGGCTACATGATAATGACTGCGGCAGAGGCCCAGTTCCTGAACAGAGAACACCGCGTGTCATGGAGGAACGGGCAACTGACGACCAAATCATCGTGGGTGGGCTCGCTAACCGGGACGCAAGTATTTGCCACTGTGGAGAAAAACGTGCGCTCGTCAGGTAAATATGTGGCTTTTGGTGCGTGTAAAGTGCTTTTGAATGTTACACAGGATGAACAGTTAAAACCCGATCCTAAATGTAGTCTATCTTTGATTGAATAACTTTAAATAGTATAGGGTGGCAGCTGGTTTTTTTTCAGGCATAGACCGAAACGTTTTTGAAGTGACTGAAAAATATTTAGTCATTTCGCTCAGAATATCTGAAAATATTGGCTAATGAACACTGTTATGGCGAGTTTTGATACAACTGTTAGACAAATGACTGAAATGTTTCAGTGACCAAAATGTCTCAGCAAAAAAATGACCGAAATGTCTCAGTGAAAAAAAAACAGTTGTCGAGTTTTTCTCAGTTTCATTTGGTGATAATCAACCGTTTTTTCCTCTCTCCGTTTTTTCCTCTCCACACATCTCCGTCATTGCTCTGCTGAAATGCAGAAACTGCAGCGCATGGAGTTCTTGATTCTTTGCTAGGCACGCCCTCCGATTTTAAGCGCAGTTGAAGCTAATGTGTATGTTCTTCAGCTTCATTATACTCGCTTTGTACTACCTTAGGAGAGTCACGAGTGGTCTACCTACGGAGTGCATCTCCACTTGCTCGCGCCGGAACCACACTTGGCTGCTTTCGTAGTTAATGCTACAATGAATCGTGAATCGTTTCCTTTCACCCATTAGCGCTGAGAACGAAGCTGGACAGGCAGCACAAACTGTTTTTCAAATCTTCGGTATAAACCGAGTGAGAATCGAACCCAGCCTGTCAGCTTCAGTGGCGCATGCTCAACTCACTGTACCACTTAATTGTTACAAAATGATGACTTGTACGTTTTAATTAATTTTTATATGAGTTGCAACTTTAAGAACAAAATAATTTTTATTCACAACAAGAACAGCTGTATGTGAAGATCATTATTTTGTTATTTACGCGTTTATCTCAGGCTTATTACAATCTGCTTCCGTGTGTTTTGGGTAGCTTCTAATTTCATGTTTTTCCAACATACCATGGCAGATGGTTTTCAACGTGCTGCTGTCTTTCGATCGAAAAAGGGATTTTTCTTTGCGTCTTTACTCTTCTATGTCCATCTGAATTCAGGTCAAGAAGCCGACAACGTCCCATGGTTGTCAACAAGCGACATTGCCCCCAGGGGACCCAGTCCGGGCATGCTGGATATCTCTCACTTGATGGGCGGCGGGCAAGCGATTGGCGGCGTCATTGGAGACGGCGTATCAGCAGGTGGGGCACAGATCCGTCGCTCTGTAATGTTTTGAACGAAGAAAACTTGTTTGTTGCTGAACATTGTCGTCATGTTGCGTGCGCTTCGTCCAGGTTCGTATCAACTGCAAAGGATCATGTCGCGGTGCACTTGCCAGATGTACTATGTGGGATACGAGGCGCTGATAGACTCGGAGCAGACGGACTACGGTCATCTGCTTCCCGAAACTCCGGCGGATGACGTCAAAGCTCTTCCACCAAAGAGCAAGCTGGGTGGCAACGATCTTCTAAACAACGAGAAACCCATCAACGTGCTGACCATCGTGCAGCCTGAACTGGAAATTTGCACCAATACTGTGAGTCCGACTTCTTGAAACATTTGCGAAATTTGTTGTTGGTTGTCAAATTGTATATTTGCACGTCTTGTAGTTGGAGGGCAATGCCGTAAAACGAAAGACTTACCTCAGCACATCCACGCATTTTAACTTCCTCAGTAGCGAGCAGTTTGTTGGTAATTTTTCCAAATGCCGTGAATGATCAGCCGCCGCTTTTGCTTGGCCAAAAGAAAGCAGCTCAAATTACCCATTTACATCGAAATCTTTGTTTCGCAAACAGCGTTTGGCGAACTCTCATCAGCGGCATTTATTTCATCGTTGGTGAAAAATTTGTTCTTCTTCTTGTTACGCAACAAAAACTTTTTTGCCAGAGTCAGTTCAACATGATCCTGGACATCGTTGAAAACCTCCTCCTATATGTCGAGCCCGGTCTGCGTGAATTTTACGAACGCGTCGATCGTATGCGTTTCAAACTTCGGTTGACGTCAGCTGATGACGCTGCCAAGCAGCGTGACACTTTGGCAGCCATGCAGAACCGAATACGCAGTCGACTGACGAATATGAGACAATTGGAACGTCAATTGTACAGAGCCGACCGGGTGAATTTCTGCTGACGTGTGCCTTAGGTCGTGTAGAACAGCGCGGAATTTTTACTTCGCGCAGCTGGCTTTGCCGAAAAGCAGTATCGCTTTGGAAGTAGAAAGCACGCGTTGCTGATTTCTGTTTTGCTGAAGTTTTGAGAATAAGGCCTCTCGGCTTGATAAAAAATGTTTGCTTTTGTAAATAACCTTTCACTGTGTCTTTGGTTGTTCCTCTCAGGCATTCGATGCAGATCCGGAAAACAAAGAGCTGGTTGAAGAGATTACTGATCTCAGTGCGCGTTTGCAGGAAGAGAAGGAGACCTTGAACGTTGAAAGTGAAGAGCTCGGCATCATCATCAGGTGATGGAGTCGTTTTGAAAGAAGACGATGTTTTGAGAAAAACCTTTGAACTGACAAAAGTTTCGTTTCAGCGGAAAAAAACGCACTGATTACACTTTTTGAAAAATCGCTTCGTAATGATAACTACTTTTTACTGTCAAGAAACACATGAAATACAAAGCAGTTACCTGCCCAGTTTTAATTTTTGTGCTTGATTAAGAAGCTTTCGCAGACTTCCGTGACATGTCGTAATGTATTTACCTATTTTTCTTTCACTTGTTTGTACTTGTTACCATGGTGAGGAAGGCGTTTTTGCGTGCGAAAACAATAGGCGGAGTAGTATCGTTCTACCTTGTTGCATGGAGTGACAGCACCAGTGGTTCAAAAAATGTCCAAGAAGTGCAACATTGCATTAGCCTTCGGAAAAAAATTGTTTTATCGTTACTACAATGAACTTAACAGCGGAGCTGTGTTAAAACAATAAACAGTGGACAGGGGCCGTCGGGCGTAAGGCCACCATGTTATTTGATGCGTGCTAACATTATGTTGAATTTTGGCAATATCCACAATTTATTATCTGAGTGGTTGTCGTAGAGGCCCAACAATATCGCCAGTGTGCAAGTGCATTCACATACTGTTGTTAAAGCAATCCTGCTTTGTAGAAAGGCTTCTGGGTGTTACTTGCAATCCACTCAGCCGAGGAGAACGTGAAGTGATCCCTCGAGTTCTTCGGCTTAATGCTTCAAACAAATAGTTAAAAAGCTCTTAGCTTTGAAAACCGTTTACTTGATGCTATATTTAAAAACAACAATAGAGATGCATTGTTTATCTACTACCGTGCTTGAATTGGGGTCAGACCGGTTTCCATAATTTTAATTGTTACGGCATCTCTAATGACGTTTTGTTTCGATTGTCACGGGAAGTTGCTTGTTTTGCAAATAAATGTCGTGAACTTCAACATGCAGATGTTCCAAGGAGATGTTTCTTCAACGCAAGACCCGAGCCTCAACTTTGCGTCTGCAGAACCGTGTGACCCCCGAAGAGGCTGTTGAAGAGGAGGCGTCCGTAGCCAGGACAACAGAGGTTACTTTCGGTCACGTCAAATGGCATCTAACTGACGCAGATGGTCAACTGAACATTGCGCAGTTCGAAATGAAACAATTTCTCTACGAAAAGGTGACCATATCTAAATCTTAAGTCTGATCAGATGGTTTTGCTTAATGACAGGTGACTTCACAGTGTGAAAATAAAGTGATTTATCAAGTGTTCAAACGAGTATGCAGTTTGTTGCAGAGTGGCGGGCCTTAATTAGTGGTGTTGCTTTAAGAAGAAACAAAACAAAAACAATCATTCAAGTGAAACATATTGAACATTGTGAAATGCAACTGTTCTCATCGACAACAAATTTTTTGAATTTTGAACATGAAAACAGTTATTTTTCTTAACGTGGAGCTTGGTTTCATTTAAATGGTTGCTTTTTGTATTGTTGTTTCTTCTCAGAGTGTGCAAGACTTCTGGTTCTGGTTTCTCTCAGATGCTGTTTTGTTTTTTCAACTTGTGATACACAATGTGTTTTCCGAACCAGAAAGGCGTTACCTGAATTTACCGCTGTAATGTGCACCGTCCTTGTATGATCCTGAACAAGACGGTTGAAAAGTTTTTTTAATCGATTGTTTTATATCTGTTATGAATGCTTGCGCATAAATAAGGCGAGTTTTTTCTGCGTTTCGATGATTCTTGACACTAAATGCGGGCACTGCGAAAAATTTCCTCACGTTTTCAGTGTTAACTTAGAGTCTTGTCTTACAAGAATCGCGTGCCAATAGTGTGCGCTGATTCAACCCTTCTTCAAATTCAGGCGATGAAACAGGGATTGACAAAATAGGAAATTGCTAGTTTGAACACGACGCCTGCGGTGCACTTTTTTCAGTAACTCTTCTGCTTGCTTGTTTGCAGATAAACAAAAGCGACGACACGGTTTCCCACTGTTTTGAACTGGGGCTGTTGACCCTGCAAAACCTGCTCCCCAACTCTGTGTATCGCGACGTGATCAAACTCAATCACCAGATGGGTCTTCGCTCGCACGGGGTTTCGGGGGCGGGCGGGCGCTCGCTTACCGTGCGTGTCCTGTGCAAAGTTCGACCACCTGTTGGTGGCATTTCTGTCAAGGACCACTTGGAGGTTCGTATGGCTTGGCCCGTTTCGTTCAGGACGCGTCATCAGTTTGAATAATGCGGAAAGAGGCGTTTGCTCGTTTAAACGGGTTTCCTCAGCTTTGTTACGCTGGTGTGTTAACACGGGAGTTAACAACGTTCGTTGTTACGATTTCTTGAAATCAAAAAAACCTTGTCTGGCAGTAATTTACAATCTCACTGTGTTAACAGATTTATGATTAGCATAAATAACTGTGGCTGGCCATAAGGATGAGCATTTATTTTTGCGGTTAACATTCACAACAATAACTACACTAGTTAAAGATCTTTTAAAAGATCCTTGCGTTTATTCGCAAAGCAACACAGTTTGCTCCGGTTCCAACGTCCGCTTATTTCCAGGTGAATGCCGCTCCGCTGACGATCCAGCTGACGTACCAGTTTTTCAAACGCCTCATGACTTTCTTCTTCCCGGACAAAGGGGCGGCTGCTGTCGGCGAAGATTCAGAACTGGAGGTCGACAGCAAAAGCGCCTCGCTGCTTGGCGTCACATCCGGCAGCGGCGTTGAACGGCAGGCCAGCGTTCGCAGCCTGCCTGCCAGGCCCCCTCCACCCTCCGTCACGCAGCCTGTCACGCCGGGCGGACATCGCAAAAACAAGTAGTGAAAGTTGTTTGCTCTTCGACTGTCAAATAGCTTGCGATGAATTTCTATTTACTAACATATTGACCTTTGCTTCGTGACGACTGACTTAAATTCGGCGGAACTTAAGGATGTAAACGCGAACGCTAAGAGAATGCATCTGCATTTCAGTCGACCTCCCCACAGAAAAACCCACCAGACCAGACGAGACTTGTTGTTTTCGTCAATATATTAAAGCTTGTTATTTTCGTTTGCGCCGCTAATAAATTTAATGTGTAGTGTAACACACTTGTACACAATTACAGGTTCTCACAAACGTCTACAGCAGGCCTGCCCAACCTTTTTAGTGTTGCGGGCCACTTTCACACGAGGAAATTTATTGCGGGCCACAAAAGTTTTTTGGGACGTGACAAATTCCTTGATTTTGATCAGTTTTATGCGATAACACGATGTGATAATGAGTCCTATAGTTGCACGCAGTGTTGCCAGCTTGTATGGATGTAAACCAAATCTAAAAAATTGACATATTTTCGAAGCGTTTGTTACACAAGTTTTTGGGTGGTAGGCCCATAACAGAAACAACAGGTACAATTTTGGTGTGTTTTGATGGCAAATACACTTGAGCCTATAAAAAATACTAAAAATTTGAGAAGTCTGTTTACGAACTTATTACATCGCGGGCCACTTAACCACGCGGGCCGCATCCGCGGGTTGGGCAGCCATGGTCTACAGTATCCCGATAACCTTCTTGATTCTCTACGTTGTTTTCTCCAAGTGTATTCGCAGTTGGTCCCGGCCATTTTTTCTGTCATTGTGCGAACACGAAACCGCGCCTGGTAGATTGATAGTGCTCCTTGCGACATTGGCGATAGCAGACGAGTCTGACTTGACCGTTGCGTGATATTTAAGAAATTGCCAAGTTAAGTCCAACCTGTTGCCTGATTCGTTGCTTCAGCCGCTGATACCTGAGCGTGTTTTACTGCAGATCATTTTCGAAAGCGATTGATGACGTGGATAAGATGAAGGAGCGCGCAGCGAAGAACAACACCTTCTTGTATATTAAAGTAACGCAAGTGCCGCTCTGCGTCAGTTACAAGGTACGCAATGATAGCCGCGGCCTTTGGAATATGAATGTCTTTATCTGGCCAACCACGCCTTTGACTATGTAAAGATTTTGTAAGTTGTACTGACAAAGTGTTCTTGCTCAAACGTCACAATTAGTGAGTAGAGTTGCAAAGGATGCTCCGACCTTCTTAGCCAGAGCAGCTCCGGATACTCTGACGTGTGACGTGTTGTCGATGCTGACAGGGTGAAAAAGAGAAAAACATAGAAGACGTGCATGAGTTCAACGTCACCATACCCATGTTGGAATACCACAGCATGACGTGGACCTGGCATGATTTCGCGATGGCTGTGAAACGGGATTGCAAAAAGCAGTTAGTCTCGCAGGTACCTTCACGTTTCTGCTAAAGTCACGATAGACAAGTTATGGATTTCAACAATCTTGAATTTTTTTTAACAAAAGTTATTTGAAACGTAGTTACTTGCTTCGTGAAACACAACTGTTTACATTTGGTTGCGGCCAAAGCACATCTCTGATTAAGTCGAAATTGACTTCAGGGTGTGCAGTGGTCATCCTCTCCTTTTAAGTGCTTAATGAACGTCTGTGTAACATTACCGAAAAATATATTCATGTATAAAAAAACTCCATTTGGTTGTAAAAATCAAAGAAGCTCTGTGATAAGCGCTGAGCGCCGCACCTGGTTTTTGAAAAAATTCCAGTTTGAATTCTCGTTGCAACGCAATTGACACTGGTGCGGATTCAAGGCATGCTCTTGGTGGCGCCCGACTCACGACGAAAATCTTACGCTTGTCTTTTTGATGCAGGTTATAAAAGAAAAGCTTCATCTTGGCGCTCGTTCTCATCACGCCTCGACCGTTGGTGGCTCTAATGATGCGGAAGAATCAAATTCCGCCATCGACGAATCCGAAAAGGCGAGAATCCTGCTGGGTAGCACCTTAAAGAGAAGCAATGGTCATAAAAAAAGTTTTTTCAAGAAGAAAAAGTAACGTCTGCGTTTCGCAACCTGAAGTATCTTTTGAATATTTAAGTATCGAAGTAGTGGCGGGAAAATTTCTGTTGGACCTTCGCAATGCATCAACTCCGACAAAGATGAGATTATCCGAATTGTTGATAACCTGCCACGATTTTGTAAGAATTGAGAGGCCATGACGCGTTCCTAATGACACGCCGAGTTTCTTTGGTTGTTCAGCGCGATTTGATATACAACGACGCATCTTCGTAAGAACTGTTTTAATATATTATAGCGACTTCAGCAGCGCTGCTGCACGTACTTTTCATATCCATAGGCTGTGTTTCACGCTGCTTGCTTCTCAAAATATTCCAGTATATTACGAAGGTCTACTCATTACATTGCCAGCAGCGATCAAACCTTGGCAAATACGAAACCAGTGCCAGCGCTCAAATCAAGTTGTAGTTTTGCACCGCGCTTTCTTTCAGCTACGGTTCATGTGTCAAGTATTTGGTAAATTTTTGATCAAGATTTTGCTGCTGTTTTTGTTGCTTGCACGCGAGCTGGGTGTTTGCAAGCTGGTTTACCCCAAAAAAAGTTGCACTCGTCATACTTGTTCGTCACTGTCTCTTCTAATTCTATTTTTGTACAAAAATAGCTCATGAAACTTAGTGTGGCCAGAAGTGAAAATCATGTTTTATTGTTTTGCCACTTGTTCTCATCTGTCAATTGAAGCAACTTGCCACCCCAGAACTGCAATGGCGTGATTTGTATTTGCAAATTATTAGTAGTAAGCAATATGTGAACGTTAAAGTGCAGTGTAATTTAACGAGACCTTGTCTGAACGGCTCAGATAAATAGGATTTGAATCGCTTACATGCGGTCTTAGAACGATGCACTTTCTGTACTGCTTGTTTAAATAAATTCTTGTGCATCGTTTGCAACCCAAAGTTTTTACATGCGTGATTTTTCTGCCTGGATTGACGCACTTACGATATATTTAGTGTTGTTTAGTGGATGGCGTGTTAAGAGCAGTTGCGTGACTGTACTCAGGTTATTACTGAAGTCTGAAGATGCCGTTGATCGGCTGTTTGAATAAAACATCTTGTTCCGGACATAGCGACAAAAAACGGCGTTTGGAAAATGTTTTGTAGGCAGGCAAAATTTTTCGCCTCCCCCCTGAAAAAATGTTTTGGACATAGTTAAAAAAAATTGGGCCACTCTCACAAAATCCAAGCTGGTTTCGGGCCTGTTTCCAGGTAACTATGTTGATCAGAATTGGTAACTAGATGGATTGGAGTGATATTCGTCACACCGCCTTGATCACATGACGGTTTGAGTGCAGTTTAAAATATATTCATGCTGGAGTTACTCTCCAGTTGCAGTTCGCTGCACGCAGAAGTTACGAAAATCTTGATGCAGAACCACTGATGCCGTTTTCCAGCAACTTCCTTTGTGTGCTGCATTTTGTTGCATCGTGTCGTCGCACTTTTTCTTTGACGAAAGGAACAGCATGAGCGACATTGTGTTTGGTTGAGGATGTGAGTTTTTACACCGAGCGGATTTCCAGAACTACGGATCGCACAGCCCGTCTATGAAACCGTGAATCCCCCTGAACTGCCCTAGCTTAACTTAAACCTCGCTGGAACCACACAGCAACTACAAACCTCTGACCCGCAACAACTGAACAACTAGAGTACAGTAGTTTAACTCGCAGCACTCTCGGAAGCTTAGGAACACAGACAAGTTGCTGCTCACAAGAATTAACATCAGCAGATAAATGGGAACACAACTACCTGACTGTGCAGCTACGGTAACTGTGCAGTATTCGAAGGATTCGTCACCCACGTTCGTAAAGGCTAATACGCACATACACAAAGATGGCGTCTTAATCACAATGCCCAGAGCATGGTCACATGACGGCACCTGACCTGTAAACAATGACAAGAGCGGGAAAAGGATCAGCTCAAACCAGCTACTAGACACAAGCGGTTTAACTCTAGAAAACTTAACAGAGGATCTGATCGAAAACATCATTAAAACACCGTTTGCTGCCTGTTCAAGGTTAAAACATTGTTGAATCGTGAAGTCGGGAGAGTCCCGATTTCGCTATTCTTACATTTTTTTCCCAGAGCCGTGGTAATTAGGAGGTTTGCATGCTGGCCGCATTGCTCGTGTGCGGTGAAGCTGCCCGCCTGAGCGATCTTTTCTCAGGATGTGGAGGCGAGGATATCCAACCTACGTTGTTTATCTGTTTACTTGGTGTCGATATTCATGCTTCCAAGATTGAATGATGTGAATTTCCCTTTGCACTGGTCAAACGCTGTCGAAACTTTTAAATAATATAATCTGTGGATGCCTTGTAAATGAATGAAAACGGGCCCCCTACCAAATTCTAGTATGGAGGAATGTGAGAAATACAGGTACAGCAAAACTATACCTGTCCAGACCTTTGCCACGTGCAAAAAGATTACGCCACAAAAGCTTCACCTCAAGTGAGAATTAGAGAGGAAGTACAGTAGCTGTACGAGTCTCGTACCAGGTTGCGCAACAAGGCAGTTTTAAACATGCGTGGAAGTAGGGTTGCCAATTTAGGGGATTTTCCACTAGATCTAGCGGATTTTAATCCTGTCTAGCTCCAAAATACAGTAATTCGTCTAGCGGATAATGGTATGACGGCCTAAACAATTATTCTTATTCTAGCGGAATTTTGCGGTTTTTCTAGCTTGAAAGGTGTGTTGAGACTTGGCAACTTGCGTGTAGGGAAGTGCGTTTCAGAAAGAACGCTGGCGCTCTCAAAAAACTGCGTTTTTAAAGTGTCGCACATAGCGCCTAAACTATTTTAACAGTTCCGAACGATGTTCTTCCTGAAAATGTTACTGTTTGATTTTGATCTTTTTGACAAAAATTGAAAGCGAAGAATATTTCGTCACGCATGATATAGACCTGTGACAAAATTCGCATTGCCACTAAAAATGAAACCAAGCTGACAAGACACCATCGCAACAAAGCGTTCTTTACTCATAAATGCAACTTTGAACAAGCAAGTTTAAGAGGTCTCGGTTTTTGTTCACTGTACTGTCCGCTTTGTTTTGATTATGGCGTTTATAGTGAAATAGTAAAAACAAAGCATTTAATAATTTTCAACAGTATGTCCCTGCCATATTCGAACCCCCTTCCGAACCTTCCACGCCCTCAGTTTAAGAAAACTATTTATAAGAACATTTAGCACAGTATGTCATTATTTATACGTGTAACTCAGTTCTAATGAGCCGTTTGTGTTGCATACAGGGTGACACAATTAAAACGGTCATCACCAAAAATCGAATAACTTCCAAGCTTTTACTTAGATTTACACAAAACTTCAGCTACATAAGGTCAAGCCTGTGTAGCAGACATCTGCAAAGTTTCAAGTCTGTACTACAAAAACTCTTTGTTTCACTGGCGCTCAAACAAATGTGCTCCAAATGAACTCCCGGCGCTGCAGGCACATTTGGATCCGGCGGGCAAAGTTCTCAATGACCCTCCCGCATTCCTCCCTTGGGATGGCTCTTATTGCTGCCTTCAGGTCAGGGATAGTCTGGGGGATGTTGCCATACACACTGTCCTTACGGTATCCCCACAGATAAAAATCTGGGGGGTTCAAGTCCGGTGAATGCGGCGACCACTGCGGGTCACACCTGCGGCTG
>Ga0210059_1000693_pt1 | contig 45464 bp, 28 predicted proteins | sample Ectturendosymbi2_FD_188042 | JGI IMG/M metagenome (GOLD analysis project Ga0210059, IMG submission 188042) | Ecteinascidia turbinata endosymbiont from Florida, USA - Sample 2 (SPAdes) (version 2) | ecosystem: Host-associated > Tunicates > Ascidians > Unclassified | place: Key West, Florida... | reverse complement strand
AACCTTGCGAATCAGCGAAAACATAACTTTTACAAACGATGACGTCATGAATTACGTCATAGGGGCCCTCCGGTAAAAATTGCCCCAGGCCCCCCTACCCTTTAATCCGGCTCTGAGTATGATTTTAAAAATGATCCAATTGGATACCAGATGTTTTCGTCCGACTCCCAGTGTTGTTAGGAATCCGACTCCACCCAAAAACTCCTTACGACTCCCACCCCAGCTCCGACTCCGCAACCCTGGTTTGCACCAGTCAGCCGGATTTGAAAGCCTCTGCCTCTTGGGCGTTGTTGTCACAAAATTATACCGGAACTGCTACTAAAAGTTACATCTTTGCCATCAAGTCTCACGTGCACGATAATGTCTTTGTCAAGTATCAAGTGAAAGCTCTGGTTTATAGATTTGTGCCAGATGGTACAAAAATTTTGCCATAAAGTAGTTCATCTTTCGGAGTGCTTCACGTAACAAATTAACAGAAAAGAATTTACAATTTTTAGGGCAGCGTTGAGGTATAGCTATGGATTGAACCAGAAGCTATTTCTTTCTATCTGCACAAGCATTACATCACAAAAGTATATGACATCTTAAGGTGTACTTGGTTGGAATTTCAGATGTTTTAAATCTACGCTGAGCAAATTGCATCAGCACAGCGATTATATGAACAAGTTATAAACGCCAATGAAACAATAATTGGAAAAATATTTGCGACAGGTGAAATTCAAATAAAAATGCCTGCATACATGAAGTCTCGTAACCCTTGCAGTTGATATGATAAACTTTACTTGTGACAGTTGCTTAGTTTTCAGTTGTTACTGACAGTTGTTTAAGTTTCCAGGTTTAATACTTAATACTGGCTGTTGTGTAGCTTACGTCAATGGTTAAATTTTGCTAGGAATAATGCCGTTGTACTCTTATTTTCTGAGTTTCGTTGGAGACTTAGATCACACTTCAACAGCACAAATTCTCAGAAGAATGTTTTTCCGCTGGTTTTCGACTCAACCCGAGAAAATGTCGAACTGTACTGTCACAAATGCGTTTGCAACGTAAAGATTCTTCTACAAAGTGAACGGAGTTTTTGCGCTTGCTTTTTATTCGCTGCCCTTTGTTGCAAATCTAGACCAAAGTTGACTAATGTTTTGGAAAAGCAAGCATTGCAATATTTTGATATTCATGAGGTTTCACAGTTCCGCTCCTTTCCTCGAAAACTGAGTAACGACAGCTTCTAACTGGCGGTAAATCAATGCACTTGACACAAAGCACAAATCCTACTTGATTTTGACGCATTTCGTGACCGCTTGACCTTAATACGATATTTCAAAACAACGTCTACCCATCATTTTACCGATATATTTCCTGTAACGTGAGACATCAGCTGCGACAAGTGCAGCTGCGTTCGTTCCCAGTCACTTCGGTTGGTGGCGAGCCTCTGCAAAAATAACAGGAAGTCTTCTTTAGGGTTCTGCGTAATGCAGAACGTAAGGATCATTTGCGTACAAGTCCAAAATCTGACCAAAATCGCGAGCTGACGCCAGTGAATGTGGTCAGTGGCACGGTTATGTACACTTCTCTATCCTCATTTACTAGAGTAGTGAGGTCCTTTTCCACCATGCACGACATTCGTTTAACGCAAGCGAATCTGCTATAACGGTGTGTCTTTCTGCAGTCTACAACTATACCACCAAGAGAGACATCACTGCGACCTCGCCTACAGACCATCCACGAAGCAGTGTACGAGACGGGACACATTTTCTTCAAACCCTCGAAATCGAGTTGCGCACGAAACACAATTTATGAATCAACTCTTTTTTATCGTTTTTTATCGTTAAGGTTACCATGGAAAACACAATAAATCCATGGCCCCAACGTTTTCACAAATTTCGACAAAAAACGTAACTTTGTCGCTTAAAAAAAACGGACATGTACCGAGCTGTGGTGTTTATGTGGCGATTTGTGTGAAATGCTACAAACAGTATGTTGGCCAAATTTCAAACAACTTTTTCACCAGGTGGTCATCACACTAAAGTAATTCGAACAAATCAGAATATAGAAATGACAGCGGTCAAACGGTCTTATATAGTGTTCACACTTCCACATCCGTGACACCACAAACAAGCCACCTATTTTTGACTTCGTACTTTTACTTTTGTATAACAGCCCAGTTTACATTCTCTGGATACCTATGAAGATAAACGGCTCAATTAAACGCACAAATTAGCATTGAAAGTATAATCTTGCCTCGAATGAAAAAATACTTGTACCGAGTTGCGTTGTTTGAATTTTTCCCATTCTGCTTTGCCTATCTGTTTGACCTCCTTTGTACCAACCACGCAGCCTTATTTTTTGATCCTTGTACCTTCCTTCAAAAGCTCCCAAGAGTGGGCCTAGAGTTGAATAGATCCACCAATTTTACGACCGCTGTGTTGCTTACGCATTCGCCTTGGATTGAGTCATTGCTGCGTGACTCCGTGAAAAGGTGTTTGCTGTTCCGTGATTGGCGTCAGATGTTTTTCAGTTTTAGTGAAAGCACTGAGGACGGCCTATTTTCTTGCCCTTACTTGCCGGGGCTTGTGTTTTGATTTATTCATTTTAGTCATGAGTTTCCTTGCTTTCTGTGCCCCGGGTTTAGCTCTTCAACATTTCACCCGTCAGCATTACATGCATATTTCAGGACGCGTAGAGCTGCGAGAAATTGATTTCCTATTTAAAACAAATGTGCTGATATATTGGAGTGCGTTGACATTGTGCAGGGACGTTGCTTGAAAACATATATGTGCAAGCAGGTGCGTAGCCAGGGGGGTCAATAGGGCAATTGTCCCCTCAATTCCAATAAGTTGTACCAAAAATTTTGCATAAGCAAGGCTTTGCATAAGCCAAATGTATATGTCAAAGAAATGCTTTAGTACAGTGGTTCCTAAACTTTACAAGCATCCTAAACCCTTCCGCTGTTTTCCAAGCTTTTGTCGAATCCAATTTTTGCCCAATATAACAGAAAGTAAAAATGGTTTACTGAAATAAAATCAATCAACAGTTTATATTTAATTGTACAGAAGCCTTTCACGTGTGTTTAGTCAGGAGAACTTGTTTGTCTCGTCGTCGAACCCTAGGGGTTCGATCGAACCCAGTTTAACCCCAGAACAAATAACAAAACTGCTAGGAACCTAACCTCATTTAGCTTTAAGTCGAACATGATCAAAGAAGTATGGTTTACCAATTGTCGATGATCAATCAAACGTTGTGTATAGTTGCATAGTGAACGTGTTACGGAATTTATATCATGGCTGACATTACTTGAGGGTCAAGCTCCGTGTGGAAGTCGGTGATTATGAAATAAAAACTTGTATCTAACCACTTGTAATCACTAACCGCAAGTAAAAACAAGGAGTAACGTTTTGTACAGCTGTTTCTGGCGCACCAGCTTACTGTATTCCACCTAATGGTGATGTAAACTTCATTTCAAGACGATCGCAAAAACTCCTCTCTGATAACCTGGCGTGTTACAAGTATAACTTATCCTTTTCTGTAGTGTCAGCCGTATCGTTAAATGAATATCGCAGATTTTGTTTTTGTACAGTTCTTAAACTGAATGCGTGAATATAGTGGTGATATGTCCAGAAGCTCAAACTTTGGCTAAGAGGCGATTCAGTTTCACCGTCTTCATTTTTTGCCATAGTCACTGCTTACCAGCAATAGCATTTATTCTAGATATTTAGTTCTGATGATTAAATATTTGTTTTGACGGTTCAATCACAATTATGTGGAGCCTTCACGTTTTCACCAATTATTTTCTGTTTATTACCTTGCCTGCGAGCAGGGGAGTACCGAGGTCAGATGGCGCCCGAGGCAAGAAACCCGTTTAGTGACCCCATGTTCGAACCCAAGGTATTTCGGGAGCAACCCAGGGTCTTTCCGGAGACTGTATTGAAGAAAGTACTTGCGACACTGTTGGGACTTTTCGGCGCTCGGGGTATTGTACATCCCTTGCCCCCTCGGTACACTCCTGCCGACGAGTAAAAATCAGTCTTGTTAAGTATTAATTAAAGCCCTACCTGCTGTGCATAGTCTCAAAGTGTTTCACCTTTCATATAATGTTGATTGCCGCCCTATCCTACAGTAAAGTTTAAATCATTCAGCAGGTGTTCCGTTTGCCGGTTTTCACTGCACGCAAGCGAAGCGCGTTACTCATGAATGAGGATTGCTGTTGCCCGGGCAATGTCATCACGCGGGAGTTCAACCGCTTGAGCTGTTGAAGGCTTTTAGTACGGCGACCGAGATAGCAATCATTGTGGGCAGTTCTGCTGACTTTGACAACTGACATTTTAAAGGTTGTGTTTCTTTGAAACTACATATGTTTTGCTGCAGGTTAATAAGTAAAGAGTAGGCTATTTGCCTATTCAGTATTCACTAACAACTGAGTCTTTACATGCAGGATGAATGCATAGGCCTACACCAGAATCCATTTTGATTAGCTGTTACAGAAGAGTTAGCGATGTGTAGTTAATATTTTTAAGGACAACCTGTTAAACCAGGATACGCGTGTCACAATTAGGGAACCACTGGTTTAGGAGGCTGGTTGGTTCAACGACATTTGAATGTTTAAATTACCCTAGGCTCACTTGGTTAATTCCCTGATTAGCTTCGTATTTCGTAATAATAAGTTTTTAATGCTACTGATAGTTTCATAATGAAAGAATTTTTAGGGTCGCTAAAATTTAAACTTTCATGTCTTAGATTTAAGGCAAAGTAAGTGATATGTGGAAGTAAATGTGTAAGGATTGGGTATAATTTGCAGATACCCATTACATAATATGCATGAAGATAAGTTAAGTCATGAAACATCCTCAAATAATAAAATAGTTACTTCTCATGAGTGACTATTCCTGACAAAACTAACTTTAACTGCTGATCATATCAAACCATACCCATATCAAACAACAAATGTTCCAATTTTTTAAAAAATAAAGCACCAAACGTTTTAATACAAATCCAAATTAATCCAAACCCTCAATGAACAACACACATAGTCCAGGATTATTTTGAAGTAAAGCACTCTAAATATCTGGTACTTGCAAGGGGCTAGTCACTAGACTAGAAGCTTTCGTCCGGTAGCTCATTTCCGAGCGTAATTTTCGCTCTTCGCGCGATCGGAACCGCCTCGATTCGCATGGCTGCGCAATGCACCGCAGCAGAGCACACGGCGACGTTAAATAAACAAGACTGCCGCGCGGTTCTCCGCGTGAAAACTCCCTCGTGTAAACCCAGCTTTAGTGCAAAGTCGCTACACTGCTTCGATTCAACGTGTGTTAGTGTGCATCAGCAGCGTGTGAATATAAAAAGGGCAATCGTAATGAAGTCCACGATGGCTTCTTGCTCATCTACAGTATTGGCTGCAATAAGCATACTGCTTATCGTGTACTTACGGCATCGAAATTTTCACAACCGCTGTTGCAGTGAAATTTTACGAGCAAATGGCGGCTTTGATCCAAACTAAACACTCCGAACGCCACTGAAAGCAACCTTATAAAGCTTGTCAAATCAATGAAAAAAAAAAGTTTTGATTTGCTGGCTTAAATCTGAAAACAATTGTTCAGCAACAAACACTTCCTGCCAAACACTTCCTGAAATTTCTGCCTGCGCGTCTGCGTGCAAGTATTAATCATCGCAATCTCACGAAAATAGAACCCAGTCGGATGATTCTCCTAAAACTTGCAGCAAATTGTTGTTTTTGGTCGGGTGTTACACATTTTGTATCTCCAGCGTGTGGACTTAAAACTCTGTTACTTGTATGATTTTTCCCTAAAAGTAGGTAGTACTTTAGTACTAATTTCAGTTAAGTTGTACTGAAGTATACGAAATCAATTCTTTCTGTTGAATAATCGTCCCTCTGCATTGATGGAAGCAATGGATATACTTTGAACTTGGGACAAGGTTAGGAATGGATCGAGACCAGCACAGCAGGATAATCATCCACACTGACCAGGTTGCCTTCAAATTCAAGGCAGGAGCTCATAGGCAGGCGCTTTGTTTCACATCACAAATAGTTCAGTACCATTTCACGAAAATCTGGCCGATGTAGTGGCATATCACCTTCCAGGTCGCTGTTTTCGATCTCGTGCAACATTTCCGCTCTTTTAATTGTAACAACGAACATGTACATCAGTGAAACACATTGAAGAAAACGCTGCATACCTCTAATACGTCCATATCTTCCGAAATAGAGTTAACTTGATTGAAAAGTCTTGTTATGGTTAGATTAAGGGGATGCGTTGATTTCTGCAAAGGAATGGTGAGATTACTTCAAATATCGTCACTACCGAAATTGATAATTTGGCAGTTCACTTTATGCGACACGTCCCATGAATCACTGCATTCATACACATGTACTAAGGTCATATTGTAACAAAGATATTATTTCTATTCTCTGTTAAGCTTGTTTGGTAAGCACAGGTTCGTACGAACGCTTCACAGTCAAAACCATAGCAGATAATTGCTGTTTCAAAAAAGAAAGAAATTTGAAAAAAACAGGAAAACGACACGCACAGATGAATTGCCTACAGTTTAAATGTGACACATCGCGCGCACTTGCTCTGTGAGCAAAAGTACTTAACAATTCCGTGCAAAACCAAACTTGCTTGTTTGATAAACGATTACCGATACCTTAAGTTGATCAGAAAAGCGGGTTTCTTGCTTTGCAATTGCACTTTTCAACCAACTCACTTCATTTTTTGTTGTATTGTCTGCCGCCTGAAACAATAAAAAGGCTGTATTGTGCCATAGACAAAGCTTAAGCAGTTGCAACAGCACTTGACAAAGTCAAAGATGGTAGACATTGATAATAGTGTGCAAGCAGAAGTCAAATCTTGCGCTACGTCACGACTGATTGCGAAAGTTTTAATAAAACGGTACAAATGTTCTAATTCAAGCCATGCTATTTGTCAAGCAACGTGTTTAATAGCATTTATTCCCAACGGCCAACATTTTATCCTCACCATTTGCGCTTGTGGTCAGCAGCGCATGTTTTGTAATGTTTCGGAATAATTTTGAGGCTATGAGTGGCAGACAGTGGAATTATCAATCGAACCATGTAAGGCCCAATCGAGGAGACAAATGTTTCTACGCCTCCAACTTTCAACATGCAAATAAAAGTAACGGTCTCTGCAAGCAAAGTTAGGGTCGTAATGCGAACGTATCGCTCATCACAGTTGCAGAAACATTTGTCTTAAAATGTTTGATTCTTTTGCATTGTGCGTTACTTTTATGCTACACTTTCCAGCACTTCTATCTTTCGTTAACCAAACTTCATAAACCTTCATTTAAAAACATTGTTTGTAGCAACCTCAAACGCTATTACTAATCAATCTCACATTTCTACAGCAAAACACAGCACGTATACACCAATTAAAATACCAATAAAGCTTCAACATGATCAGCAAGATGTTCAAGTTGTAAGGTAAAACCAGATGACGTTGACCGTAATGACTTGGAAAGGTTCTGCACAAAGAATGAAAACATTGCTTGCACTGAGAAAACAATTGTAGGTAAATTGCTAAAACGAAGGTGCGAACTTTCTATGCAACACTTTTTTCAACCTTAGTGGACTGAAGCAGCTCTGTGTGGAGTTCATCTACGCTGTCTTGGATCTCTCGCGAACGATTTGCTATTCCATGCGATTTTCTCTGCAGATGCAAAACGCAGACAAACTAATGCTATCTTTCCAAACGACACTGTCAAGGACAGTGCAGCTTAACCCGAATTGGCCATTTTTTTTTGAATTATTTTGCAAAACATACCTTTAAATTTTTCAACTCATTTTCTACTGCAGCAATCTGAGCATCCAACTTCGCTGATGCGTTTTCCAAATTATCAGCAGAATTCTGAAAAGCAAAATATGGCTAATATAAAATCCTACAAACCTTCAGTATGTGTAAATTTTAACCCCGTAATGACTGACCTGATTTGTCCGATTGATATGTCCGTGCACGTCATCAACTAGACGATGCAAATTTGACGTTCTGTTATCGTAATATTCGCTGATTTCCTAAACATGAATGAATATTAACATGTGACGGAACCAACTACTGATGTAAGCACACTTGTGTGTTCACACAAAAAGTGCTTTCAACCTTTCGAGGTGCACATTGTTAATCTGCACTTTTAAATTTTAGTATCACAACAAGACATATCAATACCGGTTGAACTGAGTGCAGTTAACGACAGTTTAAATGATTTCGCTTTAGCTCCTATCTTTTTCTTAGATAGCTTACGAGTACATAAATCGCGTGCGAAGAAAAAAGTGGGTAAATCAAAAGCTATAATCAAACTTATCAAGTACTTTTATTTTGCCACGGACGTCATCGTGCTTTGCATCCAAGTCTGTCTGAAGTGTCCGGAGATTGTTTTTGTTGTCTTCCAATTCCTTAAGTAAAAAATTAGGTTCAAGAAAAATGCTTGAAAGAATACAAATATAGCCTACAGCACTTAAAAAGTGAAACATTTGGGCTTGGTTGTTACTTTTACGCTTTTTTCATGGACGTAATTGGGCTAAGAATGCATGTTCCTCATTTTTTCTACTGAAAAATGAACGTCTTCTAGCAACACTGCATTTTGTTGCGTGTATTTTATTGCTTTACTTCATTGGCGAAATATTAAACAAAAACTTTGAAAAGCAAACTATAGGCCAGGCAAAGAAAAAGAGATACCGTTAAATTACTCGAATTTTTGGATGAATACCAAAATAAACGCATATGAATGAAATAGTTGTTTAGCGCAACACGTCAATCCGTCAGAAAAATTTTGCTCGACAACTTGAAAAAAATGAAACCTTTCTTTACTCGGATGGATTATGTTGGCACAGTACACTCCTGCTAGTTGTGCAAACAGAGTAAGCATTTTTGAGCGTGTTTTTTTAAATTGTCTCACTTTTGTCTTCAAAATTTTAACAAAAATTTTAGAAACAGTTTCTATTACAATAAAAGCAACAGCTAATTCATGAGATTTTGCACAGTCTAAATTGTAGATTTTCATAGTTTGCAGTATCGAGTTCATAACTCCTCTCTGTAGGTTGTCAAAATTGCAAGAATCTTGGTGCAAAAAATCTCAACGCAGTGTTCTTCAACTTGACTAATGGTAGTAAGGAATGTTTTTATCATTGAAAAGTGTATACACTTTCTTTTACAATGCTACAATAATAGTTATATCAAAATGTTCTTGCACATGTTTTTAACATGGAAGATTGAAACTTGTTTGGTGGGCAGGATTTGTAACTTATCAACACTACATTTGGAAAAAAGGTCTTTCCTACCTGCAGAGCTTGCGTAAGTCTTTCGTTTTGTTCGGTCAGATTTGCACCAAGGGATTCATAGGACTTTTGCAATTCAATAGAAGTATTCTGAAAAAAATGGAAACTTGATAAAAACTATTCGCTCAAGCCTCGCTGCAAAGTTCCGTAACACAGGATTTTGACTGCTATTGCTTTTCTCTATAACAGTGGTTCTCAAAACCAGGGATGCACAGTCAAAGGTAGAATGTCCGACTCCAACTCCTAGCTTCCCAAATTTTCCGACCTTTCCAAAACTTCCGACTCCAACTCCTTAATATAACGAGAGCGAAGTTCGACTGTCAACAATTTTGTAGCAATTATAGCAATCGATGGAAATCGTGGTGCACAGAAAGAATTGTCTGTTCCAATAAAAGTTTCAAAGGAAATGGTACAATTTCAACAGACGCGAGTTAGCGAATTAGGATTCCTAACTTAGGAGTGCGATGTAAAAAATGATTCAATTGGACTTTCGTGGGTTCTTGGGAATCCGACTCAGACTCACCCAAAAACCTCCGACTCATTGCGCCCCAACTCCGCAACCCTGCTCAACACTGCAGTCATCGACCATACATGGAGCCGTGCGCAGAACGCTTTCAAAACTAAAAATATTGATGAATAAGGAATGCTGCTTTTCTTTTCCGAAAGTAATGCAAAGATTTACTAGGCACTATTCTATCCCGCCGCCGTCACAGTGGTCCAATGAGAAAAAGCTTTTCCGTCTGTGGAAACAACTCACGTTTGAGTCAGCGGCAAAAATGACCACTCCTTGGTAACAACGGTCGTCTCATTCAATGTGGAAAATCGCCACTTGATTGCAGCACACACATTTGTCTGGCAAAAGCAATGTTCACGCTTTGATGTTTCATTGTATTTAATATAAGAATATGCCCTTGCTTTTACCAGTGATCAGGGTTCAGTTACGTTCTGCCACACGCTTTATTGTTGATTGGTGGTCGCTGCGTAAGTTGTCACTGGCCAAGCTAATCAGAATATCTCCCACGACCACTGCGTGAATCGCCTTTGCGCTCCTTGAGCAATAGCGTCAGCCTCAACAGCCCTGGAAAGAAGTAAATTTCACGCTTCGGCCTGTCGCCAATTGCCGTCATTCGAATATTACAAAACAAATCTTATCCCCACATTGTGTCGCAGCATTTTTGATTCGAAATAAAAGTTTTTTTGTTGTTTACCAATGGTAGGTATTGTGTTTTGCTATATTCCGAAAAATGCAGGAAATATTTGAGGCAATACTTTGAAAAATGGAACCTTCAAGGGCGAGAGGCTATATCGATGCACAAGCAGACTAAGGTTTTGAGGATTTTGAGAACCACTGTGACGTACTGTCTATATAACCTGCGCAACTTTATTCAGTCACTTGTTCTATGATGGATTTACAGCTATTGCCACAATATTATCAACAAAAGGAAAAATTTAATTCTCTTATTTTAGTTGTCCAAACTGCCAAGTTTTTTCAGAATAAAGTGCGAAATACTTGCTCTGAAATCCGGTTTTGTTTAACGTGGGTTTTTCTTAAGTTGGCCTATACAGTACTTCATGGCATAAACGAACTTGAATAGCTTGCTGTAAGTTTCCTTGCATTTCATTTATTTGAAATCCCATTCCAACTGTTGTTTTGTCCAGACTTTCAGTTGCTTTCTGTTCATAAAATAATTGAATGAAACATAAGGTTAAATCTGTCTTCCTTTCTACTCATTTAAGCGGTTTAAGCTCGCAAGATTACAAATAACTTTATTCCAGTTACATATGTCAAGTTATTTAAGCAAAAACATTTACAAATTCGAATCACACTTACATGAAGCATGGCGTAGACAAGAAAGCATTTTGCTTCTTGTAGTCCAATATAGTACATTGAAACAAGTGTAAGAACCACCACGAGGAATCTCAAAACTTATGAAACCTGCATTACTTTACTAAGATTTTATTTCAAATCTATTGGTTACAAGATTTCTTTTCAACCAGAAATGGATGCAGCATCACTTGACCTTGAATCTACGTTCATTACAACAAACAAAGTAATTTTTCTCGCAAAATATAACCACTCGTTTAGGCATGTCAGACTTACAAACATCATTATTTCCTAAATTTACATTTTGGCTCTAGAGTCTAGAGAATCGCCTGGCGCAGCAGCCCTAGGTATTACTGAAATAGGCGACCCTTCTCAGCGCACTCCGCACAAACTTCAGCTGGTTTCCTATCACGCTAGGGCCAGTCAGATCGGTGATGTTGTCCTAACTCATGATATTCAGGCCTATAGAATCTCTTACCCGCTGGTGTAGCGAGCAGAACATCTCTGGCTAGCCGTTCCTGGGGCACTCTGGTCGCATTGCCCTGACATCGCAGTCAGGACTTGATTATAATCGGAGAAATGAACTCGATATTCTGAGATTTGGTAGTTTTGGTGGCAAAGCTATAGAGCCCGCGTTTATCAAATTGTTAGACAGGCTGTTATCGCAGGTCAATGTGATGAACTACGATCGCTTCGTTCTTTCCATTCTTGTACTCAGCAATAAAGAATTGGAATTGACCAAAGGCCAGTGACGCAACATCATTATCATGCTCTGTGGTGTTATAGCCGCAATACCTTTGTAGTGCATACATCAACGGTACGAAACAAATTATGAAGAGTATTTTATACGCGCAGTTTCGCATTACCTGGGTATTTTTGGCAAGACTTCTCAGTTCACCTACGGTCAGGTTCAAGTCTTCCACTTGGCGATGAATTAAATCCTGTTTCTATAATAAGATAACGAAAACAGTTGTAAGGAAAGAGGTCGCGCAAAAACCACTGCAAAAATTTTTTGAAGTAACGCAAAATAAGCTTTCCTGCCATAGCTTCAACACATTTTGTTTCTCTTATATAAAGAAATGAAGAAACCTCGCGCAAAAAGGAAAATTTTTCTTCCTTTTTGCGCCCACATGCATAAAAATATACATTTTGTTTAAATTGTATTCGTAACAACATTCAAGGAATCCCATCCATCAGAGAACTTCAACAGCGGTCAATGGCGGATCCAAATCTGGTGTCAGGGATGAGTCAGAGAACAGAGCACAGCCAAAATAATTTTTGCATTCTTTGATTGGACAAAGTGAAAACTAAAGGCTTAAAATTTGCCAAAACATTGCAAAAATCGGAATTTCTTTATAAACCAATGCATTACGGGAAAATTTGTTAAACAATCTTGCACTTTGCCGCCACTAATTTCAGCCTTGTTCAAAGAAATAATCTAAGCAGCCCTCTGGGAAGCATGACAGTATCACGATTTGGCAATACGACAATGCGTCGACTTTTCAGACTAAAAGCATAATAATGCTGTATCAGCTCATATACCGTGGAATCTCATGAAACGTCTTGTCAATGTCATATGCATCCCCTGTTACGATTGTAAATCGTTGCTGATTTTTCATGCAAGTTGAGTGTCACGTCTTCGAAGATTCAAGTCTTATGTAATCCCCAACTGGCTATCAAAGAATCGTATTACTAATGCTCCAAAATTGAGCAGTGAACGCCCATGCGTTTGAATGTTCACCTCTGCTGTATTTAAAAGGAAAACATCAACTTTCAATGTTTTGAAAGCATCTGGGGACAAAATATGATTGCACGATAGAGCGATTGTGAGTAAAATTATGTTGTAATTTCGTGCAATCAGTGAAGAAAATCGAAATGCGTAAATTTGAGCCTCTGCAACATGCTCTTTTCCAAGGCTATGTTGATAAGCGCTAATATCAAAAAATATCACTCGCACGTCTAAACATAGGCCAAAGCGCTTTGTTTCACACAGTATAACGAAGCAGCGAGGAAGTTGTAATCGAGAACACAGTGTCTTTCCTGCAACGTGAAATTCGACTCGGAGGATGTCTTCAATCTTTAGGCACCCACGCAGCTTTGTTCGCGACATGCAGGCTTTACGAAAAGTGCTCTTGTAGTAAGCGTGCATACTCGCACAAAGTTATCCAATAGAAAACTCATGTATCCACAGACCTGGGACGTGCCAGACGCTCTTTCTTCATTCAGATTAGCTTGGCCGATGGTGAAATTTAGTCTTCGTTGCAGTTCCTGCATTTTCCCCTGTTGAGGAAAAGCTTGCATATTTAACACATCACAGAGCGGAGGGCACTGATACTTTTTGCTATAGATGCGTTTGCAAAAATCATCCAAAACCTGTTTTATTAGTTTAGCAAGGTTAAGCGATAAAGAGCAAATTTCTTGTATGCTTAATCCCAAGTTCTGGTGTAACAGTAACATGCTACACTTGTAAAATACTGCACCATCTTAGAGAATTTACGGGCCATGCAGTACGGCACAACCGAACTAAGAAAACTGAGGCTTATCCACAGCCTATGGAGAAATGTTTTAACAAACACAAAGATAGATATGCAATATTCTGAGTGTAACAAAGAGAAGCATTTTTTCATCTGGAAAAGTGTAAGAACGCAATATAAAAAAGTGTATTACGAATAGGTACAGAAACGTGCATCTGTATATATTGTTCTCCTTTGTTTTGCAGCAACAAAGTTGATGCTAACTATTTTTACAGTTTCGCAACTTTTCGCCGCTTTAGTTGATAGAAAAAGACGATTACTAAAAACGGAATCTTATTCAAGTAAAACATGGCAGGTTTTATTGCAAAACGTACAAAAGTTTCTCCTAAAACTAACAAGGCATAACTTGCAGAAATTTTCGTAAAAACGCAGTTCTGTATTTTCATGTGTTGACGAAGCTCCCTTAAGGCAACTTTCTTTGCTGCCTAATATTTGTTGCACCATTTTAACTTATAGGGGACGATTTTGTAAGTTATGAGAATTACATTTTACCAAACGCTATTTTCAAAAACAAACCTTTGTGAAGAACTGGGCTTGGTTTACAACGAAACACATATGCTTGGGACATAAGCATACTACTCTACATAAATAAATTTACTTAAATCGTTTCGATGGAGACAGCGTATGTTTAATTAGATGTCAGTGCAAGTAATTAAGAAAAATAGTTGTTTCAGAGTTTATGCTAGAAATGCCGTGGTTAAATAAAATTTGTTTTACCCGAAAGCAATAGTGGTGATGCAACATAAACGTACTTACGTTCAAATCTGTCATGAACCGAGTTTCACTTTCGTTTGCATTCGTTAGGAGAACATGGTAGTGATTCTACGAACAAACGAATTTGTCATGGTTCATTCACTACTATCTGAAAACTTGAGCTCGGTATGAGAGTGTTTAGTTTTGCTTGCATGTACCAAACAGAGTTGTGAAAAAATGGGGACCAACAATATTTCCACTTGAAAGCACCATCACAGTAACAATTTGCAATAATTAGCTCCTTCATTAGCCGTGCATATGTTTTACTGCTCATGCAATTTTATTCCTCTAATTACGATTTTTTTATTCATGTGCGATTTTAGATACACCTATTAAGTTTCACCAACTGCAACAACCTAGAACAGAAGATATATATTTATTTTTACGAGGAGACTTGATTAAACCAAATTTTGCATTTCACAATCTAACACCAATGCCCAAAAATTTTGCATTTTTGCAAATGGGCCACAAAACCATTTTACGCTTCTTTCGTGAAACTTCCTTTCAAGAAACCAGCAGCATTTTGGTTTTAGAATGTTTACAATCGCTTCCAGTTGTTGAAAGTAGGTTGATGGCAAGTCGTTGAATGGCGCAGCTTAAAACACGTCCTTTAACACCGAAAAACAAACCTATAACACGTTTTCAAATTCATGGTAAGAACAAGCATCAACCTGGTTGTTTATGGCTTGATTCACAGTTTCGTTGAGACTATCCAAAATTGCCTGTTGAAAAAAAACCCGGTTGCATATTTTGTTGAAACAACACATGTTTATTCACTGGTGCCAAAAAAAAACTTACACAACTGCAACAGTACATCAAAATGCATTAACTTTTCGCATATCTTTCGCATTTCGGACTTTAACTTCACCGAAAAATTTTAAACAAGGTCATTGCATACTGTGTTTTGTTTCAGTGTCTTTAGAACTCAATTGCGGCGGAACTTTTTCCTTATCTGTGCGGCATTTCAGGTTACTATCAATATCAATGAGTTCAGCACTCAAAATTTAGATGTCTCATAAACACAACTTTAGTCACCAAGCAAGCTTTTTCCATTGTCATCATTTCTAACGTCAATGTTTGGCAAAAAAACTTCCACCAGGCATCCAGATGATTCTGGACAAATAATCTGACATCACTCCACAAACTGTTGCCAGACAATGAGCACGCCTCACGACTGATCGAAGAACACCTCATTAAGTCGAATGAACTTTGATGAAAGCATGTCAACAGCAATGTTTCGCGTACAAGGTACATAATTTAAGACGTTTGCAGCTTTAGAAGCAAAGCTTTTGGAAGTAGCAGCAGAGTTGGAACGTCCGACTCGACTGCTAAAATCAAACCAATGGATAGAGAACACATTCGTGACTAGTTTCGCATTAGCGTTGATTGAGCCTGTTCCCCCTGACGTTTGTTTCCCAAGATAAAGCTTACCTTATTAAGTGCCCTTCTTTTTGTCATGCCTTATTCTATATGAGTACACATTGTGAGGCGGTTGCTGCTGGACGTAACACGAACGCAACTGGTGTAGATCTTTCACTTTTATATTATGGTGCTTACACCTTCCATTCCATACAGATAACAATACTTTTTATTCTTCATTGGCTGTAATTTTATTGAAATGATTTCATTCTCACGTTACAATAAGTTGTTATTTCTTAAATTTGAGTGAAGCAAGGTTATCCTATCAAACATATACAATTCCGTTTACGTACATTGAAAGAAACTGTCTTGCATCGAAAACTTACCTTAAGATCCTCGACTTCTCTCCGCAACTGAGCGTTTCCGCCCACCGCTCTGCCTCCGATTTGAAATAAAGGCAAATCTTCTGTCTGATACTTCGTTAGTTTGACGTTACAAAAGAATGCAACTGAAAAGAGAGTGCGTAAAAATCTCTGCCAAAGTTTTCTAATTAATATGGGATGTTGTAGGTCACACTTGCTAAAGTTGGTTGAAGAGTCCGAAGTGCTTTTCGAGCAATTGACATCCACCTAGCCCTACGTAAGTATTTCAGTATGCATGTAAAATTTAAGCTAGCATTTTTGACAAGCAGTGCTAAAGTACTAGTTCGTTACTATGCGTTATCTTACCCTAGGGATGGACAATTCACAATACCGAATCCGAAGGATTCGGATCCTGAACTATGCAGTTTCAAAATGCTAATTTGATCTGAAGCATAGACTTAGGTTTTTAACGTTCACAATGGCATTCGCAATGAATCTGTACGCGAATGTGTCAGGTGTAAATAATTGGTGCGCTTGTTTTGTTCATAGCTGTTGATAATATTCAATAAGAGCGAGTGACGAAAAACGAAGAAAAAACGAGTTTAATGCAGAAAACTCGCTCGCATTGCATGCTACGAACAACCAAAGAACACAAATGCTGAAGGCTATCCGACGCTGAAAGTTCAACCAAATATTGCCGACGCGTAGCTGGCGGCGCAACAATGCTAAACAGTTGCCTGTGCCAAAGCGATTAGCTTTAAAATAATTCTGCATACTTTCCACGTCAGCATTTTCAGAAAAATCTTTTTCCGGTGAGGAGTTAACTGCTCCCAACTACGACCCGGTTTAACGGTCGCACAGCCATTTGCTTGGCCTACAACGGGTAAGCGGTTACCCTTTCTAGGCCAAGCAAATGGCTATTTTTGTTGGTCAAACTATGGATTTTTCAGGATATCACTATAGTTTACAAGCGCCTTATATCATAAATTTCCGAAACCTCACAAGCTAGCTGCTTGAAGAATGTAGGCACCATTTTTCAGACACTGCACAGTAAATAGGAGCACCGTTGGGTATTCCCAACAATGTCTTGTGTCTACAAAAAATGTTTAAAAGATACACCTGAAGCATGCTGCGCACTCGTGTCGCGAAGCACAAATGTTCCACGGAACACGGTTAAAGAAACGGTTAGAACAGGGGTACACAAAAACTTGGGGTGCGCAAACGGGATTTGCAGCGACGTAACAGTCCTTTATAGTTTTAAGTGCAATATTATGGAAAAGTTTATATGTGTGCACTACTAAAATTTTCTGCGTAATACTAAATTTCACAGAACGTTTTGCGCCCATGGGTTAGAAGAAATGTTCAGATGAGTGACACAATCAGTGGTCACCACTTTACCCGCTTGTTACAACACTGAGAATGCTATCATACGTTGCATGCCACCTCAAAGTGTCAACGCATTCAGGAAAGTCAACTTAAACTTTCTAAAAGTAAGAAGGTACCTAGAACAATTATACACTTGTCATACTAAAAGCAAGAAGATACCTAGAACAATTATACGCTTGTCATACAAAAAATGCTGTGCATTCGAACGCGTCGTTACAGTGAGGTGATTACGTAGCTGTTCACTATTAATTTGTCAATATAAAAATTTGTCACCTTCAACTTGTCAATAACTATTTTCAAATGAAAAGTTTTGGCAATACAGTATGCCTCGACATGAAATTTTCCTAACCAAGACATCTCTCAACAAAAATAACTTTCCTTGCGATACTTTTAGTTAACATCGATCTCGCACCGCGGCGTTTCTGATACAAACTCTTCTGCAGTTGCCTCATCTCACGCCCTGCTCTGGCTGAAAATAAACTTTTAGCTGAAAGGCCTCGAATGTCTAGTTTTGACATAATGGTAGAAAGGCAAGAAAAGTTAAAAAACGTCAAGCTTGAGTAATTTTTGTGCAACATCGACGGCTAAATTGTTTTAATTCTGAAAAACAAATCGAATGAAGCTTCTAACCTCACCAATATCTCTAGATGGCCCTTATCATTGCCAGGTGTTGTTGTTCAAATATCCTCGTTAATTTTAGGTGACTTTCAATAGGTGAAGCCTGGTGTTGGACATTTTGTCTCCAACACTGAACGATCGGGGAAAAAGCAAATGCGGGGGACCAATTTTTGTAAAAAAATAACAGCAAGATGCATCACCTTGACGGCAAACACTTTTTCGGTGGATTTACAATATTCGAATTGAACGTCACAATGGCGAGCAGCGAAAAGGACTTTGAGTGCTTCGACCTAAACCGCGTTGGCGGAGAGGAAGCGATACGAACAAGGAAATGATTTACAGGAAATGTGGTACGGTGGTATGCGAGGACTGTTGTTTTGGTCAGGGGTAGACAATTAATTTAGCTCGGGAAACGCTGCGTTTAGCCTAAGGCCATATCTTCGAATTTAAATGTAAAATAAATAACCAAAATAAAAACGATGATGGTACACAGAAAGATTTTATTACAATTGTTCTTGTGCAAATACACTTTATCTGGTCTAGTGCAAGCAATTCAATGTGACAAATGTTATCTCACACAATTTAACAAATTCCAGATTTGAAAAAATTTCTTGAATGCTTCCGTGGGGCACTGAAAACGCTGTGGCGAGCCACATGTCGTCCGCGGGCCGCTGATTTCCCATCCCTAATCTAGGTGGTACACGAGCAAATTCCGAGTCATATGTGATGCGAAGTTTACTGTCAAATATAAGTTATGGAGCCTATTATTGCAGCTGTAGCAGATTACATGTTCCCTTGCATTATTGAATCACTCTATAATTAAATGTTGCTTATTTACGTTAAACAAGTAGTGTTAATTGCGTTAAATAGTTGCAGCCCTCATATAAAATTGTGCTGATTACTCATTTGAGCTTTTCAGAAATCATAAGCACAACTGAGTGTAATAAGTTCAAGAAAAAATAATACGCACCGACAGTAAAACGTAAAAAAACACCAAGTGGTGCGCAATGGTAAAAGGTTGAGAACCACTTTATGAATGAATTTTCTTCCAGCTGATCTTTTAACATGGGCCGAAAGCGTTAGAAAGTTCATTGCATGACGCCGCATTGTTGTCTTGGCGCTGACGTTCACAATTTCAAACTTAGAGGCAGAAAGGAAGTTACTCAGCAAACGATATCGTTAATGCGGTCGTTGGTGTCAAGACGTAGATCGGTACAAACAAACAAGACGAGGTCACTAGGTCACTGCGTAGTTAGTTGTAGTTGAAAGTTACAGAAAAGTTAAAACAGACTTTCAACGTGAATTTTGTGTTTCCTTCAAAAACTTTCTTTTAAAAATTTGATTATTGTTTCATTCATTCAATCATTGTTTCGTTCATCCCAAATGCCTATTTTTAAGGTAACCGTTTAGATTTACTTGCCTGCATATAGAATATTAATCAAAGTAATAAAAACCGTTTGTAATGAAACAGACGTTGTTCAACGTCCGCTCGAAAAGTTTTCGAGGGTTTCCAGCGGAATACTTCCTTCGCTATTGACCTACATCACTGTCGAAGATGCCCTGAGTCATCAAGGACAGAAATGAACTCTGAAGCAAATATCAAGACTGCCGCCACCAACATGCAATGACTATTCCTCAAAATATAGTTTTTTAAAACAGAGTGTTAAAAGTATTCATCTAAACCAAGACGTTGTAACTTAAAGTATTTCGTTTTTGATTCCAAATGTTCTCTACAGTGTTTGACTCCAAAAAACTCAATACTGTCGGCCCTATAGAAAATCCCAATAACATTTGTTTGCGTTACTGGTCTTCATCACTGCGCACCCACTGGTGCTTGATACAAACATTGGAATTTCCAAACCTTCTGTTAATTCTTGCCAGACAGCAAAGGTGCAATTGTAACTTTTGGGATCTTGAAATGCGATCGCAAAACCTTTTACTGAGAGTGAAATGGAAAATTAATGAAATTTTAGTCATTTCGCAAATACTACACGTTGTGTTTGATGCTGGATATTCGTCGCAAACAGACTGCAAGCAAGCCGCACACTTTTTCTCTGCTTTCTTCGTTTCCGGTTCTGCCTTCGGCAAACGTAACAGTTGCCACCAATTCGTGAAACTCAACGATTGCCACGAGGTAATGCAAGGCCAGCCATGGTGATGTCACAATGGGTTGTTCAGGCATCACTTCTGCTGCACCTCACAGGAAATTGCTTTTCATTACAATCCGTTTTTTGTACTGGGAGCTTCAATGGCCGGCGTATACAACTTATTCACAAGATTTTTCAGGACTTTTTTTTGCATTGATCCTCATTTACAAAATCTTTCAGACCTTGGGTTAATGTTCTTTTCAGATGATCGGGGATACTAACACAGCGACGTCAATCATACTGTAGAAAAATGTTAGAGGTCACCGCAGTGTTCCTCGTTTGACTGTGCACTTACCCGGCATCTTATCCATAATATGAACTCAACTTTCGGTTTTGTTGCAAATAATAAGTTTGCGTGCTTGAGTCGCTTCGACGTCTCCCGTCATGTGCATGGATGTTAGAAGTGTTGGCTATTTGTGCGACTGATTTGTTCTTCTATGGCACATATGAAAAAACCGTTGCATCACGATCATACCAAAAATTGGTCGAGTAAATAAGCATTTCTTTGAAAGGCTGCTTTCTGCTTGGCAGGAACTTTTATTTTTCCTGACGGTGCCAACTGAAGTCATGTTCCAGGCAGTTACTTTCGTGCTTGTGAAGAAGTTATCGGTGGTGACATTTCTTCCAGAGTCTTTCTACAAAGTGACCGTTTGATGTGCCAGATGACTTCGCACCATGGTCATGGCCGCGACTGCGACAAGGGGACGGCTACCCTTGATCTTTTGATACATTTCTAACATTCAATCAGGGTGCAAAAATTTTGCAACCATTCGGGCAACAGTGGCCGATTGCCATCCCCCCTACTCCGGGCATTTGTTTTGGGCAGAAAACAACAGTCACGTGGCTAGTGTTGTTCCAATACAGAGTCGTTTATGTTCAGAAAAACGCACAGACTGATAGTGTTTGTGAACTGACTTCTTTCCACACCAATCAAATTCTCAAACCTTACTTCTGGCTGACCAAGTATCCAACGAACAACAACAGCACGGACTTTGCTTTTCAAAAAACGAGACATAAACGTGTTGGAATCTTCAAATGTTAAAATGCATTTTGACGTTCCAACATGCTATATTTGGGTATTATAAAATTATGTAATTATGTAGTAGTCTGTTTGTGGGTATTGTATTTAAGCGTTCAATCAATCAAACAAATATCGTGCGGAAAGCAACTCTACTGTGAGAATTCCCATACTACAAGCAGAAGGTGCAATTGTACCTATGCGGCCTATCACTGAAAAACTATGTGGTCTGGCAAGGGTTAATATACTATTTAACGTACTACCTTTTTTTCAAAAAAGTCAACAACAGACAGAACAGTGGACGTGGAACAGCTGTTTTCGTCTTTCTCAAAGTCTATTTGTTTTTTCATTTACAAATCGCCTGTTAATCAAGTTGTAGGTATAGAGGATCTAGGTTTGAATAAAACAAATTTTTTCTGTCAAAATTTATAAGGGTGTTTGATAATTTTCGACTTTTTGATATAAATTTTCTATTTTTTCAAAATTTTTTCAGGTTGCTTTCCTGGTGTTAATCGTTGCAATTATATCTCTTACTCGACAGCAAAGTAAATCAGAGGCAAGAAAGCTTCAAAATTATACACTTGTGATTATTTTCATTTCTACAGTACATAGGTTGCTAATTACGTTTAATAACTAATAACAATTTTTTCATTACCTTTGTCCACCTACGATTACTATGAAATATGCTCTCCGCATATCTTTTATAAGCTTGTAGAAATGAAATATGAGTTTAGAACAACAAAATAAGTTTCTTGCAGCATATGTATGACAAATTTTACTGATTCTATTTAAACAACACTTTGTTGGTCTTCCACACTGCATTCCCGTTCATGCTTGAAATAAAAATTTGAGTCGTTTTTTGTTTCGAAAAAAAGGCCAAATGAAACATTTTCTATTGTGGAGAGCTTTAAAACCGCCTCAGGTGCTCCTGCAATTTTTGTGAAGCTGGATATATAGCATGCGGATACATTATGCCTTTATAATGCTTCTCAAAACTCATGCATAAGACCAATTTTTCGTTACATCGTTTTCCACAGATGGCTGAAGAAACAGTGTATCAAAAATGGAACTAACCGGCTACAAAGACGACAAGCAGAAGTAAAACGACAACCAAACCCAGGTGAATCCTCGACGCTTTCTTCATCCTGAGCAGTTCTGAAAAACGATTTGAGAATTAGGGCACTAGAGCAGCTGAGGACGTAGCACTTTTAGAAATCTACATTACGATCGCAAATGTATTGATACCACTTTTTATTACAGGCAATACTATTTCTATATGGCTCACAGTTTTATATTTACTATTGTTTTCTCGTTTTTTGGAAATGCAGTTGACGTGATTTATCTAAGTCTTGCTTTAATAATGTTTCACCATTTCGCCCGTAAGCATTTGCTTGTAACTTACAGCATTGAAAATGCCACAGGTTTAGCTGCTTTGGTCTTGTGGTAAATTGTCACTGAAATGTGGATGCATGCAGTCAGAATCACCGCAGAGTTATGAAAACACAGCGTGGAGTCATCGAAAGTACCACTTAACTTCTAGGTTTCCTGCAGTTAAATATTGACATTTCATAATCTAACACTTACCTTTTTATACTTTTAGGAATTAGAAATCATGGTAAACTTTGCATACCACATTCAGAAGACACCGAAATTTTTATCGCTATGTTATAGACCACTGTCTTCTCCAAAATATTTGTTTTCCAAAATATTCCTTCTAAAGACTCATATAACGGTCAGTGTTTTGAGTCTCAGTTTGCTTGCAATCTTTCTGTCTTTGCCTTTAGGTGTTGTTACACCACTCCGTGCTGAACAAAATTTCAAAATCTTTCCGGAAAACTTTTTGAAGCAAATATACTTGTCAGTGACATCGATGGAAATAAAACCTGATGCACCAATCCGTCTTTGGCATATGGCCAAAAGCGGGGTTGTCAAAAAGGTTCTATTGAATTCAAAAGCGGCCAATGTCAATTTTTGTGATAATGATTTTTGAACTATTTATATATTTTTCTGCAGTTATCAAGCTGTATTCTTCACAACCGTTTAAAATATAAAAATTTTATGCCTGCCCAGTTGCTTTCTCATCGGTTTTGGGTTGAAACCTCAGTTTGAACTTTTCCTGTTTTGGTCAAATTTTTTTCAATGCTACCCACGTTATTGCCTTTAAGATGAAGTTGGAAGGTGATTAATAAAGAATGACATTGTCTGCAAACAGCTTCTAACAATGGCGTTGCTGATACGCAGATGTCAGTTCATATGCCGTTTTATTCAACTTTTGTTATAAAGGAGCTTCTTGAGCAGGGCTGTTAACCTGCTTTCCACAATACTTCTGTTCGTTCATCAATTGAGTTAAATTTTAAAAGTATTTTGTGCGCCTGCGCCATTGCATGACTAAAGCTGTATGCTCTAGACCAGGGCTTCTCAAACTTGTTTGTTCTGCGACCAATTAAAAAACGATTTTCTATGCGACCCATTTCGTGGATAGCCTAGGTGTTAATGATACGTATAAACGTTCCATTACAAATCTCAAGAAGCGTTGTTGTCCATGGAGAAATCATACAAGTGCACACAATCCACGAAAGCAATTCAGAGTAATAAAACAACCACGCAAAGGAAACAAAAAGGCAAAAAAATTAACAAAAAACAGTTCAGTTCACAGACGTTATCAAGCACAACTAATGGGATGGATACACTCAGTAGCGTAGCCAGCCCAAAAATTTGGGAGGGCCAAAATGCTTGATTTTAGGCAGATGACACTATTTTGTTCGAAATACCGCCTCCCAAAGCACAAAATGACTATATGTTCTGAAAATGTGGAGATATTGGCCCCCCTGGCTACGCCTATGGGTGCACTTGATGATTTTTACACAGATCATCCACTCGTAGATTGATAGAATTAGCCAACGCAGCAAGAATGAAATTCTCAACGTTTTTCGAAAAGCATCCGTTTTTGGACTTGATTATTACCAATTTTGAGAATGCCGCATCACAAAAATATGTTGTGCATACAGCTGAGAGTTGATGAATGGCTTGATCCGAAATGACTGGGTACTCATTTCTTTTACTTATGAAAAAATCACATAAACTCCGTTTCGGAAATTCCAGTTGCAAACTTTTGTCGTTTAATAATTCCGCAAATTCATTTTGGTCTTATAATGGCAGATGTGTGGCCTCCTGAAATTTCAATAGTGTTTGTATGGTTTGCGGATTCAACTTTTCCTGAATCAAACCAAAGTACTTCTGAAACTGTGTACGACGCTTTCAACTTTAGTTTGGAACTACTCAGTGTGTTCTCAAAGCAGTTGGCCTAGCCCCTAGCCTAGACCTGGAGTTCTAAATACAAGCATGCCTTCGTGTTGGAATGAATGCAACAAGGTTAATATTGGTCAGTAGGTTAAAACAATCATCACGTAACAACGCATAACTTGTTGTGCTTGGTTGATTATTAATTTATTATCATTTGATACTTCGGGCAGACATCCTAACAACTGACAGCATGAAACGCAAAACTGCCCCTAAAAATACGGTGGAAATAGATTCCCTCCAGGTCAAATTTTATCTTTCTCATAAAGTTTACAGAAACTTCTGTATCTCATTTATCTAGCCAATTTGTTTCGTGACCCCAAAGGGCCTAAAATTACACTTCGCGGCCCCAAATATCCCATAGTTTGAGAAACCCTGGTCTAGACCAGGTTCCACAACGTTTGTGCTACTGCCGGCCGCATTACGTTTAATTTTGATTTACGACTGCCAGCGAGTTCAAAATATTTTTAGTTTTTAGCATTGCTTCTGTTCGTCCATACACTGACCCTAGCCTACTTCCACACATCTGTTTCGTCGTCTTTCCACTAAGTATCCGCATACAGTAGACAGAGCTTTTGTTAACGCACGACCGCCATAGCTTATATCTCAAATTACATGTGCACGACCGCATAAATTATTGTCAAAGGCGGCAGGTTGTGCACGACGAGTATGCCCCTGGTCTAGAGACTCTAGATCAGTGGTTCCTAACCATTCCGACCCTGCTGACTGCTATCCCTAAAGATATTGACTTGGAGCCTCTCGCCCGCGGTTATGGGCGTCGGAAGGGGGGACACGAGGAACTTTACCCCCGGACTTTGAAATTTGACTTTTTCCTTTTAAAAATTTCAACAAAAAAGGTTGATTTTTTAATTTCGAGTATGGGCAATGAAATTTCACCACATTTGTCGCCCTGAAAAATCTTTTTGACTACCTCTGGAAAAATCCACTGTTGGTCCCTCCTGGAAAAAATCCTTCCGACGCCCATGCTTGCGGTTATGTTATTAGTCAAAGTGGTGGTCTTTGTTGTTTTTGGGTTTGAGGGTTAAAAGAAAACACTTTGGCATTATTTCTGGGGACCAGATTTGAGAGCTATTGGTCTAGAGCAGGGGTTCCCAACCTGGGGTACTTTTGCCTATGCAAAGGGGTACATTTAAGGTTAGCAATAGAAAAGAAACACAAATTTACACATCTTTTATTTCCAAATATTTATACACATATCAGTGAATATTATTTTCAAAAAACGTTATATGCTTATTTTTAAAAATACCTATGATTAATCAAGACAAAATATTTTGTCATAAAAAATTTTAGGGATACATATTCATCTGCCGAAATACGGAAGGGGTATATGCTTATCTGTGGGAGTGCTGAAGAGTACACGGTCAAAGAAAGGTTGGGAACCCCTGGTCTAAAGAAAGAGCAGGCAAACTTCTTCATTCGCGAGACGCATTGGATTCTAAGGTTTGTCTTGTCAGCAGCTCGAATTTGGAACAGATGAAAGGACCATTTGTGTACATGCACACTAATATAAAATAGATGCAAAAAAGTGTATTGGTGCTATTTATTGGACAAGTTCAGCGTCCGCAAATAAAGAGCTTAATGAGGATTGATGTGACCCGTGGGCTGTACCTCTGCCATACGTGGTCTGGAGTTTACAACATGCACCCTAACATAAGTTACTGAAACTTCATGCTTGAATAAGGCCATTGCAAAAGCTTATAGTCGGCAGAAGGGATCAACTTTTTGAACAGATATTTCTTTTCTGTGTTTTATGTTTTTTGGATTGATTTTTTTAAATTGCTATGACTTTCTGCAAGCAAATGTTTGTAAACATTTTTCAGAGCATCTACTTTGAAATGCACAACACTTTCTGATGGAAACACAATCCTCATCAAATTTTTACTTTTAAAAACTTTTGTAATGTTATTTCAATGTTTGGGTCACTTTTATGTGATTCTTCTACATCTATGAGTACTACAATTCAAGCAAAAACTGGTTCAAAAATCTTTAAAATATTTTGATAAAGTCACAAAACTAAGAAAATTGTGCTTTAAGGAATGTTTTTTATCAAGACATGAAGCACATCAAAGTGATCGAACAATGAGACTTAACAAGCCTTTAACAGACAGCAAATGTACTCACCAGATCGTATGTCGGACTGTATATCTTTGGTAAATATTGGTGATCCGTATTCCGCCATTATCTATATTGCCGCAAATCCGCTGCAACACTTACTTAACCTCTGAAGGAAAAATAAGAACTGAAAACGACGTACTGAGCCTGCAGACGCTGACCTACAACAAAGCAATCAGGCTTCCGCAACCAGGACCTTACTGAATGGGCTGATTATCGCCATCATACGCTAGAAGCTGCGTTGGCAGGAAAAAAAGACGACAACAGGTAACAGCTTGCTTACGTAGTTGGCATCAGCGGATAAAAGAATGAACTAAAGTTTCTTTTGAAAAACCTGAAAAATCCACTGCAAAAAAGTGCTCCGCGTAATGATTTCAGCTATTTCTCTAAATCATATTAAATATTCCAAATAACCAAATATAAAGCTATATGTTCAGACATTGTTTTCCTAAAAAGATGGTTGTCAAGTAGTTTTATATTTGCTAAACAACAGACTAACATTTTTCATATCTGTCTTGAGGCAGATAATGTCAGCATGCAAAAGCTGTATAGGCTACTTGCCTTCCAAGCCAACCTGTTGTACATGTGATACTCATATCTGTTTAGCTTCATGTCGTAGCCTGCTGTGCAGAACCTGGTTAGTCCCATTTTTGTGTGGTTTCTGAGTCTCAATATGTTTGGCAGAAAGTGACTTTACGTTTGAAACTTAAGTTTTTCTCACAATCACTGATTGCGGTTTACTTGCTGAATTCAGCAACCACCATTTTGGCAATTTGAAGCGTCACTCTTTTCAATTTTACCGTTGCCAGGAAGATTTTCAACAAGAATCTACTATTGTTAAAGCTACTTCAGATTCTTCAAAATGTGAACTAATGCTTTTGACCATATTGATAGAGAGGTCTTTAGGTTATAAAACTGCCCCGTAGTAAACAACATATTTTCACTTCGACTGGAATAACTCAGGATTTAACTCACTATAAATTTAAGCAAGCGTCCTAGCGTAACAAGCTGAAAAGGAAAAAACAAAACGATTTAAGATGCACACTCGACTGAGCAGATTGGAAGAACAGTGCGCTTTAGCCTGACGAAATTCGGAGAGAAGCTGACAGGGGATAAATAGACGTGGTTAGGTTAACTTTCCAGCAGGGCACGCCAAAACTGCAATTGCCAATTATGACGCGCTCACTTACAAGAAATCACAGAATCCTCCCTCCCAAAAAATTGGGCAGCACTGCAGGCGGAGCTAGAGGGGAACGGCACCCCGAAATGTTGCCTGACCCCCAGTGGTCCCACAAAATTTTTCGCATGACATCACGGCACTGCTTTGAAATTTTGAAACTAAATTATTGCAAAATATTTCAATAAAAGCAGGTTTCAATCACTTTGTTTAATTTCGTTTTGAGGAAATTGATACTCTGATCTCAAGTTGCTATTTTCACGAGTAAAAAGCGAACATCATGGTACTGAGTGATGAATATTGTGGTGAATATTGTAGCTTAATCTTCCTTTGATTTAGTTTCCAGTTTCCTTACCATTCACTCACATTAGTGAGTTTACTGATAAAATTGTTGGAAATTATAGGCGAAAAAATTAGCAAGCCAATTTGGAATTTAGGTTTAGCTAAGCACAAACGTTGCCACTTAACCCAAGCCGTAATTTTGTAAGGTATATTTATGCCGTACAATATAAGAAATGTATGCTGCAATAGTGTGCTGTGGCAAGAAAAAGTTTGGAAAGCACTGGTGTTCTAGTTAGGGCACCACAGTAGTACTCGATTTTGGCCCTTAATTTGCACTACAAACTTAGAGTTTCCGATGGCAGAGGTTCGTCTGACATGTGCGCAATGTACAACTTGCTCCTGCCACAAAATTAGTTGATTAAAGCCACTCAAGCATCGGCTTCAAAGGAAGTCTCACAACTTCCCACATAGGGTACAACCATCTTCTGATTGTTGTTGACCGTTGACGAGTACCTTGGCATTCCCGTTGGCATTTACTTGCAGAAATACTTCAACTTTTTCCGTGACTAACTGCCTTTTGTTGTTCAATCCTGTGTGTTTTCCTTATGTTCACAGTGATCGTCGAACGGCTTTTATGAGCAGAGTTGAAAGATTACCTGCACAGCTGTGGCATCGCTACAAGTCACTCCATAACGTAACATCCAATAGGTGAGAGGTCCAGCAGTACACTTCGACGGTCGGATCGTTATGGGAATTCGGTTCCTTATGTATACTGCAGTAAACAATACTGCTGAGCTATCATCAGACATAATATGTCTATGTCTTGCGAATAGCAGCGACCTCCTATTCGACGCCTACCAGATCATTTACCATGATGTATTTTCTTTTGATTTTCTCTGTACGTGTTCATATTCATTTATTGTGCTTGCCAGGGGCGTAGCCAGACATTTTATTTGTGGGGACAGTTTTGCAGCAATGGAAGCAGTCAATGGTCTTTGTAGGACTTTAAAAGTAGACCTGTTTTGCCTTCAAATAGATGATTTCCTTTTATTGCGCGTCGCATCACGACATTTTGCCTTAGTGACTTTGCTGGTATCTCCAGAAAGGTTGCGCTGAAAAGCATTTTGTAGATGATTACGTTAGGTTTCAGTTAAAGATGTCAACTAATAGAAGCCTTCATGAAAATACACCTTCACTTCAATCGACATTGGTTATACCAGACAGGGACATGTGTTGAAGACTCATATTTAGGAGTTTAAAATTATCGGTTACAAAATGTCGTGACGACAGTCTTGTTCGCAGATACATGCTGCGCTAATGAAAGGACTGACGAGAACTAGCAACAGGTCGGCTTCGACTTTTTCAGCTTTATTCGACCAAATCTTCACTACAACGAACCAGGGGCATAACGAGGGGTGCAAAGGGGCCGCATTTTCCCTGGCGCCGAATCACTATGGGTACGCCGAATCACTGAGGGAAGTGCCGTAAAGTCCCAACAATGTCACAAGTGCTTTCTTCAATACTACGGAATGCGCGCGCTTATCGAACGCACAGTACAGAACGCAGGAAGGGCAACGCACAAACACCGAAACACGGTACGACTACGAACCATCACACCCTCCCTCACAAAAATAAAAACGAACAGGGCGCAAAAAACATCAAAGAGCAACATCTCACGTTGAGATAACGTGCGAAGTTGACACTTCGCTACACTGTCCATTCGCCGTATCGCTCCGTACGTTTCCGCTCTCGAGCTGATCTGCGGACGGACAGCGGTGTGTGCAGTTCATTCAATGCCAGCGGCTCCATTCAGTCCTCAGGTGTAACAGCCTCTGAAGTGTCACGTAGCGGTTCGGTTGCAACGTCAACGTTTCCCATCGCTTCATTCTCTTGAAATGACTCGAAAACTTGAAGTCTTTCGGAGAACCGGGACAAGGGGCGTGGTTAGACGTTGACATGTTGTCTCTCTTCCATCGGAATGACGGACATGAGCGTATGACGAGTTGGCGTCGAGTAGCATGACAGGATCACAAAGTGGTCCTCCTTTGGACCGTACAAAACGACGCTGCAAAACCATGCCAGGCGTAAGGAGAGGAGCCACGTTGGAAGAGTTGTACCTGTCAGCGCTTATCGGGGAAACCGGATAAGACGTTGTTGAGGCGTTTCACTTGTGGCCACACAGAGGAGCGAATGAATAGAATGGAGAGCTTCTGCCAGTACGGTTGTGACGAATATCGTAACAGTACTCTCTCAGTTCTAAACGCGACGAAAGCAGTTTGGTGTTTTTAATCTTGTTTCTGATAATAAATGAATGAGATTGCTTTCTACGAAAAAGAGCAGCCCAAGTGCACCCACTTACGCAGGGCTTCTACGATAGCAGTTGCATCCTCTCAGCAGCAGGATAGTTCCGTTCGCAGGCATTTAACATCCTGGACAATGAAGGCAACCGGCCGTCCATCTGAGATAGAGGCGTCAGTTTCAACTTCCAAAGGCGACTCATCACAAATAACACCGAGGCTCACTTTACCCAGTTCGACTTTAAGATCGTTGAACGACTCTAATGTGTTGGGTCAAAGAGGAAAGTTTTGTGCGGTGAACAAAGATCTAATTATCTTCGAGAAATTTACAATCTAGCAGGCGTAATGAGCAAACATTTCCAGAACACGCTTTAACTCTGTAGCAGTTCGAGGAGCCGGAAGGTCAATAAGCGGCTGCAGTCATTGCGGGTCAGGTTTGATCTGGTTATGCGATAGTTTGAACCTTTCTGCATTCAGAGTCAGATTTTGTCGGCGAGAAACTTCGAGCAGCTTATTAAGATTCCGGTCATGTTCTTCGAGAGTGGAGCCTGTCACGGTAATGTCGTCCAAATACGCACAGACTTTGCATAGATGGTTATCACGAACAAATTCATCCATAACTCTATGAAAAGCGGGAACACTGCTAGTTGCGTCAAACGGTGAACGTTTGGACTGGTGCAATTTGCTTCCTGGTTCAAACGATGTGTATTGGCGCTCGCTTTCCAACAGCGGCACTTGGTGGTATGCTGACCGCAGATCAAGCGAACGGTATAACTTGTCTTGAGCGATTTGCTGACAACGTCGGCAATTTTCGGTAACGGATACACATTCACCCATGTGTACTGGTTCACCGTCGTAGAATAGTCAGTGACCAGCCGTTTTCTACGAACATTCTATACCACCAACACTTGAACTCTCCAAGGAGAGCGAGACCATTCAATCACACCTCATTGCAACAACCGTTCTATTTCGGCTTTAAAACTGTCACCTTCACTGTAATTACGAGACTTCGCTGCGTTCGGTTTGCACCCGGGAAGCACAAATTCAAAGAGACGAGATGGAGTTAATTCAGCAGTGGCGACAACAAGTTGTCCCGCTGTATTATTGGGATGAATCTGCAAGGGAACCCCAGCCCTGATCCTCCCAAGTAGAACGTTACTTCGCTACGTTTGTATAAGAATTCATGCCCCAGGATGACGTCAGCACAAAGTCCAACAACGCCAAATTCCAATTTTTCGTACTCGCGGCCGAGAACAGATATATTGGCAACAGTTGTGCCATACGTAGGAGTAGAAAACTTCGATGAAGCCAGCAATATTGACGATCCAGGCCCGAAAGTTTTAAGTTCCAAGCTGTCTGCAGCGCTTCTGTCAATAAAGTTTTCGGTGGCACCGGAGTCAACCAACGCCCTACAGGGACAGACACTATTCTGGCCTCAACCAGAACCGGACCGAGACAGAAAGGGCACTCGCTGGAGTCATATCATATGAAATAACAGGCGAAAGAATAGCAGCTGAGCACGTTTCGCAAGGCGTACTGCCGGCGGTTCTGCTTCCGTAAACACGAAAAAGTGGCCTTTCTTTCCACATTTATGGCAGACAGCATTCCGAGCGGGGAAAGATGAACGATTCGCATTTTGACTTCGACTTCTACCGTAACGAGGGGGTGCAAGGGTGGCGCAATTCACCGGGCGCCGAATCACTATGGGGGCGCCGAATGACTGCGGCGAGCGCCAAAATGCCACAACAATGTCACAAGTACTTTCTTGAACAGCGCATTTGCTTCCGAAAGACCTCAGGTTCGAACATGGGGGCGCCAAATTTGTTTCTTGCCCCGGGCGCCATCTAACCTCGTTACTCCCTGTTTCTATCACAGAAGTAGCACGACGTACTTCTCTTGAACCGCGGTGGCTTTTTCGTTACCGCTACAACATTATTATTTCATACCAGCACCAGTTGCCCCGTCAGTTCTGTCTTCAATCATCGTAAAACAGCCATCCCTCGATGGTGAGACCGGAGCTTTGTCTATTGACAAGGACTGACGCTGAGCCCCGTCAAGAATATCAGTTAACTCGAAAGCTCTATTTAGGTTAACGTCTTCAACTTCGAGAAGACATTGACGGATCGACGGCGAAAAAAAGCATGCCGGTAGCCAGGTTTCAAGTTTTGGGGGTGGAAAATACACTTTTGGGGGCCAAGATTTTCTGGGCACAACAAAATTTGGGGGGCAGAAACAAATTTGGAGGCATTGCGCCTGAATTTCCCCCGTGGTTACGGGCCTGGAAGAAAGCCCATTAAGAAGGCATTTCTTGTTAATTCTTCCTTCTACTGGTCTGCAGTTACAGGGGAGAAAGAAAAATCTTTAGCAAGGGATTTTAAGTTTGCAGGTACTCAAATATCGACTCTTTAGACGTTTGACGGCGTCTAACGAGTAAATTACGGGCATAAACGTTATTTTCCTCTTAAGGTAGATTCGCCTTGGTATGTTTACGACGTTCTCATATGTGCCGGCATCTTCCACATAAAGATAGACGCCGGGCAACAAGCAAATAATTACAACCCTTTTCTTATTTACAGGACGCTCGCCCTCCCGTCTCTCTTCTCGATACGCAATAAGATCCTCAACAGTCCTCAACCAAAAGGCAAATGACTGAGCCGCATTAGCGGCTTCAGGTTCAACGGCGAATTCCCTGGGTTGTAGCAAATGCTTTTCCATTTGGTCGATTAAATTGACGATAACTAGCAACAGTTTGGCTTCGACTGTTCTAGCTTTAATCGACTAACTCTTCACTACAACGAACGAATTTCGTTGCGACAAACGGTACAAGCAACGCTCTGCAGCAAACGAAACAAGCAACGCCCTGGACGCAGTTACAAGGCCTTACATGAGGTACACCAATTACGGAAGGCGCGCGCTTATCGGAAGCACAGTACAGAACGCAGGAAGTGCAACGCATGAACACCGAAACACGGTACGATCCATCACAAGGACACCACACAAAAGAAAACAGAACGAAAGTTACGTGTACGTAACGTGATGCAAACTACTTTATACGCCTTCTACTTCACATACGGTACGGCGTGAGATGTCTATTCGCAACCATTGAACAAAAAGGAGATCTTGCTGAACTGGGAAGTTCTACTGTCACTTCTATAAGCGTCTTATTAATCATGCAAATTGCGAACAGAAGCAAGTCATGTTAACAACCACCTTCATCTGATAAATTTTAATCCTTCTGTTGCTGTTTCACGAATTCGCCAACAACCATAATATATTGAGGCAATTAACCCTATACTATTCAATAGACAGAATCGCGAGACTGCTGAGTCTTTGCGAAGACATGCGACTTCGTTACGAAGTCTTCAAGACACACAATTTGGAGTAGCGCCGCTGTCTACGCAGTGGGAACAGGTACGGTGCAAACTGAAAGCATCGTGCTCTCGAGTTATCTCACCAAAATCCAACCTGGCTGCATAGACACCCATAGCTCCGCAGATATATTTTTGTGGGTCCATGACATATATATGTATAAGGTGAAACCAAAATTGCGAAATACCAAACTATACCCGCCGTGGTGGTCCAGCTTGCAAAATCATTCATCATTTTTGGAGCGCAAAGCGGATAATAACCCAGGACAGTGGAGCCGGAACTAAGACTTCAGGGTCCGGCTCCAGGCCTCTAAAGTTTTTGGCATTCTAAAATGATTTGGTCCAGTGAAACCTGAAAACCATGGTATTATTTGTACTATTGTTACACCATGTCATGGGCGTCGGAAGGGAGGGTACAGATGGTTCCACTTCCTAATAGCTTTAATCGAGGCAGTGGCGTAGCGAGGCTAAGTGCCACCAGGGGCCGACCATAAAAGTGCCGCCCTTTCCACTCCTCAAATTTGCTTAAAAATTTTTAAAATGAAAGATCATGTTTCGTGCTTAAATATAAGGATCAACAGAGCATCTTGAAAATCACAATCAAACACAAACTAAAATTGGACTTGTTTTTCATTGTCGATTGATGAGTCTTGCTTTTTCTGCTTGTCGCCACCTTTCTCATCATTAATTTTTCTATATTTTGCTTTCTTTACACATGCATATACGAACCCGACATGTTTCGTCATATTTCTTCCCTATTGGTTGTTAATAACCGGTAAGTTCACCGCATGGCTTTTTAATAGTTTACTCGTTCCAGGGGATCAAACGAAAACTTAGAGATGTTATGGCGGCCTACCTACTTTACACATGCAAACGTTTATGTCTGTCAAAATTTCGTGTAGTATCCCCGTCTTTATCCAAAAATAAATACAGTATACCCTGCAATATAGCAGGCTATAATAATAAATATGATAATATGATCTCACTGATGTAAAGAACGTTTCATTGTTCACTTCACGTTTCAAAAGTGGATTAATTCTCTTAGAATATATATAAGGCTTCAAACATTAACTCTGTCGTCACTTGCGCGGGGCCCTCTACAGGTGCGGCCGGGACCCATTTTAAAAAATATCTTAAACAGGTTTAAAACCGGCTCTGGTTGAGAAACGCTGGCTTGCAGTCTTCATCGTGACCTATGCAAGTTGGTCTAACTGCTGGGTTGGAGTCATGGGCGTCCGCAGAAATTTCTCCAGGTGGGGGGCAAAGTCGATATTTTGCTTATCTCATTCAGGTTCTTGACGATGCAACACAAATAGACGTACACAAAACGCTTCACCTTTTCTACACCACAAAGAAAATGCCCAATGTTACGGCAACAGTTGCATAGCTACAGTGCTCCCCCTGTAAGAAAATTTTACACTTAGCTAATGTTCGTTTTAGTGAGTATGGATATTTTAAGATTGGTTAGCAGAGTTCTAAATTAATTACAAACTTAGTGAATTATTAGAATAAGTATAAAATTGTATGAAAATACGAACAAAATACACATTTAGTTCAAATAGTTTCACTTGTTTTCGTGTTTTTCCAACGTTTTGGAATGTTGCAAGTGGGGGAGATGAGATTTTCACCGCGCAAATGATCTGGTGGTATTGCGCAGTTGCACACTTCAGAACGAACAGAGGTCTCAAACACATGTGGCCCACGAGGGAGTTTTGTGCGGCCCGCGATGCTTTTTGGAATTTTCAAATAATTAACGTTTAATTTATTTAGTTTACTCACCGGTGTTTAAAAGTGCTCAGCCAGCAAGTGAACAAGTACCTTTTGAACCAGGGTCTCCAAACATTTTTGTCAGAGGGCCACATAAGCTATCGCACAACAGTTCGAGGGCTGGACATCTTACGTACTTTGATTGTTTCGGGATATGATACATTCCACCAAGTTAACAAATGTTTCGTAAACCTATTATTTTTCCATTATTGATAAAATGTCTTTGCGGGTCGGATGAAACGGCTTCGCGGGACGGATCTGGCCCGCGGGCAGTAGTTTGGAGACCCCTGTTTTAAACGAACGTAACGACACTAGAAATGACTTGCCTATAACTCACCATATCTTTCGCAAGAAATAGGATGTAAAGCCTGTTTCTAGTAAGGTTCAGGTACCGCCATTTTTGCGTCAGCGTCATAATGCGGCCCTCGGGTTACCCCATAAGACCTCATTTGGCCCTCGGTGCAATTTGAGTTTGAGACCCTGCTTTAAAGGGAGCATTGGTTGCAAAAAATACGCTTTATTAGCAGCAACGCTTCTTTTTCGCTCATGTTCTTCACACATAGTATTAACCAGGGGTGGGCAAACTTGTTCAATGGAAGAGTAATTTGCAGAAAAGCAAAAACACCAGCAAGCCACAAAACCATTTTGTAGTATCTAGCTCTAGATAAATAAGGTAAAAACCGCACGTTTTACATGAAATGATGTATAATAATTGCCAATATTAGTTTGCCCACCACTGGTATAAACCTACGTGTCATGGTTTACCGCTATCAGCAGTCGCTGTCTTGCTGCATTACCTGCCGAGATGTCTGCGTTCAACAGTTACATGCGGCAAACCGGCCACTATCGTAACCAGGGCTCCCATTCAGTAATTTCTAAAAAACCCAGGTTGCACATGAAAAAAAACATTATGCCTACAAGAAAAACCCAGAAATGTTAATTTGCAAAAACACATATGAATGCAAATTCATGACGTTCAGCGGTGATTAAAATACTGATTTACTTACAGTTCCTCTTCCAAATTTTCATATGCAGCGTGAACATAAACGTTTGGATCACTTTTCCATTGTTCAAGAAGTTCATATAACGCTTGTGACACACTCCATTAATGTGATATCTTTCACTAATTCAGGCATAGGTGTCCATGCCGTTTTGCTGGCTACTTGACGATGCATGTTTTGCCAGTAACCTTTCCTTAGCAGTCACTGTTTAGGCGAGATTGTTTTTGTTTTAACATGATTAGCAAAAGAAAATATTCTTTCTACCAATGCAGAAAGTATGGAAAAAACATGAATCTGGTCATTACATCAAAAAGTATTTCAAACTCCGATTAATCTAAGCTGTCTTTGATATTACTCAGGCTCACACATGATACCAGAAAACAGGAATAGATTTATTGGACAAGAACACATCTTTGAACTATCGCAACGGCCTCCAGCTGATCTTCAGGGGGTAATGTAGTGACACATTTGCTATTGAACTTGGAACGTTTGTGACATCGGAATCTAAAATCCTTATGCTGGGTACAACTCCTTTCTCCAGTAGAAATTGTTTTTTAATTCACACGCATACAGGCAACCAGGAAAGGTAGAGAATCAATTTTAAAACTCAATTGTTTCATCAATTTCTTCAGCTGGCGTACTGAGATAATATTTTGTACAATACATCGTTTACCCAAATACGAATCTTTCAAATGTTTGTGCAACCGTTTAGTTATTTGATCATGCCACTTTTGTTGTAACCTCAATTGCATGACTGATTATACCGGATCGTAAGCAACCTACAGTATTTTATATTTTAATACTGTTATGAGGGTGTGAAACTGACTGACTGAGCACGTTTTGTTACACCGGTATGAATACTTTTTTCACCTGATGACCGCATGGGAACACCGTAATGACCGGAAGATATGTTTCTTATGTTATTAGATTTACTATAGCTACTGGGCAAATTTATATCTTTAAAAAAAAACAGATTTAACGGGATTTGTCAAAATTAAGCCTAGACACCCATAAGGACTCGAAAAAAACAGATCTGGGTGGAAAAACCCAGCAATGGGAGCTCTGATCGTAATTTGAAGTGCGCATTTGAAGGTATGTTACCATGTTATTGTGACGCAACAAAGGCTAGCAGTAGGACAATTCGCTCCCGAGTTTCGCAACCTGGATTTGTAGCCGAAGGAGCGGATTTCATGACTGCATTGAAGACAAAAGAGAGGATTTCATGACTGCAGTGAACTGCATTTCATGACTGCATTGTACGAGAACAGTGAACTGACTCTTGTGCAATGTGATTGTCACATTGGCAAACAAACTGTCATTGCAAGAATTAACCCACCTAATCGGAAAAAACTGCTTATCTTACGTTTTCAATAAATTTTTGCTTCTTAGTCTCAATTTCCAGGGGGGGGGGCAAATGCCCGTTCCCCCCCTCTGCGGACGCCCATGGCTAGAGCTCTTCCAATCACACGTGCATAATGCTATTGCTTGCCTTTGTCCGTTACACCAGGGATATCTAGAAACTTCTAGACATCCCTGGCTAAACCCACCAAAGCCCCCCGTGGAGACGGGACTGGTTGCCAACAGATGTCTATTTAGAAAACGTTAGTACGAAACCATGCCAGGTGGGACATAGGCCTTTGAATGCTCAGCAATGATTACGTTTTACGTTCGACGGTAATTGCATTGAACAACTTTATTCAGTACGGCCATTGCCAAGTTGTACGTCCGTTTCGATAAACGCCCCTGTTAAATAAGTCTTCGCCAAAATCATATCTAAATATATCGTTTACCCTTGTGTTAAGTTTTCAGACTAAGGTTCTTGCCTCAAATTCATCAAAATGAGAGCAATACCTTTTCCAAGCTTTTCTTGTTGAGTGAATTTTCTATGACTGCAAATGTTAAGTATACTGTTGAACAAAGGAGACTTTTACAAAACTCGCACTGCCTATCAGCTGCCTCTGATTCACTCTACTTGCAGTTCAAACCAATAATTTGAGCTCAAAGTTACCTACGCAAACACACCAACTGCACTACCCCACTTCAAGAACGTTATTTTCCGATACCATTACGTCATGCAGAAAAACAGCAGTTCTATTGAAACTGAGCAACGTTGCCTTTGCAGAGGTTTTCACTTCTGCCAAATATTAATGCTGATAAGCCCACCTAATGACAGGGCTGCATCTTATGGCACGTATTGAAAATATCCCACTGAACCTTAAAAAATAACATGAGGTGTACCAAGAAATGATTTTACAAATAAATTTGGCGACGGCAGTTAGAGGCATGCCAATGCCTGAGATATGCTTCTTACCGGGGCAGTTGAGGTGAACGCTCTTGCATCGCTACAGCTGTTCACTCGGTGGCCGTGGATCGAATACCCAGCCTTCCATTTGAGAAGCGGACGCTCTACGACTGAGCTATCGCCGCCCCAGTGAAATCTTCGTCGCCAGTGCCTAGGTATCAGGTGATGTTATGATGTGACGTTGGAACGTTGCTAAGGAACCAACGATAGGAGAAAAAGGATTAAGCTAGCCTTGACTATATATTGTGATTTCACGTGTGGGGCCTTTTGTCAGGGGCGCAACGAGGAGGGCAAGCGGGACGCAATTTCCCTGGCGCCAAATCGCTGCGGGGAGCGCCGAAAAGTCTCAACAATGTCACAAGTACTTTCTTCAATACAGTACATTTGCTTCCGAAAGACCTCAGTTTCGAACATGAGGGCGCCAAACTTGCTTCTTGCCCCGGGCGCCATCTAACCTCGATACGCCCCTGTCTTTTGTATCCAGATTTTCAGAGGGGCAATAAAAACCTCAAACAATCGGCGCCCTAATGTTCGCTAGTCTGCCTTCGATCTCTTTCCTTTGTTCAAAGTATTTTGACTGGGATAGAGGTAATAGCTTGTCTTGAGAGGAAGGTGTAGGGATTGGGGCACAACCGCCCCCCAAGTAAGTGTGTTAAAAAGCCCTGATTTCCAGAAAAACACTGGGGCACTTTAGTACATTGGATTTGACCCAGACTTTTGAATAAACATTTTATCGATTTACTCACCCCGCTGCCACATGTCGTGTTTTTAGGCTACCCTACCAGTCCAGGGCTTCTAAACACAAAAATTGAAAAGAGTTATAACTTTAAAATTTTTTTAAATGTATTTGAAAATGATAACGAAAAGCTAGAGGTTTTAAATTCCTTTCTAAAATTAAATTTTAATCGGAAAAGTGCCGCCCCTAAAAGGTTCCGCCCGGGGCCCGTGGCCCCCAGCCACCCCCCTTTGCTACGCCACTGAGTCGAGGTAACCCACCTTTCTACCGTAGCATAGTTGCATTCACTTTGACAATGTTCGAGACATAAATGCAACCGGCCTGACTTTCTGATTGCACTGTAGGTAGCAGCTTTGGTAAAATCAGATGCATCAGATTCGACAGTGGACGCTCATCTATACAGCTTAAACAAGCGTCTAGTAATCCTGACCGCAATTTTACAAAGTCCATATTTCAACCTGTAAAAGAAAGGTTACGCTGCTAGCAGCGAGTGGTTTCACTTTCCCAGTATAGTTTTTTATCCATCGAGCGTAATTCGCACGCACTACTTTAGCATCGTTTTGAGTTCTCGATTGTTTTTCGGCACAGGAAGTTCATCTGTGACAGACGTCGCTGCGATGAAGCGCCTATAAACTTTTCAAGACTTTGACTGCGATCAGTTTTGCTGGCTCCCCCGATAGTTATATTATCAAGGAAATCGTAAGTATGTTGAAGGTATTTTCATAAATGATGCAATCGATTTATTATATACTGTTGGACACAGCCACACCGCTGGTAACAAGAAACAGAAGACGTCGCCAGTGTATCGGTAATGTTTTCCGTTTATCCAAAACGCAATGTATTCAGCGGGTACTTGATAAGTAGATGTGAGCAGTATCGCATTTAACCAGTTCGTGTGCTGGTTGATCGTTTTTGGGAAGAGGATACGCGTCCAGCGATGCAATTGCAAAACGATTTATGGTTTGGGAATAATCTACCACCATTCTGCGTTTGTGCTTTCATCTTTTGCTACTAGCACTTGAGCACTCCATAGGCTTTCAGAAGGTTCTGTGAACCTTGATCAAGCAATTTGTTTACTTCTGTTAAAACCTCAAGTCGTCTGCATTAAATCGCCTTGAGGGAGTAGAAATTAATCTAACCCTAGGATTTACAAAACGAAAAAATGCGTGGAAGTTGAACGTTTGCAACGTCAACGTGACACACTTTTTCGCCAACTCGGATCGAGGACCTCCAGTTAGAATGATGTATTTTTAAGAAATTCTGACCTAATATCGCGTCAGCACAAATGTTGTCCACAACACCCAATTGAAGGTTGTGAGGCGGAAATTGTACTGTCATTCTAACAAAGGTAATTCAACGTGCCTTTGCAGATGAAGTTGTTGACGTCAAGGCGACGCAATTAATTTTAGAAAATTACTTGGACCTGATCGTGTACCACAACCTCACAACGAGATAATTCATTGGCAATTCTCTTTCAACGTCGTCTCAATCCGAGAAATTCATAAAATTACTGTGGTGAAGGAAGAATTAACATATAATTAAAAATATATGCCAAAACTTTTTAGTTGAACCAGGGTTTTTTAAGGTGTTTTAGGGCATGGGTCCGCAAATAGTGGGCCGCAACCCAAATTTGGGTCGCGAGACCTTTCACTCTGGGTCGCGTAATAGTTTAAATTTAACATAAATATTGGCAAATCAATCCCCTTTTTTCTCCGATTAGAAAAGTAATTGTTAAGTGAAAAGAATCCATAACAAAGTACCACAATCTCAGAAAAATCTCAAAAAGCATTGTATGGAGTGCCCTCGAAAAAAAAACACGCACCATCAGAGAAACACTCATCAAACCTGCTGTAATTACAATCAGTCAAATTTGAATGGAGACAATGTAACCGAGGAAATAAAAGGAATACCACTGTCTGCTGATACCATTCGCCGACGTATCACTGAAACGGGTCAAGATATCAAATTCCAACTGAATGACAGAGTGAAACGTGGAAAATGTGCTTTGCGATTGGATTCACCCACGGATGTGTCTGGGTTAGTGCAATTGATTGTTCGCTAGGTATGTAACAGTGGTAAGCTCGAAGAAGAGTAACTCATGTACGTGGGCTATCTGGAACGTGCACAGGTGAAGACATATTCTCAGCAGTGGACACGACGTTACAGAATGATGGACTATCGTGGGAACAGTGTATTAGCATTTGTATTGATGAAGGCTATGTCAGGAAAAATAAAGGCTTTTTAGCAAGAGTGTTACAAATTGCGCCCGATACCAATTTTACGCATTGCATTATTCATAGAGAAAATCTAGCTAGCAAAATATTGGACCAAAAATTAAACTGTGTTCTCGATTCAGCAGTAAAAGTTGTTAATTATATTAAATCCAAACCTCTTCAGACAAGACTGGTTGACGTATGCAGCTGATAACGTAAGGGCTGTAGAGTCCCTCAACGCGTTTGAAAAATATTTGGATTTTATGTCATTAAACGATATGAAATGTGACTGCGGTAGCATTTTTGTACGCTACTTCCACTAAACTTGGTTCTCAAAAATGATTAGGTTATTACCTAGCTATTTAAATTTAACAATACAATTCACAAATATGATACAGACAATATTGTAAATTGGAGAAGTTACACATGTCCTCTAAACAAACTTGCACATGTTTCACCCACTCAGTCTGCACAAAGTGTGCATTTGCGAAAACGAAGCTACAATTTTTTATCACCACGGTTCTGCACTAAAATTAAGAAACTTGGCACTGCAGCTTAACACAACGGTTGGTTAGTTGATCTAGCCCAGTGGTTCACAAAGTATGGGTCGAAACCCAAAAAAGGGTGGCGAAGGGTCAAAAATGGGTCGCGCCCAGGCGATCTAAACCGGAGTTGTGTATTTTCAACGTTACCACTGCTTGTCCGTGTCTGTCTGTTGCGTACAAACTTGAGAAAAGAGTAGATTGCTGACATTAAAAATGACTTAGCAACTTACTGCGAAAAATCATCCATACAATAATTATTTTTTCATACGTTGTTTAAGGCTTAAATCGCGAGATGTTCACCAAACGCAAATTTGGGTCGCGCTCAAAAAAGATTGCGAACCCTTTATCCAGCCTTTCGTGCGAAAGTGGTTGAAGTCTTTTTAAATCCATTCCTGTTTAATAAACAAATGCTAATCGATTGGGAAAAAATTCAATTTACTTTCATTTTAGTCACGTGCGCTTTATCGAAAAAACAGATTGCAAGTTATTTGTAAGTAATGACAGTGTCAATAGCCTCAGCACTTACAAAAGAATCTTTTTACTTACTTTAGATTTTGCTGCTGACTCTTCCCGTGGCAGGTGAATGATTTGAAATATAGTGTAGGAAAGGCAACTAGCAATTAACATCAGGTGAAAGTTGTAACACCTTCGGATTATGTGCAGGGCGGATTCTGAATACTTAACAAAAATCTTTACTCGCAAGCAATATTTAACGGGAAGACAATGATGAAAAAGTTTAGGCTCCGCATAATTGTGATTAAACCGTCACAGTACATGTTTAATCATCAGAAATAAATATCTAGAATTAATGCTATTGTTGCTAAACAGTAACTATGGAATAATACGTAATTAAAAAAGACTTTGAAACTGGATTGCTTCTAAGCCAAAGTTTGAGCTTCAAGGCATGAAACGTATATCACCACCATATTCACGCATTCTGTTTTAAAACTGCACAATAACAAAAATCTCCCAGGTCCATTTAAAGTAGTGGTCGCCGAACTGTGGGTCTCAGTCCAATTTTGGGCCGTTTAGCACTTTTTATTGCGCAACACTTTCTATGTTATGGTTGCGTGGGCTAAAACGTAGGCTACTGTAACAACTAGGGAACACTGATTGTTTGAAGTTAACTAAGCATTGTTTTGGTCATCATACATTTCATGACATTAACCTAGCATTGTCATATAACAGGTAACTGAATACAGCCTAAGTTTGAAATTGGGATTGGGCCATCAAAAATAAGAATGAGTCTTTACTTGCGACTGAAAGGCGTTTTGGGCCACCATAGCCAAAGTTTGATGAGCACTGATTTAAGCAGGGGCGGATCCAAGGGGGGCGATTGGGGCGATAGTCCCCCTAAAACCTGCGAATGTAACTTTATTCACCATCATTTTGAACAATTCGGAAGACAGCATTCGCGATATCAGGCCATTTTGCCTTTGTTTGTTTTGTCACAGCAGTGTCGTGAAGTATTCTTCATCTCTATTACAGTATAGCGAAGCCGTTATGAGACTTAATTACCAAATATTACTGAAAATCGCCCTTCCTAAACTTACTGGCTGGATCCACCCGCGGATTTAATGCTACGTCTGATGCTGCAAACAAGGGTTTAAGTTAGTGTTTGCAGCACTCCAGCGTTATCAGCGAGGAATTTTGCGGTGGTCTTGTAATGAAGTTTACATCACCATCAGGTGGAATACAGCAAAGTGGTGCGTCGGATTCAGCAAACGGGGCGTCACAAACAGCTGCTAATAGCGTTACGCCTTGTTTTGCTTTCGGTCAGTGACTGCAAGCGCTTAAATACCCGTTTGTATTTCATTACCATCAACTTCCAATCGGGGGCAAACCTCAGGTAAAGGTCAGCCATGATATGAGTTCTCCAGCATTTACACTGTACACAATGTTTGATCAACCATGGACAATTAGTAAACCATACTGCTTTGATCAGGTTCGACTAAAAGCTGAAGAAGGATAGGTTTCTTAAGCAGTTATGTTGATTTGCACTGAAGTGTTTCTTTGGCTTTCATATCGAAAGCTTTATTAACCTGAAAATTTTTGCCGCAACTTTTGGAATTGGAGTGGGGCAATTAACCCGACTGCCCCTCTGGCTACGCGCCTGCCTCCAATACAGTTGGAAACCATGAGGCACAAATGTATGCGAAGGGAATTTCAGTATTTGGAAAAGCAGAGTACAGTTCTTTTTCCACAATACACAAACATGTTCGCAATCTTTACATTTTCCGTTACTTTCAAGATTAGCTTTTTGCTTGTCCAAAATGGCGTTGAAGAGGGTTGCAAATTGCACAAGTCCTGCTGCACATGTTAATGTTTGCGCTGCAGAAGAAAATTTGGAAGAGGAACTACAGTATATAATTAAAGCAGTATTCGATTATCGTTTCAATTCAAATACACACACTCATATGTTTTTGTTCGTAACACAAGCTTTCTGGGTTGTTAGTGTACAAATACGGTTTTATTGGTGTGCAACCTATGTTCATTTGAAATTACTGAATGGAAGACCTGCATGCGACTGTTGGGCACAGACATCTTGGCAGGTAATGCAGCAAGACAGTGACACTGCTCATAGCGGTAAGCCAAGTATAGTTTTATACTGTGTGAAAAGAAGCATGAATAAACCAGTAGCAGTGCTTCCACACTTTTGAAAAATCCATTGTTAGTTGAGTTGTGAGACTGTGATCAGCGTGCCCGAGTGAATAGTTTAATCCAGCGACTCTTATGCAGGATTCATTTCACACAGTATAAAAATACGTGGCTTGTTAAGATACGTCTATAAACAAATTTAATCAGGCTCTACTGGCGCTAAAAACATAAAAACACGTTGAAAACTTGCCAACGTTTCGACGGTTGATACAACTGTCTTCATCAGGGCTAAAAAACGAAATGCCGCGACATGTCAGCACAGATGTTATAAAAAGTGTGTGCGCTCCAGGTGGCATCGTGCTGATAAGAACTCTGGAGGCGGGGAACGTTGATTAAAAGATAAGACAGTAAAAACAACGGAATGATGAACCCAGCGGTGGATAGAACG
>Ga0210059_1000692_pt1 | contig 45535 bp, 30 predicted proteins | sample Ectturendosymbi2_FD_188042 | JGI IMG/M metagenome (GOLD analysis project Ga0210059, IMG submission 188042) | Ecteinascidia turbinata endosymbiont from Florida, USA - Sample 2 (SPAdes) (version 2) | ecosystem: Host-associated > Tunicates > Ascidians > Unclassified | place: Key West, Florida... | reverse complement strand
CCCACGTGAAATTTCGGGGGGGGGGCCTCACTTACCCTTGCCACGGCACTGCTATGAACCATAAGGAATCATTTTGCAGCCAACGATCAGGCTCTAAGATCTACAGTTCAGATCTTTTTTCTCAAATCCTTTAATGACACATACTCAGGTAACTTTAGTTATAACGGATGACTTTTAGTTTTTATCTCAAGCAATCCTATGGCTTTGCAAACCTATTAGAGCTCTCAGATAACATTATTGGGTATCGCTAGTGATGTAATTCAGTATAATTGCAAATACACAAACTTAAATGTGGTCAACGAATCCATAATTATTCCTTAAAGAAAAAACATTTGAAGACAGAATTCAACATCAAGTTAGACATACAGAGTAACAGAGCGATGCTTGTTTGTCTTGAAGGGTCGCTTTGTAGATACAAGTAACGCAATGTTTTATTTTACGTTCCTTGAAAAGAGCAAGAAAAACTCGTTTGATTTTTTCCGTATAGCTATAAAAGAGAAAACAAAAGATAGTATTTTAAGACTGAGGCAAGAAAGCGCTAATGCCACTGACCAATGAACATATTTGCTTTCAAGCCATGTTGAATATCTTCATCGTTTGTCAGGCAAAGCCTGAAAAACAAGAAAATTTCAGGTTACTCTGCAAGTCTTGGTAAACTAGGTTTTCTGTTTTCTATCGGACATGTAAACACAAGGTTTGTCTTATAGACATGCAAGTAACTTAAGCACACCTTCCATAATATACGACGTCAGCCCTGAAGAATGCAAAGAATATTGCCGTCTCCAAGAGCATCACCAAAAAGGAACATCTGAAATTCTGCTTGAGTGCTTGCTCCACATCAAGCTCATTCCAGGCAGCAATTTCGTCATTAAGTATTTTCAATGACGCGTTGTAAGCGCCACAAGCGCTTACAAAGCCGACGAAAAGCATGTAGGAAATTCTTTCAAGACTTCTTACTATCGACATGACCACTACTACAACTCCAATAATTCTTTATTCTTAACCGCAATAATCCTCCTCTTCAACATAAAACAAACCAATGCCATATGCACACTAAGGGAGCTATAAGAACTCAATTATGATGTCATAATTGGTATAATACCAAACAGTGGCAATTGATGAGTCTGAATGTGCAGATGGGTTGATGTGAATGACTAGTAGACCTTGAACAGGCTAAAACTAACTTCGTATTGGCAGTGTCGCCACTAGCATTAGGCGAACTGTTGGCCTGCCTAGGGCGTTGCACCAATGGAGTCGCCAAAAATACAGTTGTGTGCTTCAGAAAGTGACGAACGTACACCAAAAAAAGGGGAATGAACACGATGAAAGTGAACGAAACACACGTTCACGTAGTTTTATGAGAAGATATAGGTACTGCACTATTTGAGGTTCCACTATTTCGGTTGTGCTTGCAGAAGTACTGCATTATTTCAGGTTTGCTGCAGAAGGATTGATATTTTTCCTCACAATTTCCATTTCACATATACTAGGCAAGCTATGTCGCAATTTGGTATACATTTTGTTCATGTGGTAAACTTTCCTCATGTACAAAACGTCCTTCGTGTCTCCGTAATTTTTGTGATGAGGAGAGCAAGGATCTTTGTATGGGAGTGGTGGGCGCTAGAAAGGATCTTGCCAAGAGTGCTCACAAGTCTACCAATGTTCTGCTGTCAGGACCAGCAAAGCGTGTGCTTCAGGCCATATTTTGTCACGTTCACTGCTAAATTTTATGCATACCACCTCTGCTCTTTTCACTTCTTGATTTTTGAAATTTCCTGGCTGCACCGATTTTACCCGAACTGGCTTATGTTGTAGCCTTCACTAAATCATGTTTCAGTCATCAAGTGTAGTCAGATTAGGAAAAGCTGCCGAAACGCCAGCAATATTGACGTTATTAGCCTAGTTAACTAGTCAGATTTAGATTAAGTGAAAAAGAATTTGAAGCAAGGGCATCCTAAAAACATTTTGCAATGAGGGAAACACCATCTTTTGTTTGTATATCGTGCTTTGAGTAGCAGGGAAGTGTCAGACCATTAGAACACATTGATGGGTGAAGCGATTGAGTAGTTTAATCATTAGTGGTCATGATTTTACACAATCAGTTTTGCATATGTGGATTTTTTTTCTCATGCAGGGGCGTAGCGTCCATGAATGCAAGGCATGCTGTGCATGCCTTACTTTCAGTAGACAAAAGATAATTACTTCAAAATTTGAAATTAATTTTCACTCATAAGCAGGAGCAAAAATAAAAATTTTTTGTAAATCCTCGTGTTCATTTTCATAAAAAAGCCTTTCAGTTGAGTTTGTTTTTGCTTTTGTTTTCAGCAAGAAAAAATGGGTAAACACACATGCGGAATGGGAAACACGCCATAGATGATCGGATGTTGGAGTCTTACTATCCGATCCTATCCTGTTTTTGAAAAGTGATATCCATATCCTATCCGAATCCTGTTTGTGTTGAAACCGTACTATCCGTATCCGAAAACTATCCGAAATTGTATTGTGAAGCACAACACATATTCTTTTTGGTATGTCTATTTTGCATCATGAGGCAAAATAACTGCTGGAGTTATGTTGCTTTTAACTGAACACGATTGGTTGAAGTAATCACATGACACGTTTGAAACTCATGCCCTGCTTAGTTGACCATGACATCTGTAACAACTCAGTTCCATGCATTTATGATGGTTGTCATGGTTTCAGGGCTGGCAAGCAGTTAGCAGCTTCTTGTTTGCATTAAGTGAACTGCAAGCTGAACCCTAACTTTTTAAACACTGAACCACTAAACTTAAAACCTGACTCTAAACCAGCACTTCTCAACCGGTGGGCTGCGGCCCACTGGTGGGCTGCGAAGCTCCTTCAGGTGGGCCGCAAAATGTTCCAAGATAACTTAAATATTTTTTGAAAGAAGTTATTGGTATACCTAGTCATGAGTTCTGAAACAAATTTTTCGTGAAGTGGGCCCAAAATCAAAGTCTCGGCAAAAAGTGGGCCGTGACATCAAAAAGGTTGAGAACCACTGCCCTAAACCTTGACTATAAACCCTGGTCCTAAACCCTAACCACTAACTCTTAAACCTCATCCAGTTGTCTCTGCGTATTGTACTTGTCACATGACCACTTCAACCAATTGTGTTCAGATGAAGGTAAAATAGTCCCAGCACAAGTTTTGCCTCATGAAGCAGAACAGACACTACCTGAATGCGATGTGTCACTTTCGGCCTTGTCATGCTTATAAACAGAAAGTGTGACATATCTTGCAAGCTTAGCTTGACATATTGCGTAACCTAAATACTTTTCCGAGTCAATTGCATTAAAAAGCAAGCTGAAGTATTTCCACACAGTCCCGCCACCATGGGGGCTTTGGTGGGCTTAGTCCCTCCGAAACAAAACTCCACACCCCCAAAATTGAAATATGATGCACTATATAACAGTGTTGCTTGTTCAAATTTCAGAATGTTAAGCCTCAATGCACAAATGTAAAGCCACCTATAGAAGACTTTCTGGTGACGGTTCTGTTGCGACACCAAGCTTTTCATTAGCCATTTCTGTGGTAATAATGGTTAGATTTTAACACCATCCATGAGTTTGCATTCATAATTTCATTTATTAATCCTACCAATTGTTGCACTTTAACGAAACCTAACTACACAGCAATGCTAATCTGCAAACCAAAACAGCATTCAAAACAAATCACTGGCTTGAAATATTTCATTTATATTGAAATGACTGACTAAAAATTCAGTCTAATAAGTCGATGTCACAAAACAACAATTTTGCATATTATGTTTAAGAAAGAGAAAAGCTATCTGGCCTGGTATCATCCAACAACCAGTCAATGCAGGCTCACGTAGAATACGGTAGGCGTGAAGACTGTAAGGCCTGGTGTAGACTACAGACCACATTAAAAGAGCAACAGTGCTCTTGCTAGTCTATACTACAGGTCACAGTAGGCCTACACTGGCTAGCCTTAGTCCAGGTACGCAGCAAACAACGTCCTTTAATGCATGCTGAAAGAGCCGTATCTTGCCACACCAGGAGCAGATTCATGCTGATAAACTTAGCGTGTCCAATTAGCAGATTAAGAGGGGGACTGGGTTTACACGGTACAGAGATTACACCACAGACAGACTCGACGTTATTGTACAGAAGACTGAAAAGATGCTTCTGAAGATAATGAATGAATGATTGTGCAATGTGCAACTTTTTCCAAAAGTCTGAATCCTCGAAATATCAATAAAAGCGTTTCGGATATCCGGATCTGTATCCGGTTCCCGTTTGAAAGCAGTTTTTGGATATCCGTATCTGGTTGCAAACTCACTATCCTGCCGGATATCCAAACGGCAAACCGGATAGTGATCATCTCTGGTTCACACAAATGTGGTGACTGTAGGGCTGAATAGATGTCCAAAAGTGGTAATTTTAGGGCTGAAAAGATGTCCAAAGTAAATTTTTTTCAGAGTTAATAGCTGAGGATGGTGTTGGATGGTTTAATACGAGAGGTAAAATTTATTGGTTGTAAAAGATTACCGTTTATTTCAATGTGAATAGAAATGTGCCTCAAATTGTCGATTCCTTTACCCATGATACCGAATGATAAGGTCATTATAGGCGTTTCGGACGTCTCACGATTCTGCAAGAGGCGCTGTGCATGTCAGAACGGATGCCTAGAATTCGTGTTCTTACTTCTTGATTTTGCTAGCCTCTCTATCCTCATCCATATTTATTACTAAGAAGCCACAACTGGACCAACTCAGATTTCTGCGAACGATAAGCAGAAGGAGACAGATAGTATCTCCATGCTAACTAAATAATACCCGAAGAGGTCTTTAAGTCAAACTCTAGAGGGAATGTGACTGAATGAGTTGATAAAAAGCTATAAACTTGACTGATTGGATAACCTAAAGTGAACAGAAGTATAATCTTAGTTATAGATTAAGTGACTGAGGTCCTGAGATATGCAGTAAGATGAGAGTATTGAAAATTACCATAAAGCAGTAAGTATATTTGACAGTTCAGCGTTCTATTTGCGTGGTTATCTGGTTTGAGGAGAGTATAACGGTGATCATTTTCATGTTAACCCCAAACTGTATGAGCACAAAGATGCATGATAATTCAAACCAGTCTAGCATGGCAGATACGGTACGCAAGATATATGGGAAGGATAAAATCCTTCCGATCATTACTGCTTAACTGGAAAATTGATGTAGTGACTCATGACCTATGAGTTTTGGTAATGGAAATGTGGCCTCTAAAATTAGATTAGTAAAAGAAACGAGTCTGCACTAAAAATGAGACCTGAATAGATGGTGCTTGCGTATACCATAAGAACCCAAAGTGTGTGACAGATTGATAGCAGAAGTGACTACATTCAAAATCATTATTAAAATTTCATATGATGTCCTTTCGATCTGCAAATGGTGGTGTGGAATTGGCGATTTCATCACTCGCCATTTTCGCATGATCAGGCATGGAGATTTCTTTGGTGATGATTAGAAACCTTCTTACTAAAGAATCGCAAGAAGGGGCACCATTTATATTGATTTACCTTTGTAAAACAGTGTTTTGATTTTGATGGGAAAACCTTTTATAAATTTTTATATTATCCACTAAAGGAGAATCATTTCTCATGAATTTTATTCATGATAATTACAAATATACACTAAGCTTTTAGATTACTTCTTTAGTTTAGACCATAAAGAATAAAGATATTAAAGGAATGTATAAATTAGTTTGAATTTAATTATTATAAGTTCTCAATTTTTAGATATGTTTGCCGTTGCAGGAGAAGTATATTTAATTTTTCAATAAGTAAGAAGTAATTCTGAGCTGCGACAACTTTTGGAAAAAATACCAGATTGCAGCAAAAAGGAAACACTGGAGTTTCTGGGCAGTATCCGGAAAGTAGAACAACAGCAATCGAGTATGAAACAACCATTGAGGATGGAATCAGAAAGACTGGAAGAAGGGCATCAAAGTACCCCAACTGCTTTTGAACAGGGAGTAGTTGAAAATTTTAATGTTTCCCTAGGACCGGTTCAAGCCGATCTAAACTTAAATTCTGATCAATCAAAAGAATGATATCCCGGAATCACTAGAAGAACCGAGTTCCTCGCCGTCAGCAAATATTTCTTGTAGGAATGACGATCCTAATAAAGATAAGGAACCAGTAATTTTTAAAAGACAAACGTACTTAAATACTCATTTTTCGTTTCGAATTTATGATCCTTTATCTGTCATGTGGAAAAAAGACAGGCAATATTTTGTCTTAAGATGTCCAGTTTATTTTGGCTTTGAAGAATATTTGACTGACCGTGCATCATTATCCAAATCACATGAAAACATAAAAGAAAAATCAAGACCAGATAAATCTATACACTTACCGGGTATACAACTTATAGATCTAAATGAAATATCCTTTCATTTCGAGCCCTGTAGAAAATATATGGGATTAATAAAAAGTGACCCCGTATCAGCTGATAATGGAATAACCGTATATTTTACTAAAAAGGAGATTGCAGATCGGACTGTTATATTAAAAGGACAAGTTTTGGGATGTACACTTGTTAAGTGCCATGTACTTGTATAAGATGACAAGTGCACTGAAGACTGCATGTTCCAATAATAAAAGACCAAAGTGTGGGTATAATACAAAGATACCATAAAATTCAGAAATGTGTATAAATTAGACAAAGTCATGAAGAAAACTATAATAATGGTCCTTTTTTATAAAATTATAATTCAGTAAGTGTAAAACTGTTGTTTCAGTATTGCACTAATTTCAATCTAGAGACTTTGGTTTCAAAACTTGGTGATGCTATCTTTTTATGTTAAGATCTTACCCTATATGTTTCAAACATATTTTGAAATAGTTTAGTTCAACAGTGACTCATACTCAGGGTAACCAAGGATTTTAAACAACTGTAAAAAATGCTGAGAAAAAGGTTATACCTGATATGAAAATCAAAATTTTATACTGTTTTAAAAACAAACTGCTTCACTGAAACTTGGTAAAAACTCGAAAGGTGACATACCTTGTCATTTTGGTGTTTATACCTAGAATGCTTTTAAACTGGAAGAGTGAACCCTCATCCATGCTGAATATGGAGTTTACACTAGATAAGGAAAACCGATTAATAAAAACAAAGTTGAACTGCAATTTCATTTCACTAGTTCTTCCGATCCCCTTAATTGGATAGATCACAAAAATTGAAGACAACAAGGTGTTTATCATCACTGTATTATGAACATTCTCAAACACATTAAATAATCAGTCTGGTGATGTTGGCTGCAGTTTCTGGCAACGAGCATATCGTTTCATATGATTAATGTTGTATCTAAAAGAAGAACCTATAGATGCCATTTCATCTAGTTTTGTTTGGAAATCTCATAAAAAAAAATTCACTCTGGTAGACAAAATACCAACGTTTTATAAAATCAATTTTATTCAAGATATAATATCCTTCGGTGAAAGATCTCAGTGTCTTAAAAGTAGCTTCTCATAAAAAACATCTTGCAACTCATCAGGTTTCACAAGTTTCTTATATTTTATATGTGTATGCATGTTCGATGAAGATTTCCCTGAGGACTTCATTTACCAAAGTACGAAGTGCAGGACTACGCTGTATCTAATTTCACATCATCAACCGATGATCTATTTTTTAGAATCCTGAAAGACAACAACCCCCTATATTCTATACTGTTGGTATTTCCCCCATAGAGAAGAACCATCATCATTGTGATAAACAACTGCATTTTAAAGTGAATGTCACTTACAGACATCTCCGTTGAAACGGGCAATCCAATCCCCGTCAAAATTTTCTCAAAGACGATACCCATCAAGTTTTCAAGACATCCGACATCTTCAATTTAACAAAGTGGGAAGGAATGTTGAGTTCGCGTTGCACCCTCAACATGAAACATTTTCTGACCTAGAAAGAAGACTTGTTGAAGAGTTCAATCAAGAAACGAACCGAATTCCAAGAGAAAGACACTGGCACAAAGTGGTGACTAAAACATTCAGTCTACAAGGACATTGTATTGTGTATGTATTTAAACTGTTGTGTACCTTTATTCCACTTGTAATCGCAAGTCACAATTAGGAAGAGAGTAACCCGAAACATTGTGGAAATGATTTACATTAACACTCAATACCGATTTATAGGTCAAAATCTCGATTTGAACGGATAAAACTAGAATGCCGTATGCCTAAATGCAATAGTTATTGGGAACCGCTGCGAAACGCTGAATACGACCACTAGAGTCGCTATGAAGTATTGTACGATACAAAACCCCAGTGATTCAATTTCGGACGCCGACGAAACGTAAAGATTAGACGTTACAAGACGACGTGATTTATGGACCAATGAGAATTTGACACGAGATGGAAATTCCAGTGTCGCGATTGCACCACGCAGGGAGCAGCTGTGGAATCTAACTTATATCTTCCACATGCATACATTTAAACAAGCGTTACTACATCCGTTGATTGCATTCACAACGAATGTAATCTGGTGTTTTGAATGTTTGTACATGTCAAGGCAATTGATATTTTTTGAAGCAATGCGTTAGTTGGTAGATTATGTTGTGCTCTTATTTCGTTGCTCCGGTTTTACAAATCAGATCCGTTTAAATTTGTTGGAAACTCTACTGACGTCAGCATCACGGGTCATGTGACGGTCATATGATCGCCTGTGCCAAGATAGCGTTAATGTGCTGTTCAGTGTGTTGTGAAAACAGTCGCTATGGTGAGGTTGTGCTGATGCATCTGCTGTGACAGACGACAGTGGTTAATTCGGGGAAGTCTAACGAGTAAGAATGACAATCTGAATAATAAATAATAAGGTATGTATGAAAATATTCGGAGTCTTGCGGTAGTTAAATTGCAAGTAGAAGTACTAATTGCTGTAGTGTTGGGCTAAGTAACAGTAAGTAACACCGTACTCACGGTTATGTTAGCGTACAAACGATTACCGCAACTTATTAATTGTACTGTAACATATTGCACAATCACCGTCCTACAGTAGGAAGGTACCTTCCAAAAGTTGCCAAAACTTCTGAAGCAAGCAAAATGACATGCGTAAAGTCTTCCTTGTGACATGTGATGTTTAAAAAAATATTATTGTACAAAAATGCTTGTGTTGATGTGGGTTGTCTTTAAATTAGCACTTACTGTGCACGATGCACCTAACCTGTGCGTGTATGTGAAAAATCTGTTAAATGCTTTATTGTTTTTGTTGCTATACGAGTGATGTGCTACAGTAGTAACTAAAAGTGACATAACATGCCTGTGAAATGAGTTCGTATTCTGTAATAAGTAATTATTGAATCTTTAATCAGAGTTAGTAATTAGCCCTCACACCCAAATAAGCAAAACTGCATGTTAAAGGCTGAATGTCAAACCACCCAGAAAACTGAATTACTGTTAACTTTTCAGTCTATGGACTTGTGCATAAAAAGGTTGTCAGCATAGAGACCTTAGATTGGTTTAAAGTATTACTTGCACCACAATGGTGTCTACTGTGACATTTAATGCAACAAGAATGTGTCCACCAACTAGTGTTACTCAGCACAGTCAGTAGTGCTTGAAAATGTCAGTTGAGTTGATGTGTAAGTGTATAGCTGATAATGGCCTACATCATTTATGGTGTATCAAATTATTAGAGCTAACTGAGCAAAAGAAATATAGTCAATGATGGCAATCAATAAAAATAGAAACAGTTTTTGGCAGTTCTACATGTAAACAAGAGGGGATCAGATTTCAGGTCTTGGTCTAGCAAATACTAAGGTCTTTCCATACCAGGTGAACCCATTGTCATCCCATGCCTGGTGTGGATAGAAATAACAGCACATAATACAAAAAAGCTCTTACACAGCTCTTTGTCACATGATGGAGTGCGACGCCCTGTAACATGATGAACCAGCCAATGAAAGACGAGAATGATATGTAGCCACGTGATACGGCGCAGTACAATGTGTCAACCTCCTCAGACCGACCCAGAAAAACTTCACTTGATTCAGTCTTCGTTTGACCACCGTCGGAGTAGCAGCAAGTTAAGCAGTGGACGTACCGAGCTTAACACCAAAACCAGCAGTGGGCGTACCAATGGACTACACTACCGAAAGAGACTTATAGCCTAGTGGTTTATTTTAACCCTGATGTTTTGGGATACTATGGTTTACTCCCTCCTCCATGAAAGAATGGAACTCGGATTTGCCCCTGTTGTTTTGAAATACGTTTTGACGTGTTAAAGATTAATAGCGCAGTGCTTAACGTTATCATAATAAAACCATGAGTGAATATAATCTTGTCTCGTGTTAAAAATGAGCGCAAAGTCGAACGATAAAGGGCGGGTCCAAGCTTCTTAAATATACATTTGGGCGTGCCTAGGACATGTTCCTACTAAATTAATCAGTGCTCTTGAGTAATTGTCCTAAATAGCAGACTTGAATGCTACACCTGCTTAAAATCTGCAGATAGTCTATGTCATAAGCGTACGGCATGGGGATGTGGCCGCATCCCCAACGACGGAAAATTTTTCGGGCAAAAATTTTGAACATTTGGGGAAATTACACAGCTATATTCACATTTAAGTGAGGTATTTTCTGTGTTGCCATCAACAGCAAAAGCTTTGCTGAGACTATTTTGCCATTCTTTTTTGCAAAAAGGGGGCTTGGGCCATTCTAATGAAAGTTTGCCGATCACTGTTGTACGCAATACTGCCCAACGGAGCTTCAGCAAGTTGAGGCTAATCAAAACGTTTCACAGACCAACTATGACTAATGAAAGGCTAACAAATCTGGCAATGATATCTATTGAAAGTGAAACAGCTAAAATATGAGATATGTTTGAGTTGACAAAAACATTTGCATTTTTGAAAACTTGGAAAAGCCATTTTCCTAGCTTGAAACATAGTTAATGTTTCAGTCATTCTGCTTCGTACGTTGTGTTGATTCTGTAGAAAATGCTTTTGTAAGCATTTCTTAAAATAAATCGATGTTTTCGTTTACATGAATACTGTGTGTTAAATGCAATATATTGTATACTGGGGGCTCAACGTCCAGGTTCGGGGGGGGGCCAACTACCTAGCGCCGGGCCTGTATACAAAGATCCTTACTCTACTCATAACATAAATTACAAAAACACGAAGGACGTTTTGTACATGAGAAAAGTTTATTACATGAATACAGTGCCGTATCAGCCCAACTCTGGGCTCCCACAGGATGGGAGCAGCTACAGTACTGGTGTGTTTCGTCATAAACAACTCTAGTTAACCGACCGTCAAAAACAACACAGCTTATCATGCATTTGGGAAATATTAATGCAGGCTAGAGGGCTTCTAAATTATCGTTTAAATCAAAATATTGCTGGCCGAAAGTTATCTACTGCATACCTTTAGGGTTGTCAGATGGCCGGCATTTCACCTGCCTTGCCGCTATTTTACTGCTAATTTAGCAGAGGCCGGTATTTTTAAAATCAGTGTCTGAAGCCGGTATTGTGAAAATAAAATAATTTGCTGTAACTTCAAAAGAAACTAACACAGAATTTCTCAAATCATAATGACTCTTGTAGTGAATCTTGTCAGGACAGTTCTTCAACGAAGTTTATCTGCTGCTGTTGACGCAATCCTTGGTGTGACTTTCACGTCACACACACACCGAAATGTAACGAAGCAGCCAAAATAGGGCAAATTATTTGTGGCTAAACAATACTATTGTCTCTGTTTTCCCTGTGCTGCTTACGAATTATGACGCAGCTTAGATCTGTCGCTGTTGACAAAATGGCCGGCATTTTTACAAAATACATTTGGCAACCCTGCATATGTCGACCAAACAAACACGGAAAATTAAGAAAAAAACTGGGGGGTCAAGCAAAAATCTGGGGGGGCATGACCCACCCAAGCCCCCCCTTAGAATCGCCACTGCTTATTCCATGTTTCCGCTTTCGTTTCCGCTACCCGCTGAACAATTTATCGCGTATTTCAAAACATTTAAGTGTGAGTGGTTACAGCACCAGATGAGCTTGTTTTCAACGTTCTGCTTCATTGCACACAACTGTAAGAAAGGTATATTCCCACTCTACCAGGTTCATTGCACCCAATGCTAGTACCAGGAACGGGACAAAGCCAGATGCACTAGAGTTCAAATGGAAAAATTACCACAGCAGGGCTATACCTCTGTCGGCAAAATCCACACTATTTTTTTGTTTTTCTGATTGAAAGTGCACAACTTCTGATGTTATTTTTATGGATTGGGTCACAAAATGACAGTTTTTTTTTATATTGGAAGTGGCTACAGGTCTGCTGGTGGTGAATCGGTTAGAATAAAACGCTGAGTTTGCAATATTAGCAGCAATGTCATGGTAGTCAAGTACTGTAGACGTGTCTTACTGTGTAAATTGTTTTCGCGTTGACTCTGGTCACGATGGGGCACCTTTCATTTTAGTAGTAGTGGTTGCCAGTGGCGTATGCAGAAAATTTTCATGGGGGGTGTTTCACTCAGTGGCAAATGGTGGTCATTTGCGTTTGGTGTGTGCTGTTTGTGACGTCACAATTGACGTCATATTCATGTTTTGGCAAAGTTTGTTGACATAATAGACATATTCTTCTGCACGCAGTCCCCTTATTTTTGTAAAAAATCAAGCCCTACACTCCCTTAATAATAAAGTTTTTGTGAAATACCAAGCTGAAGGGGGGGTTTTAACCTCAACCCCCCCTTGCGTACGCCCTTGGTTGTTGCACTTTTCATGGTACCATTTTTGTTTTTTTTCAAAAGTTTCCAAACTTTTGTGGTCAGATTTGCAGTTTAGGTTTAAGGGATAAGTTTAAGGGTTAGGTTTAGGGCTTTGGTTTAGGGTTTAGGTTTAAAGTGTTAGGTTTACTACGTTTTTACCAAGCGTAGTGCAGTCTACTGCACACTTGTAATGGATTAGTGTCATGTTACAGGTGACGGATGAATAAGTTTTCAAAAATGAAGGTCCATTGTCAAACCAATAACCACTGCCTAATTGTTTCGTATTAAGCCAGTGTATCGGATACTAAATGTCAGAAATTTTCGGATAAGGATTGGATGTGGATACGCAAAAAATTTTTCGGATATGGATCAGGAGTTGAAAAATCAATATCCACTCACCTCTGGTTCTGATCCAGTCCTGTCCGTGCTCATGTCTGCGAATGTAATGCTGTCATAACGCCCTCAAAATCTTTTTGTTTACCGATTCTGCTGTGAAATTTTTATTACGAACCTCGCATCTGCTAAAGAAGTCGAGCTAGTTTTACTTTGGTGTTGGTATGGCTATGCAGTAGGCACTGGCAAAACTTTGTGCAAGTTGCATGTTTATTACAAATTGCTTCTGACGAGAGTCCGATCATGCAGGGTGCACAGAATATCACAAAGATTTTACTGTTTCCCTGAAAATGATCGATGTTGTTGATAAGAAACAAATCTACAACAGTGTAATGATATGGAAAGAAAATGCTTCTAAGATTCAGATTGGAATTTGAATTTTGTATTATATATATATCGATGTTTCTGTCGAGTTTTGATGTCTGTTTCATGTTTCGTTATGCGTGTTTTATGTTCGTATGCCTTAAAACTGCGAGCTGGGTTTTTATTGGATAAAAGATCTGGGTTTTTTTGGTGAAGACAACTTGACAACCCTTAATAGGCTACCAACCTTGGGAGAGTGTGTGATGGTGAATGGGAAATTCAAACATGATTCAAACACGTATTTCAAAGCACAACGAATTTCCCAAAAATAATCAATGGCATAGATGTGTTTGGCATTCACTATGTATAGGCCTAGTATTTAGCAATGGCTGCAGAACTGCCTGTTGATCTTCACATTTGAAAACTTATTTGACCACCACTTGTAACATGACAATAACACACAACGAACAAGAGTACAGTAGGCTTGGCAGAAACGTACCAAACATAAAAGGTAAAACATAACCCTAACTTTAGTGTAATGCTAATGTTAAACCTAAAGCTAAACCTAACTAACCCCTAAACCAGGGATGGGCAAACTACGGCCCGCAAGACCATTTCATGCGGCCCGCCGGCACTTGCAGAAACTCCTATGCATGTAGAATTTTATGAAACACTTAGGCTACTATTTTTATAAAAACTTGGAATTTTATGAAAATAGTTTATGTTTTAGTTCTAACTATAACTGTGTAGGCTAAATAGCATTAAACTTACCAAGTGTGAAATATTAAATTGTTTGTAATATGAATATATGGTTATTTACATTCTCAATAAATTTTCCTACTTTGTAATGAGAGTGTGCGGCCCTCGGCTACAACATTTTTTAGAAATGTGGCCCTCCGTGCAAAAAGTTTGCCCACCCCTGCCCTAAACCTACACTTTGGAAACTTGAAAAAAGTAAAGAAAAATGAGTAAGGGTTAGTGGCGTCAGTACCACCAGCATAGGGTTATACGTCCAGTGTAGAGATATAGCCTACCACCAGCATAGGGAGTTGATTCAAAAGGCAACTCTTCCAGCGTAGGGAGTTGATTTAAAAAGCAATTGTTTCTGTTTGTACCACCAGCATAGGGGATGGCTTTAGACAGCAACTCTTTGTACCTTATAAGTGTAGGAAATTGATTTAGAAAGCGACTGTGTGTAACAGCAGCATAGTAGTTGATATAGAAAGCAATTGTTTGTACCACCAGTGTGAGTGTAGGGGATGGATTTAGAAAGCCACTATGTAACTGTATATCTGGGTTGACAACAAACTACAAGATGCAAGTTTTGAATGGGTAGATTCAACAAAGCTAGGCTAATTTAGCTCCAACTTAAAGAGACTAACGGCGATCTTATTGCATCAATGAGACTTACATAACAGTGGTGATAAATTTTCAGCAGAAACAGCTAGGGCAAGTAAAGGGAACAAAAAATATAAGACAGTTATGCAATAATAATAAGGCGAAATGTCAGCAAAAGACTTGCGAAATAAAGGCAGTGTTGGTCCAAGCATACTAACTATAGGCCTACAAATGAAATAAAGGTCGAAGAACTTGGAACAACATTATGTTTACTCTACAAGTTTCTCGTTGCCATTTTGCCATATTCTTTTCGCATAACTGGCAATAGAAAATTTAGTTATGCTGGTGTACGGCCTACATGACAGAAAGTTCATCAAATTTCCAAGAGGCCATGGCCTTATTCCACATTACAAATGTCATTGGTGACACGGGCTAGACTCGAGGTCTTCAATTATGAGTTATATTGTGTACTGTGCACTGATTTGCTCAGTATATTTGTGCCATCACCCACTTCACTTGTTAAAGTTGTTCAATGGGCATTTTTTCATGGTGGCCTTGTTACTGTTCATATATTTTGGTTCCATGTCTGGCATTTAGTTTTGAGATGAAATATCCTGCAGCAAGTAAGTACTATCCACAAAAGGGAATTAGTAAAGAATCAATCAATAAATTTGTAGTAATAAGAATGAGCATTGCTTGCAGATTTGAGGACTGACAACGTGTAGCATAAATATGAAATATATTTCCTATTAAAAATTTGCTGAAGATATTTGCTTACCCCATTGTGGAAAGCACTTACGTCAGTATTGTAAATTTGCATCATTGCAACCAGTGCTGTGGAGCCTGAGTGTCGGAGCTGGGCACTTTGCCTGTACCTAAAGCTCAGATAAACTTTTGCGTCCGGCCACTTTTGGTAATTTTTGTGCCAGAACAACCAGATCACATGTGGCTTTGTGCGCGTGTAACTCTGGCGCTCAAAGTGGTAGAGAGCTGTTCAAAGGCTCAAAAGACATAGCAAGTCTTCTAGTCCACACTTACAAAAATTTATTAGTTGGGGGTTGCAGATTTTTTGTGCACAGCTTTTCAATATGTTTATAATTAGAGCTCGACCTATAAAGTTTTTGGGGCCAATACCGAAGTTTTTCAATTTTCATTGCCGTTATCTGATGCCGATATCGTTATTTTTTGTTATTCAACCAGTATCTATTTTGCTTCATGAGGCAAAAGGAACACTCCTAGAGCTATTTTGCCTTCAGCCAAACATTTTCAAACTACAGCTGAAAGACATTACAGTGCATATTTTTCTTCAGGCCACACAAACAAAGAAAATAATTTCACAAGTTACAATTATTTTATGAGGCAAGATATGCACTTCTGTTTTTCCTTGCGGGGCAAACTATACACTCCTGGAGCTATCTTGCCACCAGCCGAACATGATTGGCTGAACTGGTCACACGACAAGTTGGACAGTTTGACTGTCTTAGTGGACTATGACATCTGTAAATGGGTCAGTCTGATAGACAAGTAATGTTATGCTTTCAGTGCTGGCAAGTTGTTAGCAGCTTTTTCCTTGCATTGTGTGAACTGAAGGCTAAACCTAAACCCTTGTTTTTTTACGTATTTTACTTGTCACATGACCATTTCAACCAGCTGTGCTTGACTAAAAGGATGGTTTAATCTGTTGTGCCTACGGCAGTCCATAGCAATTTCTAGGACTCACTGTAGTCTAAAAAATGTACAAACAGCAAACATGTGTTGCATATAGGTGGGCTTACTCCTTGTGTAGACATTTGTGCCTACACTCAGATGTCATAAGTAAAAAACAATGCGCGACACATTAAAACCATCACTTCACTCCAGTGAAAGATATATATATATATATATATAGCACATATATATACGTTTTTTTATGCACGCTGAACACAAGACGAGACCTTGATACTACATCCAACCAACACGAAAGCATGTAACCTAGTTTGTTCGCAGACAATCATCTGCTTACCACGCCAAAACCTACAAACGAATGTTATGTCATAGAGCGTTTTGTCGGGACTGTTGCACTATGGTATGCGTGAAGGCTCTGTGCACTAGGAACAGGACAGAGCATTTGTGTTAATCAATCATGGTCAGAGACGAAGTAGCAACTTGGGTTTCTGAATACTCCATGCAGAGCAACAGCATAACAGTTTCATGAGCCAATATTACCAATATATATTGGCAGAAATTTGCCGATACAATACCTCGGCAACTTGTCATATCAGTCGATATATATCAGTGTGTCGATACATCGGACAAGCTCTATTTATAATACTGATGCATAGCAATTAAAGGACATGTTCATCATTTAGTGTATTTTTGAGTTTGCGACAAATAATCTCGTGGCTACAAAAGCTTTTTTTTATTCCACTGATTTGGGCTTGATTGTAATTAAGGCATATAACAGTTTTTCAAGGTTATTTGACCTCTTCTTTGTGGCCTCAAAAAGACTGCTTTCCTTTTTCACAATTTATGATTGGATCTGTTCCTGTACCGGAATAGTTTTGTTGTCTTTACCCTCAAGGATTACATGGATTCTGTGCTTTGATTTAAAATGCTTGATAAAACTTTTGTTGCGTGAACCACCTCCGTTTTTATAACGGACCACAATTGCACTTTGGTGTTGCTTGAGCCTTTTTGTAACAAGAAATGGCTCTAAGCTCTGATTTTCTTTGATTATAACATCTTAAAACTGAATTTGTATGATTAAAAATATACTTAAATTTGCTTCTAAAGGAAAGTCAAATCTTCTAAGAACTTATTGCAAACTGAAAAGGAACAAATCGATTTTGCAACGAAGCAAAGTTTTTATATGAACTAACGCATAACTGCTTATAAATGAACTAACTAGTAACTACAACACTACGGCATACCTTTGAAGAACTACCTCACATGGTAGTTATTTAATTAGGTTAAGGAAAGACTGAAGTTTGCCTAGGCACTTATGTGCAAAATGACATCACAATTCATCTGAGTAGGTCAGTTGAACGTAAATAATGGACCAACCACAAATGTACGGTGGTCAATGAGCAAAACCTGCACCTCATGTCCCATAATAATAGTTGAAAGTTCAACTATGCTAATTGGTCTGTAATCTGCAACTTCAGTGTTATCAGAATTGCTACTACTTGAATGCAACAGCAATTCCAAGTTTTTTAAAATACCCAGGTTTGACAGTTACAAAAAAACGGGTTTCAGATAGTAGAAAATAGCCAAAAAAACAGGTTGGAAACACTAGTTACAATAATGAAACTGGGTCTGTAGTAGTGTAGCAATCTAAAAAAAACTAAGCCAGCGGTTCTTAAACGGGTGTCACTTGGCTCACTCAGGGAGGAATTTTTTATTCCTTGGAGGCAATTTGTTCCAAGGAGGAATTAGGGAGGAAAAATTGGATGAAAAAACTTACATTTTTATTGTTTATCAACACAAAAAAAACTACACAAAGATATTGGTTTCGATGGGAATGTCTATAGTATGCAAGGACAAGCTGCTTTAACAACAGTGAGTGACATTAGAAAAGAGTCTTTTAGTTCATAATCACACTGGTCAACAGCAAAATTTAAACAGTGATTGCAATAAGTGCCCCTAAAAGTATTTTTGACGCTGATTTCAAAAATCTCATTATTTTTTGTAGCGAATCTAGTTTTTGAGATATGTGCATGTTGTGGTTACCAGCTACCTAGCCTACCACAGGCATATGAACAACAAAAGGTAGCATTGTTTTGCAGTGTGATGTAACACAGAATATTAATTGATGTAGCAGACATACCATTTGCGAAAGTAAAGCAAGTTTACCAACCTTAACTGAATGATGTAAATGTAAATGCAAGAATCTGTTTTATTGAGCAACATATTGATATCTCCGTGTACACAGGCAATTTAAAACATTAAATCCCCATTGCACATTTCGTTCATTTGAATGAATCGTATGACAACAATCAGATCGTTTTGAATGCTCTTTAGTTGGTTATACTAACTACCAGTGGAGCCTGTGTAGAACTTTCAAGGTCATAAGCATACCAGAACCGTCTCCAGAAAGTATTCAATAGGAGGGCTTTACGTTTGTTCAGGGGGGGGGCTTGACATCCTAAAATTTGATAAAAACTTCACCGATTTATATGCTTAATAATTGAATTTGGGAGGCTTGGAGCAGTGTTTGGGGAGGCTAAGCCTCCAACCCCCCTCCCCTTGGCGACGGGACTGAAGCATACTAATGGGAATGCACATAGGAGTTACCAAGTACTGCTGTTTTTTGTTTATGGGACAACCAGTACTACTCTAGGTGCTACTGCGGATCATTATGAAAAGCAACATTCGTCCACAAGAAACTTGTATGTTCTTGGAGTGAACAGTGTTCAAGAGCTCAGCATCCTCCATTAGCAAATCATGATAAGTCCTGATGTCACCTCTGCATATAAAATTGGGTTTGATGAAAAATTTTGTGAAACCAATGCCCAAATGCAATTCCATTAGCTTTAATTTAACTGCTGTATTTGTGTAACAAGTTTCCTGATCTCAGGAAAGTTAAACTGAAAGAAGGAATTTTGTAGGCTGGTAGATTTGTAGAGGTTTTGACAGATCGTAATTACAAGCTCAGAAGGCATTCAGGTGGATATGCTTGATCTTTATAAGAAATATTAAGGCTCATTGTCTTTAAGCAGAATTGTTTTAGCTTACATGCAGATGGACTTGCACATATCTCTAAAGATGTATTTTGTCATTCACACCAATGTTTTTTTGGGAAACCTGGATGCCATGAGTGACTACCAGGGTGAATAATATTCAGGCTATGGCAGCAAGATACCCGAGGTTCTGAAAAGAATCAGTTGTAGTATTGCCTGCTGAATGTTGTCTCATGATGATCCAGACACTTTTTAGAAGAAAATCTTGTTCGAAACACTATAGAAGTTTTATGAGTTGCACTACCAAGGCCAGAAGTCCGCTGCTTGTTTGTTAAACTTATTTTTTTGGTCATTCATAATAAATTAACAAACTTTATATAGACTGAATCATCAGGTCATTTTTCACTTGGAAACAAAAGTTAATATATTAGCATACAACTGTTTATATACCCAAAAAAGCCTTTCGCTGTAACTCCAAAATTTGACGTGCCACAAGAAAATAAATGCCAAATCTGGAATCAGCACCCACTAAAAAAGTTGTCATATTTTCGTTTAATACAAAAAGTGTTTTTTTGTTGACCTGTGTAATCTTTTTTCTTCACAGTAGATGCTGTGAAGTTTTTGCTATCATCTTTTTTCCAATTTTTGTTGGCGAGGAATTGACAGTTTTTAGGTTAAAAAGAGGAGAATATATATTTAAAAAATAACTTGAATTGGGGAGGAATTGACAGTCTTTGGATTCACAAGTCTGGGGAATATGAAAAATATTTTAAGAACCACTGAACTAAGCTATAACCAGCAGGTATATAATATCCATAGCTTTTGTAAATGTGTAATCATGCTGTTAGCAGTGATTATGATTCAGATATGATACCATTGCAGACCTAAGCATGAAATGCACAGCACGCCAGGGATGCCAGAATGGGGTGCATGAAGAGACCACTACCTTCCCTGTCTTTGAAAGGGAGGCACAGGCATCCCTACATAACAGTATCATAAGTAGTTTCGTGATTTATCAAGATCAACTTGAAACAAATTTATTGTAGCTATTTGCGCCAACAAAAATGCAGAATGATTTTCTATAATTTTTGTTGTTAGCTTTGAGGTCAACATTGTTGTTGAACATGTAAACGTGAAAAAATGACTATTATGGGTGTGGTTTTACACTGAACTCAAGCAAATAGTTTTGAACTCATGGTGTGTCAAAACATGGGTTGGGTGTCTGCAGAGTGTAAAAATGGGCATTTGTCGTCATAAAATGAATGTGACAACTAATTAGTAGCAGATTAGCACTGCTTTGCGTGGTTGTACATTTTCAGGGGTATGAAAATACTATGTAAACAAATGTGGACTTTTCTTGAGGTTTTCATCTGTGGAAACAAATTTTGTTTTCAGCACAGTAACCAGTCTTATTTTCTCCTAAGCTTTGCAGGTTAAATTGTGTTTACATGCAGTGATTCATCACTGCTTATTAAAAGTTTACAGCTGTTTACAAAAAGTCAAAAATGAATTTTTTGTGGAAGCCATACTATTTATTCAAACAAAGGGCTTTTAAGCACATGTTGGCAGTTGTGTTAATGCAAATATGTGCACGAAGGAACACATGAGAAAGGTAATTCACTATGTGTTTTGCACTCTTTGCATGGATTGCTCGGGCAGAGCTGTTAGCGGGAATCGACAAGACTGCAACAGGCAAAGCATGCAACTCGTGCAAAACGCTTGGTTGCTTGGGAATGGACTGTGTTTGAATGCTTGGACAATGGACACAAATGAAGTTTTTCAAACAGCCATTTTCTTGATTCTGTTCATAAGAAATAATGAAAGGTCACCAGGCATTGATGGCAAAACCAGAAAGTGCCTTAGCGGAATTTTTTATATTACTGTTATCTTGAGTACTATTCCGCTAGTAACTGTTGTCTGAATCATCTGAACCTGTGATTGTTGTTTTTTAGCTGATTTTCTCATGGTAAGAGTGCTGATTGTGAAAAACTACCAGATTGATCTACTCAAATATGTTTGGTATATTCTCTATGTATTTCATTCTCCATTCAACTAGTGGCACTTATGTGTAAAAGCAAACAAGCCAGAGCAGTGTCATTTTTATGAGAGCTCCGCAGCCCTGATCACAACAAGGTGAAAGCAGAGCACAGTCAGCTGATTTCCTCAAAAGCATACAGAAAACCTTGAGCTTGTAACTATCCAATGGCAAGTGACCATAAAAAATATTTAGTTTTTTACCAATATTTAAAAAATGTTATGGATACTTGCCTATTGTGTGAATCCACATACTTTTTAATCACTAAGTTCATGTGACATTAAAAATAGTATTGGGCTTTTTATTCAGTTATGCAGGTGCACCTATCGAGCTATTTTACATCAATAACTGTTATCAAACAACCACATTCTATTGTCTTGCTATGAATCCATGTTGTTTACTCAATCTTACATATACCTTTTTGGCTTTTTAGCAGTTGCTGTTTTAAGATTTGCTTAAAATGAATTTAGGTTTTATCACCTGTAGTAAACACAAAAAGGTTTGACACTAAAATGGCTTTAAAGATGTCAGATGAAGACTTTGAGCAACACACAACCAAAGCAACATTTAATTTTGGAGAATCAGAAGATGAATATCGACCAGATCTACAAGAATGTTACTGGCCAAATAACCCAGTAGATCAGGGATTGTTTACAAGGTCTGTGATACTACTTTCTTTGGTATTGTAATGTTTTATTTTAATACCTATAGGAGCTCTGGCAATCTAAGGTTTTATGTCAAACAATGTAAATATAATCATTTGCAGCTGAAGGCTATGGAAAAGTTGCAAGCAAAGCTTGATTTCATCATAATTCATACCATATTTTTTGATATCCATGAAAATTATGTAAACAGTGATAAGTATCTGATTGTGATGATTTAGTATGTTAATTGTCAAAGGTATTTTAACACCTTCAGTGTGGTGTGATTTCTGTGCGATTATGCAGCTGTTCTGAGACAGTTTTGGACTGTTTTAGTTCAAAACTCAAAAAGCACTTTATTGATTTGTCTCAATTTTTGAGGTTAGATGCATTTATACAAGATGAACATTTGTGTACAAATTGATGCAAAAGACCAAGCACAAAAATGTTATTGAGTGTGATGCAACACGCAACAACTTAAACTGAAACCAAATTCCTTCGAAAAGCCTATTGTCAGCCATGCCCAGCAACAGCACAATAAATAGAAATCGGGTTGCTCTATTAAAAAAATCAATACGTGGCAAGTTCTTAAAGGATTGACCTCAAATTTTATGGAAAGATACATAATCATATGAACACTCTAATAAATTTTCGTTGCAAACAAACTGGTTTTGAAAAAGTTATGCTGCTTTCACAACAACTATGCAAGTGTACCATATTGGTCAGAGTTTTGTAGCCTACGCACTTGAATTGTGCTGTTCGTAAAGTACATACTCAAATGAGACAAATCAATCAAGTGCATTTGTGTAATTTTTATGACCTGGAATTTTCAGGTAGGGTGCATTTTCACAAAATTAATATTTGTGTAAAATGTGATGAGAAAAGTTACTGCGTTCTACAGAATAGATTACTGAACACAAATTCCTTAGGCAACTGCATTGCTAGAGATGCAGTCTGATACACTGTGAACAGAATCTGGTTGCTCAATTCAAGAGTAAATAACTTGAAGTTTTTTTGATATATTAACACGTGTAGAGCCGGCCTACGTGATATTCGTACTTTGATTTCGGCCTAAAAAACAGCAATTTTCAGTTGTCTTACCGACGCCCTAGCTCCTCCGCCGATTACGCTAGAGAGCTGTTCAACGGCTCAAACGGATCGGCCAGTCTAGTAGATTGCACTCGGAAAAAAAAATTTTGCCTGGGGGGTGCGGGTTTTCTGTGAGTGACGTCATAAGTGGAGGACTTTCAGGCCACCTTGGCCCACTTTGCCTGGCCCTGGGTGCCAACTGTTAGGTGGTAGTATTTTGCTGAAGTTTGTAATGGAAACTAGGCTACAATCCGAGTCTTTTGATACTTTCGATGACCTGCTGGGGTTTTGGGTTCAAAAGTTGTGATGTAAGTTAGTAAAAATATTTGACTAATTAGTTAATTAATTAATTTGTTTATTTTAGATCGTAACTTTTGAACCAGAAACATTAGAAAGTCGATCGAAGGCTCAAAAGACTCGAACTCGAGTCTAGTTTTCAATGAAAACTTAAGCGAAAAACTTTGGCCTAGTCGTTGGGCCCTAGGCCAAGCAACACGAGCCAAAATGACCTTAAAACTACTTCACTCATGACGTCACTCACAAAAAACCTGCATCCCCCAAGCTAAAATATTTTTTTCGAGTGCAATCTATTAGACTGGCGGATCCGTTTGAGCCGTTGAACAGCTCTCTAGCGCAATCGACGGAGGAGCTAGGGCGTTGGTAAGGCAACCGAAAACTGCTGTTTTTTTTGCGAAAATCGCCAAAACCACCCAGACGCCAAGGTGTTAAACTCAAATTTTAAGAAAAAGATGCAAAGGTATCGGCAAAACGTTTGTGTAATTTTTATTGCAAAGAAATTAGTTTTGAAAAAGTTTTAGTGCTGTACACAAAAACTTCGTAATCCTTCTGAAAAGTTTTTTATCCTACTCTCTTTAGTAGCTCCAATCCAAAAACACCTAACTCTAAAAATTTTCTTCAAAACTACTTTAAAATTTCATGGGGATGCACATAGGTATGAAAAATCTTTGTGGAGATTTTCTTTGCAAAAACAAAAATGATACCAACCATTGCTAAACTTGTACACAAGATGAGACCAACTTGTAGATAAGATGAGACCCCAAGTATCTGGGTCAGGCAAGTGTATCAGCAAGCAGCAGACAGAACTTTGAAACATTTTCACAGGACATTTGTGTTTTTTCAATGAAATCGTTTTTAGGTGTTTTCTTGTGGCATTTTTTCAATTGAGTAGACTAAACTGAAAACGTTGCAGAGAGACTCTGATAGATCCATAAAAATTTAATATTGCAACAACAATGCACTCTTGGGTGGTGATTAGCTCAGTGGTAGAGCGTCCAGCTCAATTGCAAGGTTAACACATTTGGTGCTGGTGTACAAATATATGGTGCTTCAAAATCACGCATTGGGCTGCTATTTTCACACCATCTTGCAACTCTAAAACTCACTAGTCGATTGTGCTAAAGAGCTGTTCAAACCTTCAAAAGACGCAGTGAGTCTTCAAATTTGCAATGAAAATTTTTTTCAAGTTTTAGGTTAAAGTTTTTTTTTGCGGTTTTGCTGATAATGCTAATTTGTCCAACGATATTTTGAAAGATGAAATAAGAATGCATCCCCATGCAAGGAAAGCACAAAAAATGGTCACAAGTGCCATGCCACCATCACTTGAAAAGCGAAAACAGGAAAAACTTGATCAATTTGTTTTCTCATTCACAGCTGCTGTATAAACTATGTGGCCTTATCAGTAATTGTTATTACATCACAATGTCTATCCACTCTACACAGACATCACAACAGTCACCTGGTACTTACCACAGTCAGTCAGCTATGATGTTTTTGGGCAGGCGTGTGCAACCATGCAGAACTGCTAGGCCGATTGCACATGACCAGATTGCTCCATAGGCCACACCTGCATGTATAAAGCTCTGTGGGCTAGACCACTCACTGGTCACCTACATATAATTTGCAATACCCATTTTAGACTGTAATGCATGCTTTAAATAAAATATGGATACTGCACCTTTCCACGTGTCCCAGCTATACAGCTCCTGGGACACTTTTTGCCTGCGAATGGCACACCCTTGTTGTTTGGGTAAATTGGAAAATACAACATTGTTTCCCTTATCTGAAGGCTGCTTGAGAACTCCTGGGTATAACAGCGACATCAGCTCCATCGGAATGAGTTTGTAGTCATACAGGCGAATTGTACAGTGAGAAATGTGCCAATTTTGGCGTTCAAATCTTTGCTATTCTCATACTGATGAGAATGAATCCACATTTGGGCATGAATTAAACTTGGATTCAAGTTGCTTTGATTTGAGTAAATGTAATTTGAATTTTAGTTCTAATTCTGGTTTTCAATAAACCGTTAACTTTAATTCTGATTGAATTTGTGACAGCTCAGCTCTAATTTTGGTTCTGATCTTATTTAGAAAAACTAAACATTCTTGTTGTCTGAGTCTGCTTTACGGACCTAGGTTTATGCAGACTTCAATGTTGCGCGGTTCTTCATTGCAGTAAAGTGATGTTTTCATAACCAACAACAAATAAAAGCTCTAGGTTTTCAATAGACTTTTAAGGAGTCAGCTGACTAGGCTCTGCTTTCATCTTTTTGCAATGATTCAAACTTGCGAATATCTGTATTCAAGTAACTTCACTCCACAGGTTAAAGAAAACAAGGAACCAATCACAAATTTTTAATAGGAAATCGATTTCATGTAACACTACGCATCATCAGTGCTTACATCTGCAAGCAATGCTAACAGGTGCGAAACGTTGAAGGGCTGAAACAAGGTCAGGGAAAATAAACTTCAAGACTGCAATGAAAAAAATGCACAAACCCAACCACAACAAATAAAACGATGTCTTGCTCAACTACATGCATACACTGAAGCTGTAACTTCTTCACAAATCACAAGAACTTAAATAATCCCAATGCCAGGTAAACACCATAGAAAAAGTCGCTTTCAGATAAAAGTAGCTATTCGCAGGGTGAGGCTGCCGGATTGGCCTGAAACAACATGTGTTATGATTCAGTCAACATGCATTTTGTTTGCTGTGGCAACCAAATCTCTGCGGGCATGATAGAAGCACTGTGACTGATGAGAACAAAAAACGCCTGCATACTGGCTGCGGAAAATGGAAGACAACAACGCTCTGCAGAACTGAAAAACATTAACGCTCAGCAGAAGGGAAACAAAAAATTGTTTTACGTGTGAAAAGATCAAGTTTTGAATATTAATTTATGCGTTAAGTTTCTGATACCACTTATTTTCACATAAATCCAAAGAAAGGGAATTAGGTTGTTCAACAAAAATAATGATGTAACCTTCATGAATTGGCAGTTCATTTATGTTTCCATAGAACTCTGAAAAATGCCGCAACAAGGCCACTTTATCTGTTATTTTCATCAATTTCACAATTGGGTCTGTTCCAATTACGGCAGTGCGATGACCATCTCGTGCAAAATTTGTTCGTAGTTTGACCGACATATTGTTTGTGGCAACCAACACAAGTCACTACATAAATACCACAGTTTGCGTATGTCAGATTTTGGTTGAGTGGGTATGGTATTATGTAGCGACTTGTGTTATTTGCTACTAACAATATGTCGGTCAAATCAAGAACAAATTTTCTACGAGAAGGTCATCACACCACTGTAAGTTACTTGAATACTGTTTGTAATCAGCCACACATTATACCAGGGCATACTATGGAATAGAATGTAAATCTTCCATATTCCATAACAGGCAAAATTTTCCATATCATTCCATACCAAAAATCTTCCAAACTTTTCACTACCTAGTGTTAAACTAACGCCTTATACCAGCACCTCTGAAAATAAAGGAAATGGGCCTAATCAACGGTTAAGAGGTACATTATACAAGAACAATGTAAGAAGAAATGCGTAATGAACGGAAAAGAACTCAACTGGTTAATGCTGAATAAGAACACTTGATATGCTCACACATTAGTGCGTTGCAACATAATTGCTCGCAAAGTGTCCTCTGCCAAAGAATTGCACAAATGACTTACTATAAATTTTACGCCGCTGGAGTCTTTCAACTAACACTTGTGTCACTGGAACAGCAAAAACAATCCATGTCAGTTATAAAAACACCTTGCTATCTTGTTCAGCCCAGTAATGAAATGCACATATGTTGCATAATTCTTTTGTATAATTTGTATAATTCTTCAAGTCAGAAGGGTTGATACTCCAAGAGCGCTTGGTGCGCAGGATCAAGGAAAATTGCAGCCAACAGCCCAACACTGCTTGAATCATAAGTGATTTCATGCATTCCATTAGCATTTGCTGCTAGTGGAGTAGAAAATTGCTCTAACGATAGCATGGCTAGTTGCCAATGATCTAATGTCTGACCTGAGGTTAGTTTGCTCTCTTGGAGTTTTGTAGTTAGTGTGTGTACAGGGACCAGTCTCCACAACCTCCTGCAACTCTTTCCACCCATCTTCTGTTAATTTCAACTTATCGTTTAGCCTCACATTGACTTTGCAGAAGCTGGAAAGATCCAAGAGACATTTCAGCATGTCATATGTAGAACCCCAACCTATTCTGGAATGTCTAGTCCAGAGGTTCTTAAAATTTTTTGGTCACTTTCCTCACCTAGTTTCAGCAAAGGTTACTGAGCATCACAATGAAACATTTCAGTGCACTGGTGCACAAAGCTAAATTTGCTTTCAACATGACACTAACTGTGTTAGTTTGAACTTCACATCATGTTTGAAGTGTGACCTCAAGTTACTAAACCTACATAGCATACGATATTTACAGTTGCAACATATTTCGCTTTAATCAATCCGAGTATGCCGAACTTCAAATTACAGAAATGTGACGAAACAGATCGATCTGATAGAATATCTCTCAACATTGCACAAAGTATCTGAAGCAAAACTGGTCTACTAGTTGCCGTGGCCAGCAAGAACGCCTTTATGCCTCGCTTATAAAGAGTGGTTATAGTTTCTCTTCAGTTACTGCACCTCAAACTAAGGCACATTGTTTTGTCACAAGATGTCAAGTCAAATCTTAGATTGAAAAGCGACATTGCTGGCAATGCTAGCGAGGTAGCTATCTGGTCTTACACAATGGCAGGTTGGCAGCACTTAAGTGAACATGTTGAACTCTGGCCGTAATGTCCCATGAGAGTAGAGTCAGAATCAGAACAAGCAACCTCCTTTTCATGCCCACGTTACTGCTTGTGACGAAGATTACGAAGAAAACCCTTAGTTCGCGAATTACTGTTCTAGTTGAACTCAGACTCTGTTTGCAACCATGTTCAACTAAAAGAAAAAACGGATTTCAGGAACACCATGTCAAAATATGCAAGTATGGAATATAGAAGATTTTTTCCATTCCATACTTGAGTCATTCCATATTCCATACCGATTTTTTCCTTACATTCCGTACCATAGTATGCCCTGCATTATGCAACGTCATCTTCATAATTGCTCATTGCTCTCATTTTTGTGTCATTTGTATATTTTACTGCTTATTTGTAGTATGTTCCTAACTTATTACAATTCACTCTTTTATTTGAAACTGGTGTAATTATTCCTTTTGTTTATGTGGCCTCTAAACCAAAGAAAAAATGTACTGTAACGTCTTTCCACTGTGACTTGAGTATTGCAAAAATCAGCATCGCTTATCAGCAATAAAAATTAACAAACACTGTATCGGTATTAGCCCAAAAAAGCCTTGTTAGTCAAGTTCTACCAATACCACTATGTGAATAGCTAGTTGTGCTATGCTACTAGCCAAGTTTGATTGAGTTTTAGGACACCTGTACAAAATCTGGCTTCATTCTGAAAATTATGTTAAAATCTCCCTTTTCGCTAAGCTGGATGCACCATTAGCTACAGTAAACTCTTTTGAATGATTGCAAGAAAATGTTGGTTCTATGTACAAAATATCTTAATGATGTGAAACTCAACTTTTGATGCTAAGGTTGAGTTGGGACCAAATATTTCAAAAGTGGAATGGAGTGAAACAAACACAAAAACTAATGATGGAAATGAAACCATACTGGAAGTTTCATGTTTTCATTAGTTTTCCACAAATGAATCTAATCATTGCTTAATTATTGTAAATCAGGTTGTGGCTGTTCACAGGGTGGATTCTTCAGAACTGATATTTCACTCACCTAAACCTGCTAAAATTTATGGGAAATATCTTTTTGGGGATATCCTTGGCGAAGGATCATATGGCAAAGTCAAGGAAGTCCTTGATACAGAAACTCTGTGCAGGCGAGCAGTTAAGATCATGAAAAAGCGAAAACTGAGACGGATTCCCAATGGGGAGGCTAATGTAAAAAAGCAAGTATCTTGTGCTTTTCTGTTGTGTTTGCAATTGATTAAAGTTGTGAATGATGAATATCAGAGTCTATCATCTTTGTGCTTGAAAGTTTTTTTCTGAATTGTTTTATTTGCATGTAAATAATAATCTGATCCTTTAACATCTTCCAAGCCGGTATGAGCCTAAACAAGCAGTTTGCATGTGTCTTTGCGCTGGCATAACTCCACCAATTGTCCTACAGAGCTGTTTAAACCCTCAAAAGACTCGGCAAGTCTTTGAGTCTGCAATGAAAATAACTTTTTGTCATTCCATAATCCATGCCAGTTATGAAAGTTAAAAATTACAAAAAAAAATACCAGTTAAAAATTACACACAGTTAGATGGAGTAGCTATGGGCTCACCGATTGCACCTCTGATGGCAGATGTGTTTATGATCTGGTTAGTTGATGGCGTAAGATTGGATGCTCCCTCACATACTTTGCCGGTATGTGGATGACATTTTCTGTGCATTTGACTCCAAAGACGAGATGGATAAATTCTTCCATAATTTAAACAAAGTGCATTCAAGCGTAAGTTTTTCAAAAGAGGTGGAAGCAGACGGACAGCTGACATATTTGGATGTCCTGCTAACAAAAAAAAATGAGAAAGGAATTGAAACAACTATCTATAGAAAAAAATACTCATATAGGTCTGTACAACAAATGGAAAGCTTGTCGCCAATGCAATATAAAAAGTGCCATACAAAGCTTGTTACACCGTTCCTACCAAATTTGCAGCTCATACCAATTGACCCACAAAGAATTTCAACATATTAAATCCTGTTTTCTTAGCAATGGATACCTGGACTGGTTTATAGACAGGCAAATAAAAATATTTCTTAACAAACGTTATAAAACACTCCTTCAAAAAACAAGCAAGATAGGACGACTGATATTCGAAGAATTCTTCTATACATGCCTTGCCTTGGTGAAACATCAGCACAACTAGAAAAAGAATTGCAAAACTTTTTTCAAAAATATCTGAAAGAATTTGCTCAACTGTCTCTTATTCATAGAACACACACGATCGGAGATCATTTTAAGTATAAGGACAAACAAGTACATCTGGAATGATGCAATATGGTATACAAACTTAAATGTTCTTGTGGTAATTCCTATATTGGTCAAACACAAAGGAATTTGATATTTCGACTGGAAGAACACAACCCTTTAAAATCTAACCGTCAAAATACCGATATAGTCAAACATTTATACTCACATCCGGATCATTTCGTGGACTTTAAAAATCGCAAAATCTTGGCTTCTGCTTTTAACCACCGTGAATTATTAATCAAAGAGACGCTTTTGATACAAGAGCAGCAGCCCGAGATTAATGTAGACAATTTTCCACCCCTTTATACCTGTTTAACACATAGATTATGATGGCAAATATTATCTGATGTTCAGATCTTATGGTAATACATGTTTCGTATCGTTGGTGTTGACGTGGACATTTGGTGCTAGTTGTAGGCTTGCAGTACTAATTTGTTATTTTTTTTGCATCCTTCGCTTGCAATGGTTATGAATTGCCTCTCGCTACTGGCCTCAGCTTGTTGTCGTAAATTATGGCCTTACATAGATTTTGTTTTAATATTCTCTGCATAACTTTTAGCCCAGCATTTGCTTTCAGTGATTTTGACTTGGCTGGCTGTCTTGGGTTTGCGTTTGATGTCTTTTGCGTCACAGCACTGTCTTTTCTTGCATCACAAAGCCTTGTGGTTTTGAATTGCTGACATTGCCAAGTGTTGCTTTCTTTTGTTGACTGAAGATGGATTAAGAATAATCCGAAACGTCTCAAAATAAAGCATGTATAGTTTTTTGAAGGCTTTTTTAGTGTTGATAGAAATTTTTTGGATTTGTTTTTTTTATGAGTAATGTCGTAAGTGGACTAGTTTTAGGTCTTTTTGACCCACTTCATCTTGCCCTAGGCCCAAACCGCTAGATAGTAGTAGTTTGCTCAAGTCTTTATTGGAAAGTAGGCTAAAATCTGAGTCTTTTGATACTTTGGATGACTTGGCTGGGGTTTTGGGCACAAACTCAACAATTGTGTTTAGTGTGCCATAAAGAGCATATGTAAGTCTATTCAGCAAAACCGTTAGAATCTAGGAAGGGACCTGGAGGCAGAGCTACCTATCAAATGGCTAAGGCTGCAGTCCTAAATTTTAATCTGAGCTCAGCCTCTTACTCCGTCTAATTTTTAATTTGAGCTTTGGCTCCTGGGAATATGCGCAGCTCTGGCTCCATAGCCTTGGATTATTTTCACAAGAATTCTGAATATGTGCAGCTCTGGCTCCATAGCATTGGATTATTTTCACAAGAATTGTAAACATTAGCATCATAATACAATTGCTAAGTTTAGCTTTTAATGGCTTGGTTCAGCTGTTCAACACTTTAAGTAAAATCTTTCATAATCGTTAAAACTGTGACATCGTAGCTGGCAGGCGCAGTGTTACTAGTTGAACAATGGTTCTCAAACACTGTTCTAAGAGCCACATACAGATCACAAGCATCCTTTGTGGAGCTTTTAGCATTCTTTCAGTAATGGATTCTATTTGAATAAGACTTGGTGTGAAATATATACTCGTAAAAGCTTAGTGTCTGATTCTTTGCTTGGAAATGATTCCTTTTTCTAGGTAGTGTCGTTCAGTAACACCTCTGATATTTTATGTAGCAGTTGAGGACCACGTTGTAGAAATAAGAAAAACATTAGCTACCACAACATTTTACTTTCCAGTCAGAACTATCAAACTGGGTCTGTAGTAGTTTAGCGATCTGAAAGGTAATCAACTATGTGTTTTGCACTCTTTGCATGGTTTGCCCAGGCAGCGCTGTTGGCTGGAATCACCAAGACTGCAACAGGCAAAGCATGCAATGAATGCAAAACATTTGGTCAGTTGGCACTGGTCTGTTTTTAAATGCTCAGTGCTGATTTCCTTATGGTAAGAACGCTGCTTGTAAGAAAATACCAGATTAAATTACTAAAAAAGGTTTGGCATATTCTCTTGGTTTTGTGTACTTGATTTAATGTATTTTCCATTCAACTTGAGGCACACCAAGACAATCAAAATATTAACACTTTCGTATCCAGCCGCTTTTGGGGATTTCCGAGATAAAAATACCGAAATGCACGTGGCTTTGTGCGGGAATTTCTCCGGTCCTGTATACGCTACTGACCCGGTCAAAGTCTCAAAAGACACAGCAAGTCTTGTAGCTTGCACTCGACAAAAAAATTTTTTGGTTGGGGGGTGCAGATTTTTTGTGAGTGACGTCCTAAGTGGAGGACTCTTAGGCCACCTTGGCTCACTTAACCGGGCCCTTGGCTCAAACCACTAGATGGTAGCATTTCGCTGAAGTTTTTATTGGAAACTAGGTTGCAATCCAAGTCTTCTGATACTTTGGATGACCTGCTAAGGTTTCGGGTTCAAAAGTTATGATCTAAAGTAATAAAAATGTGTGACTAATCAGCTAATTAGATATTTAATTTGTTTATTTTAGATCATAAGTTTTGAACCAGAAGCGCCAGAAAGTCGATCAAAGGCTCAAAAGACTCGGACTCAAGCCTAGTTTCCAATGAAAACTTCAGCGAAATACTTTGGCCTCGCGGTTGGACCCTAGGCCAGGTAACATGAGCCAAAATGACCCAAAAACTGCTTAACTTATGACGTAGCGCAAAAAAAATCCGCACCCTCAACCAAAATTTTTTTTCGAGTGCAGACTAGAAGACTGGCCAATCCGTTTGAGCCCTTGAACAGCTCTCTAGCGCAATCAGCAGAGGAGCTAGGGCATTGGTAAGGCAACCGAAAACTGCTGGTTTTAGGCTGAAATCGAAGTATGAATATAACATATGCCGGCTCTCAAAGTGTTGACGTGTGAAAATGAACAGAAGCCGGAGCAGGATCTGGAGCGATGAAAAAAGAGAACTCCAGAGTCAGAGCCACACTTATGAAAACCAAGAGCTGGAGCCGTAGCCATGTTCATGAAAAGAAGAGAGCCGAAGCTGTGTCATTTTGACAACGGCTCCGCAGCCTTGAAATAATTCACACTGTAGCTGGGCACATAGATGATCCAGAGTAAAAATTTAGCAAATAAATTGCTTTAGGAACAACCTGCAACGATTATCATAGTAATTCAAAATTTGCTAGACACTAACAATTCGTAGTAGTAAGCTACTGAAGTTAACTCAACGGACGATTAGTGGTTGAGCATTTTTGTCCCCTTTGCCCATCAAAATAGCCCCCAAGAAGGCCATTCCGCCCACTTTGAGAACCACTGCTGTAGCGCAAGTGGCCGAGGAGTTATGCCGTTGCTAAGACACATGAAAACTGCTTGAGTTTAGGCTGATTTCAAAGTCTGATATGTTCGTACACTGGCAGCGAAGATGTTAAGTAGAATGTGACACATGCCTCCTGTGCAGTAATTACATAAAGAGCAAGCTGTGCTGACTATTTTTCAGAGAAATAGAGTTACTAAGAAGACTAAGACACAAACATGTTATTGAACTTGTCGATGTGATGTACAACAAGGAAAAACAGAAGCTATATCCTTTTGTTTATGTTACACTATACTGAATTTCTCAATGGTCGACCTACAAATTTAATAAATACTTGGTTTCTAGTGTATTTATTCCAAAAAGTTGATTTTTTAAATACTGTTTGTGGTGCTTTTTATGTTCATAGCTAGTTTTCATGTGGTTTCTAGATGCAGATGCTAAAAAGCATTAGCATTTGTATAAGAAACAAAGAACTTTCATTGACAATACACATGTAACTAAACTAATCTTACCAAATAGTTTTTCTAAACACAAGAAAATCCCTGATAGAACAAAAAACACGTTTTTTGCAATAAGTTCTGTAGAAAACAAATTAATTAAGGTCAGTGCTTATCGGTTGAACTTCTACATATGTCTTATGGTTAGATGCAGGCCAACTTTTAGTAGAAACTTTTAGTAGATTGTTTTTTAAAATGCAAACCATTAGCTTGGTTTTAACGTGTCATCAGTAGTGGGTGATCAAATATTTACTTAACTATTTTTATGTGTATGCCTAGAACAGTACTGATTAAGAACGGCTTTCCCTTAACTTTTGTGTGACAATTGAAAACGTATATGGTGATGGAGTGCTGTGTGGCAAACTTACAGGAAATGTTGGAAAGTACTCCCAAAAAAAAGTTTCCTGAGTGGCAAGCCCACAAGTTAGTTGTTAAATATATTTCTGCTAAGCTGAAAAAGTCTATGTTGCTGTCAAAAATCATGACTTGTGTTCTTGTACTTGGTAAATGTTTAATGTGTTTCCTTCAGATATTTTGTACAACTGATTGATGGATTGGAATATTTACACAGCCAGCACGTTGTTCACAAAGATATTAAACCAAGCAACCTTCTTTTATCCAATGATGATACCCTGAAGATTACTGATTTAGGAGTTGCTGAGGTACTGGTTTGTTTACTTTTGATTGAATAGTTCCTGCTTTTTTGTTGAACAAGTGCAAATGCAGAAAGTCGCAAGCCGCAAGGTGTAAAAACGTCAAACTTTTGCCAGGGTGACAAATATATCTTGAATGCATTACCTTTTACCAGCCACAGTTACCAAATGTCAAGAGGGATCGAGCGTTACAACGGCATTTAAAGATGATTTCAATAGTGTCGTATTTGGTTTGTTGAATTTGCAGAATATCTTGTTTTTTACGATAAAATATTTGAAATAATGTGAGTGATTATGTTTTACAAATAGTACTACAGTTAAATTCCAATCTTGGAATGTCGCCCATTGCAAATTATCCACGGAAAATCTGCAAAGTAAACTACAGAATTCCTGCATGTCGCAAGTATAGTCGTACCTTCAGTTAAAACGCACACGAAAAGTATACATGGCATGCAAGTTGCAAATTTTGAAGCATGCAATGGTCGATCACGTAGCAAAACAACCAGGTGATCGTGTTGCGTAGAGAATTCTACTGTTTAAACCCACGGAATAAAGAAGCCACGAATTAAACCCACGATCTAAAGAAGCTGTGTTGAATTGGAAAGATTCCTTGATGTGTTAAATAGCTCTGAATTTGAGGCGAAATTTTCCCTTGAAAATTTTCATGAGCAACTGTGTTTATTCGCACGGTGTTATCATCAATCTAATTATCTAATCCTGCTTTGCGGTCAACATAGATCGGGTTTGAACGTGTCAATCGTCTCGAGCCGCTTGTTTGCCTTCACCGCAAAGGTGTTTATCGCCTACTTCCTTGAATCAGAAACAGCAGACCAGTCTAATGTTATGCTGCGCTCGAGGTGTATACGCTGTGCAGGTGACACTGCTGTAGAGTATTAAGACACCGCAAGGGCGACGCAGCCGGATCTGATCGCAATTTGCTTTGCTGGGAAATCGATTTCGCGTCAGTGACGCATCTTCAGTGCAGCAAAGTCGTAATCAAAAGCTTGCAAGTGAAATGACGAAAAAGACTAAAGCGAGACCGGAGAAAGTGCGCAGACTACAGTAACAGTTCCATAAAGCTACTAACACTAGAGTCAAAAGCCAACTAACTCCAAACCAAAGCGACTGACGGCAAGCAGTAGTTGCAATTGCTTCATTGTCAAAGCGGGTACAACATTCCTGTTGAATGAACCATTGAAATAACCGGAAAAGCGCGACGCTGCGTCTGGACCTCTTCAATTTATCCGCCTGAAGGCACTTGCTTTACTTTGCACCTGTGCATAATAATAATGGAGCTCTTCGGAGACCTGCATGATGTCTCGTGTGATTGTTGGAAGTTTATCAGAATCGTTTTTAATTAAAAAGCGAAAGTATGCTTTGGTGTTATTCCAAAGCAAGCTTATTCGAGACCACAGCCTCTGCTTGACTCTGTGTTTGGACAAGCTCGTTTAACAGTCGAAAACAGGCTCGTTGATGAAGCCTGTAACGTTTTCGAATGTGACCATCGCATCTACATCAGGAATGTAGGAGGCTGAGCGGCATGACTGAATCGGGAAAAGACCAACAATTGTGTTTGCCGCGGTTATCGAGTGGCTTCGTTAAATATTTTCGGGATCTAAGAGTCGAGTGCGAAGCGGTATGATGTCTTCGCATGTTAGTTAGCATCAATTGTTATTCATTGTGTCGGAACTGCGGACCATGGCATAGACACATCACATCTGAATGTCTTATGTAAACCTCCTTCAAGCACAATCTTGTGGCTAAAGCCGTTGTATTTTGCAGTTAATATTAACTTCCGACTGTCCTGCGTCATTTTTATTCAATCCGCTGAAGAACTTCGTCGTTGACAGACCTTAAGCTGCTTTCGAAAGTCCATTGAACATTGGTTTGTTAATGATGTTTTGAACAAGTTAAAAAGCGCGACGCCGGCATTGTCCAGACGGAAAACAAACCTTTTTCGCCTCACAATTCACTTCACTTGCTTTTCTAGGTCAATGTCAAATCAACTTGCATTTGAATGTCTCCATATTAACCCGAGCATTATAAGCTTCAGATCAAAAGAAGGCCTGAAGCAAGGCCTTGTGTTTTCTCTAGAAGGCCTTGCCTGAAGCCTGTGTGTGTTTGATTCTCCCGAGACTTGCGAGGGGACAATTGGACAGTGATGAAATATGTGCTTCATCGCGTGCACTGCCGCTGCACACGAGCTGAGCGGCAGTTTGCAATACTCCTTGCAATGTGGCACGTTTAACCTTTGCATCACCACAAAAGCCACTGTAGTTCACAAATCTGCTAAGAGGCCTATCCTGCCAAAATAAATTTTGATGTTGGATCAAAATAGTAGTCCCACGTGACGATCGTATCAGTGCCGTGGTGTGACAATTGTGCCTATATATACGATACATGACAGTTGTGTCTGCATCAGAGGCGGCCGGAGTCACTTTTTCAGACTCCGACTCTGCTCCTGTTTCAAAATTTTTGAATCCGGGTCCGAAATATTTTCAAATTCAAGAATCCAACTCCTGTTCAGACTACGTTTACCATCGATCCAACCGAAATTTGCCCATGTTTTTACTTAAGAAATGACCACCCAGACTCCTGCTACTGCCGAAATTGAAAAGTGACTACGGGTCCGGGTCCAGTTTTTCACAAATTTTTGAATCCAGCTACGGATCAGAGTCAGATAAAAACGCAGAACCCTGCTGGAGTCGACTCCTGCACTCCCGGTCCATAGCCACCTCTGGTCTGCAGGATACGTGACAATTGTGTGTACGATCTTCGAAATGAAGCCAAACTAATAATTGCATGATCTCTATTGCACGCGTTGGAACACGTTTATTCTGTGCGATCACGCGGCAGCTGGAACAGAATAACTCGGAACTGGGTTAGAGGCAGTTAACAATTATCCGATATGTTATTTATATAAGTAGTTTGGCGTTAGTTTTCCAGCACTGCGGATCAGGGGCGTATACTCCAGGTGTGGTGGATGTACGGCCCACACCAATCAAACAGATCGTGACGTGACTTTTTCCAGATCGTACGACCAAGCGAAAATCACCAAAAAAGGTTGAAATGTAATTATGGACGTCTTATTGATTTTCTGAACCAAATTTCAAAACTGTCCCTTTTCAACTTTTTATGCATCACTAGTTTCCCGTTTCGATTTTTGATGTGGCAACCATGGGTGTGCGCTAGCACAGCTGCAAACCTATGCTTATGATAAGGGCATCAGCATACATACCAGGACACATCCGACCTTCATTAATTGGCATATCAACTGGACTGAGTGTAACGGCTGAAACAAGTCCGTATCCGTCCCCTCTGCAGTTTCATATTTAATAGCCACATAATAAAATAAGTTTTCTTGCGTACTTTATGCGCATTCTCAATTCTTGTGTAGTTCAGCAAGTTTGGTGTGCGCCATGCCAGCCGCACACGTGGTCACGACTGCTGTTCGAAGAGACATTCACGCAGCTTGATGTTTTTGCAGTTGTGAGCTACGCTGATGTTATGCTGAGTGTGTTTTCCACCCCTGCTTTAACGCGCAACCTGATGCTTTTGCAGTTATGAACTGCACTGTTGTAGCGTTGAGTGTATTTTGCTCCAATATCGTAAGTTGGGGCGCTGATGGTTGATAGTCAATACAGTGGTACGTAAAATAAGGACAAGGCGTGTAAAATAATAACATGCATATCGCGTCAACAAACTACTCCAAAACATTGGTTTGGAAGCGTGAATATTACATTGTGACGTCACAAACATGCGCACATCCAGAAAAAATTACCACCACATGCCACTGCAAACCAGTTCTAAATTGCGCAAAACGTGGGTTTGTTGAGTCACAAAAGACGAACTGAGCTGTTTGTCCAGCAATCGCTTCACCGCCTGCTCATCTGCCTGCTGATGATCATGCTTTCGGGGCCGAATGATTCAGTACTGTACCAGTTGTTGTCGGTTTAAAACATTTTTGCGGTCGACGAAATGCGCCACTCGTAGCCTGATGTGTTTTGCTGACATGTTTTTAGATGATGCATTTGTGTTTTGTGCTGACAGGCCCTGGATATGTTTTCGCAAATGGACAAATGCTTTACGTCGCAAGGCTCGCCTGCCTTTCAGCCTCCTGAAATATCAAACGGAGACGAATCTTTCATGGGATTCAAAGTTGACATTTGGTCGTCCGGTGTAACACTGTACGTTGCAACGCACTTTTTAAGAAAGTCTGTGGTATTGTGCGACGTGTTGCTGCTGCATTTCGATATTGATGCTATTTTGACGCAGAATTGTTTCAGGTCATCGGAATGAATGTTGCATTGCAGAAAACGCTTCTTTCAGTGCGCCAATCGTTGACATGAATGTTTTCATGCTGGCTTCAGCGAACTACGAGCGCTGAAAACCATAACCACCCACACTGGCCCTGATCTGGCGCGCACCGTGGCTGGATGCATTTCCAATTTCTCGTGGAAGCTGTACAGTGTGGTCGTGACGCCAACTTTTATAACGGTTATGGCAAACGGCCTCCAAGAGGAAAAATTTCAAAACATGCGAACCGAAAGAAATCATTTCTAAATGTGTTCTTATTCGCATTATGCTGCGACGAAAGCAGCTGGCTTGCTTTGGGCGGTTTGTTTGATGCTGTGTTTGTTCATCGGCACTGCTAGGATGGAGAGTGTGCGCGTGGCGCATCTGCTAACTGTGGAAGAAATGAATGGCGCTTGTGCAATGTTTTAATAAAAATGAATTGCGGCACACAGCCTCTCGCCAATAAACCTGTGGTATATGTCAAAGTTATGCTTTCCAGTGTATGCTTCTTACGCCGGGCTGTTTAAATGCGCAGGTACAACTTCACAACTGGGAAATACCCTTTTGAAGGCGAAAATATCTACAGGTTGTTTGAGAACATCAGCCGAGGCAGATTTGAAGTTCCGAAACAGTGCGATGCTCATCTGAGCAGTTTGTTGAAAGGAATGCTGACGTACGACGCCGCCAAGCGGTTAACTATTCCCGTGATAAAAAAACACGAGTGAGTTAAAATGAGGAAAAAAATAAAAGAAAACAAGTTCTTCTGCGTCTTGCGCCGGCTTTGAGCAAAGCGCGTGCAGTGTTCTTTATTCGTTACGAAGCTTATTTTGTGTGCCATAAATAGCATGTAAGTTTTGTGCAAGCTCTTTGCAAAGGAAGGTACGATCTTGCGGCGGTTACCAGTGTGATAACCCCGTTTCGGCTTCAGATGTTGCAGATCTTGGCACGATCTTGTGATAATAACTATATTTTCACCAAAGGTGCATTTAAAAGAAAGTCATTCCGCTCGGTGCTGTATCCAGATACACTTTGTCTGCTGGACAGACAAATCTTTGTTTACTTCATAGTTGTCGTTCGTCTATGTTCACATGGTTTCGAGACATATGCCGCTATGATGATGATGATGATGAGCGTGTCGACACGTGTACTGTGATCAGTTCGCGTGGCTCAATTAAACGTTTGGCCGCATGCTGGTTTTCCTGGCCATTCGACTATTGTCCTCAACGCGTTTACGATTCACCGTCTAGCGTCGATCTTTGCTTTGCGCAGTTGGTACAGGCGGAAACATTCTAGAATCGAGAAAGAAGTTCAAATACCTGCGAGCATCGAAACGAACGACCCTCTGCGAGAAATGACCGTGATACCATATTTGGAGGTGCGTGTATTAAAAAACGTGTTGGCGCTTGAGGCGTGTTTGCGTTTGTTTTCATCATTTATCGTAGTTGGGAATAAGGAAATATTTTATTAAGCTGCTGTTAGAGTTCAATCTGCTGAAATATCAGAAGAAAATTCGTTTTTAATTCAATAAAATGTGGAATCACCTGTGCAGTTCAGTCTTTTTCCTGCACACCCTGCAAAGTTTTGTTTGTCCGTTGTGGGAGCATTCAACGAACCGCAACGTAAATTGAAAGCAAAAACAGCGGGTTAGTGAATTGTTTTTCGACCTCGAAAAGGAGGCTTGTGTAAGCAGTTGTCAAAAAGAACTTCATGTAATTACGATTACCTGGTAGGAAGAAAATAACCTTTCTAACTTATAATTTTTGGAACTTATAATTTGGACTTTTTCTGTTTCTGTTTTCGTTAATTCATTCTTGACAATCACCTGGTTTTTGAAAAACTGGCGGTCACTTTCATTTTAGGAAATATTTGTATGACTGAGAAAAGCATTATGACCGAATTGACTTAATTTTTTTCGGTCATTTCAAAAAATTCCGTCAATGACCAAAAAAACACCCATTCATAAAATTTGGTTGTTTCAGTGCGATTTGATCGTTTGGAAAATATATGTATATCTTTGACTGACGCTATGTCAAAGGTATAAACGGTGATGGAATGCGAGAACAGTGCAATTGCCGCGGGCGCCTGTGAGCGCTAATGTTCAAAGGAAGCAGTCTGTGAAAAAAAAACTGACAAAAAATTAAAGCATTCACTGCAGTGCTTTGCGCCTCCAATGAACATTTTCCTTTTCTGTAAAAATATTCGCGTATGAAAATGGTTGCGATTTCCAAATCACAGTGCATGGCAGCAACGCCCTCTCAGAAGCAATTCAGACCGGACTGGCTGTATTTAGTCGAAACGTTACTTGGCCGCGCGGCAAGCAATACGTCAGCTATTTAGTGTCACACAAAAAAATCAATACTCCTCTGTTCCAACCTTGAAGGTCATTTGCTTGCACACTATAAACCGGACTGAATTGTGCGTTCCTTTCGCTTTGGTGGGTTTAACGAGGCCCGCTTGTGTGAACGGTGGTTACAGTAGCGGCTTGTTTTTCTGGCTACGCTTCCCTCCAATACCGCAATGAACTTTGACATGCCGAGCTGCTGCACGCCGTAAATATTAACAGCCTCGTGATCTGCGCCGAAATAATTGACGTATGACGTGATGATAAAATAGTTGCCAAAATAATTTGCTGATCTACGCTTTGCAATAGTTTGCTGACCCACACTGTAAGAATGTCGTGCTGACTGTAAAAGTCTTTTTGCGTGACGTTTGAATTGATGACATACGCAGTAAAGTTGTGGGTACAGTTTAACACCACAATTTTAGCTTTTTCAAAAATCACGTTAGACTGTTTTCTGTGCAACCAGATTTTAACCCACTGATCCGATTTTGAAGACCGTTGTCACGACGTGCAATTTACAAATAGTCGTTAATTGCCTGGAGCGCAGAAGTTTGAATTGTCGCAGCAACATGGATTCACCTCCCATGCGGCATTGATAGAAATCGATCATAAACTGCTAGCCTGCTGACCCGTGGGTGTGGATTCGTCGTTCCACTCGCGTGGTTAGGTTTCTGACCTATTGTTCCTGGTGAACGAAGTCCAGTCTCGCTGCACGTTGCTGTTCAGAGGAAATTCGCGTCGGCATAGACCTTTTTTTCGAGTAAGGTCACGCTTTTGTGACGGCATAGTCTGTTTTGCGGTGAACGCGTTCGTTCGTGACCCCAGTGTGGAATGGCAGAGACTCGTCGTTGCTGATTTTACTGGAAATGGAGCGAGCGTCGTTCTTGTGTCATACGTAAGCTTCATCTCCTAAACGCGACTAGATGCAATCGATTAAGAGCGGTTTGTACAGTCCCGTCGCCACGGGGGAGGGGCTTTGGTGGGCTTAGCCCGCCCCAAACAAAGCTCCGAGCCCCCAAATTGAAATATGAAACACTATATATCAGTGGAATTTTTGTCGAATTTGTATGCCAAGCCCCCCTATTGACTTTCTGGCGACTGTTATGGGTGTATAACCGAGAACAACAGAAGAATGTCTTTGCTCTGATGGCGCAGTTATTCAAGCGGAGGCACACGACGTAGCCGCGGTGGAGTTTATATGCTGTGATGAGACCGACATCGCGCAAGCGCGTTGATGTTTTACATTTAATTGTTCCTTCAAAGCCCACTTGCGCACTCCCAACATTGAAACGCACGCATCGCTTGTTGAAACGCGTGTTCCTGGAAGTAAAATGATGTCGCGGTGGAAAAAGACCATAGTGAAGATTATATCTTTTGCAGAAAATTACTCGATTCTTTTCTGAAATGGTGTTCGGCGCAACCGTTTTTTTTTCATGTCAGGATTTGCGCGAGTCCTTCAGAAATAACAATTTTATCGTCTTAGCGTTAGCATTCGTTTATGGATTGCCGCTATGCATGTAGATGTAAGATGACCGGAAATATTTTGAGTACATAACAGTTTTTTTTTAAGGAAAATGTTAGGCACCCGATTTTCAACTCTAGGGACCCGAATCGAATCCCTAAAACACCTTAAAAAACTGTACTTAATATTGTTGGGATTTTCTCGAACGTTCGATGTTTTATCGGATTTAAATGAAGCGCTGAAGCGTCCAGTCGACCATGAAGTTCGTTTTTGAATACGCTTGAAGTTCTGAACGCACAACACGGTTGTGCTCGGATCCAAATCTGCTGCGTCTTCCGTTAATGGCTCATCAATCACAAGTTCGCGGTGCATTGTGTCGTGATAACGAATCATCCTCCCTGTGGAGAGGATCGTGGCCACTGCGCCCAAACCGCACGTGACCTGTGCAGCACGCATTTTCACACTGTCGGTGATCGGTTGGTGAGATTTCCCGTTTACTTCATCGAAAAACTTTTTTTATCTTTAAATCCAACAAAATGCGCTGCTGAAAGTGCAGCGCAGCATTTTACGCAGCTGCGCGACGTCATAGACTTGATGCCTAGGGTGGTCGACCGCGACGCGCAGTAGCAGTCGGAAATGCTGGATGGGATTTGTTCAGAACAAATGTAAAATAAAATAAATCGCATTGGCGCTGCGAAATCTTTCTACGCCTTTTGACGTGGTCATTTTTGTACGTGTAATGCGTCAATTCTGCTTACCTCAAAGACCAATCTCTAGATTTTTCAATGCCGGAAGCTAAAAAAAAGAGAACTCAGTGTTTATGTAATTAGTATCGACAGGGGATTTTTTAAAGGTTTTGGCGGCCGCTGAGATCTTCTGAAAGAAAACTGCTATTATTTTATCGAAATGCCAAACTTGCAAAGCGCCGTTCTACTGCGGTGTACAGTGTGGAACCGTTGGAGAAATTAAGGGACTGTTTCGGTCCCTAAAGAACCTTAAAGAAGCAATGAGTATCGATGCGAAGAAAGGCTAAGCCCTTCAGAGCTGTGCTTCTCAACATGTGGGCCATGGCCCACTGGTGGGTCAAAGTGCAGTTTTCGAGTAGACCACGAAGTTACGACAACACTATGTTATAGTGTAATACAATTATTTAGATATCTAATCACGACAGCGTGAAAACACATTGTGTTCAGCAGCAAGATTCTCACTAAGTTGCATAAATTCGCTAGCATAGCGGGCCACGCAATTTTTGCCTCATGTTTTCTGGGCCGCGTAAGTAAAAAATCTGGGAAACACTGCTTTATAGACATGCAATTTCTGCTCAACAAACAAAGCCATGTAAATTCAGTTGTCTCCCTGATCGTGTGTAAACCGCGATCGGGGGTTTTCTTGTCCGAATAGGAACGTTGGAATCGCTGTAGTTTCCCAAAGACACAATTCCACCGCTGCTGATCCTTGCCAACCACCGTAAAATCACTGAAAGAAAAGCATTGCTTCAAAATGCATAACAAGTTGTTCGCTAAGTTTTCCTTTCGAAGGTAGCGAATCGTTTAGTCGACAACTTTTAACTTGTTTCTCTCCCTATAAAGTAATTGTGTAATCATCTTCTTACCGTAGCGATGTTAGACACATTCTGAAAATTGCGCAAAAGTACATTTTTCTGAATTTCTTTTTTCCTATTTTTGTTGCGTCGGGCAGGAGCTGCACGAGTACGGCGGCGACAGAACGGCGCAAGACGCGCGACAGGTCGACGTCGGCATCAGCATCGACCGCAACTGCGTCATCCCCAATTCGGCCAAATCCTCGCGCAACTCGCTGCATCGCGGCAGCGGCGGGAGCAGGTCGTCAAAACGCGACCCCAACGCGCAAGTCCCCCACGCAGGCGACAACGCTTCGCCGACGCGACGAGCGGTCAGCTTGAGGGATAAACTGCTGTCTACCTCCAATACTGAGGAGGGAGACGGGCTCCTCGTGAATGGCGTCGACGGTTTTGATCATCCCCACGCCGGGACGAGCACGGCGGGACCGCACAGCACCAGCAGTTTGTCTTCCTCGCAGAAAAGCTCCATTTCTGGTCGCAAAAGCGGAAAATCGCAGAAGTCTAAGAAGTCGTGCACTCTCTCTTAACCTCACCTGCTCAGCGACTGGACTACTGCATTCCTGCGCGTCCAGCCTTGAAGATGTTCGCCCGAAGACTGACCTTATTGCCCTTTCCACCTCAGCATAGTCCGCATGTAGTAGCTCGAAATATTGCTTATCTTTTTTATCTTCCTCGGGACCGATTTTTTTTCAGGTTAAACGTCGCAGACGTCAGTTATATAAGTCTTCGTGTTCACAGCATTTGCGCGTTCGGACACTATAAAGAAACGAATGGCTTACACTCGCGTTAAAAGCTCGGGAGTCACACTGCTGTCGTCGCGTTTTTCCTGTTATTTCTTTTTAATAATATATCTTCTCTTCCCAACCTCGCTGCGGCGGCGTCGCCAACTCGCCACTTTCGCTCCATCCTTGAACGCGGCACTGCCACT